>Ga0102929_1000025_pt1 | contig 66398 bp, 55 predicted proteins | sample SalPonR1_B_D2_MG_FD_78510 | JGI IMG/M metagenome (GOLD analysis project Ga0102929, IMG submission 78510) | Salt pond soil microbial communities from South San Francisco under conditions of wetland restoration - Salt Pond MetaG R1_B_D2_MG | ecosystem: Environmental > Aquatic > Marine > Intertidal... | reverse complement strand
GAATGCCTTCAAAATATATACCCCGTTCGACTTGCATGTGTTAAGCACGCCGCCAGCGTTCATCCTGAGCCAAGATCAAACTCTCCATGAATTCCTGGCTAAATTGAAGCTCGCTTTGCTATGATACACTGTATTCCTTTTTCAAGTTTCACATTGTCCTCACGGGCAACAGCGAGAAATATACCATGCTCGACCGTGTTATGCAAGCCCTTTTTTAAAAAGTTTTTGAAGACCTTTTTCTGCTGGCACAAGAGGCTCTATTTAGGTATTATATGTAGTATGTTATTTATGTGTAAAGACTGATTTACTGCTACTTTTACGGTCTTAATCTTTCAGGAGGTTTTTTCATGCCCAAAAAAAGGGGTATTATTTCTACCTTTTTCAGAAAACTGTTCTTTCTTTTATTCTTTATGTTCCTGCTCGCTGTTGCAGGTACTGCTGTTTGGGGATATTTCTATGTAGATGAAATGGTCTCTCATCTTCCCACAGAAGAGGAGATGCTGGCCCATAAAACGAGTATGGCTTCTGTAGTATATGACAGGGAAGGAGAGATCATAACGAAACTCTTTCTCGAGAATCGTACACCTGTAGTACTTAAAGAGATCTCGCCCTGGATGATCAAGGCCACACTTGCTGCAGAAGATGATTCCTTTTATAAGCATTCCGGAATGAACTTTAAGGCAATTCTCAGGGCCCTTTACGTGGACATACTGCACCAGGACGTGAAACAGGGAGGAAGTACGGTAACCCAGCAGCTTGCGAGAACACTTTTCCTATCCAACGACAGAACTCTTGAAAGAAAGATAAAGGAACTGATCATAGCCCTTCGTCTTGAAAGGATGTTCTCCAAGGACAAAATCCTTGAAATGTACCTGAACTCTATATACCTTGGGCATGGGTCCTGGGGGATCTATACGGCATCTCACACTTATTTCGGCAAGAAACCCTCCGAACTGGATCTGGCCGAAGCTTCAGTAATTGTCGGATTAATAGCGGCACCAGAAAGGTATTCTCCTCTAAAGAACCTTGAAGCAGCTAAATCAAGACAGAAATATGTTCTCGACAGGCTACTCACCCTTGGATGGATATCTGAGGATGAAGCAGAAAGAGCCTATAATGAGGATCTTGATCTTAAGTCTACAGAGGGAGAACAGAAAAATTATAATCATGCACCATATTTTGTTTCCGAGATACTGTTCTCCCACCTGCTGCCAAGATACGGAAAGGAAAAAGTCTACAGGGGGGGCATGGAGATACATACTACCCTGGACCTGGACCTGCAGAGAAAAGCCCAGGAAGCAGTAAGGACTCTTGAGACAGAAGGAGCCCTCGTAACCATTGACTCAACTACCGGGGAGATCCTTGCCCTTGTCGGCGGCAAGGATTTTGAAAAGAGCAAGTTTAACAGAGCTGTTCAGGCTTACAGACAACCCGGCTCTGCCTTTAAACCTTTCGTATATTCTGCTGCATACGAACAGGGAATTTTACCTGTTGACCACATACTGGACGAAGAACTTTCCTTTGAGCACCAGGGACCGAACGATGAGACCTGGTCACCAGGTAATTATTCAGGCAAATATCACGGAGAAGTTACGATTCTCAAAGCTCTAACACATTCATACAATACAGTATCCGTGAGAACAGCACAGATGATAGGAATTGGCCCTGTTATTTCACTGGCGAGAAGAGCAGGCCTGACCTCTCCTCACATTCCTCATGACCTTTCAGCTGCACTTGGAAGCTCGAGCATAACTCCCCTTGAACTTGCGCGGGGTTATTGTGTTTTTGCCAACAACGGATACAGAGTCGATCCCCTGTACATCTCACGGATCGAGGATAGTTCAGGTGCTATTCTTGAAGAGGCCTCTCCTTACAGCGAGAAAGCAATATCCGCTGAAAATGCTGTTGTGATGCGATCTATGCTCTTGAACGTTGTTAATGCGGGAACCGGTAGAAGATGCAGGATACCAGGATATGAGGTATTTGGCAAAACAGGTACAACCAATGAATTTCGTGATGCCTGGTTTGCCGGAGGTGTCCCAGGTCTCGTAACAGTGGTATACGCCGGAAGAGATAACCACAAAACAATTGGAGGCAGGGCTACTGGAGGAACTGTAGCCGGTCCGGTGTGGAAACAGTTCATGGACTTTGCTGTTGAGCACCTTTCACCTCCCAGGAGTTTTAACATACCCTCAGGACTGGACCTGGAGGCTTTTACGGTCTGCTCAGAGACAGGCTACCTCGCAACAGGGGAATGCCCTTCAACTAACATCTACCTGCCCTATGCAAAGGCCCCGTCATCTTTCTGTCCCCTTCACGGTGGTGACAGATACGCTGCCTCAAAAGATTCCAACGCTCCAAAGACCCTGCTACTACCTGATGACGTGGAAATCTACGAGAAACTTGAAGCAGACAAACTTCTGGCTGAAACCCCTGCCGGTACAGAGCAGGCCCAGATACCTGTTATGAGTGTCCAAAAACCAAGGGAGAACGTTCCATCACCTGGTCAGAGCGGCGGGTTTACTGATCCCTACGATGAGGATCCAAGTCCGGCTGAGGATTACGAATCAAAGTACCAGAAACTTCTCGAACAGTACGGAATTTCCGATTAGATCATTTTTTATAATGGAACATAAAACCAGGGCCGGTCCTTATTTTATTAAAGGATCGGCCCTGGTTTTATTGCTTGGATATTGTTTAATTAATTAAATTTTCTTAGCCCCTGCAGCATTATCCTTTTTTCCACGGCAGCTACCATCTTTCGCGTGTAAGCCACGCTGTCAGGATTGATACTCATGCTGTCTATTCCTGCCCTGACAAGAAATTCTGCAAAATCAGGATAGAGAGATGGTCCCTGTCCACATATAGAACAGGTTATTCCATTGTCATGAGCAGCTTTAATCAACTGTTCTATAGCCCTTGTTACCGAAATATTACGTTCATCAAAATAACCCATACTGTTAAGAATACCAGAATCACGGTCAACTCCCATAACAAGCTGGGTCAGATCGTTACTTCCTATGCTGAAGCCATCTACCATCTTGGCAAATTCATCAGCTGCAAAGACAACTGCAGGCACTTCAGCCATGATCCACAGCTTGAAAGATGAATCCTGTATCAATCCTTCAGAAGCCATGATCTCTTTTACTTTCTGAAGTTCCCATATTGTCCTTACAAAAGGCAGCATTACCCAGACATTAATGAGACCGTAGTCATCCCTTACTTTCCTGATAGCCCTGCATTCAAGCCTGAAACCTTCTTCGTAATCAGGAGAAATATACCTGGAAACTCCTCTCCAGCCTATCATGGGGTTGTTCTCCACAGGCTCTACTTCTTCTCCACCCTTCAGACCTCTGAATTCATTGGTCCTGAAATCACTTAACCTTACAACAGCAGGTTTGGGATATATTTCCTGAGCAACAGCTGTTATTCCTTCCGCCATTTTGTCTATGAGAAGTTTACCCTGGCCGGTTTTGACAAGGTACATGGGATGCACTCCCACCATATTGCTGAAAATGAACTCGGTTCGCATAAGACCGATCCCGTCAAAGGGAAGAGATGCATACTTGGATATAATGGCAGGTTCTCCGAGGTTCATGTATATCCTGGTACCCGTTACAGGAGCCAGCTCGTATAACATCTCACTGCTGAGACCGAACTCGGCTTTCTTTTCGGATGCCTTTTCTGCTTCCTCGCTTGAACGGGTCCTGCCTTCGAAAACCACACCTCTTGTTGCATCTACTGTAACAAGCATGCCATCTGAAAGAACTTCAGTTCCATTCTTGGAACCGACTATACAGGGTATGCCAAGCTCCCTTGAAACAATAGCCGCATGGCATGTCCTTCCACCTTCATCTGTAACGACAGCAGTAGCTTTGCGCATGGCCGGGACCATATCTGGATTGGTCATTCCGGTCACGAGGATATCTCCATCTTTTACTCTTGCTATCTCATCTATATCCTTGACAATTATGACCTTCCCTGCAGCTATGCCGGGAGATGCAGCAAGGCCTCTGGCAAGGACGTTAAGTTTTTCCTCGGTCTTTTCACTTTCCCGTTGCATTTTATCACTCCTTTTAAGGGTGGTGACAGGCCTGGCCTGGAGTATATAAAGTTTGTCAGTGTCCATATCAAGGGCCCATTCAACATCCATTGGCTGATCGTATACGCCTTCAATTTTCTCTGCAGCTTTTCCGAGAATTCTCAGTTCCTCTTCGGAAAGGGATTCCTCATTAGCCTTTCCTGACCCGAGATGCTTCTCCACGTTCACCGTTTTAGTCCCAATTCCATCCTCAACTTCGATGATCATGGTCTTTTTGTTGCCAATGTACTTTTCCTTTACCTCAAGGGTTTTCTTGTCAAGAATATATTCGTCAGGAGATACAGAACCTGAAACAACGGACTCGCCAAGCCCCCAGCTTGAGTTGATCATTATCTCGGATATGTCATTATTTACAGGATTACCTGTGAACATGACGCCAGCCTTTTTGCTGTTTACCATTTTCTGGACTACGGCACTCAGTGCAACGTCAAAATGATTAAAATTGCGGTCCTCCCGATAATATGTAGCCCTGGCGGTCCAGAGGGAAGCCCAGCATTTTTTTACATGGCTGATAACCGCTTCTGCTCCGTTGATATGAAGATATGTATCCTGCTGGCCTGCAAAGGAAGCATCTGGAAGATCCTCTGCAGTTGCGGAACTTCGAACCGCCACTTTAGGATCTTCAAGTCCAATCTTCTCGGAAAGGCTTGAATAAGCTTCTTTTATGGCCTTTTCCATTTTCCCGGGAACGGGGACGTCGATTATTTTCTGCCTTATCCTCGAACATTTTGCTGCGAGGTCATTTGTATCGTTAAAATCGATGCTCCCGATGATCTCCCTGATGTCATCGACAAGACCTGCTTCTTTTATAAAGTCAATATAAGCTTTGGACGTTACGCAGAAACCTGGAGGGACATCCACACCGTTGCGGATCAACATGCCTAAATTTGCTCCCTTGCCACCAACAGATGATATATCCTCCAGTCCTATTTCCGTAAACCACAGTATATATTCTGATGTATTCAAAATACTACCCCCTCTATTTTATTATTCCCAATGCAGAGTGAGCTGCTGCAAGTCTGGCTACGGGAACCCTGAAAGGAGAACAACTCACATAATGCAATTTCAGTGAATTGCAGTAAGCTATACTTTCCGGGTCTCCACCATGCTCACCACAGATACCAAAGGAAAGATCCCGGCGAAACTTTTTTGCCCGTTCTATTGCTACTTCCATTATATAACCGGTTCCTTTTCTATCAAGTGTATGGAAGGGATTGACAGAAAAAAGCCCCTGTTCTATGTATTTTAGAAGAAATCCTGTTTCGGAATCATCCCTTGAAAGACCAAGGGTAGTCTGTGTAAGATCGTTGGTCCCAAAACTGAAGAAATCCGCCTTTTCCGCAAGTTCGTCTGCTATGAAGGCTGCTCGTGGGATCTCTATCATTGTACCTGTCATATAGTTCTCATGTTCTTTTAAGCCGTACTCTTCCCCTATGGAAGCTATTCTCTCGCTTATCTTTTCGTATTCCTTCCTCAACATAACAAGAGGTATCATTATTTGAGGAATAACCCTGCTGTTGGTCTTCGCCTCTGATGCGGCGTCGAAGATAGCCCTGGTCTGCATTTCGTAAATTTCAGGATATATTATACCAAGTCTGCAGCCACGGAATCCAAGCATTGGATTGGCCTCACTGAGTTTCCTGGTCATTTCCAGGGCTCTTTTAACCTTGAGGCCTTCCTTGGAATTTTTATAGCCAGTGTTCTCCAAATCCGAAAGATATTCCTGCAGCTCCTTTTCATCAGGAAGGAATTCGTGAAGAGGTGGGTCAAGAAGCCTTATTATAACGGGAAAGGGATCCATGGCCTCGAATATCTTCCTGAAATCCTCTTTTTGCATGGATCTAAGTCTTTCAAGGTGATCTTTTCTTTCTGATTCATCATCAGCAATTATCATTTCCTGCATTACCGGAAGACGGTCATCGGCCATGAACATATGCTCCGTGCGGCAGAGACCAATACCTTTTGCTCCAAATTCCTTTGCCCTTGCTACATCTTCCGGTGTATCGGCGTTTCCCCAGACTTCCATGGTGGATATGCTGTCACACCATGAGAGAAAAGTCCTGAAATTTTCTGAAAGATCCGGTTCCACAAGAGGGACTTCTCCTATGACTACTTCTCCAGATGTTCCGTCGATGGAAAGGATATCTCCTTTTTGAAGGGTGGTGTCCCCAATTTTCAGGGTCTCTGCCTCGAGATCTATGGAAACTTGATCACAACCGCTGATACAGGGTTTTCCAACACCTCTGGCAACGACTGCTGCATGACTTGTCATACCACCTCTCGATGTAAGTACTCCCGCAGAAGCGTACAGACCATGTACGTCATCAGGAGTCGTCTCGGGCCTTGCCAGGATCAGACTGGCTCCTTCCTCGTGGAGAGTCACAGCCTCGTCAGGATCAAAAACTATCTGACCAGTAGCAGCACCGGGAGATGCCGGGAGACCTTTTGCAGCGACCTCATAATCTGCGTCAGGATCAAACTGGTCATGGAGGACCCTTTCCACCTGGTCAGGGTCAACTCTTGAAACAGCTTCCTTTTTGTCCAGGATGCCTTCACTGACAAAGTCTACGGCTATGTTTATAGCTGCATTTGCACTTCTTTTGCCGGTTCTCGTCTGAAGAATAAAGAGTTTCCCCTCTTCCACAGTAAACTCTATATCCTGCATGTCTTTGAAATAGAACTCCAGGGTCTTCACTGTTTCATCAAGTTCTTTATATACCTGGGGCATAAGATCTTTCAGATCATCGATAGGTTCAGGGGTACGGGCACCTGATACCACATCCTCCCCCTGTGCGTTGATCAGAAATTCCCCGTAGAGTTTCTTCTCTCCTGTGGCTGGATTTCTCGAAAAACATACGCCAGTACCGGAAGAATCTCCCATATTACCGTATACCATGGAAACTACGTTTACTGCAGTACCGATATCCGAGGGTATCCTGTTCATTTTTCTGTAGGTCCTCGCTCTTGGATTATCCCAGCTTGCGAAAACTGCCGTTATTGCCATTTTCAGCTGTTTCAGAGGATCCTCCGGGAAATCCTCACCTGTTTGTTCACTGTAAATACCCTTAAATTGCTGGATGATACTGCGGAGATCTTCCTCATTTAACTCATAATCATAACTGAGGTTCCTTTTTGACTTGATCTCTTCAAGGACTTTTTCGAATTCCTCTCCAGGGATCTTCTTTACAACATTTCCGAACATCTGAATAAAACGACGCCAGTTATCCAGTACGAATCGTTCATTTGAAGTAGCCTCCTGGAGGACCCTTGCTGTTTCTTCATTGATACCAAGATTCAAAATGGTATCCATCATTCCCGGCATTGAAACCGGAGCACCGGATCGAACTGAGACAAGAAGGGGATTTTCTCCCTTGCCAAAGGTTTTTCCTGTCTCTTCTTCAAGTGCGTGAAGGGTTTTCTCGATCTCAGGCCAAAGATCCTGGATAAAATCATCCTTCTTTTCGAGATATTCGAGACAGGCTGAAGTGGTTATGGTAAATCCGGGAGGCACCGGCACTCCATTACTCGCCATCTGGGCAAGATTGGCTCCCTTGCCGCCAAGAAGATCTTTCATTCCCGCATTTCCTTCCCTGAAGGAATAGACGAACTTACGCTCTTTTGTACTCATTTAATTCACCTCCACAGTCAGTATCTGAAGAAGATCTATATTTACCAGGTCTGGTATCCTATATAGGTTAATATTTCCTGGGCTGTTTCCTCGATGGCTTTTTCCGTAACGTCAAAGACCTTGCATCCTACCCTTTTCATGACCTGTCTCGCATGTCTGATCTCTTCTGCGACATTTTCAAGTTTACTGTAGGATGTATTTTCAGGATCGAGACCCATCATATGAAGCCTTTCCTTTCTTACCTGCTGGAGTTTCTCGGGCTTTATTGTAAGACCGATGACAGTTTCAGAATCTATGTCGAATAGTTCCTCTGGCGGTTCAAGACCCGGGACCAGGGGAATATTGGCCGTCATTATCCCTTTATGAGCAAGGTACATTGAAAGGGGTGTCTTACATGTCCTGGATACTCCTACAAGTACAAGTTCAGCTTCCTTCAGCATCTGGGTATTGCTGCCGTCATCACAGGCTATTGAGTATTCTACTGCCTTAACCCTCTTGAAATAGGCCTCATCCATCTGATGGGCAAGACCAGGTTTTTCAAGGGGTTCCTGATCGAGTTTCGCGGAAAAAACATCAAGCATAGGTCCAAGAACATCTATGACATCAACTCCCATTACCTTTGCCTGGTTCACGAACCACTTTCTCAACTCATGGTCAACGAGTGTACAGGTTATTACAGCTCTTGAATCAACTGCCTCGTCTATTACCCTTCTCCCTCTTTGCTTGTTATTAATGTAGCGATACTTTTTTATTGTAGCATCAACATTCTCAAACTGGCGTATTGCTGCCTTGGTTACGATCTCAATGGTTTCTCCGGTGAAATCTGAGACTACGAATATCTCTAAACTTTTGCCCCTTGGATGCATAGTCTTTTCCTTTCGGGTTAATTAAATATTTTTATCAATCATACACTAAACTATATCTTATAAGATTTACTTCTGTTAAAAAAAGTCTAACAGATTTTGACAGAAAAAAAACATCCTCCCCTTAAGGGGAGGATGTCATTGTAAAAAAGAAGCGAAAAAGATCACATGTTCAGGGACCCCAGGTCTCCAGCCTTCTTTAACAAATTGTGGCAATTATTAAGAAGGGCAAGCCTGTTTTCCCGCACACTGTCATCCTCAGCCATGACAAGAACTCCATCGAAGAAGCTTGTAACTGCAGGAGAAAGTTCGGATAACTGAATAGTAAGATCTTTCCATTCGAAATTTGCCACTGACTCCTCAACCCTGGGAGTTATCTGCTGAACCGAACGATACAATTCCTTTTCTGCACTTTCTGTAAGGAGATCAGGATTAACATCTGCAGTTACTAAAGAGTTCTTAGACAAAATGTTCTTGACTCTCACTGCAGAAGTAGCAAGACTGGAAAACCATTCCTCGTCCTTCACGCTGTTAAGTGTTTCAAGGAGCCTTGCAATCTGGAATGGTCTGGATGATATGACAGACATACTCATCTGGACCATTTCGTGGGAGTATCCCTTTTCCTTGAACTGCATGAAAAGTCTCTGTAAGTAAAAATCCCGGACATCTACAGAGACCTTTTCATTTGCCTCAAGCTCATTTGAGGCATACTGGAAAACCTCATTCATGTCGGGATCAAGCTCAAGACCCCAGATTATCTCGTTTATAGATCTTGCTGATCTCCGAAGACCATAGGGATCCTGAGATCCTGTAACCTGTAGACCTGCCTTGAAAGAGCTGACCATATTATAGGTCCTCTCGGCTATTCCAAGTATTGCCCCTGCATGGCAGGAAGGTAGCCGGTCACCTGAGAACCTGGGCAGATACTGCTCTTCAAGAGCCAGGGCTACTTCTTCACTCTCCCCATTCTTAAGGGCATATTCCCTGCCTATTGTTCCCTGGAGCTCAGGGAACTCGTAAACCATACTGGACACCAGATCCGACTTTGCAAGATAGGCTGCCCTTTTAACGGTATTCAGAAGATCTCCCTGACAGAAGTGGTCACATAGCCAGGCAGCAATATTGCGGGTGTACATAACCTTGTCATACAGAGATCCCGACTGTTCCTGGTATACAATGTTTTTCAGTTCTTCGACCCTTGTGTTCAGGGGCTTTTTCAAGTCTTCATTCCAGAAAAAAGCTGCATCCGAGAGTCGAGCCTTGAGGACTCTTTCGTTTCCTTCTTTTACCACGTTCATATTAGCAGCCCTGTTATTGCTGACTCCTATAAAAGAGGACATCAATCTGCCATTCTCGTCTCTTACGGGGAAATACTTCTGGTGATGGATCATTGTCGTGGTCAGTACTTCCTCTGGCAGTTCAAGAAAGGACTCATCGAAATTTCCAAAAAAGGGAACAGGAAATTCCACCAGGTAGAGATTTTCATTTATTAACTCTTCCCTTTTTTCAGCTTTTCCTGAGAGGTCTTTTTCGATCAGTGAGATTCCACTGAGCATTTTTTCTTTTCTCTTGTGCTGATCTACGATGACATAGTTATCGTAGAGCCTGTCAAGGTAATTAGACGCATCTTTTATCTCAATACTCCTGCTACCCATGAACCTGTGCCCTCTTGTGGTTCTGCCGCTTTTGATGTTTGCGTATTCAAAGTCTATCAATTTCTCTCCGTAAAGAGCCAGGATCCATCGGATCGGCCTGGCAAATCTGAAGGAAGGATCATTCCAGTACATACTCTTAGGGAAATTTATACCCTGAATTATAACTGGAAGGAGTTCGGGCAGAACTTCCTCAGAGGACCTTCCTTTTTCCGATTTTATGGCCACAGCATACTGAACACCATTGATCTCCCTTGACTCAAGTTCCTCAAAGTCAACTCCCTTGCTTTTTGCAAAACCCGTAGCCGCCTTTGTAGGATTTCCGTTTGCGTCAAAAGCCTGTGACCATTTAGGTCCCTTGAATTCTGTAACAATATCCTCCTGGTTTGGGCTTGCTCCCTTGACAACAAGTGCAAGTCTTCTCGGAGTTCCAAAGGTCTCTATATCCTTGAAGGTGATCCTGTTCTCTGTCAGTTTTACCGAAGCCAGTCTGCCCAGACATTCCAGGGCATTTGGCATAAATCGTGACGGGATCTCCTCTGTTCCTATCTCAAGTAGTAGTGTTTTATTCATTTTCTGTTCTCACCCCGCGATAAATCCTTTATCCGCCCAGCTTAGCCCTGAGTGGATAGTTCATTTCCTTGCGCTGCTTCACATAGGCTCTCGCACATTTACCCGCAAGAGTTCTAATCCTGGAAATATACCCCGTACGTTCTGTTACGCTTATAGCGTTTCGTGCATCGAGAAGGTTAAATGTATGTGAGCACTTGAGAACATAATCGTAGGCAGGAAGAACAAGTCCTTTGTCCACGATCCTTGCAGCTTCCTTCTCGTACATGGAAAAAAGACTGAACAACATCTTTGTATCAGCTTTGTCAAAATTATAGGTAGAGTGTTCAACTTCCCCCTTGTGATGAACATCACCGTAGGTAAGGGTGTCGTTCCAGACAAGATCATAGACGTTCTCTACCTTCTGGACGAACATTGCGATTCTCTCTATTCCATACGTAAGCTCAGCAGGAACAAGGTTCATATCCATTCCACCTACCTGCTGGAAGTATGTAAACTGTGTAATTTCCATGCCGTCAAGCCATACTTCCCATCCAAGTCCCCAGGCTCCTACAGTGGGGGATTCCCAATCATCCTCTACGAACCTGATATCATGCTCACCTGGATCGATACCAAGGGCCGCAAGGCTTGCAAGGTACAGTTCCTGTATATCATCGGGAGCCGGCTGAATAATAACCTGATACTGGTAATAGTGCTGAAGTCTATTGGGATTTTCACCGTAGCGCCCGTCTGTTGGTCTTCTCGATGGTTCAACGTAAGCAACTTTCCATGGTTCCGGACCAAGGACCCTGAGAGTAGTCGCCGGATTCATTGTACCGGCACCTACCTCGATATCGTAAGGTTGCTGGATTATACAATCCTGCTCCGCCCAGAATCGCTCGAGACGAAAAATAATTTCTTGAAGATTCAAAATGCAGACCCTCCAGTCAAAACACACATAATATTAATTAAATTAAAACTGTTTATGTTCTGAGATCCAGTATATCAGCAAGTCTTCCTGAAACTGAAGAATACAGTCTGCTGATCTCCGGGTCTTCCTTTAATCTGTTTTCCAGAAGCTCCTGAAAAGATGAAATACTCATCTTCAGTAGAAACAGGAGATCCCTTTTTTTAAGCCTGAGTCCGTTCCTGTCTATTGAACATCTCGGGCAAAAAAGTCCGTTTTCATCCCACAGGGCTTCATCAAGTTCTGCTCCGCATGCAGTGCAGTATCTTAGACTTGGAGCCAGCCCCCATGAATCAAGCCACCTCCACATAAATCTCCATTCAGCTATCTCTGGAGGACAACCTCTGGCGATCAGAACGGTATTCCAGTAAAGAATCGCAAGTAGTTTATCATCAGGCTGGTCGGGTGGCAAATGGTGCCTGACCAGTCGTATCATCCTTGCTGAAATTCTCAGGGAGTTACTGTTTTTTCGGAGAGGCCACATATCGTCGACTACTTCTACACTTTTGAGTGAAAAACGATCAGTACCTCTGTACAATTGATATCTACCCCAGGTCAACGGTTCTGTTCCTCCTCCAAAACGAACTTTCCCCTTTGCGGACCCGTAAGCGGTAACCCAGACTCGGCCAAAATCCCTGAGAAACAGGTTGAGATACATGTCGCCCTTGTGGGAGATCTTACGCTGCAGTACCGTTCCGGAAGATGAATAAAAACCCTGTTTATACAGGTTTGCTTCCATAATTTTAACGATACCCCATGCGACGAACCTCCACAGGAGATCTCCGCCAGTTCTTTCTTACCTTTATCCACAGGTCAAGATAAACCTTGTGGCCGGTGAATTTTTCGATCTCTGTTCGTGCAAGACTGCCAATCCTTTTGATCATGGAACCACCTTTACCGATTATGATCTTTTTCTGGCTGTCCCTCTCCACAAAAATAGTAGCCCGGATATAGAGATCCTTTCTCTCGGGATATTCATCTGGACTTTTATATTCATCCACCTTTACTGCTGTACAGTGGGGAATTTCCATTCCAGTCAGCTGAAAGATCTTTTCCCGGATAAATTCAGACGCGAGAAAACGTTCTGAACTGTCCACTATAATATCATCCGGATAATAGGGATATCCTTCGGGGATAACTGTCTTGATCATGTCAAGAAGAAAATCCACGTTCCTTCCGGTTTTTGCCGAGACTGCCAGAGTTCCGATGGGGTTAAGGTTCTGGCAATAAAGTTCTTTTGCTGACTCTATCTCTTGAATCTCAGGTTCCTTTGAAGTATCTATCTTGTTAACTACAAGAATAAAAGGAACACCAGCTTCTTCAAGAATATCACAGGAGAGAAGGTCATCATCGTTGAGTTTTCTCTTCCCGGCTTCGACCATGTAACATACCAGGTCAATCTCTTCGAGTCCCCTTCTGGCTGTTCTGACCAGATGCTGTCCCAGTTCATGCCTTGGAATATGCACTCCAGGCATGTCCCTGAAAACAACCTGAAGATCAGGTCCATTGTATATGGCAAGAAGATTGTCCCTTGTCGTCTGGGGCTTATTTGAGACAATGTTTACCCGGACACCAAGAATCCTGTTCACAAGGGATGATTTCCCGACATTTGGACGACCCAGCAGGGCGACTATTCCTGCTTTGAAGCCAGTGAACTCATTGATCTGGAAATCCATGACCTATACTTTTCCTTTGAGTGACCCAGGTCCAAAGGGTAAGGGTAAGAGATCCTGGAGGGAAATTATCTTCGGCTCTCCTGAATTATCAAGGACTACCTGCATACAGGGATTGAACTCGTGCAGAAACTGCCTGCATGCACCACAGGGATAACATTCTATTCCGTCAATACCTGCAACGGCTATTGAAAGGGGATCCTGAAAACCCTGTTGCAGGAATGAAGCCATGGCATTTCTCTCAGCACACATGGATATACTGAAGGATACGTTCTCAATATTGCATCCCGAAGCCACTTTGCCGTCCCTGGAAAGAACTGCTGCTCCTACAGGAAAACCCGAATAGGGTGAGTAGGATTTTTCCCTTGCCTTTCTTGCATATTGAAGAAGTTCTTCAGGTGTTATTCTGCCTGTCTCAGGGTTCATAGATTCTGCTCCTTTTCTGGCTGAAAAAGGTCATTCCCTGTCAACTGCGTCCTCATTATCCTGATCCGTACGAATGAGCTTTAACAACTGTATTCGGTGGTCCTCAACCTCGAGTACCTCTATTATCCAGTCGTTATATTTTACTTTCGCTCCCTTTTCGGGGAATTCCCCTGTTATGGACAAGACCAGACCTCCTATGCTTTCAGCTTCGTCTGATTCGAAAAGATACTCGGTATGGTCGCTCAGATCCTCAAGCCCGAGAAAACCCTGAACAATGTATTCTCCTGTTGATTCTCTTCTTACAGGGGGATTTTCCTTGTCATATTCATCCTGTATCTCTCCTACGATTTCTTCAAGAAGATCTTCAAGTGTAACAAGTCCTGCTGTCCCTCCATATTCGTCAACCACAATGGCCATGTGAACGTGTCTGGATTTCATGGTGTTGAAAATATCCACTATTTTAGTGGATTCCGGGACGAAAAGAGCATTTCTCTTCAGCTTGGAGACCGGTTCGGTTGATAATCCTGAATGCAGATAAGGAATGGTATCCTTGACGTAAAGAATACCCTGAATATCGTCCATGGAATCTTCGAAAATGGGAACCCTCGAATGTCCGTGCTCGTGAAAAACCGCAACTGCCTCACCTATTGAAAAATCTGACGGCACAGCATCGATATCAGTTCTTGGTACCATGATCTCGTAAACCCTGCTCTCCTTGAAGGAGATAATTCCATGGATCATTCGTCTCTCCTCTTCTTCAATAACACCAGAGGCTTCTCCTATGTTGACCATCTGTTCGATCTCTTCCCTTGTTACAAAGGTGTGGGGATTGCCAAGATCGATACCAAAGACAAGCCCAAGAAGCCTGATCAATTTTGAAAGAAGCCAGATAAAGGGCGAAAGTATGAAGTTGAGAAATGAGAGAAAGGGCAGCGCAAAAAGTAATATAGTCTCGGACTTCACTATTGCTATGCTCTTGGGAAGGATCTCACCAAAGATAACGATAATTACGGTCATGAATACAACCGCTATTACCGGACCGTTATTCCCGAAAAGGACAAGAGCAAGAGAAGTGGCAAGAGCACTTGCAGCTATATTGACAAGATTGTTGCAGATAAGGGTTACATTTAACGCCTTGTGAACATCGTTTATTATCCAGTCAAGGAATCTTCGGTAATAATGATGCTTCTCCCTCATTGTCGCAAGCCGACTCTTGGTTATAGCAGTTATTGCAGTTTCGGAACTGCTGAAAACTGCAGAAAGCAGAAGCAGAATGAACAGGAATAGAAAACCAGTAGAAACAGAAGTCATATGGAGACCTCCTCATCACCGGAGTTCTGCCCTCTTGCCGCTTTAACGCACTGACGAACCCTGTTGGCTATATTTCCCTGTTCTTCTTCCATTTTCTTCTCTTCTTCAGCTTCGGCGTGATCCCAACCAAGAAGATGAAGTAAACCGTGAGAAATGATGGTTTCCATATCAAGGGAAGTCCCATCTTCCTTCAGAAACTCTTTTCTGCCCAGTACTGCAGGACAGAAAAGGATGTCGCCAAGGGGTAATACCTGCCAATCACCAGGGGGATCAAAAGTTCCTGAATTTTCCCACAAGGGAAAGGAAAGCACATCTGTTGGTTTATCTATACCTCTGTATTCCTTATTAAGATCTTGCATAACCTTTTCTGAGACCACTGTCAGGCTTACTTCGATAACTGAATACCGGGAAAGGGCTTGATCAAGCCTGCCCAGTTCATCGCAGAAAACTTTTTCAAAGCATTTAATGTACGATAAAGGGACAGAACTGTCAGATTCACTGTTGTCTTCCTGATGGCTGACAGACAGTTCAACTTTCATCTAACATCCTCCTTTTGGAATAGTTTGATCTGCTATTCGCTGTCACGGATCTGTTTTACCTTTCGTGTATGGTACATTGACTGCAGCGTAGAAAGCAGAACATCTTTTATAACTCTTAATTCACGTAATGTAAAGTCTACATTCTCCAGCTGATTCTCACCCATTTTATTTTCAACTACATTATTGATTATTTTCTCTACATCCTGCCTGGACTGAATGTTCTGTATATCCGCCCTGACAGCAGCCTCGACGGAGTCTACTATCATGAGCAGACCAGTTTCCTTTGAAGCGGGTTTAGGACCGGGATAACAGAACTGCTCCCTTGTAACTCCTTCGTCACCCTGTTTCTTTGCCTTCCTGTAAAAATAGGACAGACAGGTTGTACCGTGATGCTCTGAAATGAAATCAATTATTCTCGTCGGTAATTTATATTCTTTTCCTATCTCAATTCCTTCCCTTACATGAGCTATTATAGAAAGCGCCGAAAGAGATGGGGTTATGGAATCATGGATATTGTCCTGTGAAACCTGGTTTTCTACATAGTACTGGGGCCTTTTCAGCTTCCCAATATCATGATAGTAGGCTCCCGCCTTTATGAGAGCTGTATCAAGTCCCAGTTTTTCTGCAGCAGCCTCAGCAAGGGTACTAACCATGAGAGAATGATGATAGGTCCCTGGAGCCTCGATCTGAAGTTTTTTCAGAAGGAGATGTGAAGGCTGGGAAAGTTCAATAAGACGCAGGGGCGACAGAACGTCAAAAAGATTTTCAAAAAGCGGAAGAATGACAAGAATAAGGATGCTCCACACTGCACTGGCAAGCAGGTACTGCACCATAAGATAAAAACCAACAGGAATGGAGAGAACCCATCTTGCTCCTATTCCGCCTGAAGATATTATCACACCACATGCAAAGAGCTTTTGCCAGAGGAGAGCCCGGGAATCCGCATAGTTGACCATGTAGTAACCAGCCAGGCTCGCAACGTAGGCCATTAAAACCGTAGTTATGATAACACCGGAAGAAAAACCTTCAATAAGAAAAGACCCCGTCAATCCCACACCCAGAACCAGGTGAAAAGCTACCCTTTTTGGCAGGGTGAGATAGGAAAGCCCTGTTATAACAAGAAGTCCGGAACCAGGTGTACTGAAGATATCCGAGATATATAGAACAGTCCATCCAACTCCGGCCAGGATACTGATATACAGCCAGCCATATTTTCCAGCAAGACGAATATTGTCCTCTTTTATGACCCTTGAGAACCAGGTTATCCAGAGCAATATAGCCAATGTAAAGATAAGCAGTTTTCTAAGGGGGAAACTACTTTCGGGATATCCCTGGTTCCTGAGGACTTCTGCTATCCTCGGAGTGATCTTATCTCCTTTTTGAACTATCACTTCTCCGGGAGAAAGTGTCCTTGAAACGGGCTCAACACTCTGACGAAGATAAGTTTTTAATTCTTCTGTCATTTCCGTGTTCTTTGAGCTTTCAGGAACAATAAGAGAAGATATCACCTGGAAAACAATGTTCTGCTCGGACAACTCCATGTCCATCCTTTCAAGACTACCCCATATAACATCCGTAATCTCGGCAGGACTCTCAGGCATATCTGCATCAACTATGTCCTGGATTATCTTTCCTGATGCATTGAGAACCTCAGACAGTTGCTCTTCAGATAGTCCTTCAAGAAGCCCTTTAAGTTGTTCCTGAAAAGGCAAATTGCCATATTCCCCTGTATTAAGGGCCCTGACATACTGAAGGATCTCATCATTGTCAACAGGTTCGTAAACTGTAACTCCCTCTATTCCCCTGGTAGAAATATCGCGAAAAAGCTCAGTTGCTTCTTCATCAATGTAATCAACAGGAATAACTGCCCTGTAGGTCTGTTGTGCAGGGAAGTTAACAGTGAAACCTCCCGGGCTTTCCTGTATCATCCACCGGAAGATCAGTATTCCTCCCGCAAAAAGGAAAAGCACCAACAGCGCCAGTATTATCTGTCGGTCATAATAGGCAGCTATTTTTTCCAGTATTCGGGATAATCTGTAATTGTAGTTTTTACTATTCCTTTTCTTTTCTCTTTTCATATAGCTCATAAGCTTTGACTACATCCTGTACTATCCGATGTCGTACAACATCCTGATTTGTAAGGGTCAAAAACCTTATTCCCTCGATTCCCTGAAGTATATCCATTACTTTTATCAGGCCAGACTGTTTCCCCGGTGGAAGATCGATCTGTGTTATATCACCGGTAACAACGACCCTTGAACCAAAACCCAAACGGGTTAAAAACATTTTCATCTGCTCAGGTGTTGTATTCTGAGCTTCGTCAAGGATAATAAAACTGTCATTCAGAGTTCTTCCCCTCATGTATGCCAGGGGAGCTATTTCCACTACGTTCTTTTCGAGGTATCTCATGAACTTCTCCGGGGAAAAGAGATCGTAAAAGGCATCGTAGAGAGGCCTGACATAGGGTTCCACTTTTTCTCTGAGATCTCCAGGCAGAAAGCCAAGACTTTCCCCCGCTTCTACCGCTGGCCTGACAAGCAATATCCTGCTTATTTTCGAGGCTTTCAACATTGCAACCGCATAACACACAGCAAGGTAGGTCTTACCTGTCCCTGCCGGCCCCACCGAGAAAACAACATCATTGTCCCTAAGTGAATCTATGTAATCTTTCTGACCCGAAGTTCTTGGGCGAACTGGTTTTCCTCTTGCCGTGGTAACTATAATATCGTTATACAGAGGAGCCAGATCGAGCTTTCCCTCTTCTGCGATCATGTCAAGGGCATATCGAACATCGGCACTGGAAAGGACATGACCATCACCAGCAACTTTCTGAAGCTGAAGAATAAAATCCGAGACCATTTTCACGACCTGGCTATCCGGCCCCTGAACGGTTATCTGTCCGCCCCTTACAAATATCCTCGCGGGAAATCTCTGTTCTATAAGAGCTATATTCTCATCCTCGGGGCCAGCCAGCCTGCTCATAGTATCATTGTCAGTTATCTCAACAACAGATCTGAAAAAACCATCGTTGTTCTTCTGGATGTGGTCGCAACTCTGCTCATCCACTACCAAAGTACTTATACCCCCGATACGCTTTTAACTTCAGGAACATGCTCCTGCAGGGTCTTTAGAACTAAAGATCTGAGTGTCATCTGGGCAAAAGGACACGTACCGCAGGAACCACTGAGCCTGACAGACACATCTCCAGTGTTCTCGTCAAAAGCTACGAATTCACCATCTCCTCCGTGATTCTGCAGAGCAGGCCTTACGTGAAGATCCATTACACTAACTATCTTTTCTTCTATTGTCATAAATATTCCCTCCTGAAATTTATTAGATCTATACTGGATATGCGGATTCCTCTACAAATTCCTGTAAACCTACGTCCCTCTTGACTGTCTTTGCATATTTATTAACAAGGAAATCCTTTGCCACTGCCGGAAACAGTATATAACTCAAAACATCTTCCGGCTGAAGAACCCAGTCCGATACCAGTTTTTGAGCCTTTTCGATCTCAGGTTCTATGATCTCTCCGGGTCTGCAGCCTATGGGTTCTTCATTTCCAATAGCCTTTTTTGTTATTTCACTATCCATCTCTGCAGGAGGTCTTCCGTAATATCCCAGGAAGTACCTTTTCACCTCGTTAGGTATGATCTTCCATCTCTGACCTGTGAGAACATTGAGAGTCGCCTGGGTCCCTACTATCTGGCTTGTGGGAGTAACGAGAGGAGGATAACCCATCTCTTTTCTTACCTTAGGTACCTCCTGCAGGACATCCTGCAGCCTGTCCAGAGCATTCTGTTCCTTCAGCTGATTGGTAAGATTTGAATACATACCTCCCGGGATCTGGTAGATAAGAACATTTATATCTATTCCTGACATGTCTACCAGCCAGTCTGAATATTTTACCTCTTCTGTTTTAAAATGCTTTGCTATGGGAACAAGGGACTCAAGGTCTATCCCTGTCTCATATGGACCTCCGGACAATGCCGCAACCATTGCCTCCGTGGCAGGCTGACTGGTCCGCATGGAAAGAGGAGAAATGGCGCAGTCCACGACATCTGCCCCGTTTTCAATACCAGCAAGGTAGGCCATGGAAGCCATACCGCTTGTATAATGACTGTGCACCTGAACCGGAAGTTCAGTATCTTCCTTGATCCGGCGAACAAGCTGACCCGACATTACAGGACTCAGAAGACCAGCCATATCCTTTATGCATATGGAATCAGCACCCATCTGCTTCATATCCCTTGCAAGCTCTGCATATTTTTCAAGGGTGTGCACCGGTGATAGTGTATAGGACATTGAAAGTTGCAGATGAGCACCTTCCTTTTTCACCTGGTCTGCAGCCACTTCCATGTTTCTCAGATCGTTAAGGGCATCAAAGATCCTTATTATATCGAGTCCGTTTCCAACAGCTCTTTTAACAAATTCCCTAACGGTGTCATCAGCATAATGTCTGTAGCCAACGATATTCTGTCCTCTAAGCAACATCTGCAGTTTTGTCTTTTTGAAACCTTTCCTGAGGGTTCTTAGCCTTTCCCAGGGGTCCTCGTCAAGAAATCTCATACACGAGTCAAAAGTGGCTCCTCCCCAAACCTCGAGGGAATGATAACCTATTTCATCCATAAGCTCTACAGCAGGCAGCATATCCTCTATTCTCAATCTCGTTGCAATGAGAGACTGGTGGGCATCGCGAAGTGCTGTCTCGGTAATTCCTATCTTTTTATTTTTTTTAACAGGTTTCGAACTGGTATTGCTGACCTTTTCCTTTTCCACTTCAGTTTCCTCCTCTCTATTTCCTGTTTTTTTTAAATGATGTTACATTTATTCCTTATTTCGTGTCTTTGTTTTTTCCCACATCCTGTCAAGTTCGTCAAGTGAGAAAGAACTCCACGGCCTTTCCTGATTTGAAACTGAATGCTCAATTTTTCTGAACCGGCCGGAAAATTTGGAACATGCCCTCTGCAGAGCTACTTCCGGATCGATATCAAGATGCCTGGCAAGATTTACTACAACAAACAAAAGGTCTCCGAGCTCTTCCTCCCTGGCAGAATGCTCTCCGTTTGATATCTCTTCTTCAAGCTCTACAGTCTCCTCCTTTATTTTACCAAGAATTGTCTCGTAATCATCTCTTGACCAGTCAAATCCCACATTGGCAGCCTTCTCCTGTATTCTGTAGGCTTTTGCCAATGCAGGCAGGTTTCTGGGAACTCCTGAAAGAACCGACTGATCACTGACCTGGTGTTTTTTCTTTTCCTCTATCTTGATCTTTTCCCAGTTTTTAAGTACCTCATCACTTGTATCAACCTCTGTATCACCAAAGACATGGGGATGTCTCTTGACAAGTTTTTCACTCAGGATCTGAACTACATCGTCGATATCGAAGAGTCCCATTTCCTTAGCTATTGAAGACACAAAAACAGGCTGGAGGAGAAGATCCCCGCACTCTTCCCTTATTTTTTCAACATCACCTTCACTTATAGCATCTACAAGTTCATATGCTTCTTCTATAATATATTTTCTAAGACTTTCGAAATTCTGTTCCCTGTCCCATGGACAACCTCCAGGTTTTCTCAGTCTTTCCATTATGTTTACAAGGTCCTGTACTTTGTAACCAGACCTGTTCTCAAAATTTTCCAAGTTTCAGCACCTCCAGAGAATGCCATTCTTTTATTGCTGCTTAGCTCTCAATATAACACTTTTCAGCATAATAAGCCCTTGACAGGCACCTGGGCCTACAGCTTTTCCGTTTTTAACTATCCAGTGTTTCCAGCCTTTAAAGGCCTGTTCCAGTTCTTCCCCAGATCCATACACAGTAATATTCCTTTTTGAAATCCTGCCTTTTTTTATAAAGGAACCTCTTGCAGCGATCTTAAGCCGGCAAACCTCAAAAAGGTTTTTCATGTTTTCGTTCAAAGGTCCGAACCTGTCCCTTATCTCATCAGCTATTCTGTCAATTTCATCTATCTCCGTTGCTCTCATAAGCCTCCTGTATAGTGCTATCCTTACAGTGTCCTGGGGAATATAGTTCTCCGGTATGGATGTGTTCAGCTCAACGTCAAACTCAGGTTCCCGGTAGTACTCGCCTTTCAGTTTTTTAACTTCTTCATCGAGGAAATTATAGTACAGGGCAGAACTGATACTGCTCTTTTTCCCGTGCTGTCTACGGCCAAACATGTCACCACCGCCCCTCTGGGCAAGATCGCTCAGGGCAAGTTCATATCCGCCTCCTGGATCATTCACGGAGGCGATGGCCTCCATCCGTTCTATTGTTATTCGACTCATGTTGAGATTCTCGGGGTAAAGAAAAAAAGCGTATGCTGTTTCCTCTCTTCGACCTATTCTGCCTCTAAGCTGATACATCTGGGCCATCCCCATTTCGTGAGAATCATCTATTATAAGGGTATTTGCGTTTCCTACATCAAGACCACTTTCTATTATAGTCGTACAGACAAGGATACTGCTTTTACCCTCGTAAAAACTTAACATTGCTTTTTCGAGATCTTTCTCCTTCATCTGTCCGTGAGCGATATCCACTACGACATCGGGGAACATGTTCCTGATGACTGTTGCAGCCCTTTCGATGGTCCTGACCCGATTATGGACATAAAATACCTGGCCTCCCCGAGTCAACTCCCGGCGCACAGACTTCTCCACAAGCTTTTTTTTCCAGGGTCCTACAAAAGTTATAACAGGCATCCTGTTCTCCGGAGGCGTCTTTATAGGAGAAAGATCTTTCAGAGAACGCATGGACATTGAAAGAGTTCTTGGAATCGGGGTGGCAGATAAGGTAAGAACATCTACGAGATCGTTGATTTTTTTCAGACGCTCCTTGCTCGAAACACCAAATCGATGCTCCTCGTCAATTACAAGAAGTCCAAGGTCCCGGAAGTTTACATCGTCCTGAAGAATCCTCTGGGTTCCAATTATTATATCGATCCTGCCTTTTTCCAGTTCATAAATTACATTTTGCTGTTCCTTTCTACTCTGAAAACGGGAAAGAAAGGCTATATTAACAGGAAAACCGGCAAACCGGACAAGGAATGTCTGATAATGCTGCTGAGTCAGAATTGTAGTAGGGACAAGAACTGCTACCTGTTTACCGTCCTGTACAGCTTTAAAAGCTGCCCTCATAGCAACTTCAGTCTTTCCGTATCCCACATCTCCAACTACAAGCCTGTCCATGGGAATATTTTTTTCCATATCTGCTTTTACGGATCCAATAGCTCTCAACTGATCGGCAGTCTCAGGAAAAGGAAAAGCCTCTTCAAACTCTAGTGTCAACTCATTGTCAGAGGAAAAACTGAATCCTTTCAGTACTTCCCTTCTGGCATAATTCCTGGTAAGTCTTTCCGCTTCCTCTCTTGCCCGCTCCCTTTCTTTTTCAAGTGATTTTTCCCATTTTTTTCCGCCAAGCCTGTCAAGGGAAATGGTTTCCCCAGGTATGCCATAAAGGGAAGTTAGCTGGTAAAAGTGATCTATGGGCATCATCAGTCGCTTGTTATCGGCAAATTCAAGAAGGAACATTTCCGTTACGTTTTCATTCACTGAGATCTGCTCAAGCCCCCTGAATAAAGCTACCCCATGCTGGTTATGAATGACATGATCTCCAGGAGAGAGAGAATCTGTCCATTCCGCCGGAGCCTGAATGTCCTGTTCTGTCTTGGTATTACCGGTCGAACCTGACAGTTCAAGATCCGATATGACAGCTACCTTCTCTCCGGAAACCAGGAACCCGCCAGGAAGGGTCCCCTGGTGAAATTCTGCATCTGCATCATTGCTCCAATTTCCAAAGGCCTTATTCTCCGAGACAAGGATCACTTTGAAACCCTGATCTTTCCAGTTTCTGCATGCATGGATAAAAGCGTTCCTGTTTCCTCTGAAAAGCGGGGGAGTCTCAATATCAAGGGTTCTATACCTGGAAGAATATCCTGAAACGATCCTGATCCTGGGAAATTTTGAAAGCTTAAGATAGATGTCTGTCCAATCTGAAATAGAATCAACTACACCAGGTTCTCTCAGGCTTTCCCAAAGCCACTTGTAATTTTCACCCTGATTCTGCAAACTTGAAGCTTCGTAGAAAATGATCCTGACATCCTCGTGGATAAGACTTTCAGCCTGGACGTTAGAAGAACCCGTTATGGAGTGAATCTCAATATCTGGAAGAATCGCTACACTTTTCTGGGTACCCGAACGGAAGGACCTTATCTGTTCTATCTCTTCGTCAAAAAACTCCACTCTTATGGGATACATATGAGCAGGGTCATAAATATCAAGTATAAATCCACGAGAAGCGAACTGACCTGGAGCCCAAACCACATCGGACCTGCTGTATCCGTGAGCAACAAGCCAGTGTACAAGTTCGGACTTTCCGGCCTCTTCCCCTTTTGTCAAAATAAAGCTCGAAGCTGCAATCTGGAGAGGCCCCGTGATCCCACCTGGAGTCGTTACAAGTACTCCGCCACGGTCATGCCATTTCTTCAGGGTCTCTCCTCTTTTTACATAATTGGAGAGATCTTTAACGGAATCAGCATCAAGTGGAACTGATTCCAGCTGAAATATATCCCTCTTCCATATCTGTTTCCATGCAGAAGCAAAGGTTTTGGCATCTTTTGAAGTTGGAAGTAACACTAACAGAGGAAATTTTGCAGGGGCACAGAGGAAAGGAAGACCTGCAAGTCCTGCAGGAAGTGCAACCTCTTCTTCATGCCAGGGAATTTTTTCCGTTCCCTTTATAAAAAGTTCACTCTTGCCCCCGTAATCAATAACCAAATATCTATCACCTTAAACAGTTCTGATGGCAGGTTACCCTGCCATCAGCCCATAAGTTAATATATTTACTACCCGGACAGATCAATTGAATTGACGTGTGACATGGCAGTTTGTATGTCCGTGGACAACCACCACTTTAATGCCGCCGCTGTTTCATCGAGAACCTTGTCCAGTATCACAAGCTCACTTTTTATAAAAGGGGCCAGAACAAATTCAACAAGATCCTGTATTTCCTCTTCAGTCCTTACTCCGATCCTGAGTCTTGGCACTTCATCTGTCCCAAGGGCTGCAATAACTGACTTCAGTCCATTATGCCCTCCCGCACTACCCTTCTGTCTGAGTCTCAAACGCCCAAGCTTCAAGGCTACATCATCATAAACGATGATCATCTTTTCGGAAGGAACATCATAGAAATCTGAAAAGGCTTTTACGGCATGACCGCTTCGATTCATATATGTCCTTGGCCTTACTAACAAAAGGTCCTCGTCGCAAATTTTTAAAGGCCCTGCAACGAAAGATCTGAACCTGATATCCGGCCCCGGAAAACTGCATGTTCTGGCAAAGTTTTCCACTGCAAGCCACCCGGCGTTATGCCTGGTCAACTCGTACTTTGGATCCGGATTTCCAAGTCCGAATATAATTCGCAAGAAAAATTACTCCTTTTCTTCTCCCTCTTCTTCATCGGACTTGCCTTTTCCTATGACCTCTACTTCTTCTTCCATTTCTTCAAGCTCTTCGCCTTCGAGTCCCTCTTCTGGTTCCTCGACAACTTTGACATGGCTTAACGAGAAGACAACCTCGTCCGGTTCGCTGTCAAGCTCTGCACTTTCAGGAACAACAAGGTCGGATACGTAAATGTAATCTCCGATCTCGAGATGCTGAACATCTATATCGACAGATTCGGGGATCTCCATGGGAAGTATCTGCATTCCTATTTCGTGAAGGACCTGCTCGAAAACTCCACCAGCCTTTACACCAACACAACTTTCCTTGTTAAGGGGTGTTATGGGAACGTTGACGTAGATCTTGTGGCCTTTAACCATCTGGAGAAAGTCGATGTGAAGGATCTCGTCAGTTAGAAAATCTTTCTGGATGTTCCTCATAAGACATAGAGACTTTGTTCCATCAGGCAAAGAAGCCTCAACACGGGTCGTTTCCCAGTGTCCAGAGTAAACATACTTTTCGATCTCATCGGTTTTGACCTTGATCATTACTCCATCAGGGTAGTCAGGACCATAAAATACAGACGGAGTATATCCGCTCTTTCTTGTTTTTTTGGCTGCCTGCTTACCTGTCTCTTCTCTTTTTTCGAAATTTACATTAACAATATTGCTCATCTGATTAACTTCCTCCTCCAAAATCATCTCAACTGCTGGATTTATCTTTTAAACAGGCTGCTTACAGACCTGTCTGTATGAACCCTTCGTATAGACTCCGCAAATAGAGGTGCTATGGATAACTGATTGATTCTATCCAATTTTTTCGATTCAGGCAACGGAATTGTATCAGTAAGAATCACAGAGTCAACTGCCGGGCTTGAAAGTCTCTCGATAGCGGGGCCCGAAAGCACTCCATGGGTAGCGCATGCACAAACCCTTACTGCACCTCTTTCCTTGAGGGCACTGGCTGCATTGACAATAGTACCGGCCGTATCGATGATGTCATCGACAAGTACCACTGTTTTGCCCTCTATCTCGCCAATAATATCCATGACTTCGCAATAATTGGCAACTTCGTGGGATCTTCGCTTGTCAACTATGGCAAGATCAGAGCTTAACAGAACTGCAAACCTTCTGGCCCTTACTACTCCTCCGACATCTGGTGCAACTACCACTAACTTGTCCTCTTCCAGTTCCTTCCTGAAATTTCCCTTGAAATAGGAGGCAAGAAGGGGAATGCCGGTAAGATGATCAACAGGGATATCGAAAAAACCCTGGATCTGCCCTGCATGTAGATCTGCCGAAATAACACGCTGGGCTCCTGTTTTTTCGATAAGGTTGGCAACAAGTTTAGCAGAGATAGGATCCCGGGCCTTTGTCTTTCTGTCCTGTCTTGCATATCCAAAATAAGGAGTTACTACATTTATCCTGTAAGCAGAGGCTCTTTTTAACGCATCTATCATTACAAGAAGTTCCATTACGTTATGATTAACTGGGTAACAGGTTGGCTGTATTATAAATACATCTGCACCTCTTACACTTTCTTCTATTGACAGCCCTATCTCTCCGTCGGAAAATTCAAAATGTCTTGCTACGGACTGCGGAACTCCCAGCTCCTCACATATTCTTGCGGTAAACTCTGGATGTGCTGTCCCTGAAAAGATCTTTAAAGCCCTGGATTCTGAACTCATTGTCAGTTAGCCCCCTTTTTGCCGTTCTTTCCTTTGCCTTTTTTAAGCATTCTGGTTGTCCAGCCTTCAATATTTCTCTGTTTTGCCCTTGCTACGGCCATTGCATCCTCAGGAACATCTGAAGTGATCACCGATCCTGCAGCAGTAAAAGACCTGTCTTCAAGGTTCACAGGTGCAACAAGCATTGTATCACTTCCTATAAAACAGTTATTGCCTATCTTCGTCCTGTTCTTGTTCTGACCGTCGTAATTGCATGTAATGGTTCCCGCTCCAATATTTGTATCTTCGCCAATTTCTGCATCTCCGATATAGGAAAGGTGAGGAACCTTGCTGTTTTTTCCAACGTTACTCTTTTTGACTTCAACGAACTTCCCAATGTAGGCTTCCTTCTCTATGGTTGAACTGTTCCTTATGTAGCAGAAAGGACCTATTGTAACATTTTCCTTTAAAAAACTGTCGTGTACAATGGCATGGTTGAGAATGTTAGAATCTGCACCGACTGAAGTGTTTTTTATCTGGCTGAAACTGCCAATAGTGGTACCTCTTCCGATGTAAGACGAGCCCATGATCTGCACAAAGGGCTCTATATAAACATCTTCTTCTACCTCGGCTTTGGGACTTACGTGAACCGTTTCTGGATCAGCGATCTTAACTCCCTTATCCAGCATTTTTTCTATAATCCTTTTACGGACTTTTCCTGAGATCTCAGCCAGCTGGGAAGAACTGTTCACACCCTGAAGCTGTTCAGGATCATCACATAATCTGGCAGATACCTTACCATAATCCCGGTGAAGAGCAGATACCGTATCAGTGAGATAGAACTCATTCTGTGAATTGGTGTTATCTATTTTGGACAGGGCTTTCAATAGAGCGTCGGTTCGAAACAGATATGCTCCGCTGTTTACTTCTGTTACGAGTTTTTCTGAATCTGAGGCATCGGACTCTTCAACGATCCTGAGGAAAGGTCCATCCCTCAATATTCTCCCGTAACCCGTGGGGTCTTCAGTTTTAAATGTCAAAAAGGTACAGACATTTTTTTTCTTAATATGTTCTTTCACAAGGGACCGTATCGTATCTTCTTTTAAAAGGGGGATATCCCCCGGCATAACAAGAACATGCTCGTATTCCTGCCACGTTTCCCGGGCAACAGAAACTGCATGACCTGTTCCGAGCTGCTGCTCCTGTGTAACGGTTATTGTGCCCGGAAAATCCTTTTCAATATAACTTCTGACAGTTTCTTCCTGATGTCCTACAACAACCGCTGCCGTTAATTCTGATCTTTTAAGCTCTTCAAGAGGATAGAACAGCATAGGAACGTCTATCACCGGCTGAAGAACCTTTGCGGTCCTGCTTTTCATTCTCGTACCCCTGCCGCCACCAAGGACAAGGGCCAGTATCTCTTTCTTTACTTCCAATAAAATCACCCCTGTAACGGGAATAATGTATATTTTATCTTACATATTAACAAGAATACTACAAAAACATGAAAAAGGGGGCTCCTAGGAACCCCCATCTTTGACAATGGCTGGGGTGGCTGGATTCGAACCAGCGATCACGGAGCCAAAGTCCGTTGCCTTGCCAACTTGGCTACACCCCATCCTGCTCGCAAGTAAATATAGTATCATTGTTAAAGGGCGTGTCAAGATGTACGATCTCTTTTACTAATACAGAAAGGAAAGAATGCTCTTGGAAGATCAAACTATGAATAAACTTTTCTCTATAGGAACCTCACAGATTATTTTTCTCAGTTTTGTACTGATACTGGCAGTTGGAGGTACAGTTCTGGCCCTGGCTGCAACCAGAAGTCGCAGCAGCAAGATCCTGTACTCAGCCATCACGGTTCTTATACTGTTCTTTGTCGTTTCTGGTATATTCATCGGATTAGAGTTAAATCCCGTATTTTCAGCAGTTACACTTCTTCCGGTTGTGATTATAATACTTTATATAGTTATAGCCTCGAAGAACTGTTAATTATTTATGGAGGTAATTACCCTGGCAGGATATTTTATACTGGCCGCTTTTATGCTTTACGGTCCTTATGGATGGTGCTGGTTTAGAAAAGAAAACAAGAGGGACTACGGACTTCACTGGGAAATGGGCAGACAGGATATCCTTGTTCTTGTCCTTTTGACTGTTGTTACCCTTCTGCCTCTTACATTTATAGCAGTCAACTGGCCGGGCCAGGATTTACCGAGGCATATAGGATCAGTTACCTTTTTCAGGCTTGCCACCGCAGGACTGATAGCAGCTATAGTTGAGGAAACTTTTTTCAGGGGATTGTTACATACAATTATCCGGAAACATTCCGGCCCTTTTATTACTATTTTTGCTGTATCACTGCTATTTGCACTCTGTCATCTTTTTCTTGCCATGCACTGGCTTAGAATGGCTACTTTTTTTCCTGCTCTTGCAATGGGATTTCTGAGGGAAAAAAGCGGCAGCGTATTTCCAGGAATTATCTATCATGGAATAGGCAACTTATGGGCAATATGGTTCTTTCCCGGCTTTTAGCACCGAAAATGGAGGTGAATAGTTATGAGAAATAGATCCTGGACAGGCCTAATGGTTATCTTTATTTTTATTCTTCTTTATCCACTATATTCACAAGCCGCCAGCGTAAAAATAATGATACCCTGCGCAAAGGGGCAAGAGGCCAAAGCATTAGTTAACGACAGCGAAATTTATAACCTGGGTAAGGTGCTGACCCTTCCCGTAAAGACCCGGTGGCCAGCCTACACAGCAAGTGTCTGGGGGGAAGAAAGCACTGTTTGTGCTTCTGCAGTAAACGCAATCCATCTCCTGGTTTCCAGGGAAAAAGGCAGAGGAAGAACTGTAAGTATAGTACCTGCAGATACTGTTGCTCCAGCCGCTGGGCAGGGAAATTTTTTCCTTATCGACAGCAAGCCGGGTTATGGGTTATTTGGTGCTTTTGCTCCTCCAGTAGGAGCTGAAGCAAGACTGATTGAACCCGGATCGGAAATTGAGAAGCTTTTGACCAGCCTGGAAACCAGTATAAAATGCAGAACACTGGTGATCACTTACAAAACCGATAGTTCAGGTTACGTAGTCGATGTCGAAAACAGGCCGGGCGGAAGGATAATTTTCTGGGATGATAATGGAGCCCATCTTCTCGCACGGGTGATCAGGCCAGTAAGAGGAGTTGGCCGTTTTGGAGGAACGACATTTCAGAGAGAAGGCAGAATACGAGCCAACCACCCGGGAGTTATCGACATAAGCACATCACCATACGGATATATCGGAGGATTTCAGATAATTCCTCTCTATCACGCATACTCTTCAGAAATGAAATTTGCCTGGCAACTGTCTCAATGGATGATAATAACTGATCCATCCGGCAAAAAAACCATTGAAGGGAAAGCACCTCTCTTCTCTGGCACTCTTATACCGGGTCCACAGGAAGGTGAATACCTCTGGGACATGTGGAGCAGCTACGGCAGAAGATCTCTGGTCCTGGTAAGAAGAGATGGAGGAAAATGGGAAAGAATGCCTTCCGTTATCTCGAGAGACGACTCTGGTCTTGACATGATAACTCATTTCAAGATCTACCTTCCAGTCAACAAGGTTCCTCTGGAATGAAGAAAAGAGGGGCAAATGCCCCTCTTTTCTTCATTCTACTGTTACACTTTTGGCAAGATTTCGCGGTTGATCTATGTCACATCCCCTGTACCTCGCCACATAGTAGGCGAAAAGCTGCAAGGCAACAACACTTAAAAAGGGTGTAAGCTCCTGTTCAGTAGGAGGAACATAGATTACATCTTCTGAGTTTGCCCTTATCCTGGTATCACCATCTGTAGCTATCGAAATGATCGGAGCTTTTCTTGCCCTTGCCTCCTGGATATTTGACAGAACCTTTCCGTAAAGATAATCAGAAGGTACTACCACAACAACAGGAACCTCAGGATCTAACAGTGCTATGGGACCGTGTTTCATCTCACCGGCAGCATAGGCTTCAGCATGTATATATGATATTTCCTTGAGTTTCAAGGCCCCTTCAAGAGCTACAGGAAAAGAAGATCCACGCCCAAGGTACAGGAAATCGGATGCCTGGGCGTATTTTTCCGCTATTTCTCTTACCTCTTCTCCTTTTTCAAGAACCCATTCTATCTTGTAGGGCAGCTGTATCAGTTCATCAACAATCCTTGTATGTACCTCGTCTGGAATTGTCTCTCTCCAGCTCCCTATCTGTAAAGCGAGAAGATAAAGAGCAACAAGCTGCCCGGTAAAGGTTTTTGTGGCGGCAACTCCGATCTCGGGACCTGCCTTTATCTGGAGCAGGCTGTCCACTTCTCTGCCGAGAGTGGAATTAGGTACATTTGTAATACCGAGACAATGCGCACCCATTGACTTTGCTCGCCTCTCTGCAGCAAGTGTATCAGCGGTTTCTCCAGACTGTGAGACAAAAACCGCAAGAGTCTCACTATCTGCCTTCACTTTCCTGTAACGATACTCCGAGGCAAATTCTACCCTTATATCAAGGTTGCAAATCTGCTCAAAGAATCTTTCTGCCACCAAAGCCGCATAGTAGGAAGTTCCACAGGCAATAATATGCATTTTTCTAAAACTGCTGAACATCTCTTTATTCCAGGACAGTTCACTGCTGAGGTCGACATGCCCATCTTCGATCCTGCCCTTTAAAGAATCTCTGAGGACCCTGCCCTGTTCATTGATCTCTTTGAGCATAAAATGAGGATATCCTGCCTTTTCTGACATTGTGGTGTCCCAGTCGACCATGTAGGAATTTCTTGTAAACTCCCTGCCGGTGGAATCCCAAAGTCTTATACCACTCCTTGACAGCTCTGCTATATCACCATCCTCGAGATAGATAAATTCCTTTGTATAGGGAAGTAATGCCGGGACGTCCGAGGCACAGAAGGACTCTTTATCGCCAACTCCAAGGACAAGTGGCGAACCTTTTTTTATACAGTAGATCTTTTCCGGCTCATCTTTCAGAATTATTGCCAGTGCAAAAGATCCGTCAAGCATTTCTGAAAGCTCAGACAGGGACACAACCATATTACCTCTGTAGATCCGCGACAATAGCTGAGCAGCTACTTCTGTGTCTGTTTCAGTAAGGAAGGTTATTCCTTTTTTTTCGAGGTCTTGCCTTAGCTCCATGTAATTTTCGATGATACCGTTATGGACAAGAGCAAGACTGTGGTCGGAATCGAAATGTGGATGAGCGTTTACCATTGTAACGCCACCATGAGTTGCCCATCTTGTGTGTCCGATCCCTCCCATCCCTTCTATAGAAATCTCAGAAACCATTTTTTCAAGGTCTGCGACCTTTCCAACTTCTTTTTCAACCTGTATAGAACCACCACTGTGCACTGCCAGCCCTGCAGAGTCATAGCCTCTGTATTCCAGCCTTCTCAACCCATCAAGCAGGACATGACTGGCACTCCTGGTACCTATATATCCAACTATTCCACACATCTATGAAGAACTGCACCGCCCTTCCTTATAACAAAAAAAGAAAGTTCTGATCACTTTGTACCCGGAATCACTTCCGGGTTTTGTAAATCAGATTGAGGGCATCTTTCCATGCCCCGGGGCATCCGCCGATAATTCGATAACCCCGTCCTCGTCAACTGGCATTCGCCAGCCCGGGCGCTCACCATTTCCGCATTTTTAAAATATTATCCTAACGCCTTTTTCACCACCCCTTTCAAGTTTTCGTCTTTAAGTGCCATTCTTATTGTTGCATCAAGCCATCCCTCAACAGTACCGCAGTCAAGTCGATCACCCCTGTATCGATAGCCCCAGACAGGTTCTTCCTTCAAAAGCATTTTTATAGCATCAGTAAGCTGATACTCTCCACCTGCACCCTTACCAGATCTTTCAAGCATATCAAAGATAGAGGGAGAAAGAACATACCTGCCAAAGATGGCAAGTCTGCTTGGGGCATCCTCCAAATCCGGCTTTTCCACCAGATCAGTTATACGAAACACTCCAGGTTCAACCTCTTCAGATACTGCCGCGATCCCATACCTTGAGACATGACTGTCCTCGACTTCCTCAAGGGCAATAACCGATCCACCGAGACGGTCGTGTACTTTTATAAGCTGAGAGAGAACAGGCTCATTAGAATCCATTACATCATCAGGAAGAATAACTCCAAAATATGAATCAGAGCATAAAACCCTGCCGCAAAGAACTGCATGACCAAGACCCAGTGGACGGGGTTGCCTGATGGACATGAAACTTGCCTTTTCCGGTATGGACCTCACGATCTCGTAAAGGTCGTTCTTACCTCTTTCAAGAAGGATCTGCTCAAGTTCTGAAGAACTGTCAAAATAATCTTCTATAGATGTCTTGCCTCTCCCGGAAATAAAGACAATAGAGCTGCAACCTGAATTTACTGCCTCATCCACTCCGTAAGCAATGACGGGTCTATCTATCAAGGGTAACATTTCTTTCGGCAGCTCTTTTGTCGCAGGAAGAAAGCGGGTTCCAAGACCCCCTACCGGAAACATGCATTTGGCTACTTTCCCATATATGTCCATTCTATATCTACCTCCGTCAGACTATTGAATAAAGCTGTCTTATGTCCTGTACCAGCTGATAGGATACAGATTCGAGAAGTTCCCTGTCTCTTGCCTCAACGAGAACCCTTAGTAATGGTTCTGTTCCTGAAGGTCTTATAAAGACCCTTCCGAAACCATCAAGCTTTGCTTCAGCTCTTGTGACAAGATCCTTCAGCTCCGGATCACCGGCGATATCTCTTCTGTCAGACAGAAATATATTTGTCAACATCTGGGGATAACGATGGAACTTGTCAACCAGTGTTGAAATATCAAAACCCGTTTCCATACAAGCCCTGAGGAAAAGGAGTGCTGTACATGGTCCGTCACCAGTGGTTGAAAACCCGTCTATGATAAGATGCCCAGACTGTTCTCCTCCAAGGCGTGACCCTTTTTCGATCATTGTCCTGTACACGTACCTGTCTCCCACAGGACACCTGTGAACGTGTATTCCTTCGTTTATAAGATGGTCTTCAAGGGCCATGTTGCTCATAACAGTTGCAGTAAGACCTGATCCTAAAGAATCCCTTGACTTGAGCCATATGGAGAGCATCCACATCATTATATCCCCGTCGATCACCCTACCATAGGGATCAACAAGTAAAACCCTGTCTGCATCGCCATCAAAGGCTATACCCACATCTGCCTTTTGCTCAATAACCTCTTTTTTCAGAGCACCGAGGTCCATAACTCCAAATCCATCGTTTATGTTAAGTCCATCCGGTTCGTTACCTATAATTTTCCAGGGCAGATCATATTTTTCAGCAAAATCGGATATTAAAACAGAAGCAGCTCCATTAGCACAATCTACAACGCAGGAGAGTTGAGGCCCTTTATCCCGTGAATAAAAATCCCACAATCTTTCAAGGTACAACTCATGCATTTGTTCAAAACTGTCGTATGTACCTATGGATGCTCCGGTTGGACGCCAATCATCAATAAAGGAATCCTCCATGTATTCTTCGATGGCGATCTCCTGCTCATCAGAAAGCTTAGTTCCAGAGGAGTCAAGGAACTTTATCCCGTTATACTCGGCAGGATTATGGGAAGCACTTATTACAACTCCGCCGTGAAAACCAGATGATCTTACAGCAAAACTGACTTCGGGGGTCGGAGCAACTTCAAGATTCCTTACAGAAGCTCCAGAAGATGTCAATCCTGCAATAACAGCAGATTCCAGCATTTGACCGGACCTTCTGGTATCTCTTCCCATAACAAGCCTTGGCCTTGGAATTCCTTTCTCTGTCAAGTAAAGGGCATAAGCCCTACCCAGGCGCATGGCCATTTCAGGCATCATCATACCCCTGTTTGCCACATCCCGAACACCGTCAGTCCCGAAAAGGCAACGTATTTTTCTTTCAGTGTGATTCTTCAAAATGCTCCACCTGCCTGTTCAATTTATCTGAGCACTGACCTGTACATTGGGAGGATCTGTCTTGATAATTTTGACCCCTGGAATACCTGCTTTAACGTTAACAGGGACAGTTAGTCTCTTGGAAACAATATTGGTAACATTAACATAAGCTTTCACCGGATCATCCGTCTCGTCCAAAGCCCGAAAATCACTGGCTGTACCTTCAAGGGTTATTTCGACCTCATCCGGTGTAACACTCCAGCCGGGGTAGACGCTTCTTCCTTCAACCACAACAGGTACTTTAGGGAAAATCTTCGTAACTGTAAAGGGCTTTATATCAATTCGGAGCGAAACAGAACTTTCCGAAAGATAGTTCAGTGACCCTTCAGGTAACGGCATGAGAGGAAGTACGACATGCTGGTCTGAAGACAGGCCGGAGATATCAAAAGTTTCCGTATTGATCTTTTCTATCTTCTCAAGCTCCTTTAAAGGACCTTCCACCTTAACTGAAACAGGCTCCACGGATACTGAACCAACCTTAAAGTCAGGATGGGGATTTCCTGTAAGCCGTGCATTGACAGTAACTTCCTTCTTGGGCATACCCTGCGCCAGGATAGCACTGACAGATACCTCTGAAGGAGTTATTTTAATGTCCTCCATGTTTATGGATGATGGTAACACTTCAGGTGCAAGCTGAATATCTCCTCCAGCTTTAAGTTGATCGAGGGTGGGTGAAACAAACACCCTCTCAATTGCAGAGACATCATTCTCCTCTCCGCTGATCCTTACCCTTGGAGGTGTAATAGTAACTGAATCGACATACAATCCGGAAGGCAGACCATCCTTGACATCGAGATCCAACCTGAAATCTCTTTCCAGCAATCGCACAATTTCCACCTGGGCATGGGAGGGTATAACGTCAACAAGCTTGATATTTCTTGGCACAGTTGCCCTTACTGCTATGCTGTACTTACCGGGATCAAGTCCTTTCAAGTCAACCTGGCACCTGACCTTTTCTGTATCAAGTTCACTCAGTATGTTTCTTTCACCGGAAAGCTGCACATCAACTAATTCGGTTTCATTTTTCAATCTGCTCTGGAAAGGGGTATTTATGTATTCTACGGGACAGGTAATGGTCCTTACCATTTCTGTTCCTTTTCCACCAGAAACATAAAGCCAAACTCCTACAGAGATCATAACGGCTACTATCCATAGAAAGATCCTGGAAGAAAGCAGTCTGTCCAACAATATCCGTCTCTCGGGCACCCGTATAACCTCCTATTCCTTTGGGGATTCGTCGCTGATGGAGCTGATTTCATCGTGGATCCTTCCAAGCAGGGTCTTTTTCCCCTCTTCTGTACCGGAAAAATAATGCATTAAAAGCTTGCGAAGCTGTACCTCTTTCAGGTTCCTTGAAAGATGACCCTTCACTGCCATTGAGATTTCTCCCCTCTCCTCAGAAACGACGACTGCCAGAGCATCCGAGACCTCTGTTACACCTATAGCTGCCCGGTGTCTTGTCCCTATCCAACGAGACAGATCGCTGTCTTCTGTAAGGGGTAGATACGTAGAAGCTGAAATGATCTTGTCATTGTCTATTATAACCGCTCCATCATGAAGTGGATTGTTGGGCCAGAAAATTGAGATAAGCAGTTCTTCGGAAAGATCTGCATTTATTTTTACAGCGGTCCGCCAGTAATCACGCAAACCTGTAGCTCTCTGGAAAACCAGAAGAGCCCCTATTTTCTGGCTCTTGAGAAAGGCAAGAGCACTTGATATTTCGGTACTGAGGAGTTCTGCCCTCTCCTGTGCCTTGCGACGTTTCCACAACCCCCCCCTGCCAAGCTCCTCGAGCATTTTCCTCAATTCGGGCTGGAAAACAATGGGAATGGCAACTACGAGGAAGGTCAGAACACGTGCAAGGAACCAGGAAATAGTCGTAAGTTCAAAAAGTTTTGCCAGTGCAGAAATAACACCAAGCAGCAGAAATCCCTTTACAAGCTGCATGGCCCTTGTCCCTACAAGCAACATCAGGAGCTTGTAAAAGATAAAGGACATTATCGCAATATCAATGATATCCTGCCATCTGAAAAAATCGGTCATTTCTCACTACTCCAGCCGGATAGAATTAATGTATCCTGTTATTTGATCACTTCGAATGATATATATGGAGAAGTTGCAAGAGCCAGCATTGCCGGATAATTTACGGAAAACTTCAATAGAGAACCTGTTTTGACTGGAACGCGGGATTCCTCCACATCCAGTACCAGATGATCACATGATGCTCCAAGGATATCAACACCATTGTCCAGAGGCGTAATACCCTCAATTCTGAGGTCCTGTCTTCCCACCGCTGCTATAGCCCTTTTTCTCATGCCTCTGTTCGCGAAAGAAGGGACATTACCGAAAGCATCTGCTCCAATTGTACCAAAGGGGACAGATCTTTTTACAGCAGTTTCAACTATTTCTGCTTCCAGATACATGGTATCTTTATTCAGATACGGAATTGACCTGTTCCTGCTTATGTCTGTTCCAAGAAGTATTCCTTCCCCTATTCTGAGATTGTTTATTCCGGAAGGCATTATGTTCTCTTCCAGAAGCGCAAGAGAAGAGGTTGCCCCGCCAGAATAGATCTCCAAGGGATACGAAAGAATACTTTCAATTATTTTCCCTGCAGAAAGCAGGTCACCCATTTTCTCTCTGTCGGGAAGAACTCCTCCAAAACAGGCAAAATTAACTGCTAATCCCTTTGCTTTTACCCAGCGACACTTACTAAGCTGCCTGGCAAAGGGTTCAATTCTTTCTTGAGTTAAACCCTCCCTTAAATCACCGAGATCCACCATTACCAGTATTTCATATTCCTTTTTGATATGCCTGCATTCCTTTTCGAGGTGAAACAGAGTCTCTACTGAAGAGATCATTGTCATATCAGAGTAACGTACAACTTCTGAAATTTCGCTTATCATGGGGATCCTCAGAAGGACAAGAGGTTTTCTGATCCCTGAAAGCCTTAAAGAAACAAGGTTTTGCATTCTGCTGTCTCCAAGCATTTCGCATCCGGACTCAATCATTGTCCGAACTACCCTTGGATCTGCGCATAAGCCCTTCGCTACACCTGTTATGGAAACACCTGATCGAGAGCAATATTTACTGACGGTTTCACTGTTCTTTCCGATTCTATCGAGATCTGCAACAAGCCTGGGCCAGCTCATGCCATTTCTCACCCTCCCCTGACTTTTTTAAGAAGAGCCATATTTCTTCTGTCTTTTCCATTCCCTTTTGGCGTTTCCAGTATGGAGGATTTGTTCTGCCAGTCAGGATCATTCACTATAAAACTGAAAGCGTTAAGTCCAATTGTACCCTCTCCAATATTCTCGTGACGATCTATCCTGCTCCCTATCTCCTTGTAAGTGTCATTCAGATGCCAGCAGGCTATATTATGAAGTTCGAAGAGGGACAATAATTTCTTCTTAAACCTCTTGTAAGCATTAAGGGTCCTGAGATCGTAGCCAGCAGCATGAAGATGGGCTGTATCAAGGCATATTCCCACTCTGTCATATCTCGACACATATTCTGCTATCTGATACAGCTCTTCCAGACGGGAACCTATCACGGTACCTTCTCCTGCCATGGTCTCAAGATTGATCCTGACCCTTGTATGTTCCGTTTTTTTAATGATATCCAGAAGAGACAGTGAAATTTTTTTTAAAGCCTCATCAGATCCAAGTTCACCTTTATGTCCGGGGTGAACTACAATATCATCTATTCCAAGACGATCACAAATACTGATCTCTGCCACCATGGCCTCGATACTCTTCTGACCGAGAGTACCAGAAGCCGCAAGATTGATCAGGTACGAACAGTGTACTATCACCTGTCTAATCGAACTGGATTGCCAGGCCATCCTGAACTGATCGGCTTTGGGCTCGGATAATATCCTGCGTTTCCATTGCAACTGGTTACCTGTAAAGATCTGGATAGCCTCGCAGTCAAGTTCCTCTCCACGTGTAATTGCCTTCGCAAGTCCTCCGGCTATTGAAACATGACTACCGATAAGACTCATGGCAATCTTCTTTCATTATAAAATTTCTCATTTTAAACAAAATCCTTCCTGTCAGGCCCCAGATAACAGTGTTGCTGTCTATCCTGTAGACAGGATAGGAATGTTCCATATTCCCGGACCAGAAAGTCTTCCATTCTGGTCCTTCGAAATCCTCTATCAGATCAAAGTAAAGGATCTCGTCGATTTCCTGCTCTTCGGGAACTACAGACGGAGGAAAGGGGCTGTTGATAAGTCCTGCAACTGGCACAACACCGAAATCACTTCCAATAGTGTATTCCCTGTCCATAAGCCCGATAATATCTATATCAGATGAATATATACCAGTTTCTTCTTCCATTTCCCTGAGTGCTGTATCAACAGGGGTAATATCATCAAAGTCCTTCTGCCCTCCGGGAAAGGCGATCTCGCCTGGATGTCTCCTTAAAAAAGACTGTCTTCTTACGAACATGATCCTGATGCTCCCGGAATATATCATCATTGGAACAAGTACCGCACCTGTTCGAGCCTGTCCGAAGATCAACTCACTCCAGGGCAAGACATAGTTCCCGGAAGAAAGATTTCCTTTCAGTTTAACGATCATTTCCTTACATTCCTGATCCTTCATTGAACCTTCCAGTCCTGTTTCGTAAAAAACTTTTTTTCATTTGACGATCATGCCCTTAGCCTTACATTGCCCTGATAGACAATTCCTCTTTCCCCGTCAATAGTCACGGTCATTCCGTCTTCAAGGACCTCCATTGCGTTCCGGGCTCCCAGGACACAGGGTAATTTCATCTCAAGGGCCAGTATTGCAGGATGACTTGTAAGCCCACTCTGTTCCGTGATAAGTCCTGCACATTTTTTAACTGCAGGAATATATTCTTTATCAGTACCACGAACTACAAGTATGTCACCCTCCCGGGTCTTTTCGAGGGCATCTTCAGCCGTGAGAGCTTTTACTATTCTTCCTGTTGCTTCCTTCTTGAGGTAAGGAATACCATTAACCAGTATTCTTCCTGCCACCTGAAGCTGAAGCATATTAGTCGTACCTGGTATTCCCATGGGAAATCCTGCAGTTATAACGAGAAGTTCTCCTTCCTTTACTATGCCCCTTGAAATAGAACCCATTATTGCAAGGTTTACTGCAGCTGTGTCGGATTCAGGCTGATCCTCGAGGATGGGCACCACACCCCAGACAAGGGCAAGTTCCCGCCAAGTTGATCTCAAGGGAGTAGAGCCTATTATCACACAGGGTGGTCTGTGCTTTGCCACCATTCTTGCTGTACTTCCAGTCCTTGTGAGGGAAAGAATAGCAATAATGTCCATCTCCCTGGCCACAGTAACAGCTGCATGGGTCAAAGCATCGGGAATACCGGGATTATTCCTGTTAAAGGGATTTCGTTCGTTGATCCGGATCTCCTTTTCGACTCTGTCTATTATATTTTCCATCATTTTTACGGATTCCACAGGATATTTCCCCTTGGCTGTCTCTCCTGAAAGCATAACTGCATCTGCACCGTCAAGGACAGCATTGGCCACATCACTTGCTTCAGCCCTTGTGGGACGGGGATTTCTTATCATTGAATCCAGCATCTGCGTCGCAACTATTACAGGTTTTCCGTGTGAAATGCACAGCTGTACAAGCTGTTTCTGAATAAGGGGGACTTCCTCTGCAGGAAGCTCAACTCCCAGGTCTCCTCTGGCTACCATAAGACCATCTACGACCTCTATGATCTCGCTGATGTTCTCAACGGCCTGTTTGGTCTCTATCTTTGCAATAACCTTCATTGTGCCTTCTCTGTCCTCTATGAGCCTCCTGACCTCAAGGATGTCATTTCTGTTCTTCACGAAAGAAACTGCCACATAATCCATCTCGTGATCTATTCCCCAATTGAGATCGTCACGATCCTTGTCTGACAAGGCAGGTATGGAAACAGGAGCACCGGGAAGATTTATTCCCTTGGAATTTCCAAGATATCCGCCAGTTACAACACGTGTCAGGACTCCAACTTCGGATGGCCCAAGAACTTCAAGTTCTATAAGGCCATCGTCAATGAAGACCGCCTGTCCCGGAACAAGTTTTTCAAGAACTTCCGGATAAGTCACGGAAACACCCTTCTCACTTCCAATGGTTTCTTTATAATAAAGAGAAAATTCCTGTCCTTCGGAAAGAAAAACCTCTTCCACCTCGAGCTTTTCAGTTCTAATCTCCGGTCCTCGTGTATCAAGGATAGTTGCAATTGGCCATTTTGAAGATTTCTCCACCTCTCTCACCATAGACAGGCTTTTCCCGTGAAACTCATGGGTACCGTGGCTGAAATTGAACCTGGCAATATTCATTCCAGCATTGACCATTGACCTTATTATTTCAGGTTTAGACGAAGCAGGACCTAAAGTACAGACTATCTTCACTTTTTTCATTACGTACACCTCCTGCCTGAATCTTTTGCTTCTCTTATACCGCCATGGGAGACAGATACTTACGGGTTATCCTCTCAAGGGGAATGTCTGCCTTTACCTTCAGCCCAGGTACGTACACAACTGCAGACCTTGCTGAACCAACTATTTCAAGCATTACAGGTGAAGTCCCGGGATAATCCCGTATCTCTCTCAATAGATTCCGGAATTTCCTTGTATCATATGCAGCTTCGGGAATCTGCAATTTCACGTAAGGCGGCAACTCCTTCTTAGTGTTCTCAAGAGTTCTAATCTCTTTTGCAAGCAAAGTGGTACCACCCCTCTCATCAAGGGTACCTTTGACGACAAGAACAACCCCAGGCTGAACAAGTGGTTTGACCTGTGCCCAGAGTTTTGGGAAACAGACAATCTCTACCCTGGCCTCTGTATCTTCAAGCTCTATTATTGCCATTTGATCTCCCCTGCGAGTGTTCTTTTCCTTAAGAGCAACTACCATACCTCCAAGAATTGCTGGTACGTTGCCGTCTTTCCAGCATTTCAGGGACGAAATAGGTGAACATGTTGTGTATTGTCTTACAGTTTCTTCATCTTTTTCAAAGGGATGCCCGGAAATATATAATCCTGTAACTTCCTTTTCCTGCTCAAGAATGTTATGCAGGTCGTATTCTTCAACATCAGGCAGTTCTGGCTCGGAATCTGTTTCTCCTTCATCAAGAAGGTCAAGGAGGTTGCACTGGTTCTTTTCCGACCTGTCCCTCTGTACGATATCATAAAATGAGGGAAGTGCTTCATGTAACTGGCGCCTTATGGGATGGATCGAATCAAAAGCACCGGCAGATATAAGATTTTCAATTACAGACTTGTTAACTACTCTAAGGTCGATCCTGTTTAAAAAGTCCCAGAAGGACTGAAAAGGACCGCATTCCTGCCTGCTTTCCACTATGGACTGTATCGCAGAATGTCCGACCTTAGCCACAGCTCCAAGTCCAAACCTGATAACATTTCCCACTACGGTAAAATCCTCTCCTGATTCATTTACATCTGGAGGTAAAACACTGAGACCTGAGTTTCTTACCTCTTTTACGTAAGAGGCAAGAACATCCTTTTTTGCTCCTATCTGGCTGCTTAAATAGGCAGCCATGAACTCTGATGGGAAATTGGCTTTCAGGTAGGCCGTCTGATAACTGATAAGGGCGTATGCCGCACTATGAGACTTGTTAAAACCATAACCTGCAAACTCCTGAATTATGTCAAAGATCTCTTCTGATTTCTTTTTTGGGACATTCCTCTCGAGACAACCTTCTACGAACTTGACTCGCTGCTTTTCCATTTCCTCCAGTTTTTTCTTTCCCATTGCCCTTCTCAGCAGATCGGCTTCTCCGAGAGAATAGCCAGCAAGCCTTGCTGCACACTGCATTACCTGTTCCTGGTAAAGAATAACTCCGTAAGTTTCTTTCAGTACTTCCTCAAGGGCCGGGTGCAGATACTCCACCTTCTGCCGGCCATGTTTTCTCTCTATATACTGGTCTACCATTCCACTACCAAGAGGTCCAGGTCTGTATAGAGCCAGAATAGCTATCAGATCTTCAAAACAGTCTGGAAGTATCTTTTTAAGAAGCTGACGCATACCTCCTGATTCAAGCTGAAATATCCCAAGTGTATCGGCAGACTGAAGCAGTTCATAGGTTTTACGGTCGTCAAGGGGAATAGCACTGAGGTCACAGCATTCCTTGTTATTATGACGTATGTTGTCAACAGCCTCATGAAGGACGGACAAAGTCCTCAGACCCAGAAAATCCATCTTTACAAGCCCAAGCTGTTCTACAGGTTCCATTGAAAACTGGGTTACCTGTCCGTCACCAATCTTTCTGACAGGGACAGTATCTGTCAAAGGCATGGGTGTTATGACAACACCTGCTGCATGCTGAGAGCAATGCCTTGCAATTCCCTCGATCTTGGAAGCACTTTCAAGCAACTTTTTTACCTGTGTATCGGCAGCGGCAAGTTCCTTAAGTTCCGGGCTTGTTTCAAGAGCTTCGGGAATAGAGCTGGCTCCAGGTGGTACAAGTTTGGCAACTCTGTCAACCTCGGGATAAAGCATAGCCAGAGCCCTTCCAACATCCTTTATCGCCGCCTTGCTTTTCATCCTGTCAAAGGTAATTATCTGTGAGACTTTATCCTCTCCGTATTCGTCAACAATGTATCTGAGCAGCTCATCCCTTCCCTTATCAGAAACATCAGTATCAATATCGGGCATGCTTATTCTTTCAGGATTCAAAAAACGTTCGAAGAGGAGATCATATTTCAGTGGATCGAGTTCAGTAATGTTTATGCTGTAAGCTACCAGTGAACCTGCAGCAGACCCTCTCCCCGGCCCAACAGGGATACCCCTTTCCTTTGCTGCTTTAATGATATTGGAAACGATAATAAAATATCCGGAGAATCCCATATCCTTTATAATGTCAAGTTCGTATTCCAGGCGCCTGGAATATTCTTCGGGAATTGAGGAGGTGTTTAACCTGTTTCCCAGACCGACCCTTGCATCTTTTTCAAGTTTACTATCCAGAGTCTCACCTTCAGGCAAACAGATCTCGGGAAGCTTATATTCTCTTTCTCCAAGGGAAAGTTTCACGTTGCATCTTTCTGCAATTGCCACTGTGTTCTCAAGCGCATCCGGTACATCCTGACCAAAGATATTCCACATTTCTTCCGATGATCTCATATAGAAATCATTGGACTTAAAGGACATGCGATCTGGCTGGTTTATTGTGGAATTAGTCTGAACACAAAGGAGTATCTCATGCCAGTCGTAATCTTCCGGGTTCAGATAGTGAACGTCATTGGTGGCGATCAATCCAAAATCGTTCTCCCGGGCCATCTTTATAAGCTTCTTGTTCACAAGAGCCTGCTCAGGTATGGAGTTATACATAAGCTCGAGGAAAAAATTGTCTCTTCCGAGAATATCCCTGTATAGACAGGCTCTCTCGAGAGCTGATCTATCGTCCTTCTGCATAATAAGAGAAGGTATCTCTCCTGCCAGACAGGCTGAAGAACCAATTAGGCCTTCGGAATATGCAGACAGCAACTCATGATCTATTCTCGGCTTGTAGTAGAAACCTTCTGTGTTGGCTATGGAGACCAGCTTAACCAGGTTTCGATAACCTGTCTGGTTCTCTGCCAGTAATAGAAGATGGAAATTTCTGCTGTTTTTATCCTTCAAAGTGTGTCCTTCAGGCTGAACGTAAACCTCACATCCTATAATTGGTTTTACTCCAGCATTTAAACACTCCCTGTAAAATTCCACAGTACCGTACATTGCGCCATGATCAGACATGGCAACTGCTGGCATGCCAAATTCTTTTGCCTTTGCAGCGAGTTCGCCGCACCTTGTCGATCCATCAAGCAGACTGTATTCAGTATGAACATGGAGATGTACAAAATTTTTTCCCATTGCCCTGATCATTCCCCGTTCTCGTTTTGTTCTGTTACTTCCGTTTCAGGCATATCCTGATCCTTTACAAAGAGAACCTCTCCGTTGGTTATTTTAATAACATCTGAGAGAACTCCTGCAAAACCTTTATCTCTGGATATTTTCTCTTCAGTTGAAGGCTTTTTATTCACTATTGAAGCTTCGCTGTCCTGGTCTGAACCTCCTGAATTTTTCACGCCCTTATCCTGATCGCTGAATAAAGATTCCTGTGAAGAAGCCGGTAACCCTGAATCAACAAAAACACCTGAAACAGCATCTTCTTCACCACCTGAGGAAGGAAAGGACGCTTCTTTGTCCTGATAACGCACGACCAGAGAAAAACAGACTTTAAAAATACTTTCAATGGTCTCCTGTAATGTATAGGCATTGCCTGGAGAAGACATTATGGCATAACAACTCTTCTGATTACTGCCAAACTCTATAACGATAGCTTCTCCTTCAATATAAATGCTTGAACTGAGCAGACATGCATATATATTTATGCTGCTTTCCGCAAGTGACTCCATAAGTAGACTGAAATCTACGTCCGCCACTGCAGATGCTCCAGTTTCAGAAGGATATTCAGCTATTTTGACACCGGGATTTTCGGGTTCCGGGAATTTTTCAGGATCTTCTGACTTTTGGCCTTCCAAAGCAGCTTGAGAAGAACTCCTTTCCAGATTTTTAGTGGAGTCAGAGTTATTTGTAGAGAAAGAGATGTCTTTTTTATTTTCTGGCTGTTCGACAGCAACATCAATCTGTTTTGAAGCATCCTCGGCAATTTCGGCCTCATCCCTTCTTTTGAGGGCAAGGGCGAGTTTTGAAAAAACCAGGCCGGCCAGTACATCTGATCTCATTCCGTTTCTGGCAGACTGTATAGTTTCCATGCAGAAATCCATCAGTTCAAGAAGACCCTTTTCATTCCAGTATTCTTTTTCAGAACTGACAAAGGCTATTTCCTCTTCAGTAAGATCAATACTTTCAAGCGTTCTTTCACCCCACCTGGCAGCTATCCAGAAATTTCTTGACAAGAGATAAAGATACTCAAGGACCCTTGAAGGGGACGCCCCCCCTGACAATATATCCTCGATCACAGACAGAGCCGAAGTTTCATCTTTTCTACAGGTCTTTATCAGTCGCTCCATATCCGCATAACTGCCTCCAGAGAGAACAAGTGATATTGTTTCTGATCTTATATCTCCCTCTGAAGCAGACATGGCCTGTTCCAGAATGGACAGAGCATCCCTGAGAGACCCGTCAGATTGTCTTGCTATTTCAAAACATGCTTCTCTGTCTATTTTCCGCCCTTCTCTGTCACTTATAACAGGAAGATATCCGGATATTCCCTTTTCGCTGATTCTGTGAAAAGCTACGTGCTGGCATCGTGACCTTATTGTTACCGGAACTTTGTGAGGTTCTGTAGTAGCAAGGACAAAGATCACGTAACCAGGTGGCTCCTCGATTGTCTTCAGTAGTGCATTAAAAGCTGAAATGGAAAGCATGTGCACTTCATCGATAATGTATATTTTATATCTGGAGGAAAAAGGTGAAAGGTTGACATGGGATTTCAGCTCCCTGACCTCATCTACACCGTTGTTGGAAGCCCCGTCAATTTCTATCACGTCCAGGCTTTCTCCCGATGTTATAGAAACACAGGAGGAACATCTGCCGCATGGTTCACCATCACTGGCAGGATCAAGGCAATTGACCGCCTTGGCAAGTATTCGGGCAATAGTCGTCTTACCTGACCCTCTTGGTCCTGAAAAAAGGTAAGCGTGAGAAACATTTTTTCGTAAAACAGATCCTTTCAGTAATTTGACGGCCCCTTCCTGACCGACTACTTCCTGAAAATTATCTGGCCTGTACCTTCGATATAGTGAAATGTACATCAAAAGATCCTCCTGTTCATAGACCTTTGGCAAGTAAGTTAAAATAACATCTGACACAAGAATAGTATCAGTTTTTAGAGGGTATCTCCAAGGGCTGTCTATTTTTTTCTATTTGAGAAAATCAGTTACCGGATGCAGTTTTTTTGCTGCAAGAAGTGCCTTAACGATATTATCCCTTGTCGTAATCAATGGAGTAAAATTTTCAGGAAGAGGTTCTGCAAGTATTAGTGTATTGCCAACGAATAGTTCCTGTCCATTACCGTTAGCTGTATCCATTACTTTTACTTCGTATGGAAGGCTCTCGAGCTGAAGTGAAGATCTTAATTGTGACGCCGCTTTATCAAGGACTTCTTCAGTTAAAGGATCTGATGGCGCACTGCATATCTCTTGAGTGTCAAGGAAAAGGACTCTCAAACCATCTTCCTTTTGAGTGATTGTAGGATTCAGTACATTAAGAGCTTTTTTTCGTTCCAGATCCCAGTTTTCCTGCCGAATATGGGAAATAATATATTCTATCCTGTCTTCCACATAGGGATGATCCATATATATCCCTGGATCTACCCAGGGATGTTTCATTTTATCCTCAGCAAGAGCCTCCAGAAGGGTTACCATTCCTGAGGGTTCAAAACCGGCTTTTTTAAGGTTTTTAACACCGAGAATATCAGCTTCTCTTTCAAGATCCTTTGAATAAGAATTAGTTATTGCCACCTGGGCTACGTTGCTTAACAACACAGGCACAGCTTCCCCCTTGCTGGCAATTACCACGGCAAGAGCAACCAGGGATATTTTCCGATTTCTTGCCATTTGCTTCATAACATGCTTTTTATCTGCGTGAACAAGCTCATGGGATATTACAGCAGCGAGTTCATCATCACTTCTCGCCGAGTTATACATGCCGGAGGTCAAGTAAATAATTCCACCGGGAAGTGAAAAGGCATTCATAGAGGGTTCTCTTATCATCCTTACTTCATAGGGCAAAGGCCTCGATAGATAAGGAACAATTTTGTTCATTATCATTTTGAGTTTTGCTATACTTCCAGGTTTGGAAATTCTTTCCCAACGAGTTTCTATTGATTGTGCCACCCTTTGACCCAGCTGGATCTCTTCTTCCAGATCAGTACTTCCAGCTTCAGCATATATGGCAGGGAAGCTGCAGGAAAAAACAATAGATAATACAAGAATAAAAATAAAATGCTTTTTTATTACAGGTCTCACTTTAACTTTTCCACTTTAACCAGAGACATTTTTTCCTCTATTGATTCCCTGTTCCTGAAACCCTTTTCAACATGAGATGCATCTTCCCAGGCACTTGCCATTGCAAATCTGATAGTTTCCTCTACACCCATATTTTCTTTCCAGGCCAGGACCATACCGGTCATGAGCGCGTCACTTGCTCCAAATAGCGAAATTACGGATCTTCTGTCGATTATTCCCAGGTATATACCATCAGGAGTGAAGAAAACGTCCCCATAAGTGTGATAGGAAGCTATAGCCCATCCTATTCCTCTGTCATGAAGTCTTGACACAACCTCTATCAGGTTATCAAGAGAGGTAAGTGATACACCGAGGACCTTGGACATGAACCGGTGATCGATCTTTGCTACATCAGGTCCCGCTTTCAATCCAGCCATAAGTGGGGCACCTGCAGCATCGATCCACACAGGCACTTTCTGCTCCCTGGCCATGGAAACAAGCCTTCCATAACTGTCCTGTGGCACACCAGGAGGAAGAGATCCGCCTATTACCACAAGATCAGCCCTTTTGAGCATTCTCTGGTAATTTGTCATGAATAGTTCTGACGCCTCATCCGGAATGAAAGGACCTGGTTCGGAAATACCCGTTTCGACCAGACCGGAATCATCAACAATGTAGACATTGGTACGGGTTTCTCCCCTGACATGCACGAAGTTCGTGGTTATCTTTTCTCTTCTCAGAACGTCCCTGATATAGGCTCCGTTAAAACCGGCAAGAAAACCCATGGCAGCTGTTTCATAACCAAGCTGACTCATAAGAAGAGAAACATTAATACCCTTCCCACCAGGACTTCTGTTTGCGTTGTTGGACCTGAACCATCCCCCTGGCTGAAAATCTGATACTATGAATTCTTCATCCACCGCCGGGTTCAGAGTAACGGTTACAATCACGGGAACTCCTCCTTGTCTTAATGAAAAAGGGAGCCCTGGGCAGGCTCCCTTAATGCCAGGATTTTGATTTTACTTTATAAGGCTGTCAAGTTGGGACTTGTCGGTAACCTGGTTACAAGTTTGAACTATGCCACTGTGGATCTCAACAAGAGCCGGCATGTTCTCTATTTCCAGTTTTTTAACCATTTTACCGTTCCTGTATCCGTCTATGAGAGGAACATTTATTCCCTTTTCACTGGCTACCTTTTCAACTTCACTTGATAATTTTACCTGATTTTCATCTATAGATGAATAAAAGAAGGCAAGAACTTTTTCGGGTTCCATCAAAGTTGAATTCAGATGGACCTGTTCATTTATGTACGAAGATGCTGACATTGCTGCTATTGCACCGTCACTTGCAGCAGTAACGACCTGTCTGAGATGTTTATCCCTTACATCTCCGGCAGCGTAGACACCCTCTATGGAGGTTTCCATGTCATCATTGGTCTTTATCCATCCACCCTTTGAGGAATCGAGCAAGCCCTTGCAGAACTCGTCACGAGGAGCCTGGCCAACGAACATAAATACACCTGAGACTGGCAATTCACTTGTGTCTCCTGTTTTGACATTTTTAAGAACCAGCTTTTCAACCATGCTTTCACCGGCTATCTCTTCAACGACGGTATTCCAGACAGGCTCAATCTTTGGATTGGACAATGTCCTCTGCGAAGCAGCCCTGTCTGCCCTGAACTGATCCCTTCTGTGGATAATATACACCTTGGAAGCGAAATTTGTCAGGTAGTTGGCTTCCTCAACTGCTGTGTTACCTCCACCTACAACGGCAATTTCAAGATCTTCAAAGAAAGCTCCGTCGCAAACTGCACAATAACTCACACCAGCTCCAATGTGCTCTTCTTCTCCCTTGCAACCAAGCTTCCTGAAGTAGGCTCCTGTGGCAATTACAACAGCTTCTCCCTCGACTTCACCCTTGTCCGTAACAACAATTTTTCTTCCGTCTCTTACCTCAAGCGACTTTACTGAGCAATCCCTGAATTCTGTCTCAAACTTCTCGGCATGCTCCCTGAACATCTGGCCAAGCTCTGTGCCTGTAGCATGTTTTACGCCAGGCCAGTTTTCGATCTCCTCGGTAAGATTGATCTGTCCTCCCGGAACACCGTTTTCAAGCAGAAGAACATCAAGACCTGCCCTTCTTCCGTAAATAGCTGCAGTGAGTCCGGCAGGTCCAGCTCCTATTACTACAAGTTCCCTTTTTTCCATTATTGAAGGTCCTCCCCTTTAAGTTAAAAGAATATATTGTCATTCAATATCAATGAACGTAACTGTTATTAAATTATACATGAACCCATGACATGATACGACTTATGCCTGAATAATCATTGATAATATCCTCAAGTTCAAGTTCTGCGAAATATTGTTTTTCAAGTATTTCTTTCTGCCTCTCTCCACCTATTTCCAGAACTATCCTGCCTTTTTTTTTCAAGAGCCTTTTTGCCAGATCAAGCAATATATAGTAATAATCCAGTCCATCTTCTCCTCCGTTCAAGGCTATTAAAGGTTCATGCCATAAAACTTCGGGCATGAGTTCCGGATTATCACTTCTCTGGATGTAGGGAGGATTACTGACTATCAGTTCGAAAGAGCTTTCTCTGAAGGGAAGCCTGCAGGGATCACTGTTATGAATCACAACACACCTGTCAAGAACAGAGTTGAACTTGAGATTTTTCCATGCCCACAGCAAAGCTGCCGGACTGCGATCAACAGCCGCTCCTGACAGACCAGGGGCTTCTCCAAGCAGTGCTACGGATACAGCAGCTGACCCTGTCCCCCAATCAAGAAATGTACCTCTATTACATTTATTCAGAACATTCTCCACCAGCAATTCAGTTTCAGGTCTGGGCACCAGACACCCCCTACCAACTTCTATATGATAACCGTAAAAGACCTCGTTACCAAGAATATACTGTAGAGGGATCCGGAAATTGCATCTGAGAAGTGACATTTCTATCAGTTCTTTCAGTTGCTTTTCCGAAACAGACGACTCAGGGCTGGAAAGAACAAAGGTTCTGTTACAGGACAGAACCTTTTCTATCATAAGTTCAGATTCTTTTACAGGATTATGAATACCATATTCTTTAAGAAGGGCAATAACCCTTGTTCTGACAGATCTTATTGTTTCCATGAATGGTCACTAATCTATCTGCTGAACTCGTTCTGCCTGATCGGCAAGAGAAAGTGCATCTATCATCTCAAAAATGTCCCCGTCGAGAAAAGACTCCATTTTGTGTAGTGTCAGACCTATTCTGTGGTCTGTAATACGGTTCTGGGGATAGTTATAGGTTCGGATCCTCTCCGAGCGATCTCCAGAACCAACCTGACTTTTTCTTGCGTTTGCCTGCTCCTGTTCCTGTTTTCGTAATTCCATGTCATACAGCTTGGTTTTAAGCAGATGCATGGCCTTTACCCTGTTCTTCAGCTGCGACCTTTCGTCCTGACACGTTACGACAACACCGGAAGGGAGATGGGTTATCCTTACAGCGGAGTCGGTCATGTTGACATGCTGTCCCCCTGCCCCGCTCGCCCTGTAGGTGTCTATCCTGAGGTCCTCTGTTCTGACCTCAACATCTACATCTTCGACTTCAGGCAAAACAGCAACAGTTGCAGTTGAGGTATGGATCCTTCCGCCTGATTCCGTAACAGGAACACGCTGCACTCTGTGAACTCCACTTTCGTATTTAAGCATACTGTAGGCTCCCCTTCCATCGATCCTGAAGGCGATCTCCTTGTAGCCACCTATTCCACTCTCGCTGGTATTCATTACTTCGATCTTCCAGCCCTGTCTTTCCGCAAATCTTGTGTACATCCTGAAAAGATCAGATGCGAAAAGTGCTGCCTCATCTCCACCTGCCCCTGCTCTGATTTCTACAATGACACTTTTTTCATCGTGTGGATCTTTTGGGACAAGGAGCATTCTGAGCTCTTCCTCGATTTCTTCGAGTCTGCTCTGTTTAAGCTCAAATTCTTCTCTGGCTAGATCGTGCATTTCCGCGTCATTTGCATGAAGCATTTCCTTTGCTTCACCAATATCTTTCAAAACAGATCTGTATTCCCTGTATTTTTCAACGACGGGAGCAAGATCCGAATGTTCTTTAGCCAGTTTTTGAAGTTCTTCCGGATTGGATGCAACTTCCTGTTCTGACATCCTGGATTCAAGTTCCTGAAATTTTTCCACGAGGTTCTCAAGTTTATTTTCAATTTCCATTTTTACATCACTCCGCGCCCGCTCTTTTCTGTTCCTGAAGTGCTGTTTTCAATGACACAACAGCTACCTCGATCTGGAAAAGATCGGGTTCTCTTGTTGTAAGATACTGTAAACTCAACGCTGGCATCAGAATGCATTCTCCGATTTTGCCAGCGCTGGACGCTGCCTTTATTATCTCGTAAGAAATACCTATGACCACGGGCAGAAGAACAACCCTCAGAACCACCCTGTACATTATGCTTCCCGGGCCGGCCAGTGAGAAAACGATAATACTGACAGCAATAACAATAAGCAGAAAAGAGGTTCCACATCTGGTATGGATCCTGGAATATTTCGATACTGATCCCGGGTCCAGGGAAGAATCATTTTCATAGGCGTTGATTGTTTTGTGTTCAGCACCGTGATACTGAAAAACCCTTCGAATATCCTTCCAGAGACTAATAACATAGAGATACATAATGAAAACAGAGGCCCTTGCTACACCTTCCAGTACATTTTTCCCGGCAAAGGAAAGATCAATTAATCCCTGAAACAGGTCCGCCACCCAGACAGGCAACAAGATAAAAAGTCCTACAACAGCGACGATCGCCACTGCAATGGAAAGGCTCATTTCCCAGAAAGTTATACTTTCATCATCCCCCAGTGAGATCTGAGCTGAACGGTTAAGCGCTCTTATACCTGTAGAAAGCATATCTGCCATAACAGCCAGTCCCCTTACTACCGGCAAATTCCAAGGACGGGCTGATGTCCATTTTTTAAGGGGCCAGGTCTCTGTAAAAATATCGCCTTCCGGTTTTCGCACCGCAAGGCCCCATTTAACCGGCCCTTTCATCAGGACTCCTTCTATTACAGCCTGCCCTCCTACCGGCAATTTACCCGGGGATGCAAGAATATATCTCAAAAGAGTGAAAAAGAACTTTAGATATTTCTTCATTGATGTGCCAGCAATTCATCCATGTCTTTATAGGGCTTACCACAGGATCTCAGTTCTCCGCAATGACCGTTAACGATACAACCAGGTCCAGCTATTTCAAAGATAAATGGCGCCGCTTCCCTTACAAGGATAAGCATCTGACGTGCAACATCACGGATCTCCCATTGTGATCTTCTGCAGGTTCTGAGTCCGAAAAAATGATGAAGCTCCCTGGCATTCATGGTAAGAGTGATCCTTGTCTGCCAGCCGTGTGGAAGAATGTACCTGGCATCCTCCCTTGGAATACCATCTTTTATCATTTCAAGGTACAGCTCGTGAGCCTTTTTTACATACTCGTTAAAACTTCTTCTATACACGTCATTTGCCTCAATAGAGGGAGGAATAACACATTCAGCCATGTCCATGGAGACATATCTCTGGCTCTGCTGGCTGTAACTGGCCATTCTGTGCCGTACAAGCTGATGTGTACACACCCTGCTCAAACCGTCGATACCAAAAGTGAATGAAACATGCTCAAAAGGAGAAAGGTGTCCACTCCGTCTAAGGTGAGAAATGAATTTGGCCACACCCGTATTCTCGCTATTTTCAAGCAGCTCCTCTACAGAAACATCACTGTAGCAGAGTCTTGCAGCAGCTGCAACTGTCTCATCTGGTCTGGGAGTATGGGCCACAAGGTGAACTTTACATGTCATTAAAGTACCTTCTTTCTGAAAAAAAGGGGGAAGATCCCCCTTTTTCAGTCTTGTTCAGTTTTGGATTCCTTCTGTCCGTAATTGATGCCCTGATATTTCTTGTTGAACTTCTGAAGTCTTCCTTCTTCAGAAAGAACCATACTTCCACGTTTACCTGTATAAAAAGGATGACAGGCAGAACATACACCGAGTTTCAGCTCAGATACTGTAGAACGAGTTTCAAAGGTATTTCCGCATGCACAGGAAACTTTGCATACCTTGTACTCTGGATGGATATCCTTTTTCATCTATACCTACACCTCCTGATTTACTTTATAATTGTAGCTCAAACAAAAAAGAACTTTATCACATGGAATAATCTAAGGCAAGTCTGCCTTATAAATGCATAACTCCAAGTCCACATCTCTCATGATGGGCAACAGCATGATATGCAGTATCTCCCATTACTGCGACAGCTATCCACTTACTGTTTCTTACAATACCTATCTTTGCACCTATACTGGCTTCGAGCATGCCCTTCTGAATGAAGCCTTCCATTGCCTCTACTGCCGCATGCATAAGAGCGTGCATCTCCTTCTGGTTCTTTTCAATAACACCAGCATTTAAAGAGGCACCCACAAGGGCCCGCGTTATTTTTTGGGGTATATCCCCTGCCAGACCTCCTATCTCAGTTGCAACTGATTTCCATCTCAACTCTCCCAACTGTGACTTGAGCTCGTTTTCTGAAGAATGACTGGAAGTAGACGCCAAAAGAAGCGCTGCCCTTCCGATCTGGTTGTCATCCTGCATATCAATGGTAACCCTGAAACTGTATTCCGGTCCTTCCTTCCTTGAGTGCTCCTTCGGCAGACCAGGTACATCTTCAGGCATTTCTTTTTCTCCTTCGGAAACTCCCCCATTCACCGGCACCTCTTCTATTCCCGTACCGTTTCTACCATTATTGAACAGACTTTTCCATATCATTTCAATAGTCCCCCCTCTATTCTTTCTACGTTGATTATAAATCAGAAATATATAAGTTAAAAGACTAAAACTCTTTTTTAAATACACAAGATTTATCTCAGACGTGCTAAAAGTTCTTTTTTTCACGGGAAAAGAAAGATTATGAAAATATTATTACTTGAAGTACTTTGATTTGGGCCTTATACTATATTTATAGCAAGAATTACAGGGGGGGATGTAACACAAACAAGATATCAGTCTGTTTGTAGTAGGGGGAAAAGATCAAAAATAATATCTGACAAGGGGGATTTAATTAATGAAGAAACTTGTAATGATTCTCATGGTAGCATCACTTATGGTATTTGCTGTAACAGGAATGGCAACCGCAAAAACATTCATTTCTCTTGCAACTGGTGGAACAGGCGGAACATATTATCCTGTAGGCGGCGGTATGGCTGACATCATCACCAAGAACGTACCTGAAGTTCAGATGACCGGTGAGACAGGTAATGCTTCTCAGGCCAACCTTAACCTTATTGGGACACATCAGATAGAAATGGCCCTTGCCCAGAACGACGTATCCATGTGGGCATATAGCGGCGAAAAACCTTTCACCAGGGAATTCAAGAACGTAAGGTTCATCGCTTCCCTTTATCCTGAAAACATACAGGTCATCACAACCAAGGAATCTGGCGTAAAGGGTATAATGGACATCAAGGGCAAAAGGGTATCCGTTGGAGCACCCGGATCAGGCGTTGCAGCTGACGTTGCAGCCATATTAAGGGTCGCAGAGATCAAGTATGCTGACATGGACACTGATTTCCTCGACTTCAACAACACCACACAGCGCTTCAAGGACAAACAGCTTGATGTTGGTTTTGTCGTAGCCGGTTATCCAACAGCTTCCATAATGGATCTTGCTACAATGCACGATATCGATCTCATCAACTTCAGCGACGAATTCCTTGGAAAACTTATCGAAGCTTATCCTTTCTTCGCCAGGAGCGTAATACCAGCTGGAACTTACAAGGGAATAGATCATGACACTGTCACTCCAGCAGTTATGGCATGCTGGGTATGCGACGGAGATCTCGACGAGGATCTCGTTTACGATATAACAAAGGCTTTCTGGGAAAATATCGAAGACCTTTACCCGATCCACTCCAAAGCCAAGATGATCACCCTCGAAGGAGCTCTTGAAGGCGCATCAGTTCCTGTGCACCCTGGAGCAGCAAAATACTACAAAGAAGTTGGAATGGAAGTTCCCGAATTTTAAGCTCAGTTACTCAGATTAATCAGCGATCGTAAATAAAAAAAGAGGAAGCCTAAGTGCTTCCTCTTTTTTTATTTATTTCCTTTCCGAAAGGAATATGTTTTTTATACATTTAATAATAAGTGATTCTGGCGTGCCTGGCGAGATTCGAACTCGCGACCTCTGGTTCCGGAGACCAGCGCTCTATCCTCTGAGCTACAGGCACATATTGTATCGCATAAAAGAAAAACTACATGTCTTCCGGATCTTTGTCAAGAAAACCCTGATCCTTTTAAGATCATTTTACTTTCTGAAGGTCACTATTGTAACACCATAACCACCTTCAGAAACGTCGCCGAGCCTGTAGGAAATTACATAGGAAAGATTCTGACAGATCCTGTGAACTTCACGCCTGAGAATACCTTCACCTCTTCCATGAATTACACAAACTGAAGAATGGCCTGCCCTCATAGCCCTGTCCAGATACTGCTCTACCATTGGTACAGCTTCTGTTACAGTCATACCCCTGACCATTAGTGATGAGGGTACTGACTGGGGTTTTGAAATGTTAATGGACTTTTCCGGTTTTTCCTTATCGTGAGATTGTTTTTCTGTAACAGTCAGGGATTTTACAGGCACTTCTATCTTAAGTGGACCCGATTGAACCAGAGCTTTTTTACCGATGATCTTTGTAACTTCACCCTTTACCCTGGATCCTGCGACCTTGACATGGTCTCCGAGGCTTATTTCTATTGAAAATGAACTATTTATTTCTGGCGAATTTCCTTTAGCGAAAGAAGGAGTTTTGTTTTTCTTTTTTTTATGTTCAGCCATAGCCCTGTGCCCCCTTGAAAGCGCCGCCCCGTGAAGCTCATTCAGCAGGTCTTTTGCCTTTTCCTCGGCATCAGTTATTATCTGTCTTGCTATTTCACGGCTTTCTTCAATGAGCCTTTCCTGTTCGAGTTCCATTTTTTTCCTGTCCTTATCCATTCTATCGGACATCAGGCGATTTCGATCTTTTTGTACTTCCAGTTCTTCCCTTACCCTGTCCAATGTCTGTTTCTTATCCTCCAGTTCACTTATAATGTCTTCTATGGAGGTTTCTCTTGTACTCAATGCCTGTCTCGCCCTGTCAATAATTGATAATGGCATTCCAAGTCTTTCAGCTATATGTAGTGCATTACTCTTACCTGGAATTCCTATAAGCATCCGATAGGTAGGAGCGAGAGTCATCTCATCAAATTCCATACTGGCAGTTTCTATATCCTTTTCCGATATGGCAAAGCTTTTGATAGGATTATGGTGGGTCGTTGCAAGAGCACAGCAACTGATGTTCCTTATTGAGTCAAGGATCGCTATTCCCAGAGCGGCTCCTTCCTGTGGATCTGTTCCTGCCCCAAGTTCATCAAGAAATAGAAGCGAATTCCTGTCAGCTGACCTGAGCATATTTACAAGATTTTTGATATGGGAACTGAAGGTGGACAAATTCTGCTCTACACTCTGTTCATCACCTATGTCGATAAAAAGACCCGAAAAATACCCTACTCTACTGCTTTCTTCAGCTGGCAGAGGTAATCCGTACCAGGACAGTATTACTGAGAGAGCCGCTGTTTTGAGGGCTACTGTTTTACCGCCTGTATTCGGACCAGTTATTACAAGTATCCTGAAATCATCTCCACAACGTATATCCAGAGGGACAGGTTTAACGTTTAGAAGTGGATGAATTACCTGTTTCAGAGAAAAACCAGTCTTCGTGGATAGGAGAGGAAGATTCCATTTCCGTTGACGCATTACTGAAGTCACACCATAAAGCATATCAATATGACCCAGAGAATTTTCAGTATCAATAACTGCTGAGGAACGAGAAAGTATTTTTTGGGTTATTAAACTGAGTATCCTATACTCTTCTTCTTTCTCTTCAGAAATAAACATTGCAAGCCTGTTATTTAGTTCTATCATATTATCCGGTTCCATAAACACGGAATTTCCCGACCCGGACCGATCCTGGATAATTCCGGGAAATCTGCTGGAGTTCTCCTGCTTTACAGTGACAATGTACCTGCCATTTCTGATGGTTAAATTACGATCCCTCAGCATCCCGGAAAGTCTTGGGTCGTTCATTATCCTGTTTGCCCTGTCCCTCAATGCATTTCTTGTCCTGAAAATATCATTTCTTATCCGAGAGAGTAAAGGTGAAGCTGAATCCAGAAGAGTTCCATCATCGTTGAGCGATGAAAGAAATTCTATTTCTTCAGAAAAGTCCCTGATCTTTTTGACTGTTTCCCAAAGCTCCGGATATTCTGTCCTTACATTTTGAAAACAGTTTCTTAACTTTTGTGAAAGAATAAATAGTGTTTTGAAATGCACAAGTTCGGGACCCGTCATAAATGCGTTCTGTCGCGCATTTTTCAGGAAAGGGGCAAGGGAGATCATACCTTCCTTCCATGGCATATCACCACGTTTATCTCTGAAATTATCAAATTCTCTGACCCTGGCCTGACGTTTTTCAAGAGATGGGATATCAGAAGCTGTATCAAGGTTTTTCAATACCAGAATTCCCGGTTCAGAACGGGTCTCTTTCAGGAATATATCGAGAACACCCGAAAATTCCAGCTTTGAAAGTACTGAGGGATCAAGAATCATCTGTTTCCCCACCCTGGCTTATGATCTCTTTCTCTGGAACATCAAAAGAAACAGCCGAAGGCAGTTCAAAATCAGGGAAATAATGACTTATTCTTGGCCACAGAATAGAGGCACTTCTCATGCTGAAACTTTCAGACATCCATTCAGTTGAGATGAGTGGAGAAAAGACCATACATACAAAATATACAAACAAAACTATAATTCCAGTCTTGAGGACTCCGGCAATTCCTCCAAAAAAACGATCAGCAAATGAAAGCTGGGTTATCTTAAGAAAAGCCTTTACCAGTCTGCATAGTAAAGCTGCGAGTAAAGCGATAATTATATAAATGAGGACCATGGACAATACAAGGAGAAGTGTGGGAGAAATGTCCATCTTCGTGGCGAGAAAACCTCCCAGAAAAGGGCCGAATTTCCATGCCCCTATCACTCCGCCTATTGTACCTGCAAGGGAAAAGAGTTCACCGGAAAACCCCCTCCATAATCCTCGACCAGCAAAAGTTACAAGAAGAAAAGCAAAGACAATATCAACTAACAATGAAATACTCATTACTCTGTATCCTGTCCTTCAACAATATTATCCGTACTTGCATTACTGGCGATCTCAAGTTTGTAAGCCAGGTCAAGACAGGCGGCAAGGAGCTTCTGCTCCTGGCCGCCTTCAGTTTCGGAAACGGCTTCTTCAATATGATCAAGAACCCTGTTTAAAACTGTCTCATCCAGAGAAGTACGTATTGAATAATCCTTGTCTCCAATTGTGATCTTAACATTTCGATCTTTTTCGGACATTTAATCTCCTCCAAAGAGAACCTTCTTCAATAACACTTATACTATCTTAAAGTATAACCCTTTTGACTCAGACTTTCACGAAGGTCATTGTGTATCCTGTCAACTTCCTCATCACTAAGGGTCCTGTCATCAGAACAATAGGCGAGACTGAACGCCAGGCTTCTGGAATCTTCGGGAATCCCTTTTCCTGTGTAAATATCGAAAAGGCGGACCTCTTTAAGAAGACCTCTTGAGATACTGCGAATATCCTTTACAACCTGCCTGCTATCCTTTTCTCTGCTTACAAGGATGGATATATCCCTGAAGACCTTGGGAAATTGGGATAACATTTTAAACTTGACTTCAGACCCCTCCATCATTCTTTCCATATCCAGTTCAAAATAAAATACTGGATCAGGAAGGTCCATTTTTTCAAGAATATCAGGCTTTAACCTGGCAAGGTAACCAATGTTCTTTTCCTTCTCTTCTATGGATGCGGTCTGTCCCATATGACCGAAAGGCTGCTCTCCGGGTATAAAATCTCCTTTGATACCAAAAGCCTGGAAGAGGGTCATTACATCACCCTTGACAGAAAAGAAATCTTCTTCTTCAGAATCATCATGGGGATATCTTCTGTCGAGGCCTGGAAAAACAAGACCTGCAACTCTTTCTTTTTCCTCATGTTCTCCCTTTTCCGCCATTTCACTGTCCCTTAGAAAGACCCTTCCGATCTCAAAGACTTTCACTGGTTTTCTCCAGCCAGACCGTATTGAATTACCAAGAGAAGTAAGAAGTCCAGGCAACATTACAGTTCTCATTAATGACTGTTCCATGCTCATGGGATTAGCGATAGGAACTGGATTTGCTCTTATATCATCTTCCGGCAACTTCAGATCCTCTTTAAAAGAGGGGCCGATAAAGCTGAAAGTTACCACCTCCGTATATCCTCTTGCCCTTGCAATGTCCCTAATAAGCGCGGAAGATCTGTAAAAACTGCCACGATCTCCGACGGACTTCATGTTAGCAGGAAGTCTTGGTGATATATTGTTGTACCCTCTGACCCTTCCTACTTCCTCAATAAGATCTGCCTCAATGCCGATATCAGGTCTCCAGGAAGGCACAAGGACAGTTGCAGACCCGTTTTTTCTTTCTTTCTCCTTCAGTCCAAGCCTCTCGAGTATTGCGGAAGCTTCATCAAGATCATCCCAGAGGAGGACCCTTTTCAGGGATGACGAATGAAGGGTAACTTCAACAGGGGTCCAATCCTCTGCCACTGAATACTTGATAGAATGGTAGGCCTCAGCACCACCCCACTCGGCTATAAGTCCCAGTGCATAGAAAAGGGCAGATCTAGCCTTCTGAGGGTCAACTCCCCGGGAATAACGGTAAGCTGCCTCACTGTTGATACCCAGACGCCTTGAGGTCTGACTTACCCGTGCTGAGTCAAAATTTGCAGATTCGACTACAACAGTTTTTGTCTCAGGTCTGATCTCTGTGTTCTGACCTCCCATAACCCCGGCGATACCGACAGGTTCATCATTGCTTGTGATCAGAAGATCACCTTCAGACATAACATGTTCTTTTTCATCAAGGGTTACAAAATGTTCGTTCTCATTAGCAGATCGAACCTCAATGTTTCTTGAAGGAAGAAGCTCAAGATCGAAAGCATGAAGAGGTTGTCCTGTGAGAAGCATTACGACATTGGTAGCATCAACTACGTTTGAAATGGGTCTCATTCCCATAAAGGCCAACTTGATCCTCACTTCAACCGGAGTTGGTGAAATAGTTATATCAGTAGCCATACCAAGGGCATAACATTTACATCCGTTATCCTTTATGGTCACATTTCCAAAGTCTTCCCGCCAGGAACTGTCACACAATTCTTCCGGGAATGGCAGTTCCTTCAATTTAGCTCCGGGGAAAAGGGCATATATTTCCCGTGCAAGACCAATTATGCTCAAGAGATCTCCCCTGTTGGGAGTGATTGAGATATCCAGAAGGACATCATCAAGCCCGAAGTGGGACTTTAGATCAGCACCGAGTTTTGTTTTAGGAGGAAGACGCAGGATACCAAACTCGTCCGCTATCTCAGGCAATCCAAGTTCCTCCGCAGATAACATCATACCCTGGCTTAAAACGCCGGAAAAATCCTTTTCTCCAAGAACAGTCCCATCTGCCATTACAGCTCCTGGAGGAGCATAAGGAACGATATCCCCGGGGGATAGATTTGGTGCTGCAGTTATGCAAACAGCTTCTCTTCCCGGCATTACCAGTTCGGCAACAAAAAGTTTATCCGCTGAAGGATGTTTCCGAAGTTCATCAACTTTTGCAGTAACAACTCCCCAGAGCTCAGGGCAGGGATACTTGATCTCCTCAACTTCACACCCTGTCATTGTGAGCCTTTCTGCTACCTGTTCTACTTCGACCCCTTCTGGAAGGGTGACATATTCCTGAAGCCAGTTCCATGATATAAGTATTATTCATTCCTCCCTGACAGAAGATAAGGGACGTTGCCATCAAAAAGTACACGAAGATCATTAAGACCGTACTTTAACTGGGCCATTCGATCGAGACCCATACCCCATGCAAAGCCATTGTATTTTTCAGGGTCTACGTTTCCAGCTCTCAGAACATGTGGATGGGTCATACCAAGTCCGGAGACCTCCAGCCATCCCGATCCCTTGCATATTCTGCAGTTTTTATCGTTACCCGAACAGGCAACACACTCTATATCAAGCTCAAGGGATGGTTCGGTAAAAGGGAAATAGCTTGCCCTGTATCTTTTTTTCAGAGACTTACCAAAAAACTTGTCGATCATTACGTCGAGACAGCCCTTAAGATCTGCAATTGAAACATCCTCATCTACCAGGAGACCTTCCAGCTGGTGGAACATCGGTGAATGAGTAGGATCGCTGTCACGTCTGTAAACTTTCCCGGGAACGATAACTCTTAGAGGTGCTCCTAATGCTCTCATAGCCCTTACTTCTACCGGAGAGGTATGTGTTCTGAGAAGAGCGCCGTCGTTAAAGTAAAATGTATCCTGCATATCTCTGGCCGGGTGGTGTTTAGGAATATTAAGAGCCTCAAAATTATAAAAATCCTCTTCGATCTCAGGACCAAGTGCAACAGAAAAACCAAGACCACTGAATATCTCAATTATTTCATGAGTGACCTGTGCAACAGGGTGAAACCCTCCACAAGACTTGCCTCTTGGAGGTAAAGTAACATCTATGCGATCCTGTCTTTCACGGAGGTCCATTTCCTTTTGATAAAGGCTGTTATATTTCCTGTTAATGTTGTTCTCTACAGTCTTTCTCAGGTTGTTAACTTCTTTTCCGAAAACAGGACGTTCTTCGGGATCAAGTTTTCCCAGATTTTTCATGAGGACAGTTACCTTCCCTTTTTTGCCGAGAAACCTGGTTTTAAGGTCGGAAAGATCGTCAAGAGAACTGGCCGATACAAGTTCTTTTTCAAATTCCTCCTGTACTTTCTGAATTTCATCTATTCTGGATGTCAAGACTATACTACCTCCTCTGTCTGAATTCCCCTAAATAAGGTCAGGATTCCTTCCCTTCTTTTTCTTTCATTTTAATGATCTTTTCAATTTGTTCTTTTTGTCCAGCCACGAGTAGAGTATCTTCTCTGTCTATTATGGTATCTGGACGGGGTATCATGTATTTACCGTTTTTCTTTATCATGAGAATGACCACTTCATAGGTTTTTCTAAATTCCTGTTCTAAAAGAGTTTTACCTGTCATCTCAGGGACAGGTTCCACTTCTCCGATGATGGATTCGGCACCGGGAAGCTGGGAAAAGCGGTTAAGCCATGGATGTACCAGCTGATCTGCTACTCTTTCTCCCATCTCTTTCTCGGGAAAAATCACTCTGTCAGCTCCGACCTTTGCCAGGATCCTGGCATGAAGGGGGTTTTGAGCTCTTGCTACAAGAAAGGGGATATTATATCCCTTCAGTATGGTAGTGACCATTATGCTCGCTTCAATATTTTCACCAATTGCAACAACAGCCACATCTACCTCCTTGGCACCGATCTTGACCAGGGCTTCCTCATCAGTTGCGTTTATCTGGGCACATATTTCAATTTCTTCAGCAACCTCTTTTACCCTGGCAGGATTTCTGTCAACAGCTATGACCTGCCTTTTCATTTCAGCAAGCTTGAGAGAAAGGGACACTCCAAATCTTCCCAACCCCACCACCATTACAGTTTTATTTGACTCTGCCATACCATTGTCCTCCTCAGGTTAACCCAGGGGTATATTAACTTCAGGATAGTTTATGTCCTCCGACACCTGACTACTGCGAACAAGTCCATAGATCACCGTCAACATTCCTATCCTGCCCCAAAACATCAGTACAATTATTACCATCTTGCCCGGGGCACTTAATGATCCAGTTATTCCCATACTCAGACCAACAGTACCAAGGGCAGAAATAACCTCAAAAACTATCTCTCTGAATGTAAAATTCTCAAGAAAAGACAAAACAAGGACAGCAAAAAGTATAGTGGATATATAAATAACCGCAACGGACGTTGCCCTCGTGACATCCGAAGAGGGAATTGATCTGTATCCGATCATTGCATTTCTTTTACCCCTGAGATAAGCAACAACAGATAAAACGACAAGAGTGAAGGTCGTCGTTTTAATTCCACCTCCTGTTGAACCTGGAGAAGCACCTATGATCATAAGAAAACAAACTACAAAGGCGGTAACCGATACGATGGATGCAGTATCTATTGTATTGAATCCCGCTGTTCTGGATGAGACACTCAAGAACATGGCATTCCAGAACTTGTAAAAATAATTATAGCCTTTCAAAGCTCCATTCCACTCAAAAAGTGCTACAAGTACAGTTCCCAGAATAATAAGAGTAATGCTTGTACAAAGAACCATTTTTGTGTGATTTCGGATCTTTTCCTTTTTTTTTGAATAAGAAATAATATTTACTACTGGTATAAAGCCGATACCTCCCCAGAATATCAAAACCATCACAGTTGCCGGTATTAGTAGGGAATGAGAATATTCAGAAAGGTTGGTTGTAAAGGTCGAGAAACCAGCGTTACAGAAAGCACTAACTGCCTGAAAGACAGAGTGAAACAGGGCTTCAGTAAAGGGGAACTCCCGGGAAAAAGACATAAAGAGTATAAGACTGCCGAGTATTTCAAAAACAAATGTAATCTTTAATACTGCAATGATAAGCCTTACAGCTCCGGAAAGGGAGTCAAGACCTATTCCTCCCGTAAAGAGAAGTCTCTGTTTTATTCCTATTCTCTGTCTCAGAAGAATCATCATTGCTGTTGCAGCAGTCATCACTCCGAGCCCTCCAAGCTGGAACAAAAGCATTACAGTCAGCTGGGAAGGAAATGATAACTGAGTTGCTGTGTCCAAGACAATCAGACCCGTTACACAGACTGCTGACGTGCTTGTAAAGAGAGCGTCTAAAAAAGACATCTCCATTTCTGCTAAATTATTAAAAAAATATATAGACAGGGTCCCTGCCAGGATTAGAGACAGGAACCCCGCAATAATGATCCTTTCAACCTTTATCTTGCTATATTGTCTACGTTTCACTACTTTGCCAGGGCTTCTTTGGCCCTGCCAACCAGGTCTTCAAAAGCTGCCATATCGTTAACAGCGAGGTCGGCAAGCATTTTTCTATTAATGTTGATCTCAGCCTTTTTGAGGCCGTTCATGAATGTACTGTAGGACAGACCGTTCATTCGGGCAGCTGCATTTATTCTTGTGATCCAGAGTTTTCTGAACTCCCTTTTCTTGAGCCTTCTGTCCTTGTAGGCGTTTGAAAGAGAATGAAGGTAAGCTTCTCTCGCCCTTCTATACACATTTTTCTTTTTTCCCCAATAACCCCTGGTTATGGAGAATAATTTTTTTCTCTTACTGTTACTTGCACTGCCACCTTTTACTCTTGGCATAGGGACACACCTCTTTCAGAATACTTTTTTCTAGCTGTAAGGAAGCAGCTTTTTTATCTTGTCTGCAAAGTTCTTGTCAAGGTAACCTTTATCTCTGAGCCTTCTTAACCTGCTGGCATTCTTTTTCCTTAAGAGATGGCCCCTTCCCTTCTTTTTATACGATATCTTGCCCTTAGCGGTTCGGGAAAACCTTTTTTTAGTCCCGGAATGGGTCTTTAACTTTCCCATAAGTAGATCTACCTCCTATAAGCTGTATTTATCTGTACCAAGTGTCTTGATAAAGAGATCATATTTTCATAAACACTTAACGATACTCTTAAGCAAGGATTAGCTGTTTTTTTCACCCTGGGATACCGGTGTCAACATTATTCTCATGTATCTGCCTTCCATTCTAGGAGGGTTCTCAGCCTTGCCAAGTTCGACACACTCTGCCTGTACTCTTTCAAGAACTGCTCTTCCCTTGTCGAGAAAGGCCATTTCCCTTCCCCTGAAAAACACAGATACTTTAACCCGGTGTCCGTTGGTGAGGAAATTCTTTATGGCTTTTACCTTGAAGTCATAATCATGCTGATCGATCTTTGGACGCATTTTAATTTCCTTCAGTGTCTGGGTCTTCTGTTTCTTTCTGGCGTCCTTTTCCTTTTTCTGCTTCTGATACCTGTATTTCCCATAATCCATAATACGGCAGACAGGTGGTTTGGCTCCGGGAGCAACTTCAACCAGATCCAGTTCCCTTTCCTCTGCCATATCAAGAGCTTCGTTTATGGGTACTACTCCATGTTTAACTCCAGCATCATCAACAAGAAGAACTTCATTTGCCTTAATTTCCTCATTAATACGGGGATCATCAGTTTTTTTACTGACTATAGCACTTCACCTCCATGAAAAATAAAGAGAGTCGGATACACGATCCGACTCTCTCGAAATAGCTTTTACATTTCTGAGAATTGGCCTTTTTAACTGCATTTGCGTCAAAAGGCGAGAGGTCGAACCCTCTACTTGCACTTTATTATAATCTGAAACCTGAAAAATATACCATACTGGACAACATAATTCAATGGTCCAGTTTATTTCATTGGGTCAAATTCCTGATCCAATTTTGCCTTCAGACCTTCCACTGACATTGTACCAAGATCACCCTCTTTTCTTTCCCTTACCGAAACCTTGCCGTTTTCAACTTCCTTGTCCCCGATAACCAGCATGTAGGGGACTTTTTCCATCTGGGCGTCTCTTATCTTTTTCCCGAGCTTTTCGTCCCTTAAATCAGTTTC
>Ga0102929_1000023_pt1 | contig 70343 bp, 67 predicted proteins | sample SalPonR1_B_D2_MG_FD_78510 | JGI IMG/M metagenome (GOLD analysis project Ga0102929, IMG submission 78510) | Salt pond soil microbial communities from South San Francisco under conditions of wetland restoration - Salt Pond MetaG R1_B_D2_MG | ecosystem: Environmental > Aquatic > Marine > Intertidal... | reverse complement strand
ATGCGCTCGCGCACGTTGTCATGGGCGACGATCACCGAGCCCGTCTCGCCGAAGTTCTTGCTGCCGCCGACGTGATCGAAGTGCCAGTGGGTGTTGAATACGAACTCCACCGGCTGGTCCGTCAGCTCCGCGATGGCCGCGCGAATCTTCGGCGTCAGCGGGGCAAACTGGTCGTCGATCAGGAAGACACTGTCCTCTCCGACCGACAGCCCCATGTTGCCGCCCCGGCCGGTCAGCATGTAGAGGCCGTCGCCGAGGTCGCGCACCCCGATCTCCACGTCGGCCATGCCCTCGTCCTGACCCTGCGCCGGAACGCCGGCCATCGCCAGCGCGGCGGCCGCCACTATCGCTTTCAATTTCATCGACTCTCTCCTCTCAGCCGGCATCGCGCCGGGCGATGCTCTCGAAACGGTTCTTCTCCCGGTTCTTCACCACCTCGCCGGCGGCGAAGAGGGCGCCGCTCATCGCGATGTACACGCCGGGCCCGAGCGTCTGGGCCGCAGCCGTCGCCATACCCACGTTGAACACCGCGTCAGTGCTGCGGAACCGCGCGGGGCTCAGCGCGCCGGTGAGTACGATGACCCGGTCGCCGAGCCCCTCCAGCGCCAGCGCGGTCTTCACCATGGTATCGGTGCCGTGGGTGATCACGTAGCGCCGGGCCGTGTCGTCGGCGATGTAACCGCGGATGCGGGCCCGGTCGGCTTCGTCAATATCGAGACTGTCCTTGCGCAGCAGCGACACCACTTCATAATCGATATCCGCCAGGGCCTCGCGCAGAATATGCTCGACCTGGGATTCGCCCACCTCGAAGCGGCTGCTGTCGTCGAAATAGATCTTGTCGATCGTGCCGCCGGTGGTCAGGAACTTGATGAACAAAGGTTTCGTCCTGTGCCGGAAGAGGCATGGAAGGTTATAGGCGGCCGCAGCCGGGATCAACGCCGGCCCTTGCTGCTATGATGACTCGGTGGACAAGATGACCCGAATGCGCTCGCCCTGGCTCGTGCTGATCGGCCTGGGAATGCTGGGCCTCGCGGCCCCCCTCGTCTCCCAGGAAGGAAGCGGCGGCCGGGCGCTGCAGCTCGACGTCGAGGGCGCCATCGGCGCGGCGACGGCCGACTACGTCACCGGCGGCATCCGCCAGGCCGAGGAGGAAGCGGCCGACCTGGTCATCATCCGCATGGATACGCCGGGCGGTCTCGACAGCTCCATGCGGGACATCATCTCCGCCATCCTGAACTCGGACGTGCCGGTGGCCACCTACGTCTCCCCCGCCGGCGCGCGGGCCGACAGCGCCGGCACCTACATCCTCTATGCGAGCCATATCGCGGCGATGGCGCCCACGACGCATCTGGGCGCGGCCACGCCGGTACCGCTGGCCGGTGGCGGGGAGCGGCCTGAACCGCCCCTGCCCGGCGGCCAGCCACTGCCCGGCGGCGACGGCGGCACGGGCGGCGCTCCCGCCGAATCGCCGGCCGAAGCCGAGGGTCCCGACGGGCAGGAGGGAACGGAGCCGGACAGCGGTGGCGAGGCGCGGCCGGCACCCCCGGGCGACGCCATGAGCCGCAAGGTGCTGAACGACGCGGTGGCCTACATACGGGGTCTCGCCGAGCTACGCGGGCGCAACGCCGAGTGGGCCGAAAAGGCCGTGCGCGAGGCGGCGACCCTCACCTCCAGCGAGGCGCTGGAGATGAACGTGATCGATATCGTGGCCGCCGACACCGCCGACCTGCTCGCACAGATGGACGGGCGCGAGGTGGAGGCGACCACCGGCACCGTGACGCTGGACACCGGCAACATGCGCGTCGACATCGTGGAGCCCACCTGGCGGCAGAAGCTCCTGTCGGTGATCGCGAGCCCGGAGATCGCGCTGCTGCTGCTGCTGGTCGGCATCTACGGGCTGGTGTTCGAGGGCTGGAACCCGGGTGCCCTCGTCCCGGGCGTGGTCGGCGCTATCTGCCTGCTGCTCGCCGCCTACGCGCTGCAGGTGATGCCGGTCAACTACGCCGGCCTCGGGCTGATCATCCTCGGCATCGTACTCATGATCGCCGAGATATTCGTGCCCAGTTTCGGCGCCCTCGGCTTCGGCGGCATCGCCGCGTTCGCCATGGGAGCCATCATGATGTTCGATACGGGGGTGCCGGGCTTCGGCATTTCGCCCTGGTTTGTCATCATCGTCGTGGGCGTCTTCGGCCTGCTGCTGATGTGGGTCATCGCCTACCTCGTGCGCCTGCGCAGCAAGGGGGCGGTAAGCGGCCAGGAGCAGATCCTGAAAGACACTGCCATGGCCCGCGAGGACTTCGCGGATGAGGGCGAGGTGATGCTCGAGGGCGAGATGTGGACGGCACGCACGAGCGCGCCGGTGAGAAAGGGCCAGAAGCTCCGGGTGGAGCGCATCGACGGGCTGGTGCTGCACGTATCGCCGGTCGAGGGCCGACAGGAAACGGACTGAACACGTGACGGAGGGAATACCACCATGATGCTTTATATCGGAATCGCAGTCGGCCTCGTCCTGCTGTTCCTGTTCAATGCCATCCGCATTCTGCAGGAATACGAGCGCGGCGTCGTCTTCTTCCTCGGCCGTTTCCAGAGGGTGAAAGGGCCGGGCCTGATCATCCTGATCCCCTTCCTGCAGACGCTGACCAAGGTCGACCTTCGCGTCGTGGTCATGGACGTGCCCACCCAGGACGTGATCTCGCGGGACAACGTCTCCGTGCGGGTGAACGCGGTCATCTATTTCCGCATCGTGGATCCGGAGAAGGCCATCATCCGCGTCGCGAACGTGTTCGAGGCGACCAGCCAGCTGGCCCAGACCACGCTGCGGTCCGTCCTCGGCCAGCACGACCTGGACGACATGCTCGCCGAGCGCGACAAGCTCAACTCCGACATCCGCCTGATCCTGGATCAGCATACCGATAACTGGGGCATCAAGGTGGCCAACGTCGAGATCAAGCACGTAGACCTCGACGAGAGCATGATCCGCGCCATCGCCCAGCAGGCCGAGGCCGAGCGTGCCCGGCGCGCGAAGGTCATCAATGCGGAGGGCGAATTCCAGGCCGCCCAGAAGCTGGCCGACGCGGCCAAGACCCTGGAGTCCGAGCGCCTGGCCATGCAGCTGCGCTATCTGCAGACCCTGCGCGAGATCGCCGGCGAGAAATCCTCCACCATCGTCTTCCCCCTGCCTCTGGATCTGATCGGGCCGTTCATGGACAAGGCGAAGGAGATGATGGCCCAGAAGAACGAATAATCATGTAGGCGGGCCTTCAGGCCCGATCTCTTCCTGTCCGGCCCCTTCTTTCACGGCCGCCCTGCGCCAAGAGAAATCGAGGCCGGGTCGGGCCTGAAGGCCCTCCTGCCTGGTCAGCGCGTGACGCCCGTGATGCGGTGCCAGAGCTTCTCCAGGCGCTTCGGGGAGATCTTGCCGCGGGTGCCGAGCTGCTGGGCGAACAGGGACACCCGCAGCTCCTCGATGCCCCAGCGGAATTCGTCGATCAGCGCGCGGCGCTGCGGCTCGAGCGACGCCCGCCGCTCCTCGAGCCGGGCGAGGCGGCCGAGGCAGACGGCCACCTCCCGCATTCCCTGCCGGTCCCGGTCGGCGCCGGCGGGAAGCTTCGACGCCCTCGTTTCCGCCGCGCGGAGATAGCGCGGCAGGGACTCCAGCGCCTGCGGGGGCGTCGCGGTCAAAAAGCCCGGATACACCAGTCCGTGCAGCTGGGCCTCGATATCCGTGCGGATGTCGTCCAGGCGCTCGGGCAGTGCCGCGGCCGCGGCGGCCGCGAGCCGCCGCGCCGCCAGAATCTCGTCCAGCAGGGTGCCGAGGCGTTCTCCTGCCGCCACCAGCTCACCGCGGCCGGTCTCGAGCAGCGCCGCGTAGTCCGCCCGGGTGCGCACCGCGGCACGCCGCTTCCAGGAGAACGCGCGGGAGAAGGCGGCCGCCACAACGTCGTCGGCGAGCTCGCCGGCGCCGCCCACGCCGGTCCAGGCCAGCTGCAGCCGACGGTCACCCGTCACCCTGGCCCGCAGCAGCTTCTCCTGCTGGGGCAACGCGAGGCGAAGCAGCCGCAGTACGCCCGCGGCGTGCACCGCCCCGGCCTCGGCGGGATCGCTGACGCGCTCCACCGCCACCCCGCTCTGCCGGTCGGCCAGCACCGGGCGGCGCTGCAGACGCAGGCCGGCGGTCGTCTCCGTCTCGACGGCCGGCAACTCGCCGAAGTCCCAGTCACGGTGCAGTGTCTCCGCCGGCGGTGCCTGCCGGGTGGCCGGCGCCGCCGGACCTTCGCCGACAGCTGCCCGCAGTGCCTCGAGGTCCCGGCCGGCAGCAATCACCTTGCCCGCCTCGTCGGTGACCTCCAGGCGCAATTTCAGATGCTCGGGCTCGCTGGCCGGTGCCGCCGGCAGCTGCTCGGGTGTGATGCCGTACTCGCCGGCGAGGAAATCCGCGAGTGCCTGCCCGAAGCCGCCGCTGCCCGGCATCACCAGGTAGCGCGCCGCGAAGTCCGCGGCCGCATCGGCAATGGGCTGCAGACGCCGGCGCAGCGACTTCGGCAGCGAGCGCATGCGCAGTTCCGCCCGTTCGGCGACCAGGGGCGGCAGGGCGCGGTCGAGCTGGCCGGGATCCAGCTGCGCGAGCGCCGGGGCCGGCACCCGCACGCTGGCGCCGTCATCGGGTTCGCCCGGCCGGAAGCGGTAGGCGACGGGCAGTGCCTGCCCCATGAGTTCCACCGTGGGGGGCATCTCCGCGCCGGCCGCAGTCATGTCCCGGGCGAGTTCCTGCTCGGAGAAACAGAGCACCTCCGGGTTGCGCTGCACGGCCTTGCGCAACCAGCGTCGGAAGCTCCGCAGGTCCACCACCTGCTCCGGGATCTCCCGCTCGTAGAGTGCCGCCATCTCGCCCTCCGGCATCAGCAGCGCGCGCCGGGCCTCGCCCTCGCGCTCCCGGATGCGGGCGATGGCGGCCTGGTTGCGGCGCCAGAAGCGGTCGCGATGGCCGGCCCTGCCCCGCACCAGCGCCTCGCGGATGAAGATCCGGCGCGACTCTGCCGGATCCACCGGCCCGTAGCTCACCCGACGGCCCGCCGCGAGCACCAGGCCGAACAGCGTCACGGTCTCCGCGGCCTCCACCCGGCCGCGGCGCGGGTTCCAGCCCGGCTCCTCGTAGCTGCGCTGGACGAGGTGGGTGGCGACCTCGAGGATCGTATCCGGTGCCGTGGCGGCCGCCGTGCGGGCGAACAGCCGGGTGGTGCGGACCAGCTCCATGGCGAAGACCCAGGCCGGCGGCCTGCCCTGCAGGGCGGACGAGGGATGCAGGTGGAAACTCGTGCCCCGGGGACCGTCGTAGCGGCTGGCCTCGTCCCGGCGGCCGATGTGGCCGAGGAGACCGGCCAGCAGTGCCTTGTGCAGGGCCGCCCGATCGCCGGCGCCGTGGGCAACCGGCATGCCGGCATCCCGACACAGTCCGGCGAGCTGGGAGTGAATCTCGCTCCACTCGCGCAGCCGCCGCGGCGACAGGTAGCGTGCCTCGGCCCAGCGCTCGGCCTGGCGGCGGCTCGTGCCCCGCCGGGCCGCCCGCCAGGCCCGCCAGAGTTTCAGCAGGGACAGAAAATCCGAGGCCGGATCGGCGAACTCCTCCTGGGCGGCCCGGGCCTTCGCGCCCTCCTCCGGCGGATACAGCCGCGCGTCCTGACCGGCCAGGCCGGCGACGATCACCAGTGCTTCGCGCAGCTCGCCCCGCTGCTCGGCGGCCAACAGCATGCGCGCCAGCCGCGGGTCCACGGGCAGCCGCGCCATGCGCCGCCCGGACTCGGTGATGTCGCGGCCCGCGTCCACGGCCTCGAGCTCGGCGAGCAGGCGGTAGCCGTCCTGGACGTAGCGTGCATCCGGCGGATCAATAAAAGGGAAGTCCTCCATCTCGCCGAGCCGGGCGGCGGCCATCTGCAGGATGACGCTGGCGAGATTGGTGCGGCGGATCTCCGGGTCGGTGAAGGCCGGTCGGGCGGCATAGTCGTCCTCGTCGTAGAGGCGCACGCAGATGCCCGGCGCGATGCGCCCGCAGCGCCCCGCCCGCTGGTTGGCGCTGGCCTGGCTCACCGGCTCGACCTGCAGGCGCTGGATCTTGCTGCGATAGGAATAGCGGCTGATCCGGGCGAGGCCCGAATCGATCACCGCCATGATCCGCGGCACGGTGAGCGATGTCTCGGCCACGTTGGTGGCCAGCACGATGCGCCGGCGCCGGCCCGGACGGAAGACCCGGCCCTGGGAGGTTTCCGACAGCCGCCCGTAGAGCGGCAGAATCTCCCAGCCCGCCTCGCCCCGGCGGGAGGCGAGGCGGGCGCGCTCCAGCCCCTCCGCCGCCGCGCGGATCTCGCGCTCGCCGGGCAGGAACGTGAGGATGTCCCCCTGCGGCAATTCGCCCATGAGTCGCCGGGCCGCCTCGGTGACCGCGTCTGCCAGTTCCGTATCGCCCGCGGGCGCCTCGTAGCGCACTTCCACGGGGTGACCGCGGCCGGAGACCTCGATGACGGGGGCATCGCCGAAATGGCGGGCGAAGCGCGCGGGGTCGATGGTGGCCGAGGTGATGATCAGCTTGAGGTCCGGGCGCCGCGGCGCCAGACGCTTCAGGTAGCCCAGGATGAAGTCGATGTTGAGGCTGCGTTCGTGGGCCTCGTCGATGATCAGCGTATCGTAGCGGCGCAGATCGTGGTCGAAGCCGAGTTCGTTCAGCAGAATCCCGTCGGTCATCAGCTTCACCCGGGTGCCTCGCGCGCTGCGGTCGTCGAAGCGCACCTGGTAGCCGATACCGCCGCCCAGCGGCAGGCGGGTCTCCTCGGCGATACGCGCCGCCACCGAGCGGGCCGCGAGCCGCCGCGGCTGGGTGTGGCCGATCATGCCGTCGATGCCCCGGCCGAGCTGCAGGCAGATCTTCGGCAGCTGGGTGGTCTTGCCGCTGCCGGTCTCGCCGCAGACCACCACCACCGGATGATCGCGCACGGCCGCGGCGATATCCTCCGCCCGCGCCGAGATCGGCAGTGCATCGGGAAAATCCAGGTGCGGCACATGCGCCCGCCGCGCCTCGGCCTGCCGCTCCCGCCCGCCTCCCCTGCGCGCCGGCCCGCTCATCCCGGCGGCAGGCGCACCGTTACCCGGGCGCCACCCAGGTCCGACCGACCCACCTCGACGCCGCCCCCGTACGCTTCGGCCAGCTCCACCACCACGCTCAGCCCGATCCCCTGGCCGGGCTTGCTTTCGTCCAGCCGCCGGCCTCGCTCGAGCAGCGAGCTCTCATCGCCGTCGGGGATGCCGGGGCCGTCGTCTTCCACGCTCAGCACCAGGCCCCGGCGCGGCGTGGCTGCGTCCGCCGCCCGGGCGGCGGTGACCCGTACCCGGCTCTCGCCCCACTTCCACGCGTTCTCCATCAGGTTGCCGGCCAGTTCCAGCAGATCGCCCCGGTCGCCGTGGAAGCGCAGCCCGGGCTCCACCTCCAGGTCGTAGCGCAGGTCGCGCTGCCGGTACACTTTCCCCAGGCCGTCGGCGAGCCGGCCCAGCTCGGTCTCGACCGGCACGGGTTCGGCGCCGAGGGTGGCGCCGCTGCCGGCCAGGGGCTTCGACAGCTGATAACGGACGATCTCCTCCATGCGCCCCACCTGGTCGCCGAGGGCGTCCCGCCGGCCGTCGCTCTCCAGCAGGGAGCGCATGGCTGCCAGTGGCGTCTTCAGGCTGTGAGCCAGGTCCTGCAGCGTGCGCCGGTGGCGCTCCGCACGGGCCCGCTCCCGTTCGATCAGCTGATTGAGATTGCGGGCCACGCCGGCGAGTTCCGCCGGATAGCCGGCGGAGAGCGCGGGCCGGTCGCCGGCCTCGATCTCCGTGATCTCGGTCTCGATCTGCGCCAGCGGCCGGAGCAGCCAGCGCAGCAGCAGCGCCAGCGAGGCCAGCAGCAGCGCGGCGACCAGTCCGAACCAGACCAGCAACTGGCCCCGGAAGCTCGCCACCTGGGCGTTCAGGGAGTCGAGCCCCGAGGCCACGTGCACGACGTAGGCCTGCACCGCACCGTCCGGGAACTCCCAGTCGATGCCCATGCTGAGCGCGAGCAGCGGCGTGCCGTCGGCGAGTTCGAGGCGCCGGAAGCTGCGCTCGCCCGTGGCCGGTGCCGCCCCCCAGGGAATCTCGATGCCGATGGCCGAGTCCGAGCGCCACACCAGCCCGTCGCCGCGGCGCACGATGGCGCCGTAGAGACCCGAGCCCGGCGCGCCGAACAGCGGTTCCGGCAGGTCGACGGGCAGGACCAGCCGGTTGCCGTCGGCGGGCTCGGCGGACGCGAGCAGCATGATCATGCGGCTGTCGAGCAGGTCACGCTCGGCCTCCAGGGCAGCGCTGCGGAAGGCGGAATCGAGCACCGCGACGATGAGGCCGAAGAAGACCAGCAGCAGCAGCGTGCCCGAGACGAGCACGCGGAGCCGCAGCGACTGCCGGGGTGACTGCCAGCTGGACTGGCCGGCCGACTGTCCGGGCCGCCCGGGGACGGGTCCGGAGTCAGTCACCGGCGCCGGACGACGCCTCGCCGGCGCGCTCGAGAACGAAACGATAGCCCCGGCCCCGCAGCGTCTCGATCGGCTTCAGCCGGTTGTCCGGGTCGAGCTTGCGCCGCAGCCGGCCGATGAAGACCTCGATCACGTTGCTGTCACGTTCGAAGTCCTGGTCGTAGAGGCGCTCGGTGAGTTCGGTCTTGGACACGACCTGGCCCGCCCGCAGCATCAGATGCTCCAGCAGCTTGTACTCGTGGCCGGTGAGTTCGACCGGGCGGTCGTCCACCTTCAGCTCCTGGGCCGCGGTATCCAGGCTGATCGGCCCCGCCACCAGTTCCGACGACGCCCAGCCGCCCGCGCGGCGCAGCAGCGCGTTGACCCGGGCGATGATCTCCTCGACGTGGAACGGCTTGGCCACGTAATCGTCCGCTCCGGCACCGAGTCCGTCCACCTTGTCCTGCCAGCGGTCCCGGGCGGTCAGGATGAGGATCGGATAGGCATGGCCCTCACGGCGCAGGGTGGCGATGATGTCGAGCCCGCTCAACTTCGGCAGACCGAGATCGATGACGGCCAGATCCACGGGGTATTCCCGCGCGTAGTAGAGACCCTCTTCGCCGTCCTTCGCCGTCTCCACCCCGAAGCCCGCCGAGCGCAGGCGCGCGGCGAGCGACTCGCGGATGATCTCTTCGTCCTCGATGACCAGAAGTCGCATCAGGAAGGTTCCCGCCGATCGGCTGGCGCCGGCGCTCAGCGCTCCCCGGCCGGGATGCGCACGGTGCGCACCCGGCCTTCGCTGGTGAGCACCTTGATCACGTGCACCCGTCGCCCGTTCCGCTCCCGGGTCTCCGCCTCGAGGATTCGACCGCCGTACTCGCGTTTCACCTGCGCCACCGCCTCGCTGAGGCTCACCTCGTCGCGCACGGCGGTGGCGGCGGCCGCGGCGGGGGGCATCAGCGAGCCGGCACCGGCGGCCAGGGCCGGGGCGGACGGCGCAGTGAGGCCCAGGGCCAGGGTGAGCAACAGCGGCGCTGCAAGGTGTACGGGATGTTTCATGCGGCAATTTTCGGCGCTGGTGGCCGGCTTTGCAACGAAACCCGGCACGGGGCCGGGAATCTGGTGGCGCCGTCTCACCGGAAGCCGCCGCGCCGTCCCTGGCACCGGCGGCGGTGGCCGCTCAGCGACGCACCGGCGAGACGTTCACCCGCACCCGGATGCGGTCGCCCGGATCGTAGTCGGTGCGGGTCGTATAGGTCTGGCCCCGGTAGCGGTAGGTCACCCGGTAGCCGTCGATGCGCTCCTCGTCCTCGGCGCGGTAACGGGTCTCGCAGCGAGTGACCGGACGGGACCGGCGCTCGTAGGCGTCGTAGCGGTCGTAGTCATAGCGGCTACCGTGATCGGGTGCCCGCGGACGGCTCGCACGCTCGTTGCCGATGGCGGCGCCCACCAGCGTGCCGACCAGCGTCATGGCATCGCGGCCGTCGCCGTCGCCGAACTGGCGGCCGATCACGCCGCCGATGATACCGCCGGCGATGGTGGCACCGGCCTCGCCGCGCCGCGGACGCTCGTGGCGGCCCGCGCGCCCGTAGTCGTCGTAACGCTCGTAACGGGTCTCTTCCCAGCATTCGCGCACCGGGGTACGCACACGCACGTGGCGCACGATGGGATCGACGTCGATGACCCGGGCGTAGTCGAAACTGGCGCGATAATCGCTTGCGGGGCGCCAGTCACGGCCGGGATCGGCCAGCGCAGGCCCGTCCGGGAGCAGCGCGCCGCCCACCACTGCCATCGCCGTGACGGCCACTGCGGCCGCCGCACTCCCGCGACCGCCGTCGCACATCCTGCGGAATCGGTTTCGATCGAACATAGCTGACTCCTTCTGCTTCCATGAGCACCCGCGGGAGAACCGGCTGCGTACCGTTTCTGCCGGGTGTGGAAAGGAGCATAGGGCGGCGGTGCTGAACGGGTCCTGAACGCGGTCAACCGCCGCCCTGCGGATCCTCGTCCGCCTTCACGGCCTGCCAGAGAGACTCCAGCCCGTCGGGTTCCATGGCCCGCACCGGAGTCCCGCGCGCTCCGGCCTCGGCCTCGAGCGCACGGAAGCGGCGCTCGAACTTGCGGTTGGCGGCTGCGGCCGCCGCCTCGGCATCCACCCCGGCATGGCGGGCCAGGTTGACCAGGGTGAAGAACAGGTCGCCGATCTCGTCTTCGATGCGCTCGCGCCCGCCGGCGGCCAGTTCCCGGTCGAGTTCCGCCAGTTCCTCGTCGATCTTGCGCCGCACGCCGGCCGCATCCGGCCAGTCGAAACCGGCGCCCGCGGCCCGTCCGGCCAGCTTCTGCGCCTGCTTCAGTGCCGGCAGCGCCCGGGGCACGCCGTCCAGCAGGCTGGCCGACCCGCCGTGACGTTGCGCCCGCTCGGCGGCCTTGATGGCCTCCCAGTTACGGCGCACGCTCGCCTCGTCGGCCGCGGCATCGTCTCCGAAGATATGCGGGTGGCGCCGCTCCAGCTTGTCGCAGATGGCCGCGGCCACGTCCTCGAAGTCGAAGGCGCCGGCCTCCTCGGCTATACGGGCGTGAAAGACGACCTGCAGCAGCAGGTCTCCGAGTTCGTCCTTCAGCCCCTCGGTATCGTGACGGTGGATGGCGTCCGCCACCTCGTAGGCCTCCTCGATGGTGTACGGCGCGATGCTGGCGAACGTCTGACGCCGGTCCCACTCGCAGCCGTTCTGCGGGTCGCGGAGACGGGCCATGATCTCCAGCAGTTTCGAGAGATTCTTCATTAATTACTGTTTTACTTTGATTTCCAGCTTGTTCCTGAGGGTGACCAGCATTGAGGCCGTCGCTCCCCAGATCCGATGCCCGCCGTAGTGGTACTCGTACACCGGGATCTCGCTGCCCTCGAATTCCCGCCACGCACGGCGCAGGTTGCGCTCGTCCATGAGAAAATCCAGCGGCACCTCGAAAGCCTCCTCCACTTCCCCCGGATCCACGCGGATTTCGAAGCCCTGGTGCACGAACCCGACCACCGGGGTGACGGCATAGCCCGTGATGGTGAGGTGAGGCTCGAGATAGCCGGCGATGCGGACGTGGCCCCGGGGCAGCCCGACCTCCTCCTCCGCCTCCCGCAGGGCGGCGTCCGTGACATGCCGGTCCTCGGGCTCCATGCGCCCACCCGGGAAGCTGACCTGGCCGGGATGATGGCGCAGATCCGGTGAACGGCGGGTGAACAGCACGTGATAGTCGGCGCCCCGGGCGAGCAGCGCGATGAGCACGCCCGCCGGCGTCTTGCGCCCAGCAAAATGCCGGCGCAGCCCCTCCGGCACGTCGCCGTAGGCGGCAGGCGGTGCCGCCACCGCAGGGTCCCGGGGCGCGGCACTGTCCGCCAGTGCCGAGAGGATGCGGTGGCGCAGCGCGCTGATGCTCATAACCGGCCGCTGGCACGCCCCCGCTGCCGCGCGTGTCGATTCGGCCGCGCCACGACGCTCAATGTTTGATACCGCCCCGGGTGAGGTCGGCGGGGTCGAGCAGCCGGTCGAGCTCCTCGTCCGTCAGGTCCGTCATCTCCCGCGCCACCTCTTTCACCGGCCGGCCCTGCGCGTAGGCGTGCTTGGCGATGGCGGCGCCCTGCTCATACCCGATTACCGGGTTCAGGGCGGTCACCAGGATGGGGTTGCGGTCCAGCGCCTCGTCCAGCCGCGCCCGATTGACGGTGAAGCCGGCCACGGCGTTGTCGGCCAGGGTCCGCGCGCCGCTGGCGAGTAAACCGATACTCTGCAGCAGGTTGTACGCGACCACCGGCAGCATGACGTTCAGCTGGAAGTTACCGGACTGGCCGGCCACGGTGATCGTGGCGTCGTTGCCGATGACCTGGGCCGAAAGCATGGCCACGGCCTCCGGGATCACCGGGTTGACCTTGCCCGGCATGATGCTGGAGCCCGGCTGCAGGGCCGGCAGGGCGATCTCGCCGAGCCCGGCCAGGGGCCCGGAGTTCATCCAGCGCAGGTCGTTGGCGATCTTCATCAGACTCACCGCTACCACCTTCAGCTGGCCGGAGAGTTCCACCGCGGTGTCCTGGCAGGACAATGCCTCGAAGTAGGAATCCGCGGCGGCGAACGGCACGCCGGTGCGCTCCGCCAGCAGCGTGGCCACCTTCTCGCCGAACCTGGAGTGGGCATTGATGCCGCTGCCGACGGCGGTGCCGCCCTGGGCCAGGGCACGCAGGCGCGGCAGGACCGCCCGGATGCGGTCGGCGCCGTGTTCCACCTGGGTCTTCCACCCCTCCAGTTCCTGCCCGAGGGTGACCGGCATGGCATCCATGAGGTGAGTGCGGCCCGTCTTCACCACCTCCGCGTTCTCCCTGGCCTTTTCGCCGAGCACCTCGGCAAGGTGCTCCAGCGCCGGCAGCAGCTGCTCGGAGACGTCCAGCGCGGCGCTCACGTGGAGGGTGGTCGGAATGACGTCGTTGGAACTCTGACCCATGTTGACGTCGTCGTTCGGGTGGATGTCCTCGGCACCGGACTGGCGCGCCAGGCGCGCAATGACCTCGTTGGCGTTCATGTTCGAGGAGGTGCCCGAACCCGTCTGGAACACATCGACGGGGAAATGGGCGTCATGCTCGCCGTCGGCCACGGCCGCCGCCGCCTTCTGGATGGCCGCCGCCCTGGGGCCGGTCAGCAGGCCGAGTTCCGAGTTCGCGCCGGCTGCCGCCCACTTGACCAGGCCCAGTGCGCGGATGAAGCTGCGCGGCATGGTCAGCCCGCTGATCGGGAAGTTCTCCACGGCGCGCTGGGTCTGGGCGCCCCACAGCGCGTCGGCCGGGACCCGGAGTTCGCCCATGCTGTCTTTCTCGGTGCGGAATTTGCTGTCGGTCATCGTCTGGCGCTCGCCTTTCTGTGCAATCGTTTCACGGGTCCGGCGGGCGCCCGGGGCGGTCCCGGCCGGGTCCAGGGTGGTGTATGATTCGCGCTTTGACGGGCCAAGTCCAGGCCACTTCCCCGCTGACAGATCATGGAACTGACCACACTGCGCGCCATCTCCCCGGTCGACGGCCGTTATGCATCGAAAGCCGGCCCGCTGCGCGACGTATTCAGCGAGTTCGGGCTGATCCGCTTCCGGCTGCTCGTCGAGGTGCGCTGGGTGCAGTTCCTGGCCGACGAGCCGGCCATTGCCGAACTGGCGCCGCTGCCCGGCCACCTCAAGGACATGCTCAACCGGATCGTGGATGACTTTGCCGGCGAGGATGCCGCGCGCATCAAGGCCATCGAGGCCACCACGAACCACGACGTGAAAGCGGTGGAATACTACCTCGGCGAGCGCCTCGGCGAGGGCGCCGATGCCGATGCGGTGCGCGGTTTCCTCCATTTCGGCTGCACCTCCGAGGACGTCAACAACCTGGCCTATGCGCTCATGCTGCGTCATGGCCGCGACGACGTCCTGGCGCCGGCGATGCGCGAACTCGGCGCGGCGCTGGTCGCCCTGGCGCGCCGGCACGCGGACCTCGCCATGCTGTCTCGCACCCACGGTCAGACCGCCAGCCCGACGACCCTCGGCAAGGAGATCGCGAATCTGGCCGAGCGCCTGCGCCGGCAACGCGACGGGCTGCACGCCGTGGCCGTGCGCGGCAAGTTCAACGGCGCCGTCGGCAATTTCAACGCCCACGTTGTGGCCTACCCGGAGGTCGACTGGCCGACGCTCTCGGTCCGCTTCGTCGAGTCGCTGGGGCTCGATGCCAACACGATGACCACCCAGATCGAGCCGCATGACTGGATCGCCGAGTATTGCCACGCGCTCAGCCGCTACAACACCGTGCTCACGGACCTGTGCCGGGATGTCTGGAGCTACATCTCGCTCGGCTATTTCCGCCAGCGCCGTGTGGAGGACGAGGTGGGATCCTCCACCATGCCGCACAAGATCAACCCCATCGACTTCGAGAACGCCGAGGGCAACCTGGGTGTGGCCAACGCCCTGCTCGGCCATTTCGCCGGCAAGCTGCCGATCTCCCGCTGGCAGCGCGACCTGACCGACTCCACCGTGCTGCGCAACGTGGGCGTGGCGCTCGCCCACAGCCTGATCGCACTCGAGTCCTGCCGCCGCGGACTGGACAAGCTGCAGCCGGACCCCGAACGCATCGCCGCTGACCTGGACGAGGCCTGGGAGGTGCTGGCAGAGGCCGTGCAGACGGTGATGCGCCGCTACGGCATCGACGAGCCCTACGAGAAACTGAAGGCGCTGACCCGGGGCCGGCGCATCGACCGGGAGGCGCTCGCCGGCTTCATCCGCTCGCTGGACATCCCCGAGGCCGAGCGCGAGCGGCTGCTGGCAATGACGCCCGCCACCTACACCGGGCTGGCCGCCGAACTCACCCGTTCGCGCTGAGGCGCGGCTGAGCGCAGGGCGACGGATGGATCCCGAGAGAGAGGACCGGCAGAGGCGCCGCGAGGGCGCGGGCCGCGGCTCCTACGGGGAGGATCGCGATTCCTGCGGTCCGGAGGTCGGCAGTCTGGGCGAGCTGCTGGACTGCCTGGAGGGCATCTCGGATGCGGACGAACACGTCTCCGTCGGACGCGTGGCGGACGCACTGGGCCGGCGTTCCTTCTCGCCGCTGCTGCTCGTTGCCGGACTGGTGATGCTGGCACCGGTGATCGGCGACATCCCCGGGGTGCCCGTCGTCATGGGCCTGCTCACGATCGTAGTGGCCGTGCAGCTGATCCTGGCACGTGAGCATCTCTGGCTTCCCGACTGGCTCGAGCAACGCTCCGTCCGGCACGAGAAGGTGACGAAGGCCGTGCGGGGATCGCGCTGGATGGCCGAGCAGCTGGACCGCTGGACGGGACCGCGGCTGCAGTGGCTGATACGCGGGACCGGCCTGCGGCTCGTCAGCCTGGCCTGCCTGCTCGTCGCCGCGACCACGCCCGTACTGGAGTTCATCCCCTTCAGCGCCAATATTGCCGGCTTCGCGCTGACGTGTTTCGCCGTGGCGCTGCTCGCCCGCGACGGGCTGCTGGCCCTGCTGGCACTGCTCGGCTGCGGGGCCGTCGCGCTGTTGCTGGCCCAGCAGTTCCTCTGAGCCGGCTCGCGCTGCGTATTGCGGATTCTCAATGCGCGCAGCACGCTGTCCCCTAAGCTCCTAGTAACCGTTCCCCGCGGGGACGACGTTGCGAGAGTCGATGTTCCATACCGACAGGCAGATCGCCGCCATCTATCCGGACCGGGAGACCGCGGAAGCCGCGAGGCAGACCCTCGTGGAAGGGCGCCTCGTTCCCGACGAGCGATGCCGGCTCCTGCCGCCTAACGAGGCGGCGAAGCTGCCGCCGCTCGGCCGCGAGAGCCGCCGTACGCGGCGTGCACTGATCGTCTGGCACCTGATTCTGGGCGCCGTCGGGCTCGTGGCCGGACTCGCCGTCGGCGGCATCCTGGCCTGGTGGCAGCCCCAGCTCCTGAACATCGGCGAGGTCCTCTACTTCGCCGTATTCTGCGTTTTCGGACTCGTCTTCGGCCTGCTGGCGGGCGGCGCCGTCTCGTTCCGACCGGACGAGGGCCTGGTGTTCAGCGCAGTCAGGGATGAACTGAGCGAGGGCAACTGGGCGCTGGTGACCCGCGTCACCAGCCGGCGGGAGTACAAGGCGGCCCGCCGGGCGCTTGGCAAGAACGCCGAGGAACGCTTCGTCAGCCTGTAGCGCCCGTCGAGAGAGCTCACGGCCCCGGGCATCGGGCCGCTCGGTGACTGAGAACGGATCTTGTCCCTGCTTGCATGGACGAAAACGTGACGCAGTTGGCAACGCGGCCGGCCGCCGCCCCTTTAACATCATCCGTCCGGAGATTCACCCTGACAGCCAGCGGGTCCTTCCAGGATGGGCGACAGAAAGGCCACGGAAAATCAGCGGCGTGTCATCTCGACGCGGGAGGAGATGCGTCGGGCGGCCGTCGAGATCGCCAAGACCGCCAATCGCAGCCTGGCCGTATTCACCCACGACCTCGAACCCGGCATCTACGACGACCTGGACTTCCTCGAGGTCATCAAGCGGCTGATCCTCTCCCGCGCCTACGCCCGGGTGAGGGTGCTGATCGCCGACCCCTCGCGCGCCATCAAGAACGGTAACCGCTTCGTCCACCTCGGCCGGCGCCTGAACAGCTTCATCGAGTTCCGCCATGTCCGCGAGGACTACCGCACGCACAAGGAGGCGTATTGCATCGCCGACGGCGGCGGCATCGTCTACCGCCTCGACGCCGCGCGCTGGGAGGGTATCGTCGACCGCAACGTCCCGGCGGTGACCGACATGTACCTCACCACCTTCGACGAGATCTGGCATGCAAGCGAGGTGGAACACGAGTTCCGCCGTCTCAACATCTGACCTCGGCGCGCCCGCGATCCGGACCGTCCCGGGCATGGCGCGGGTCACCGTCCGGCTCTGATGCCGTCCCCTCGCGGACGCTTCCGGCACCGGGGTAGAATCGACACCATGACGGCAATGGCAGACAAGGGGCGCCGTGTGATCGTGGGCGTCTCCGGCGGCGTGGACTCGTCGGTGGCCGCCCTGCTGTTGGACCGGCAGGGCTACGACGTGCACGCCCTGCACATGACCAACTGGGACGAGGACGAGGAAGGCTACTGCAACGCAGCGGCCGAACTGCAGGACGCGCGGCGCGTCTGCGAGCATCTGGGCATCCCGCTGCACCACGTGAACTTCGCGCCGGAGTACCGGGAACGGGTGTTCGAGGACTTCCTGGCCGACTACCGCGCCGGCCATACCCCGAACCCGGACGTGCTCTGCAACCGCGAGATCAAGTTCGGGGTGTTCCGGGAGTACGCCGGGCGCCTGGGCGCCGCGCTGATCGCCACGGGGCACTATGCCCGGGTCGAGCACGGCGAGACGCCACGGCTGCTGAAAGGCGCCGATGCGGGCAAGGACCAGAGCTACTTCCTGCACCAGGTGGCGGCCGATGCCCTGGCGGCGACCCTGTTCCCGCTCGGCGCACTGACCAAGGCCGAGGTGCGGCGCCTGGCCCGGGACCATGGTCTGCCCACCCATGACAAGCGCGACAGCACCGGCATCTGCTTCATCGGCGAACGGCCGTTCCGCGAGTTCCTGTCCCGTTACGTGGATGCCGAGCCCGGCCCCATCGTCGACGAGACCGGCCGTGAGATCGGCCGCCACCACGGCCTCGCCTACTACACCCCGGGCCAGCGCCAGGGCCTCGGCATCGGCGGCCGCCGGGAGGCCGGCGACGCGCCGTGGTACGTGGCCGCGCGGGACTTCGAGCGCAACACGCTGGTGGCCGTGCAGGGGCGGGACCATCCGCTGCTCTACAGCGCCTCGCTCACCGCCGGCGGGGTCCACTGGATCGGCGGCGAGCCGCAGGCCCTGCGCCGGGACGGCACGCTGGCCTGCAGCGCGAAGGTCCGTTACCGTCAGCCCGACCAGCGGTGCACCGTGCGGCGCGGCGCCGGCGGCGAACTCCACGTGCACTTCGAGGCGCCCCAGCGGGCCGTCGCCGCCGGGCAGTTCGTGGTGTTCTACCGGGGCGACGCGTGCCTCGGCGGCGGCCGCATACGGCAAGCCCGCGGGGTGGCGTCGGCGAGACGCAAGGCGCCTGCCCGCGGACAGCGCATCGCCTCCTGATTCGTTATAATCGGCCCCGTTCTGACAATCATCAGCACGTCACTCGGCCCTGTTGCCATTCACCGGAGGATTTATGAAGGACAGCTTCGGCGCTCGTTCGACGCTCGAGGTCGGCGGCAAGCAATACGAGATCTTCAGGCTCGACGCCGTCAGCCAGGGCCATGTCGCAAGGCTCCCCTACTCGCTGAAGATCCTGCTGGAGAACCTGCTGCGACACGAAGACGGCCGTGACGTCACCCGGGACGACATCCTGGCCCTGGCCAACTGGGACCCGAAGGCGGAACCCAGCCAGGAGATCTCCTTCACCCCGAGCCGGGTGATCCTGCAGGACTTCACCGGCGTGCCGGCAGTGGTGGATCTCGCCGCCATGCGCGACGCGGTGGTGGACCTGGGCGGCAAGGCCTCCGACATCAATCCGCTCTCCCCCGCCGAGCTGGTCATCGACCATTCGGTGCAGGTGGACCGCTACGGCACCGCCAATGCGCTCGATCTCAACAACAAGATCGAGTTCCAGCGCAACAAGGAGCGCTATTCCTTCCTGCGCTGGGGTCAGAGCGCCTTCGCCAACTTCAAGGTGGTGCCGCCCAACACGGGCATCGTCCACCAGGTGAACCTGGAGTACCTGGCCCGGGTGGTGTTCGAGAAGCAGAGCGACGGCAACCTCTCCGCTTACCCGGACACCCTCGTCGGCACCGACTCCCACACCACCATGGTCAACGGCCTGGGCGTGCTCGGCTGGGGCGTGGGCGGCATCGAGGCCGAGGCCGCCATGCTCGGCCAGCCCATCACCATGCTCATCCCGCAGGTGATCGGCTTCAAGCTGAGCGGCCGCCTGTCCGAGGGCACCACCGCCACGGACCTGGTGCTGACGGTGACCGAGATGCTGCGCGAGAAGGGCGTGGTGGGCAAATTCGTCGAGTTCTTCGGCGACGGTCTCGCCCACCTGCCGCTGGCCGACCGGGCCACCATCGGCAACATGTCGCCGGAGTTCGGCTCCACCTGCGCCATCTTCCCCATCGACGGCGAGACCGTGCGCTACCTGGAGCTGTCCGGCCGAGACCCGGCCCACATCGAGATGATCCAGGCCTACGCGAAGGAACAGGGCCTGTGGCGCGAGGAAGGCGAGCCGGACGGCTATTACACCGACGTGCTCGAACTGGATCTGAGCGACGTGGTGCCCAGCCTGGCCGGCCCGAAGCGGCCCCAGGACCGCATTCCGCTGAAGAACGCGCAGAGCCGTTACCGGGAGGTCCTCGGACCGATGATCGAGGAGCGCGGCGACAAGGGCAGCGGCGAGGCGAAGGTGAAGATGGAGGGCGAGGAGTTCGAGATGAGCGACGGCGCCGTGCTGATCGCCGCCATCACCAGCTGCACCAACACGTCGAACCCGGCGGTCATGGTGGGTGCGGGCCTGCTGGCGCGCAACGCCCGCGAGCGCGGGCTGACGGTCAAGCCCTGGGTCAAGACCAGCCTCGCGCCCGGCTCCAAGGTGGTCACCGACTACCTGGAGAAGTGCCAGCTGATGGACGACCTCGATGCGCTCGGCTTCTACCTGGTGGGCTACGGCTGCACCACCTGCATCGGCAACTCGGGCCCGCTGAAGGACGAGATCCACGAGGGCGTCGAGTCTTCCGGGCTGGTGGGCTGCAGCGTGCTCTCCGGCAACCGCAACTTCGAGGGCCGCATCCATCCGCTGGTGAAGATGAACTTCCTGGCCTCGCCGCCGCTGGTGGTGGCCTACGCCATCGCCGGCACCATGGACGTGGACATCTACGCGGATCCCATCGGCGAGGACGCCGACGGCAAGCCGGTCTACCTGCGGGAGGTATGGCCGTCCCAGAAGGAGATCCAGGAGATGATCCTGCAGAACATCGACTCGGAGATGTTCCGCTCGAGTTACGCCGAAGTCTTCGCCGGCGACGAGAACTGGAACGGCCTGGAGGTCCCGGAGGGCGAGATCTACACCTGGGACGAGGATTCCACCTACGTGAAGAACCCGCCCTACTTCGAGGGCATGAGCACCGAGCCCGCCGAGATCGGCGACATCGGCGGTGCCCGGGTCCTGGCCCTGCTGGGGGACTCGGTGACCACCGACCACATCTCCCCGGCCGGCAGTATCGCCAAGGACAGCCCGGCCGCGGAGTACCTGCAGGCCCAGGGCGTCGAGCCCGGGGACTTCAACTCCTACGGTTCGCGCCGCGGCAATCACGAGGTCATGATGCGGGGCACCTTCGCCAACATCCGCCTGCGCAACCAGCTGGCTCCCGGCACCGAGGGCGGCTGGACCCGGCATCAGCCCTCCGGTGAGGAGATGACCATCTACGACGCCTCGCTGCGCTACCGGGAAGACGGCGTGCCGCTGGTGGTCATTGCGGGCAAGGAATACGGCACCGGCTCCTCCCGGGACTGGGCGGCCAAGGGCACTCTGTTGCTGGGCGTGAAGGCGGTCATCGCCGAGAGCTTCGAGCGCATCCACCGCTCGAATCTCATCGGCATGGGCGTGCTGCCCCTGCAATTCAGAGACGGCGAGAACGCCGAGAGCCTCAACCTGGACGGCACCGAAACCTACGACATCACCGGACTGACGGATCGCTCCGGCAAGACGGTGAAGGTCACCGCCACGCCGGCCGACGGCGAGCCCGTCGAGTTCGAGGCCATCGTGCGCATCGACACGCCGAAGGAACAGGACTACTACGCCAACGGCGGCATCCTGCACTACGTGCTGCGCCAGCTGGCCGGCAGCGAGAAGGCCGCCTGACCGGCGTGTCCGCGCCCGGGATTCCCGCGGCGCTCGTTCGGGCGCTGCAGGACTCGCGTCACCTGATGGTGCTGTGCGGCTCCGGCGTGTCGGCCGAGAGCGGCGTGCCGACCTTCCGTGACGCCATGACGGGCCTGTGGGAGCGCTACGACCCCATGCAGCTCGCCACGCCCGAGGCCTTCGCCAGCGACCCGGCCCTGGTCTGGCAATGGTACCAGTGGCGCCGCCAGCTGGTGCACGAAGTGGCACCCAATCCCGCCCACTACGCGCTCGCCGAGCTGGAACGCCTGCTGCCCCGTCTCACGCTGATCACCCAGAACGTGGACGGCCTGCACCAGCGTGCCGGCAGCGCCGACGTCGTGGAATTCCACGGGAACCTGCTCACCGACATCTGCCCGGCAGCGGGCTGCGGTTACCGGGGCGCCGGCGGCGAGCCCGCCGACGAGGCGAGCGGTCCGCCGCCGTGTCCGCAATGCGGCGTCGGACTGCGCCCGGCCGTGGTCTGGTTCGGCGAGGCCATACCCGGCGATGCCCTGGACCGCGCCTTCGCGGCGGTGGCCGACTGCGATCTGTTCTTCTCGGTGGGCACCTCCTCGCTGGTCTATCCGGCCGCGGGCCTCGCCGAGCAGGCACTGGCTGCGGGCGTGCCGGTGGTGGAGATCAACCCGAATCCCACGCCCCTCACGCCCGCCGCGGATCATGTAATCTCGGCACCGGCGGGAACCGCACTGCCCGCCGTGGTCGAATCACTACGGCAACCGGTGCACCAGCAGGATGGCTAGCGACATGGCAACGGTCGGGAAAAAAGAGGAACGGCGATGGTGTTGGAGAAACTGAGACCGGCCAACATGCCGGCGGGCGTGCGCAATACCGGGCTGATCGTGCTCGGCATCGTCGTTGTCTTCATGCTGGGGCTGTCCTGGTACTGGTCGCGCACGCCCGACGTCTTCTGGGTGCAAGCCGAGATCGACGGCGAGCCTGCGCCCCTGGGCTATGCGACGGTGGACACGCTGATCCGGGTAGCCGAGACCCTGCTGGAGAAGCCGGGCGGCTACCTGACCAATGACGTCGCGCCGCCCGGCGTATTCCTGGACAACATCCCCAACTGGGAATTCGGCGTCCTCACCCAGGTACGCGACCTGGCCCGCGTGATGCGCAACGACTACAGCCGCTCCCAGTCCCAGTCCACCGAGGACGCCGACCTGGCCGTGGCCGAGCCCAAGTTCTTCTTCGACAATGATTCCTGGATACTGCCGGCCACCGAGAGCCAGTATCGGGAAGCCATCGCCGGATTCCGCAGCTACCGGGATCGGCTCACCGGGGCCGAGACCCCCGAGGCCCGCTTCTTCGCCCGCGCCGACAACCTGCGCGAGTGGCTGGCCCAGATCGACAAGCGGCTCGGCAGCCTGTCCCAGCGGCTCACTGCCAGCGTGGGCCAGAGCCGGGTCAACACGGACACCGCCGGCGAGCCCGCGGCCGCCGTCAGCCCCGGTACCGGCGCCGAGGTAGTCGTGAAGACGCCCTGGCTGGAACTCGACGACGTCTTTTTCGAGGCCCGGGGCAACGCCTGGGCGCTGATCCACTTTCTGCGCGCCGCCGAGATCGACTTCGCCGGCGTCCTCGACGACAAGAACGCGACGGTGAGCCTGCGCCAGATCATCCGGGAACTGGAGGCGAGCCTCGCGCCGCTGCGCAGCCCGGTGGTCCTGAACGGCGGCGGGTTCGGCATCTTCGCCAACCACTCCCTGGTGATGGCCTCCTACCTGGCGCGGGCAAACGCCGCGGTCGTCGATCTAAGGGATCTGCTCGATCAGGGCTGAGACCCGATCTTAATAACTCCTTCTATCTTATTGTTTTCGATGTCTTTACTAATCTGATACGCCCAGACATCATAGGCCAGGTCGGAGGGGTGATAGCCGTCGTCCGCCAGGTAACGGCGCTCGGTCGGGAAGTCCCCTTCCATGACGATCACCCGGCCCGGCTCGGCCAGGGCCCGCCGGGCCGCGCACAGCGCGAGTCCCCGATGGCCCAGCAGCCAGCGCAGCGGATACGGCAGCAGCCGGAACAGGTGGAAGGGGGGCACCGGCGCTACGAGTATTCTCCCGCAGCGCTCGCCCAGCAGACCCAGCACTAGGCCGAGATCGTGTTGCCAGCGCCCCAGGCCCGTCAATCCACTGGTATCGTTCGCTCCGAGCAGCACGACGGCCACGTCGGCGGCGAGCAGCTCCCGGTGCCGGGCCAGCTTCGCGGCGAGCCCCGCCGCCCGGATACCATTCTCGCCCACCACCTGCCAGCGCACCGCCCGGCCCTGCCGCCGCGCGACGGCGGCCGCCAGACGGGGCGCGAGCGCCGCGCCGGGCCGGGTGGCGCCGACGCCCACGGCGGTGGATTCCCCCACCACCAACAGCCGCACTGCCGGCTCGTCGCCGGCTACGGCGCCAGCCGCGGTATCCTCCAGCACCGGCGGCAGCCGCAGGGCATGGCGGCGGGCCCAGAGGCCCTGTCCCACCGCCACGGGCGCGAGCACCGGCAGGGCGGCCCAGAAACGCAGCAGGTGATGGCGCCGATTGCGCCGTCTCAATACAGCCCCAGCCAGGCCGGCACCCGCGTCCAGGCCTCCCCCAGCTCCCGGTCCAGCCGCCGGTAATCGGGTTCCAGCCGCCCGACGAGCCGCCAGAATTGCCGGGAGTGGTTCATGTGGCGGGCGTGACAGAGCTCGTGGATCAGCAGGTAGCGCACGAGCTCCGGGCGCAGGAACAGCAGGCAGTAATTCAGACTGATGGTGCCCCGCCCCGAATGACTGCCCCAGCAGGTGCGCTGGGCACGGACCTGCAGACGCCGGTAGCCGAGTCCGGTCATCGCCGAGAGCTGCTCCAGCTGGCGGCCGAAGTGTTCGCGCGCATGGGCGGCCAGCCACCGGCGCAGCGCGTCGACCACCAGTGCGTCGTCGTCGACCCGCCCGCTCAGCACCAGCCGGTCGCCGAGGTCCCGGCGGCGCACGGTGCGTCCCTCCCGGGCGCGGTAATGCACCCGCCAGCGGCGCTGCAGCGCTGCCAGGTCGATCTGTTCGGGCGGCGCCGGGTCACCGGCCGGATAGCGCGCCGCGAACTCGGCCCGGGCGCGGTCGATCCAGGCGCGGTTCTCGTGCACGAAAGCTTCCACGTCCCCGGGCCGGGCGCGCCGGGGGGTCACCACCTCGACCCGGCCGCGGGGGAATACCTTGATGGACATGCGGCGGGCGCGCGCGCTCTCGCGCACCACGAAATCGTCGCCGGCGGCGCTCGCCGCCGGCCGCGCGAACAGCGAGAGCTGGTCCGGTTTCACTGCTGCATCGGCTCCGGTCCGGCGAAGCGCACGATATCCTCCCCGGTCAGGACGCCCCGGATGCCGCCGATCTCCGCCTCCTCGCTGACGTAGACCTCCGCGTCGTCCTCGAACTCCAGCACCCCTTCCACACGACTGCCCGGCCCGATGACGATGCGCGGGGCGCCTTCGCCGATGCCGCCGCGGCTCTCCACGACGAGCCGGCCGGCGATCACGCTGCTCCCGCTGAGCGTGACGTCGGCCGCCACGGTGGACACATCACCGCCCACCTGCGCGTCACGCAGGCGTATGGTGCCGCTGACGGCGCCCACGTTACCGCCCACCTCCGCGCCGCTACCGAGGCGGATGTCGCCGTTGACCAGTTGGACATTACCGGCGACGGTGGCCGACGCGCCGATGGTGACGTCGCCGTTGACCGTGTTGATATTGCGGGCGCTGGCACCGGTGTCCAGCGCGACTGCGCCGTTCACCGTGTTGATGCCCGCCACGCCCGCATCCTGCTCCACGATGACCCGGCCGTTGACGGTGGACAGCTCTCCCGTCACCTCGGCGCCGGCGCCAACGTCGATGCGCCCGTTGATCACCGCCGCCCCGGAGCTGCGTTCGCCGGCGGCGATGGCGATGTCCTCGTTGACGCCCGCGCCACAGCCGCCCAGCAACAGGGCCAGGGCGCACAGGAAAGGTGCCGGGTATGGTGTGCGAATCTGCATGGTCTCTCTCCGATCCCCGGGATCCGGGAAAGGAGGAAACCCTGCGGCAACTCCGCGCAGGCGTCAAGACTGCAAGTGCCGGTTCGGGCGGGACTATCTGGCCGATGCGCTCAGTTTCTGGAGCACCGCCAGGGGTCGGCGGTAGTCCGGTGCCAGCATCAGGGCGCGCTCGGCGGCATCCCGTGCCGCGAGCACCTCGCCGGCTGCGGCGGCCAGCTCGGCCTGGACGGCTGCCGTCTCCGCCTCGCCCCAGTCCGGCTCGCCCCGCTGCGGCGGCAGGGATACGGCGTAGCGCTCGGAGGCACGGGCGAGCAATTCGGCCGGCGACGCCCAGCCATCGACGAGGGAAGGACGACGGATCAGGCTGACGGCGGCGAGCAGCAGCACCCGGGGGTTATCGGGTTCCAGTTCCCGGGCGGCGCGCAGATGCCGCCGCGCGCGGGGCGCTGACAGCAGAGCGGTCAGATTTCGGGAGGCATCGAGAGCCGCGCAGGCCCCCGCCAGGGCCAGGGCATCGGCAAACGCCCCCGTCTCGCCGGCGGCGGCCAGCGCCTGCTCCTCGCAGCGCTCGAGATAGGGGCTGTCGGCCCGGCCCTCGTCCGGCGCCAGTTCTCCCGCCCGGTAGGCGGCATAGGCGGCCTGGTAGCGGAGCAGCGGCTCCAGTCGGCCCCGGGCCCGTTCCTCTGCCAGCTCGGTGGCCAGCCGGTCCAGAGTATCGAAGTCCGCCTCGAACACGGCGAACTGGACGCGGGCCGCCAGGTCCGAGAGCTCGTCCATGTCCACCGCCGACCGGGCCGGCGCCGACAGGGACAGGACTGCGGCGGCCACGAGCACCGCGAGATATCGTCTGCAGGATGGCATCGCCATCCGGGAAGCCTACCCCAGCGGCCGGCCACATCCTGTGCGCCACGTCACTTTCCCGGATCCGGACCCCGCTTAAGCCACTTGTCCGGAAGGGGGGCTGCCATTAGGGTGTGCCTGCACCGGCGCAGAGGCGGACCATGGAACTGATCGACATCGGCGCGAATCTCGCCCATGACAGCTTCGACGAGGACCGCGACGCGGTGCTGGAGCGTGCCGCGGCAGCGGACGTACGCCGCATCATCGTCACCGGCAGCAGCGTGGAGAGCAGCGAGCGCGCCGCCGATCTGGCGGCGGCTTACCCTGGCCGCCTGTTCGCGACCGCGGGCATGCACCCCCACCACGCCGACGACTGGGACGACGGCGTGCGCGCCGCGCTGCTGGCCACCGCCGCGCGGCCCGGCGTCGTCTGCATGGGCGAATGCGGCCTCGACTATTTCCGCAACTACTCCGCCCACGACAACCAGCAGCGCGCTTTCGCGCAGCAGTTGGAGCTGGCCGCAGAGACCGGCCTGCCGGTATTCCTCCACCAGCGCGATGCCCACGAGGACTTCCTGAAGGTGCTGCAGCCACGCCTGCCGTCGCTGTCCCGGGCGGTCGCCCACTGCTTCACGGCCGGCGAAGCCGAACTGGACGCCTACCTGGAGCGGAACCTGTACATCGGCATCACCGGCTGGATCTGCGACGAGCGCCGCGGCCTGCATCTGCGCAAGATCGTACCCCGCATCCCGGCCGACCGGCTGCTGCTGGAGACCGATGCCCCCTACCTGCTGCCGCGCACCATCCGCCCCCGGCCGAAGACCCGGCGTAACGAACCGGCCTGGCTGCCCCGGGTGCTGGAGACGGTGGCCGAGGCCCGGCAGACCTCTCCGGAGGAACTCGCCCGGCAGACCACCGCGAACGCCGAACGCTTCTTCGCCCTGCCCTGACCGCCGGGCGGCTCAGCCCGCCAGACTTCCCACCCGTGCGCTGACCGCTTCCCCGCGCAGCCGCTCCCAGTGGGGCAGAAACGCCGCCACCCGGCCGCGCTCCCGGTTGCGGTCCACGCGGGGATAATCCTCCAGCAGGCCGGCCAAGGTGGTGACGTGCCGGGGCCGGCCCTTGCTGAAGTCCGCGGCATCGGGAAACACCACCATCCCGTCCACGGGGATCTCGCGCACGACCTGGGCCACCGCCGCGATACGGTCGTACAACGTGGGCTGGGGATTGGCGAAGGTGTAACGCCGGTCGCCGGCCATCACCGTCCAGTCGTCCATGCGGTCGCTGGCGAAAACCACGCCCGCCACCTCCTTCGTCTCCACCAACAGCACGCCACGCTCCGTGAGCAGGGCGTAGCCGATCTGGATCTCGCCCTCGTCCGCCTTCGGCACGATGATGTCCGTCAGCAGGTCGTGGCTGATGCTCTCCAGCTGCCTCGCCGTCGACCGCGCCAGCCGGCGGCGGACGGTCATCAGCACGAGCAGGAGCACCAGCACTACCGCTGCCCCGGCGAACACCGCCCAGAGCGCCCAGGGGGGCAGCGTGTCCGGGATCGCGTTCACGCCGCCTCGTCCAGGGCACGGCCCAGGGCGGCGAGTTCCGGCGGGATCTCGTCGTAGTGTGCCGGCAGTGCCAGCAGCGCAGCCAGCGCGTCGGGCACCGGCACGGTCGCACCGATCAGCGGCTCGACGACCTCCGGGAACTTGGCCGCGTGGGCCGTCGCGACCGCGATCCAGTGCCGTCCCGCCCGGCGCTCGGCCGGCAGCGTCTCCCAGACGCGCATGGCGGTGGCGGTGTGCGGGCACTCGATGAGTCCGTGGCGCTCGTAGTCCCGGCGGATCTGCCCGCGGATGATCTCGTCCTCCACCACCCGCGCCTCCACCGTGCCGCGCAGCCGGTCGACCTCGCCGAAGAGGTTGCGCAGCCGCTCCATGTTGCTCGGGTCGCCCACGTCCATGGCCGACGCCAGCGTGGGGACGCTGGCCCGGGGGCGGTACTCGCCCTCCTCCAGGTACTCCGCGATGGTGCGGTTGGCATTGGTGGCGAAGATGACGTCGCCGATGGGCAGCCCCATGGCACGCGCCATCACGGCGGCCAGGCCGTTGCCCAGGTTGCCGGTGGGCACGATGACCGACGAGGCCTCGCCCCGCTGCCGCCAGTGGGCGAGCGCCGCGTGAGCGTAGTAGACGCTCTGGGGCAACAGGCGGCCGATGTTGATGCTGTTGGCGGAGCTCAAGCGGTGGCGCTGCGCCAGCGCCGCGTCGGCGAACGCGCCCTTCACCAGGCGCTGGCAGTCGTCGAAGGTGCCGTGCACGGCCACGGCGATCACGTTCTCGCCCCAGCAGGTGAGCTGCTGCTGCTGGCGCGGGGAGACCTTGCCGAGCGGGAACAGCACCACCACCCGGAAACCGGTACGCCGGTGGAAGGCCGCGGCCACGGCCCCGCCGGTGTCGCCGGAGGTGGCCACCAGAATCGTCACCGGTCGCCCGTCGCCGCCGCCGTCGTCATCGATCCGCTGCAGGCAGGCGGCCAGGAAACGGGCGCCGACGTCCTTGAAGGCGGCGGTGGGCCCGTGAAACAACTCCAGCATCGACAGCGGGCTGGCGGCGTCCGTGACCGGGCGCAGCGGGACGTCGAAAGCGAAAGTCTCCCCCAGCACGTCCGGCAGCGCGCCGGCCAGCGGGGAGCCGGCGAAAAACGGCGCCAGCAGCACCTCGCCCACCGCGGCCGGCGTCGCCGCGCCGTCGAAATCCTCCGGCGAGAACGCCGGCAGCGTCTCGGGCACGTACAGCCCCCCGTCCGGCGCGAGACCCGCGACGAGGGCGGAGACGAGGTCCGCGGAACCGCCGGAGCGGGTGCTGCGGAACCTCATTCGGTGAATTCCACGAAGGCCCCGGGCGCGTCCAGCGGATTCACCCAGGACTGGGCTTCGATGCCGGCATCGGCGAAGGCGGCCACCATCGCCCCGCGCACGGCCTCGCCGTCGTCCTCCCGGGCCCAGGCGAACACGCTCGGCCCGCTGCCCGACAGCGACCCGCCGAGGGCGCCGGCCTGGAATGCCGCCGCCTTCACCGACTCGAAGCCCGCTACCGCGATGGCCCGCTGGGGCTCGATGAGGATGTCACGCAGGCACCGCGCGACGAGCTCCGCATCGTCGTTGTAGCAGCCCGCCAGGAAGCCGGCCAGGCAGCCCTGCTGCTCGACGGCGCTGCGCAACAGGCATTCGGCGCCGAGCGAGCGCCGGGAATCCGCCGTGTGCACGGTCAGGTCCGGGTGCACGAGCACGCACACCACCCCGGTGGGCACGGGCAGCTGGACCACCCGGGGCAGGAGACGCGCGGGACACAGGACCAGGCCGCCGAACAGGCTCGGCGCCACGTTGTCGGCATGCAGGGCCTTGCTGGCATAGCGCTCGCCCTCCAGGGCGTAGCGCAACAGTTCCGCATGACCCAGCGGTTCTTCCAGCAGGCCGTTCACGGCCACCGCCGCGGCAACCGCGGAGGCCGCCGAGCTGCCCATGCCCGAGCCGAGCGGGATGCCCTTCTCGATACTCAACTCGACACCGCCGGCGGGCCCGAAGTCCCGCCACAGCGCCGCCGCCGCGATACCGGCGGTGTTCTCGCCGGTCTGCCGGGACAGGGCCTGCGCGCCGGCCGCGAGCGGTGTCGCCGAGATCCCGGCGATGCTGACCCCGGAGTCCCCCGTGCGCCGGGCCGTCACCCGGTCGCCCACCCCTGCCGCGGCGAGGCCGAGCAGGTCGAAGCCGACGCCGACGTTGCCGACCGAGGCCGGCGCGAACGCGGTCACCCGGGACACGGCGGCGCTCATTCCTCGCCGCCCACGTAGGCGGTCAGACGCAGCAGGTCGGCGAAAATACCGGCGGCCGTCACTGCGGGTCCCGCACCCGGCCCCTGGATCACCAGCGGGTTTGCGGAGTAGCGCTCGCTCACGAACTGCACCACGTTGTCGGTCAGGTTGATGTTGGCGAACGGGTGGTCACCATCCAGCTGCACCAGATCCACACTGGCCCGCCCGCCCCGCTGCAGCCGTCCGACGTAGCGCAGCACCTTGCCCTCGGCCCGCGCCGCGTCCAGCAGCCGATGCATGTCGTCGTCGTATTCCGGCAGCCGACGCAGGAAGTCGTCCACCGAGCCCGACTGCAGCGCCTCCGGCACCAGGCTGCGGATTTCGAGTTCGGACACGTCCAGCGCATCGCCCATCTCCCGGGCGAGGATAATCACCTTGCGCGCCACGTCCATACCCGACAGGTCGTCGCGCGGGTCCGGCTCCGTATAACCGCTGGCCCGGGCTTCCGCCACGATCTCCGAGAACGGCCGGCTGCCGTCGAAGGTGTTGAACAGATACGCCAGCGTGCCGGAGAAGATGCCCTCCACCGTGTCGATGCGATCACCCGTCTCGCGCAGGTCACGAAGAGCCTGGATCACGGGCAGGGCCGCACCCACCGTGGTCTCGTAGAAATAGTGCGAGCTGCCTTCCCGGGCCGCTTCCTGCAGCTCGCGGTAGTAGTCGTACCCGGCACTGAACGCCTTCTTGTTCGGCGTCACCACGTGGATGCCCCGGCGCAGCCATTCCGCGTAGCGCGCCGCCACCTTGTCGCTGGCGGTGCAGTCGATCAGCACCGAATGGGGCAGATGATCTGCGTGGATGTGGTCGGTCAGCCGGTCCAGGTCGGTGTCCTCGCCGTGGCCCGCGAGCGCCGACTGCCATTCGGTCAGGTCGATGCGCCGGTCGTCCAGCAGCATCTTCGACGAGGTGGCGATGGCACGGATGCGCAGATCCAGGTTGAACTGCTCGCGCAGCCGGCTCGCCTGCTCGGCGATCTGCGCCAGCAGCGTGGAGCCCACCATGCCCGGTCCGATGATGCCGATGGAGATGGTCTTGGCCGACAGGTAGAAGCCGGAGTGCACGGCCCGCAGTGCCCGCGTCGAGTCCTCCTGGCGTACCACCGCCGAGATGTTGCGCTCCGAGGAGCCCTGGGCGATGGCGCTGACGTTGATGCCGGCCCGTCCCAGCGTGCTCAGGAAACGCCCGGCCACACCCGGCGTCCCGGACATGCCGTCGCCGACCACGGCGAGGATGCTGCAGGCCGGTGTCACCTCCACCCGCTGGATCTGGCCGCTCTCCAGTTCCTCGGCGAAAGCGCCCGAGACCACCTCCTGCGCCGTTCCGGCCAGCAGCTCGGGCACCGCGAAGCAGATGGAGTGCTCCGAACTCGCCTGGGAGATGAGGATGACCGAGACGTCCGCCTCGCGCAGTGCGCCGAAGATCCGGTCGGCGGTGCCGGGCACGCCGATCATGCCGGCGCCCTCCACGTTCACCAGCGCAACGCCGTCGATGGCGGTGATGCCCTTGATGTTGTCCTCGCCGCCGTTGGCCGCCACGACCCGGGTACCCGGATGCTCCGGCGCGAAGGTATTGCGGATCAGGATGGGGATCTGGTTGGCTACCGCCGGACCCATGGTCTGGGGGTGGATGACCTTCGCGCCGAAATACGCGAGTTCCATGGCCTCGTTGTACGACAGCGTGTCGATCACCTTGGCCTCGGGAACCCGGTTGGGGTCGCCGCTCATCACGCCGTCCACGTCCGTCCAGATGCTGAGTTCGTCGGCATCCAGCAGCACCGCGAAGATGGCCGCCGAGTAATCGCTGCCGTTGCGCCCCAGCGTCGTCTGCAGACCCTGCTCGTCCTCGGCGATAAAGCCGGTGATCACCAGCACCGCCGGGGAGGCGTCGCCGAGCGCCTCGGCGGTGCGCCGCCGGGACTCGTCCCAGAGCACGCTCGGCCCGAGCTCGGTCTGGTGGACGGTGAGCGCGCGGCGCGCATCCAGCCAGCCCACGGCCTCGTCCTCGAGTTCCTGGTCCAGGAACGCGGCCAGCAGGCGGGCGGACCACAGCTCCCCGAAACCGGCGGCCACGTCCCGGCTGCGCTGATCGGCGCTGCGCACCAGCGCAATCGCACGCAGCAGATCGCCCAGGTCGCTCGCGTCCTTCTCCCAGGCGTCCAGCACCGGCGTGCGGTTCTCCGGCGAGAGCAGATCCCCGGCGGCCGCCGCGTAACGCTCGCGCAGCGGACCCAGCACCTGGTCGTGTTCGGTGGTGCCCCGCTGGGCCCCTTCCACCAGCGCCAGCAGCGCATCGGTGGTGCCCCGCATGGCCGAAACCACAATGCCGAGCGGCCGCCCGGGCTGGTGTTTCAGGATGTCGGCGACGCGACGGAAGCACCCGGCATCCGCCAGGCTGCTGCCGCCGAACTTGTGGATCTTCCAGGGCGCGCGTTCCACGGGATTCAGTCCGTCCTAGGCAGGAGGGGCTTTAGCCCCGACCAGACGATCGGGCGCAAAGGCTCTCCTGCAGTTGTGCCACCGGCCTGGCCGGTCAAAAAGTGCGTAATGATAGCGGCAATCGGGGGGATTCGTCGCGCCCTGACGGTATCAGGCGCAACGGTTCCGGCCGGCGAGTCCCAGTCCGACCCGCCGCGTGCTCCGGCCTCTTGGAAGTCCAGCACCACGCGCTTGTTCTCGCTGGTTCCTATCGTCGGCCTCCCGTCGGTGTCCCTTCGAGCCTATCGCAATCGTCCACCCCGCAGGAAAGCCTGGCGGTAGAAGTCCGCCGACAGGGACTCGACGGTGACCGTGCGCCCGGACGAGGGCGCATGCGCGAACCGCCCCTCGCCGACGTAAAGGCCCACGTGCTGCATCTTGCCCGCGATGGAGAAGAACAGCACATCGCCCGGGCGCAGCTCCTCGCGCGGGACCGGCCGGGCGCTCGACCACAGCGCCCCCGTCGTCCTGGGCACCGGAATCCCCGCCTGCCCGTAGGCGTAGTGAACCAGCCCGCTGCAGTCGAAGCCGGCCGGCGTCTGCCCGCCGTAGCGATAGGGTGTGCCTACTTGCCCCAGCGCGACCGCCGCAGCGCGCTCGCCGATGGCCTGCTGGCGGAGGAGCGGCTCCTGTCGTACCTCGGCGTTCGCGGGAGGTACTTCCACCGGCTGCCACGAACAGCCGGCCGTCACCAGAGCGATTGCCGGAAGGAGCGACCGCACGGACGCCCGCCTGCCGCTGGATCCCATGTGCAAGATTCTTCGCAAGATGGTCTGCCCGGCTGTGCGAACGTCGAGAATAGCCGGAGAAGGTCCGGAGAACGAGTGATGCCGGTCTCAGTTGCAGCGCTCGTGCCCGGACGCGGACGCCCTGCCCGCTCACTGTCGATTGCGGAGATTCGCGGGCCGCACGGCGCCTTCGGACAGGAGAGAAGGTCTCGCATCGTTCCGGGCCGGGTCCCGGCCGGAAGTGGTGCCGGCATCGGGATCACGGTCAGACATGACCGACGTGCATCACGATCGATATTATAAAATAACTAGTTAGAAGCTATACTTAAGAGCTCTTCGAGAAGAATTTTCCGCCGAAACGCCTGCACTGCCTCCGGCATTCGGCCGGGGCGGCGGCTCTACCCCTTTATCCCGTCGATCCGGGACTTGCTCACTGACCAGGCGCACAGAGCGCTATTCGGCCTTACCCGCAAAAGCCGGTACCGGTCGGCCCCGCGCCTCCGATGCAGCGAACTCGAAGACCGCTATCCGTGTGCCTCCTGATCATCCGGGGCAGCTCACCCTCCCTAGCGCTGCTCCATCTCCCGTTGCCGCATCGGCATACTGTCGATCAGCTCATAAATTTCCGTCATCGGCACGGCCTCGCCGCGCGACAGTTTCACCGTACCGTCCTTGCCGACCAGCCTGAGTGCGAACGCCTCCGGCGGCATGTCGAGGGCTTCACGCACCGTGTCCACCTCTTCGCCCGTCAGGAAGCGATCGCCGGCGGTCGAGGCGGCATCGTTTCGCAGGACCACCAGGACCATGTCACGCTCCTCGAACGCTTCCCGCGTCGCCGAAACGGCTTCCAGCTGATCCTGCACTTTCTGCTGGTCCTGGGCCGGCCCGCTGACCACCAGCACGCGCTTTCGCCACTGATATCGATCCAGCGCGAACTTCCCCTCGTCGGCAACCGCCCGAATGCTCGCCAGGCGCAGCTCGAAGGCTCCGTCGCGCTTGTCGTAGATCATCAGGCCCAGACCGGTGATGGCGCTGGTATCGAGCGGCGGTCCGTCCAGCTCGGCGCCGCGGAATCTCGGCACGAAACGCGAGAACGGCACGTCCACGGTCTGCCAGGGGCCCGCGACGGTCTCGAAGTCGGCCCAGTAGGCAACCGGCCTGCCGTAGTAGCGTGCGTCGGTGGTCAGGCGCCAGGTGTAGCGGCGGCCGTCGCCGCGTACCCGCAGCCGGATGGCGGCATACTGCGAAAGGTCGAGCTGCAGTGATTCGGTTCTGATCGAGCTGAACCCCCCGCCTCTGGTATTGGTCCGGCCCGCGAAGAGCAACTCACCCGGCTTCCGCTCGAAGCCGCCCTGGCTCCGCCCGCCCATGACATTGTCGTTCACGACGTACCAGCCGAGATCGGCACTCTCATCGCTGAAGTCGGTAATCAGTCGACCGTCGCGGGCGCTGTCCCCGGCGCCGGTGGATGTTCCTGCAGACGACATCAGGAGGAGTCCGGCCAGAAAGACACGGCCGATCACCGGGGGCCGGCGACAGAACACGCCGGGCGCCGGATCATGACGGGGCCGCACCCCGGCGACCCGGTACCGTGAAGTTTCGTACTCATGGGAACAGTGTGCGATGACGCGGCCGCATCGGCAACCGGCGCGTCGGACGGCACGGGTTGCGTCCCGGGCCGGACAGCCGCGGGGTCAACCTCGACGCAGAACACCATCGATCGGTTCTTTGCCCGATATATCCTCGCAGAATCGTCTGATGCGCTCGATCGCCCGGGGCGATTGCGACAGATCGGCGTGATCCACGGCGTTCACTTCGAGAAACTCTGCATCCGGTATGGTCTCCGCGAGATATCTCCCGAGCCTGATCGGTATCGCGAGGTCGCCGGAGAAGTGGACGACCAGCGTCGGCACCCGAAGGTCCGGCAGCAGGGCGCGCACGTCTATCTCGACCATCGTCTCTACCAACTGGCGCAGAATGGCACGCGACCCCATCAAACGCTCCATCGACTTGTAGGTGTCGTCGTCCATTACCTCTCGTGAAAGGCTCGGAAACAAAATGTCGCGAAGGGCGCCGGTACCCCAGAGTGAGGCGATTCGTTCGATTTGGCGCTGTGGAACACCGATAGGGAAGTCTTCACTCTGCGTAAATCGGGCCGTCGTCCCGACCAGAATGAGTCCCAGGACCCGATCCGGATGCGAGTGAGCGAAATGAATGCACATCGGGCCGCCCTCCGAAACTCCGACGAGGATCCCCCGCTGTATGCCGGCCGTATTCATGACGGCTTCGATATCACCGGTGCGATCCTCGAGGGCGGGCGTAGCCACGGACGGATCCGAGAGGCCCTGACCCCGTTTGTCGAAAATGAGAACGCGCGCAAAGCCCGAGAGGCTGCGCAAAAAATCTCGCGAGGCCGGGAGATTCCCCAGAATATTCAGATTGCTGATGATGCCCGGCGTCACCACCAGATCGACCGGGCCGCTACCCTGCTGGTGGAATGCGATCCGGGCAGCATCGTTCCTTGCGAACCGGATTTCTTCGGCCGGGGGCGCTGTCAATTGCTTCAGGGTAAGCCGACCCGGTTGGTCGCTTGCCGATAAATCTCGCGGTGCGTGCTCTGGTTGCGAGCGCGTCCGGTCTGCTCGGAACAGACGCCGGATTCCCGCTCCGAGAGGAGACAAAACGAAGCCCGCAACGACAATGAGCGCGGCCGACCCGCTCAACAGGGATTCGTTTTCGGCTATCCAACGTCCGATATCGGCGAGAGTGTCCATCGAATCCGGCACCGCAATACAGAGAAGACTGATTCCGTATACCTCAGGGGATTGCGATTTACCAATTCGCCGGTCCCGGCGCCGGCGGATACCGTCGAGGAGAGAGTCCGGAGCCCCTGGACGCTAGAGCCGGATCCGGCCACAGGGCGTGACACCGTGCATCGACACGTGCCGTCGTGCGCGTCGTCTCGTTGGAGTCGGAGCGGATAAGATACTGTTTTAATGGAGAAATTGGTGGGCCGTGTAGGATTCGAACCTACGACCAATTGGTTAAAAGCCAACTGCTCTACCAACTGAGCTAACGGCCCGCCAGGTGGCCGGGGACCCGGCCGCGAGGCGGCATAATACCGGAAGCCGTCCCGATCAGAAAGTCGTGCCCGGAACCCGCGCCGGATCAGCCGATTTCGGCCCCGTAGCGGGTGGGATCGGCGACGCCCGCTTCCTCGAAGCCCTTGCGCCGCAGGCGGCAGGCGTCGCAGACGCCGCAGCCGCGGCCATCGTCGTCGGCCTGGTAGCAGGAGACGGTGAGCGAGTAGTCCACGCCGAGTTCGATGCCGCGGCGGATGATCTCCGCCTTGCTGAGCTCGATGAGCGGCGTCTGGATGCGCACGGCCTTGCCCTCTGCGGCCGCCTTCGTCGCCACGTTCGCGAGTTCCTGGAAGGCCATGATGAACGCCGGCCGGCAATCGGGATAGCCCGAGTAGTCGACGGCGTTCACGCCGATCCAGATACCGTCGGCCCCGATGACCTCCGCCAGGCCCAGCGCCAGCGACAGGAATACCGTGTTGCGGGCCGGCACGTAGGTGACGGGGATACCTTCCTGGGGTGTCTCGGGCACGGCCAGCGACGGGTCGGTAAGGGCGGAGCCGCCGATACCGCCGAAGTCCACGCTCATGGTGCGATGGGAGGCGGCACCCAGCGCCTCCGCCTGGCGGGCGGCGGCGTCGAGCTCCGCGGTATGACGCTGGCCGTAGCGCACACTGAGCGCGTGGCACTCGTAGTTGGCATCCTTCGCGATGGCGAGTGTCGTCGCCGAATCGAGTCCGCCGGAGAGCAGCACCACCGCCTTGCCCGCACTCATGCCCATCAGCGACCCGGCACGTCGCCCCAGAGCACCTTGTGCAACTGGAGCTGCAACCGCACGGGAGCGCGCGCCGCGAGGATCCAGTCGGCGAGTTCGCCCGGCTCCACCTCGCCCCAGGACGGCGACAGGAAGACCGGGCATCGCCCGGTAAGAGCGTGGCGGTCGATGCGCTCGAGCGCCCAGTCGAAGTCCCGCCGGTCGCAGATGACGAACTTGACCTGGTCCCGCGCGGACAGCAGCGCGACGTTCTCCCAGAGGTTGCGCTTCGCCTCCCCCGAGCCCGGCGTCTTGATGTCGACCACCCGGGATACCCGCTCGTCCACCTCGGCGATGTCGAGCGCGCCGCTGGTCTCGAGGGAGACTTCATAACCCGCGTCGCAGAGCGCGGTGAGCAGCCCGAGGCAGTTGGGCTGGGCCAGCGGCTCGCCGCCGGTGACGCAGACGTGGCGGGCCGGCCACTCGGCCACCCGCCCGATGATCTCGTCGTAGCCGTGCCAGTCGCCGCCATGGAACGCGTAGGCCGTGTCGCAGTAGCGGCAGCGCAGCGGACAGCCGGTCAGGCGTACGAAGACGGTGGGCACACCGGCGGTGAGTCCCTCGCCCTGCAGCGAGAAGAAGATCTCGGTGAGGCGCAGCCGCCCGGCAACGGGCAGCTCGTCCCGGACTGCGGCGGTCACGGCCATGCGCGGCGCGTCAGCGATTCTCCGTGTCCATGCGCTCCAGGCGCTGGATGGCCAGACGCGCCGCGGTGAGATCCGGGTATTCGGAACGCACCCGATTGAGCGCATTGCGGGCCGCCTCCCAGCGCTGGAGTTCGTAGTTGCAGTAGCCGATCTTCAGCAGCGCGTCCGGCACCTTGCCCGAGCGGGGATACTCCGACACCACCTTCTCGAACGCGGGCAAGGCCTTCTTGAACTGCTGGGTGACGTAGTAGGACTCCGCCAGCCAGTACTGGGCGTTGTCCGCCAGTTCGCTGTCTGGATAGCTCTTCAGGAACTCCTGGAAGGCGGTGGCCGCTTCCTCGTAGCGGCCGTCCTTCAGCAGCTCGAAGGCCGCCTGGTAGTTGTCCCGGTCGGAACCGGACGGCATCGGCAGCTGGCCCGGTGCCAGGCGTCCCTGGCCGCTGGCCGAGGATTGTTCCAGGCGCTGCAGTCGCTGGTCGAGATCCACGTAGAGATCCCGCTGCCGGCTGGCAGTGGACTCGGCCTCGTGGGCGAGCTCCTCGATCATGCCGCGCAGCTCGGCCTGCTCGGCCTGCAGCGCGTCCACCCGGGTGACCAGCTGCACCAGACTGTCGTTCTGCACCACCCGCTCCACGGCCGCCAGACGCCGCTCCAGCTCCTGGAGCTTCAGCAGCACCGGATCCTCTTCCGGCGGCACGGTGGCGCACGCCGACACCAGCGCGGTGAGCGCAATGGCGGCGGGGAGTTTCTTGAATCTGCTCATTGGCTTGGAGCCCCGATGTTCCCTGTCAGTCCTGGTAGACGATCTCGACGCGGCGGTTGCGGGCATAGGCCGACTCGGTACTGCCCCGCTGCGCGGGCCGCTCCTCGCCGTAGCTCACGGTGGTGATCTGGCCCGCCGATGCGCCCTGGATCAGGAGTATGCGGCGCACCGCCTGGGCACGGCGCTCGCCGAGGCCAATGTTGTACTCCCGCGAGCCCCGCTCGTCCGCGTGGCCTTCCAGGCGCACTTCCAGGCGCGGATTGGTGGCCAGGTTGCGCGCGTGGGCGCCGAGCACGTCCGTGAACCGGGGCTGGACCTCGCTGCTGTCGAACTCGAAGTAGATCACCTGGTCGTCCAGCAACGCGCGGGTCTCCTGATCGAGCCGGTCGTCCGGGATGGCGCTGCCGGCCCGGCCCGCGCTGGCGCCGGCACCGGAACGGCCCGCCTCCGCCGCGGTGCCCGGCGGCACGTCGTCCACGGTCTCCGTGGCGGGAAGCGTATTGGAACGGCCGCCGCAGGCGCTGACGGCGAGCGCCAGTACGGCCACGGCCAGGAATCGGTTCGTATTCATCGCTCTTTCCTCGTGTGAACAGCGGCGGCATTCAGCGCCGCTCGAACATGACAATCAACAAATTACAGAGATTGGCCGGAGTTTAACTAAAAATCGCGCCGGAACGGCGACCAGACGGGCTCGCGCACGTCGCCGCCGCTGGACGCCAGACGCTGCTTCACCGTGCCGTCGACCGACACCGTGGCCAGCACGCCACGGTCACCCTGCCGCGTGGCATAGATCAGCGTGGCCCCGTTCGGTGCGAAGTCCGGTGATTCGTCCAACCTGCCGTCCGACAGCACCTGGAACAGATCGTTCTCCAGGTCATACACGGCGATGCGGTAATTGCCGCGGTCGTCGTGCACCACCGCCAGCTTGCTGCCGTCCGGCGAGATCCTCGGCCGCGCATTATAACGGCCCTCGAAGGTCACCCGGCTGGCGGCGCCGCCCTCGACGTCCACCCGGTAGATCTGCGGCCCGCCGCTGCGGTCCGACGTGAAATAGATCGACTCGCCGTCGGGCGCCCAGGCCGCCTCCGTATCGATGGCGGGGTTGGTGGTGAGCCGGCGTTTCTGGCCCGTGGCCACCGCCATCACCCAGATGTCCGGGTTGCCGTCCGCGCCCGACAGCGTCAGCGCGATGCGGCGTCCGTCCGGGGACCACACCGGCGCGCCGTTGATGCCCTCCTCCCGGGAGAGCCGCTGGCGGTTGCCGGTCCGCAGCGTCTGCACCCATACCGCGGAACGATTCCCCTCGAACGAGACATAGGCGATGCGTCTGCCGTCCGGCGACCAGGCGGGCGACATCAGCGGCTGCGCCGACTCCACGATGGTGTACTGGTTGGCCCCGTCCGCATCCGAGACGATCAGCCGATAGACGCGCCGGTCCGGCTCGTCTCCCTCGGCCGTGATGTAGGCGATGCGGGTGGAGAAGACGCCGGGGATGCCGGTGATCTCCTCGTAGATCATGTCGGCGGCACGGTGGGCCGCCAGACGCAGGCCGCGCTTCGAGGCGGGCATGCGGTAACCCACCAGCTGCTCGCTCCGCAGGATATCGAACAGCTGAAATTCGATGGTGTAGTCGTCCTCGGCCTCGCGGACCAGCCGCCCGACGACGATCAGATCGGTGCCCACCATGCGCCAGTCGTCGAAGTCGATCTCCACGCCGCGGGTGGGCCGCGCGAGCATATCGCGCCGCTCCAGCGGCTCGAAGCGCCCGCTGCGTGCCAGATCGGCGCCGATCACGGCCGCGACGTCCAGCGGCGCCTCGCCGGGGCTCTCCCAGCCGAAGGGCACCACGGCCACGGGCACGGCCTGGCCGGCGCCCTGGGTGATCTCGATGGTCAGCTCGGCCCGGGCCACTCCGGCACAGGCCAGCAGCGCGATGAGGATCAGCGCTCGTTTCATGTCGATTTTTGCTCCAGGCGAAAGACGAACGCTGCGGGGCGGTCGTCGTCGCCACTATTGTTCAGGTCTGAACGTGAATCGCAAGTTGCGCTCGAACAGGCTCGGGTCCGGCGGCGCCGGCAGCGGCGAGGATTTCATCACCGCCGCCTCGATGGACCGCCGTACGGTCTCGTCCGCATTGCACTCGCCGAAGCGCACGTTGACGATGTCGCGGCTGGGCAGCTGGGTCACCAGCACCTCGCATTCGATGCCGGAGCGCGCCGCCGCCGGCTTGACCCAGTTGCGCTCCACCCGCTGGCGGATGACGGCGATGTACTGGTCCAGCAGCCCCGACTCCACCGCGCTGCGGCGTTCCTCCTCGGCCTGCATCAGGCGCTGCAGTTCGGCTTCGCGCTCCGCCTGCTTGCGCGCCTCCTCGGCCTCCCGGCGTTTGCGTTCCTCCTCCTGGCGTCGGCGCTCCTCTTCCTGGCGGCGCCGCTCGGCCTCTTCCTGCCGGCGCTGGATCTCGGCGAGCCTGGCCTCCTCGGCTTCCCGTTCGCGGCGCAGCTGCTCCAGCCGTTCGCGCTCCTCCCGGGCGGCCTTTTCCTCGGCCGCCTTGCGCGCGGCTTCCTCCTCGAGACGCTGCTGCTCGAGCCCGCGCTGGCGTTCGGCCTCCGCCGCCTGTTGCTCGGCGCGCTCGCGCTCCCTGCGTGCTTCGGCCAGCCGCGCCTGTTCCTGTTCCCGCTCGCGCCGCGCCGCCTCGGTCTGCTCGCGCAGCCGCTGCTCCTCGGCCTCGCGTTCCCGGCGCTCGCGCTCCTCCGCCTCCTCGAGTTCGCGCATCTGTTCCCGGATGGCCGCCTCGTCGACCACGGTGGCCTGCAACGCCACTTCCTGCGGCGGACTGTGCGGGCGGTGGAAGTCTACGCCCACGACCAGCGCTGCCAGCACGGCGGCGTGCAGCAGCAGCGATACCGTCAGCGGGATCAGGTTCTCGCGCAAAGTCCGGCCTTGCCTCTCCTCAGTCGCCAGGAATCTCGTCCAGCGGGTCCGTGATGAAGCCCACCTTCTCCGCCCCGCCCTGCTGCAGCAGCACCATGGCGTTCACCACCCGGCCGTAGGCCACGGCCTGGTCGGCTTTGACCAGCACCGGCGTTTCCGGCCGCCGCCGCAGCACCGCGGCGGTGCGGGCGATCACTGTCCGCGCGTCCACCGGCGCGTCCTCGTCGTCGCCGGCATTGAGATACAGGTTGCCTTGCTGATCGACCGAGAGCACCAGCGGGAGTTCATCCTGGGTGAGTTCCGGGTCCAGCGGCTCGGCCGCCGCTTTCGGCAGTTCCACCTCGATGCCCTGGGTCAGCAGCGGCGCCGTCACCATGAAAATGATCAGCAGCACCAGCATGACGTCGATGTAGGGCACCACGTTGATCTCGCCCATGAGGCGTCGGCTCTTCGGCATGACTACTGCCCTCCCTTGGCCGCCCGATGCGCGTGGCGCTCCAGGATGGTGAGGAACTCCTCCACGAAGGTCTCGTAGCGGCTCTCCAGCCGGCCCACCTTGTCGGCGTAGCGGTTGTAGAAGATTACCGCCGGGATGGCGGCAAACAGGCCCATGGCCGTCGCGATGAGCGCCTCGGCGATGCCGGGCGCCACGGCCGTCAGTGTCGCCGTCTGGGTGCCGGCGCCCAGCGCGCTGAACGAGTTCATGATGCCCCACACCGTGCCGAACAAGCCCACGTAGGGGCTGGTGGAGCCGATGGTGGCGAGATTCGCCAGGCCCTGTTCCAGGCGCTCCACCTCCCGGGTCTGGGTCACGCGCATACCGCGCCGTGCGCCCTCCACCAGTTTGTCGGGCGACACGCCGTCCTGGCCGCGCAGCCGGCGGAACTCGCGGAAACCCGCCTCGAAGATGCCGGCCATGCCCTGGGGGCTACCGCTCTGGCGGGTGAGGTCCTGATACATCGAGGACAGGTCGCCGCCGGACCAGAAGGTGGCCTCGAACTCGTCGGCGATGCCCACCGCACTCGCGATGGTGCGCCGCTTCTTGAAAATGATGAACCAGGAGAAAACCGAGGCCGCGACCAGCATGGCCATGACCGCCTGGACGACGATGCTCGCCTCCAGGATGAGTTGCAGAAAGGAGAAGTCGGTAGTCATCCGGTGGAAACCTCAAGCAGTGCCCGGGGCAGGCGGGCCGGGCGATAGGAATCGGCGGTGATGCAGGCGGCGCGGGTCGTCCCCGTGCACAGCAGCTCTCCGTCGGCGGCGCCGCGGTGAATCTCCTGGATCATCTGGAAACTGGCCCGGGCCATCTCTTCGAGCTCGACACTCACCCAGAGTTCATCGTTGAAGCGCGCGGGCACCAGGAACCGGGCGCCGGTTTCGACCACGACGAACAGCCGGTTCTCCTCGGCGCGCAGCCGGTCCTGCTCGATGCCGCGGGCTCGCAGCCACTCCGTACGCGCGCGCTCCATGTATTTGAAGTAATTGGCGAAATACACCAGCCCCTGGGCGTCGGTGTCCTCGTAATAGACCCGCACTGGCCAGTGGAATGCGCCCTCGGCCCGGGCCTGTTCGGTCACCATGCAGGAACTCCCGGGCCTAGTCGAACAGCGGCATTTCGGGCGGCACTTGCGAGGCGGGTGCCGGCAGACCGAAATGCAGATAGGCGTTACGGGTGGCCACCCGGCCCCGGGCGGTACGCATCATGAAGCCCTGCTGGATGAGGTAGGGCTCGATCACGTCCTCGATGGTGCCGCGCTCCTCGCCGATGGCCGCCGCCAGGCTCTCCACGCCCACAGGGCCGCCGTCGAACTTCTCGATGACCGTCAGGAGCAGCTTGCGGTCCATGGCGTCGAAGCCGTGGGGGTCCACCTCGAGCATGTTCATGGCCGCCTGGGCCACGGCCTCGGTGACCACGCCGTCCGAACGCACCTCGGCATAGTCCCGTACCCGGCGTAGCAGCCGGTTGGCTATGCGGGGCGTGCCGCGGGAGCGGGCAGCGATCTGGCGCGCGCCCGGCGGCTCGATGGCGAGATCGAGTATCTCGGCAGATCGCGTCGCGATCGCCTCCAGGTCGGCGTGGGTATAGAACTCCAGCCGCTGGACGATGCCGAAGCGGTCGCGCAGGGGCGAGGTGAGCAGTCCCGCCCGGGTGGTGGCACCGACCAGCGTGAAAGGCGGCAGGTCGAGTTTGATGGAGCGCGCCGCCGGGCCCTCTCCGATCATGATGTCCAGCTGGAAGTCCTCCATGGCCGGGTACAGCACCTCCTCCACCACCGGGCTCAGGCGGTGGATCTCGTCGACGAACAGAACATCGCGCTCCTCCAGGTTGGTGAGGATGGCGGCCAGGTCGCCGGGGCGCTCCAGCACGGGGCCTGCCGTCTGGCGCAGATTCACGCCCATCTCGTTGGCGATGATGTGGGCCAGCGTCGTCTTGCCCAGCCCGGGCGGGCCGAAGATCAGCACGTGATCGAGCGCCTCGCCGCGCTTGCGGGCCGCCTCGATGAAGATCTCCATCTGTTCCTTGACGGCGGACTGCCCCACGTAGTCCACGAGGCGCTTCGGCCGGATGGCCCGGTCGAATACCGCGTCCTCGCCGCTTGCCGCGGCGGCAATGAAGCGGTCCTGCTCGGTATCGCTATTCCCGCTCATTCCCTCACCGTGCCGCCTGACGCAACGCCTGGCGGATGATCTCCTCGGCACTCAGCGCTTCCGTGTCCACCTGGCCTAGCAGTTTCGTGACCTCCGCGGCACGGTAGCCCAGTGCCATCAGTGCCGTCGAGGCCTCGGCGCGCGCATCTTCCGGCGGCGCGGTACCCGGCGGCGCTCCCGCCACGCCGGACGGGCCGACCGCGGCCACCCGGTCGCGCATCTCGATGATCAGCCGTTCGGCCGTCTTCTTGCCGATGCCCGGCACCTTCACCAGGCTGGCCGTGTCCTCGTACTCCACGCAGCGGCGGAAGCCTTCCACGCTGATGCCCGAGAGGATGGCAAGCGCCATCCGCGCACCCACACCGCTCACTTTCAGCAGGTTGCGGAACAGCACCCGCTCCTCCTCGGAGGCGAAACCGTACAGCTGCTGGGCATCGTCGCGCACCAGCAGATGGGTGAGCAGCCGCACCTCGGCGCCGGTCTCCGGCAGCTGGAAGAACGTGGACATCGGTGTCTCCAGCTCGTAGCCGACCCCGCCCACGTCGAGTACGATCCAAGGCGGCTGCTTCGACTCCAGCCGCCCGCGCAGGGAGCCGATCACCGGCCCGCCCCCGCCACCCGGGTGTTCAGCCGCCGGCTGTTCGAGTGGCAGATGGCGATCGCCAGCGCGTCCGCGGCGTCGGGCTGCAGCTCGCCCTTGAGGCCCAGCAGCATGCCGACCATGCGCGCCACCTGCACCTTGTCCGCGCCGCCCAGTCCGGTGACCGCCTGCTTCACCGCCCGGGGCGCGTACTCGTACAGGCTCACCGTGTAGGCGAAGGTCGCGCAGATCGCGGCCGAGCGGGCGTGGCCCAACTTCAGCGCGCTATCGGCGTTGCGATGGACGAATACGCGCTCGATGGCCACCTCCTGCGGCTGCCAGGTCGCCAGTACCTCGCCGATGCCGGCATAGATCTGCGCCAGGCGCGCCGGAAAATCCTCCCCGTCGGTGCGGATCGCGCCGTGCTGCACCCAGGCGATGCGGTCGCCCGCCGTCTCCACCACCCCGTAACCGGTGAGACGCGACCCCGGATCGATGCCCAGGATGCGCACGGGGGAACTCATGCCGCCCGCCGCCCCGGTGCCCGGTCAGGCGGCCTCATAGGCCTCGTCCGGAATGTCCGCGTTCGTATAGACGTTCTGCACGTCGTCCAGGTCCTCCAGCGCCTCCAGCAGCTTCACCATGCCGGCCGCCTCCTTGCCCTCCAGGTCCGCGCTGGTGGAGGCGCGCATGGTGGTCTCAGCTTCCTCCGGCGGGAAGCCGGCGGCCGCCATGGCGTCGCGTACCGATTCGAACTCCGCCGGATCGGTCAGCACCTCGATGGAGTGATCGTCGGCCACCACCACGTCCTCCGCGGCCGCCTCGATGGCCGCCTCGGTGATGGCGTCCTCGTCACTGCCTGGCGGATACAGAAGCTGGCCGCAGTGGTTGAACAGATAGGCCACCGAGCCGTCCGCACCGAGATTGCCGCCGTACTTGGAGAAGGCATGGCGCACGTCGGCCACCGTGCGGTTACGGTTGTCGGTGAGGCAGTCGACCATCACTGCCGCGCCGCCGGGGCCGTAGCCCTCGTAGCGGATTTCCTCGTAGTCCTCACCCTCGAGCTCGCCCGAGCCCCGCTTGATGGCGCGCTCGATGTTGTCCTTCGGCATGCTCTGCGCCTTGGCCTTGTCCACGGCCAGGCGCAGCCTGGGGTTCGCGTCGATATCGCCGCCGCCCATGCGTGCCGCCACGGTGATCTCCCGGATCAGCCGCGTGAACAGCTTGCCGCGCTTCTTGTCCTGGGCGCCCTTGCGATGCTGTATGTTGGCCCATTTGCTGTGCCCGGCCATGTCGGTCTCGCTCCTCCCCGGTTCCGATCAGAAACGAAGCTGGATGCCCACGTGCAGGCCGTTGTCGATGAGCGCGTCGCCCCGGTCGTCGAAATCGGCCTTCGCGTAGCGGGCGCCCAGGTAGATGTCGGCCTCGCGCAGCACGTTGTAGCTCAGCCGCGCCTCGAACTCCTGATAGCCGTCGGCGCCGCTGAAGGCCAGCACGTCCGGCGCGAAGTACACGTGAGCGCTCACCGAGAAGCGGTTGTAGGCCGGCGGCGTGTAGGCGAGGAAGCCGCCCAGGCCCAGGGCGAAACCGCTCTCGTCGATGAGGTCTGAATTGGTGTAGAACAGCTTGCCCCCCAGCCCGCCGCGCACCGGGTTGCGGCCGGCGGAGGCCAGGCCCACCAGATTCAGGCCCAGGTGACCCACGTCGCCCCGGTCCTGGTGGTGCAGCCAGCCGGCATCGAAGCGCAGGTCGCGCTCCGGTACCTGCCAGGCGTAGGTCAGGCGGGCCGCATCGTTGTTGACGTTGATGTCGAGTTCGGCGGCGCCGGCGCCCGGCGCGGCCATGAACACTAGTGGCGCCAGCACGAGCGGCGCCCGTTTCAGCATGGAAAACATATGGATCCTCGAAGATTACAGGCGTAGTACCCAAACGCAACGCCCGGTCAGCGTTTATGATAACGATATTCGGCACTTGAGACATCCACGAAACGATTGGCGGTCATGAACGCGAAGCAGGATCCACACAGGCAGACGGAGGACGCGAGCGGCGCTCTTTCCGGCGAGCTGGAGCGCCTGTGCGCCGACGCAGGACGGCCTGCCGCCGGCGCCCGCTGCCGCGCCCTGGCCGATCTGGTAGCCGGTCTCGGCATGGAACCGGAGATCGTGGAGGCGGCCGCCGTTTATCCGGCGCTGCGGGCCGGCGTGCTGGACCTCGACGCGGTAACCCGGCGCTATCCTGGCCCCTCCGCCGCGCTCTGCGCTGAGCTGGCGCAGCTTACCGAAATGAGCCCGGAGCTCGACGACCCGGAGACCCGGGGGTTCGCGCCGGACCAGGCGGAGGGCCTGCGCCGGATGCTGCTGGCGGTCGTACGGGACGTGCGCGTCGTGCTCGTGCGCCTTGCCGACGTGCTGCTGAGCCTGCGTGAGGCGAGGGACGCACCGGCCGAGACCCAGCGACTCATCGCGGTACAGTGTCGGGACATCTACGCTCCGCTCGCCAATCGTCTCGGCATCTGGCAGCTGAAGTGGGAGCTCGAGGACCTGTCCTTCCGCTTCCTCGAGCCGGAGAGCTATCGCCGCATCGCCGGCCAGCTCAACCAGCGCCGCGGCGACCGCGAGGCGATCATCCACGAGGTGCGCGAGCGGCTGAGCGCGGAACTCGATGGGGCGGGCATCGAGGCGGACATCTCCGGCCGGCCGAAACACATCTACAGCATCTGGCGGAAGATGCAGCGCAAGGACACGGAACTCGACAAGATCTTCGATGTGCTCGCCATGCGCATCTTCGTGAACGACGTCCGGGACTGCTACGCCGCCCTCGGTATCGTGCACAACCTCTGGAGCTACCTGCCGCAGGAGTTCGACGACTACATCGCCAACCCGAAGGCGAATCTTTACCAGTCGCTGCACACGGCGGTGATGGGCCCTCAGGGCCAGCCGCTGGAGGTGCAGATACGCACCCACGACATGCACCGCCACGCCGAACTCGGCGTCGCCGCCCACTGGCGCTACAAGGAAGGCGGCTCCGCCCCGGGCGCCTTCGAGCAGAAGGTGCGCTGGTTGCGCCAGCTGCTCGAGCCCGGCGAGGCCGAGGGCGGCGAGGATTTCGTCGAGCGGGTGCGCGAGGAGATCATGGAGGACCGGGTCTACGCCTTCTCGCCGAAGGGCGACGTGGTGGACCTGCCGGCCGGCGCCACCCCGCTGGACTTCGCCTATTCCGTCCACACCCAGGTGGGACATCGCTGCCGGGGCGCACGGGTCAACGGGCGGATCGTGCCGCTGGGCTACCGCATCCGCAACGGCGATCAGGTGGAGATCATCACGGCCTCCAGGCCGTCGCCGAGCCGGGACTGGCTCGTGCCCCGGCTGGGCTTCCTCGCCTCGGCCCGCAACCGGGCGAAGGTGCGGGCCTGGTTCCGCCGCCAGGACCGGGAGCAGAACAGGAAGCAGGGCCGCGAGATCCTGGAGCGCGAGCTGTCCCGGTTCAACCTGAAGTCGCTGCCGGTGGCGGACATCGCCGCGCAGCTGAAGCAGGACAGCGCCGATGCGCTCTACGTCGCCCTCGGCAGCGGCGATCTCACCGCAGCGGCCGTGGCCAATGCCGCCCACCAGCTCACCGCGCAGGAGCCCGAACCGCTGCCGGTGCGCAGGCGCCGGCGCCGGACTGCGGCGCCCGGCGGCGACATCCGGGTGCGCGGCGTCGGCGATCTCATGAGCAACCTGGCGCGCTGCTGCGGCCCCGTCCCGCCGGAACCCATCGTCGGCTACATCACGGTGGGGCGCGGTGTGAGCATCCACCGCCGCGACTGCCGCAACGTGCTGCGGCTGATGGAGCAGCAGGCGAGCCGCATCATCGAGGTGGAATGGGGCGAGGACGAGGAGGCCCGCTACCCGGTGGAGCTGCGCATCGAGGCCTGGAACCGGGACGGGCTGCTGCGCGATATCTCCAGCGTGCTCAGCGACGAGCACATCGGCATCATCGGCTCACGCTCAGACACCGACCAACGCAGCCGCAAGGCGAACATCGAGCTGAGCGTGGAGGTGCCGGACCTGGAGACGCTGAGCCGCACGCTCAGCCGCATCGAGCGGCTGCCGAACGTGATCAGCGTGCGCCGCGACGCCTGAGCCGGGGGACGAACGTGCCGGGGGCGGGGTCGACTCGCCCCGCGGCAGCTCTAGCGATTGATCGCGTGGATGGCCATCTTGTCGACGGCCAGCGCGGCCTCGTGCACGGATTCGGACAGGGTCGGGTGCGCGTGCACGGTGCGCTGGATGTCCTCGGTGCTGGCCGAGAACTCCATGGCCAGCACCAGCTCGCCGATCAGCTCGCCCGCCATGGGGCCGACGATGTGCACGCCCAGAATCTCGTCGTCGTCCTCCGCGGAGATCATCTTCACCAGGCCGGCGGTCTGCTCCAGCGCCTTGGCCCGGCCGTTCGCGGCGAACTGGAACGAGCCGGTCTTGTACGCGCGCCCGCTCTCCTTCACCTCGGCCTCCGTCTTGCCGACCCAGGCCATCTCCGGCGCGGTATAGATCACCGACGGGATGGCGTTGTAGTTCACCTCGGCCACCTTGCCGGCGATGAGGTCCGCCGCCATCACGCCTTCCTCGGTGGCCTTGTGCGCGAGCATGGGGCCACGTACGCAGTCGCCGACCGCGAAGACGCCCGGCACGCCCGTGCGGCATTCCTCGTCCACCTTGATGAAGCCTTTCTCGTCCAGTTCGACACCGGTATCGTCGGCCAGCAGGCCCTCGGTGTACGGACGGCGGCCGACGGCGACGATGACCCGGTCGAACTCCAGCGTCTGCTCCTCACCCCCGCTCTCGACGGTCAGGGTCACCCCCTTTTTGTCCGCCTGCGCCCCGGTGACCTTCGCGCCGAGTCGGATATCGAGCCCCTGCTTCTTGAACTCGCGTCCGCAGACCTTCGCGATGTCCTGATCCGCCATGCCAAACAGGTCCTCCAGCGCCTCCAGGATCACCACCTCCGCGCCGAGCCGGCTCCAGACGCTGCCGAGCTCCACGCCGATGTAGCCCGCGCCGATCACCCCGAGACGCCCGGGCACCTCTTCGAACTCGAGCGCACCCCAGGAGTCGACGATGCGCTCGCCGTCGAAGGGCACGACACCGAGCTCCACGGGCACGGAACCGCCGGCCAGCACGATGTGCTCGGCCTCCAGTGTCTGCGTATCACCGCCGTCCTTCGGCGTGAATTCCACCTTGCGGTCCGCCAGCAGCTTGCCGTGGCCCACCAGCCCCGTGACCTGGTTGGACTTGAACAGCGCGCCGATACCCCCGGTGAGCTGCTGGACGATACCGGCCTTGCGCTTCTGCATGGCGGCCAGGTCCAGTTTCAGCTCGCCCGTGCCGATGCCGTGGGTGGCGAACTCGTGTTCGGCACGGTGCCAGAGCTCGGAGGATTCCAGCAGCGCCTTCGACGGTATGCAGCCCGCATTCAGGCAGGTGCCGCCGAAGGCATGGCTGCCGTCATAGTTCTCCCACGCGTCGATGCAGGCTACCTTCATGCCGTTCTGGGCCGCGCGGATGGCGGCCGGATAACCGCCGGGGCCGCCGCCGATCACGATTACGTCGTACTTGTTGCTCATTCCCTGTCCTGGTTGTGTCTCGTTGCTTCAGCCGCAGCGGATGCCCGTTCAGACCTGCAGCAGCAGCCGCGCCGGGTCTTCCAGCGACTGCTTGATGCTGACGAGGAACTGCACCGCTTCGCGGCCGTCGATGATGCGGTGGTCGTAGGTCAGCGCCAGATACATCATCGGTCTGATCTCCACCTTGCCCTCCACCGCCATGGGACGATCCTGAATGGCGTGCATGCCCAGGATGGCGCTCTGGGGCGGATTCAGGATGGGCGTCGACATCATCGAACCGAATATGCCGCCGTTGGTGATGGTGAACGTGCCGCCCGTGAGGTCGTCGATGCCGAGGGTGCCCTCCCGGGCACGGCGACCGTAGTCGTTGATGGTCTTCTCGATGTCCGCCAGGCTCATCCGGCCCGCATCGCGCAGGATCGGCACCAGCAGTCCCCGCTCGGTGGACACCGCGATGCCGACGTCCTGGTAGTCGTGGTAGATGATGTCCTTGTCCTCGACGGAGGCATTGACCACGGGGAATTTCCTCAGCGCCTCGACCGCCGCGCGCACGAAGAACGACATGAAGCCGAGCTTGACCTCGTGCTCGTCGGCGAAGCGGTCCTTGTAGCGCGAGCGCAGCTCCATGATGGCCGACATGTCGGCCTCGTTGAAGGTGGTGAGCATCGCCGCGGCCTGCTGGGCTTGCACCATGCGCTCGGCGATGCGCGCCCGCAGGCGCGTCATCGGTACCCTTTCCTCCGTGCGGCCGCCGCCCGCTGCATGAGCGTCGGCCTCCGCGGGCGTGTCCTCCGGCGCCGTGTCATGATCCAGCGACTCCAGGTGGCGCTGCACATCCGCCTTGGTAACGCGGCCGCCCCGTCCGCTGGCCTCGATGGCGTCCGGGTCGAGGTCGTGCTCCTCGATCATGCGCCGGACGGACGGGCTCAGCTTGCGCGCGCCGCCTTCGTCCTTTTCTTCCTTTTCTTCCTTCTCTTCCTTTTCTGCGCGCTCTTGCTGCTTCTCCGCAGCCGCTTCCTTCGCGCCCCCCTTCCCGGCCGGCTTCTCCGCTGCTGCGGCGGCCTTCTCTTCCCCGCCCTGCTCTTTCTCGCCGGCGGCCGGTTCGGTTTTCCCGCCGGTGTCGGGCTCTGCGCCGCCCTCGCCTTCCTCGAGCAGCGCCAGCACCTCGCCGCTGGTGACCGTGGTGCCGTCGCCGATCTTGATCTCCTTCAGGACGCCGTCGGCGGGGGCCGGCACTTCCAGTACGACCTTGTCGGTTTCCAGGTCCACCAGGTTCTCGTCCCGGGAGACGCGGTCACCCTCCTGCTTGTGCCAGGAGACGAGTGTGGCGTCCGTCACGGATTCGGGTAGCTGGGGGACTTTGACTTCGATGCTCATTGTTCGCGGATTCCGGTGGGTTGCGTAGAGAGATTCGCAGGCTCAGCCTTTGCCGGCATTCTCCAGGCCGAGAGCGGCAGCGACCAGCGCCTCCTGCTGCTTTACGTGCAGTTTGAAGATGCCCGAGGCGGGCGCCGCGGCATGGGGCCGGCCGGCATAGAACAACGCGTGGCGCGAGCGCAGCGGCTCCTGCAGACGATGGCGGATCTGGTACCAGGCGCCCTGGTTCTGGGGCTCTTCCTGGCACCAGATCACCTCCTCGGCGCGGGAGTAGTGCTGCAGGACGTTCGCATAGTGGTCGATGGGGAACGGATAGAGCTGCTCTATGCGCACGATGGCCACGTCGTCGATCTCGTGCTCCCGCCGCGTCTGCAGCAGGTCGTAGTAGACCTTGCCGCTGCAGAACACCACGCGATGCACCTTGTCCGCCTCGATGGCGTCGATCTCCGGGATCAGCGTCAGGAACCGACCCTCACTGAGGTCGGAGAGCGGCGAAACGGAGAGTTTGTGGCGCAGCAGGCTCTTCGGCGTCATGACCACGAGCGGCTTGCGGAACGAGCGCATCATCTGGCGGCGCAGCATATGGAACATCTGGGACGGCGTGGAGGGCACGCACACCTGCATGTTGTGCTCGGCGCAGAGCTGCAGGAAACGCTCCAGGCGCGCCGAGGAGTGCTCCGGCCCCTGGCCCTCGTAGCCGTGAGGCAGGAAGAGAGTCAGGCCACAGAGCCTGCCCCACTTGGCCTCCCCTGAGCTGATGAACTGGTCGATGACCACCTGCGCGCCGTTGCAGAAGTCGCCGAACTGCGCCTCCCAGATCACCAGCGTATTCGGATCCGTGGTGGAGAAGCCGTACTCGAAGCCGAGCACCGCCTCCTCGGAGAGCAGGGAGTCGATGACCGTGAAGGCCGTGGGCCGTTCGGCGATGTGTTTCAGCGGCACGTACTCGCGACCGTGCGGCTGGCCGTGGAGCACCGCGTGACGGTGGAAAAAAGTGCCGCGGCCGCTGTCCTGGCCGGTGACGCGGACGTCGTAGCCGTCCTCGATCAGCGAGGCGTAGGCCATGGTCTCGGCGAAGCCCCAGTCCATGTCCAGCGCCGCCTGCCCCATCTTGCGCCGATCTTCGATGATGCGCTTCACGCGGCTGTGCAGCTCGAATCCCTCGGGCACCGTGACGATGTGCTCGGCCAGGGCCTGCACCCGGTCTCCGCCGATGGCCGTGACCAGCTGCTGGTCCCAGTCGGCGTCCCGGTAGCCGGTCCAGTCCACGGTGAACTCGTTGCCGATCATGCCGAGCGCCGCCTGTGGCACCGGCTGGCCTTCGTCGAGGCGTGACCGATAGGCCTCGCTCATCTGTTTCAGTCCGTCGTCGTCGACGACGCCCGCCTCCTTGAGCTTGCGGGCATAGATCTCGCGGGCGGTGGGGTGCTCACGGATGCGCCGGTACATGATGGGCTGGGTCGCCGCCGGCTCGTCCGCCTCGTTGTGGCCGTGGCGGCGGTAGCAGACCAGGTCGATGACCACGTCCTTCTTGAAATGCTGGCGGTAGGCGAGCGCCAGGCGGGTCACGAACACCACCGCCTCCGGATCGTCCCCGTTCACGTGGAAGACCGGCGCCTCGATCATCTTGGCCACGTCGCTGCAATACGGCGTGGAGCGCGCATCCTCCGGGTCGCTGGTGGTGAAGCCGATCTGGTTGTTGACGACGATATGCACCGTGCCACCGGTGCGGAAGCCCCGCGCCTGGGACATCTGGAAGGTCTCGGTCACCACGCCCTGGCCGGCGAAGGCCGCGTCGCCGTGGATCAGCACGGGCAGAATCTCGTTGCGGTCCAGGTCGCCTCGGCGCTGCTGGCGCGCCCGCACCGAGCCCTCCACCACCGGGTCGACGATCTCCAGGTGCGAGGGATTGAAGGCGAGTGCGATGTGGAGGTTACCGCCAGCCGTGCGGATGTCCGAGGAAAAGCCCATGTGGTATTTCACGTCACCGGAACCGGCGAGGTTGTCCAGATCCACGTTGCCCTCGAACTCCGAGAACAGCTCCTCGGGACTCTTGCCCATGAGGTTGACCAGCACGTTGATGCGGCCCCGGTGGGCCATGCCGATGACCACCTCCTTGATGCCGGTCTCACCGCCCCGCTGGATCAGGTCGTCGAGCAGCGGTATCAGGCTCTCGCCGCCTTCGAGCGAGAAACGCTTCTGGCCCACGTAGCGGGTATGGAGATAGCGCTCGATGCCCTCCGCCCGGGTCAGCTGCTCCATCAGCCAGCGGCGCTGGGTGGAGTCCAGCGGGTCCTCCGCCATGCCGTGCTCGAAGCGCTCGCGCAGCCACAGGCGTTCCCGGGCCCGCGAGATATGGGCAAACTCTGCGCCGATCTTGCCGCAGTAGATCCTGCGCAGGAGCGCGAGGATGTCACGCAGCTTCATGCGCTCGTGACCGGTGCCGGCCAGGCCGCCGGTATAGAACTCGTCGTCGAGATCGGCGTCGCTCAGCCCGAGAAAGTCGAACTTGAGGACCGCCGGCACGTGGCGTTCCTGCAGGCCCAGGGGGTCCAGGTCGGCGACCTGGTGACCGCGCAGGCTATAGACCTGGATGAGGCGCGAGACCGCCGCCTGCTTCTCGCTGGCGGTGACCGCCCGGGTGCGCCCCGCGCGGGCCACGGCCGTCGCCCCGCCGCCGTTGCCGCCGCCCGCCAGCGAGCGTTCCCGGAACGCCTCGCGGATCGGCCCGTGGGCCACCTCGCCGCCGGAATCCGGCGTCATCTCGCCGAAGTAACGCCGCCAGCGTTCAGGCACGCTGCCGGGGTCATCGAGATATTGCTCGTAGAGGGCCTCTACGGCACTGGCATTGCTGCCAAAGAGCGGCGAGGACGCGTACTGCTCTTTCAGCGACTGTGACATAGCAAAAGGAACCCCGCGGAGGCTGCCCGGCAGCCCGCAGCGAACAGGAGACACCTGTCAGTTGATGATCCGGCTAGTTTAGCGGATGGGCTTCCCGCAGGGAAAGCACCGGGTCACATCCCGGCCACTGGAGCGCGGTGGCCTAGAGCAGGCCCAGGGCCAGCAGACCCAGGTACTCGTAGCACATCAGGCAGGCATAGACGCAGAAAAACCCGGTGATCAGCAGGCCGACCCGCAGGCGCCGGAACAGCCGCACCCGACTCGTGTAGACGAGCAGCATCAGGCCCAGACCGGTCAGCACCTGTTTGATGCCGACGAACCACTGGACGTCGGTATCGATGAGCATCCGCATGAAGGGGTTCGCCTCCACCGCGCCGCGCTCGAGCAGTCGCAGCGTCAGGAAGGCGTCCGCGGCGCTCATCGTCATTACACCGATGCCGAGGAACAGCAGCCAGGGGTGATGCCAGTCGCTGAACGGCTGGGGCCGGTCGCTCGCGCGCCGGCCCCGGCGGCGGCGGGAGAGCGCAAAGCCGTAGACCACCGTGCGCCAGCCGAAATGCCGCCGGTCTGCTACCCGGCAATCCTGTGGCGTCGCGCCGGCGGTGACGGGGATGGTGACGGGCGGACTGATGCGACGCATGATACGGGCTCTCCCTCGGCTGACGGTCACTGTCCCGTAACGATGCAATAACCGGGCCGCTTTCCGATTGTCCGGGCAAGCCGGGGGCTTAGCGCCGACGGGGTCGCAGCGGCGGCCCCGGTCTGTAAGAATGTCCGACGCCACGGCACACCGCCCAAAGGACATGCAATAGTGAGATTCAGTTTATAAAGAAGATGCAAGTAGTTGGTAATCAAGCAGTTGGTAATCATGCAAAAGATTGGCTCCGGCGCCCTGCTCGCCGGATGGCTGGTACTGGCAGCGGGTTGTAGCGCCATGCCGGACGGAACGAGAGCGCCGGCCAACGACCTGAGCGGCCCCACCAAGGGCGCCGGCGGCGTGCCCATCGCCTGGGAGGAGCGCGGCCGGTCCACCGGCGGTCCGACGCTGGTACTGATCCACGGCTGGAACTGCGACCGCCGCTACTGGGAGCCCGCGATGGCGGCCCTGGAAGACGACTACCGCCTGGTGGCCGTGGACCTGGGGGGCCACGGCGAGTCCGGTTCCGGCCGTCAGGCGTGGACCATCGGCTCGTTCGGGGAGGACGTGGCCGCAGTGGTGCGCCGTCTCGACCTCGAACGGGTGGTACTCGTGGGCCACTCCATGGGCGGGCTGGTGGCCCTGGAGGCGGCGGGCCGGCTGCCCGGCCGGGTGACCGCGGTAGTGGGGGTGGACACCTTCCAGGCGGTCGAGGAGACGCCGCCTGCAGACCTGGACGCCCAGCTCGAACCGTTCCGCCGCGACCTCGGCAAGGCGCTGCGGATGCTCGACCGGGTCTTCTTCACCCCCGCCACGGAGCCCGAACTCGAGGACTGGATACGCCGGGACATGGCGGCCGCCCCGGTGGAGATATCGGTGCCCGCCCTGGAGAGCCTGGCACGCTACGACGAATCCGCCGCCCTGACGGCGCTGCAGGTGCCCGTGGGTGCCATCAACGCCGACATCCGCCCAACCGACGCGGAGGCGCTGCGGCGCGCCCGACCGGGCTTCGAACTGGTGATCGTCGAGGGCGCCGGCCACTTTCTCATGATGGAACGGCCCGAACGCTTCGCCCTGGAACTGGACCGCCTCATCGGTGGCTGGACCGCCGTCATGCCGGCGCCAGGCGGCTGACCGTCACTCGATGGAGGCCTGCAGCATCCAGGCGATCAGGTCGCGGCGGTCCTCGGGCCGGTGCATCCCGCCGTAACTCATCCGGTTACCCGGCAGGAACAGCCAGGGGTTGGTGATCCAGGCATCCATCGCCCGGGGCGTCCATACGAAATCGGCCGCGCGCAGGGCATCCGAGTAGGGAAAATCCGGCTCGGCGGCGGCCTGCTTGCCGAAGGTTCCGTGCAGGTTGGGCCCGGCCAGATTCCGTCCGCCCTTCTCCATGGTGTGACAGGCGCGGCACTGCAGGTACAGGGTGCGGCCCCGCTCGAGGTCCGCCTCGGCGTAGGGGGGCGAGGCCAGATATTCCTCCACGCCGAGTACCGTCTGCTCGCCGAGTTCGGCGGCGGTCACCGCCGGCTGGCGCTCCGCGGCGGTGTCCGTCCCGCCACCACAGCCCGCCAGCATCAACAGGACTGCCGGCACCAGGGCCCCGCGGGCTCGTTGCAGACGCCTCATGCCCGTAGCCCCGTCGCCGTCCGCCCGCCACGGAACCACTCCATCATGGCGGCGGCATGGCTGATCTCGCAGTAGCGCTTGCCGACATCGGCCAGGTTGGATTCGTGCGGCCCGGCATCCACGTCGCCGGTGCAGTCGGCCGGCACGAACACCCGATAGCCGTGGGAGAAGGCGTCCACCACCGAGGCGCGTACGCAGCCGCTGGTCGTGCAGCCCGTGACGATCACCGAATCCACCCGCTCCTTGTGCAGAAAGGTCGTGAGCGGCGTCAGGAAGAAGATGGACGGCGCGCTCTTGGCGAAGTTGAAGTCGTATTCGGGGTCGTCCACCCGGGGATCCATGGCGGTGCAGGGATGGCCGAAATAGAACTGATCGTGCACGGCCTGCACTTTCCAGTGGGGCACGTCCCTGGGGCTGTCGTAGGCGGTGTAGCACTTGGCGACGGGTACCCCGCATTCCCGGGCGACGGCCAGCAACTCCGCCGTGCGCTCGACGGCATGATCGATCATCGGCAGTCCGCCGAGCGGGTAGTCCCCGTCGGTGAACGCGAGCTGGAAATCCACCACCACGACGGCCGGGCGTTCCCCGTACTCGATGACGCCGCTGCCGTAACCCACGTCCCGGTACTTGTCGCTCATCGCTCCTCCCTTGCCCGTGTTTGCCCGAAGCCGCCGCAAAGACCGGATTCTACCGCGCCCCCGGCGGGCGTTCAGCTGCCGCGCACCAGCCGGTAGACCGTCTCTTCCATCCGGGTGACACCGCGCTCCGCGAAGCGCGGGTTGTCCGCCAGCATGTCGAGGCCCGATGCCAGCACCTCCACCTCGAAGCGCCCGGCCGCGAGCTCCCGGATTTCCGCCTCGGTCACCGAGAATGGTGGGCCGTCCATCTCGCGCTGGGCGTAGTCCACGCCGATCAGCAGCACCGGCGCGCCCGGCGGCAGCAACCCGGCCTGGTGCTTCATGTAGGCGGGGCGCAGTGCCGGCGGCAGCGCCACCAGCGCCGCCCGGTCGTAGCAGGCCTGCAGGCGGCCGACCAGGGCCGGCTCCAGGTTGAAGTAGTCCCCGCACAGCACGGTGACGAGACCGTGGGACCAGATCTCGAAGGCGCCCTGATGGCGCCGCGACGGCCTGATGCCCGCGTCTTCGAAGAACGCCTCGACGGCCAGCGGGCTCAGTTCGTTCGCCACCACCCGGTAGCCGTGCTCGGCGAGCCAGAGGAGATCCAGCGACTTGCCGGACAGCGGCACCAGCACCCGGGAGCCGGCGGGCAGGCCGAACCCCGGCCAGTGTTCCGCCAGGCGCGGGTTCACCCGGTCGTTGTGGAATCCCGTCTCGCCCTCTGCCCAGCGTTCCAGCCAGGCCGCCTTGTCCCGTTCGAGAACCGTCGCAGTGCCTCCGTCCACGGCCCCTGTCACGCCAGCGCGAGTATCTGGCCAACCCCCGGCGGCATGTCGCCGGCCAGCGTCCGCTGGTAGACCCGCTCCACCGCTTCCTCGCCACGCTCCTCGCGGATCTCGAGCCAGTCCCGGGAGGCCTTCAGAAACGCCTGCCAGGCGTCCGCCACCCGCTCCTCGATACCGCCGGGGCCCCAGTCGGTCATCCGTTTCTCCACCCAGGACGGGGCGAAGAACAGCGTCGGTTTCGGGCCGGGCAGCTCGCCGCCGCCCGCGGCCTGGTCCCAGTGGGAGGCGCCGACGGAACAGCTGTAGGTGAGCGCGTCACCGTAGTGCTCGTGAATCGTCCGCCGGAGCTCGGTGTTACCCGCGAAATCGACCAGCAGGGTCGGATGCTTGCCGGGCAGCTCCTCGATGGCATCGTAGGGATGCACGGTGTCGTAACAGCCGAGCGCGTTGACGTACTCCACGTTCGCGGCCGAGGTCATCCCGCGGATCTCGATACCCGGCTTGCGCTGGCTGTGCAGGAGGAATGCGAGGCCGAAAGCCGTCTTGCTCGAGGCGCTCGTGAGCACCACCTCCCTCGCACCGAAGAAGTCCTCCGCCGCCAGGAAATCGTCCAGCAGGAAGGAGGTCATGAACAGCGGCCGGTACAGCATCTGCTGGGCCTCGAGTTGCTGCCGATAGGCCGGGTCCGCGCTCGTGCGGGTGTAGCGGTTGTAGACGCCGGGCAGCTCGCGGCGGTGCGGCGAGCCGTCCGTGAAGCCGGAGCGGCCCACCCGTCCCGGCCGCACCTTCAGGTGGCTCGCCATGGGATAGTAGCCATAGAAACGCTCACCCGGCTCGATGCCCTCGCAGCGCGAGGCGACGACGTCGGCGAACCCCCACACCGGGACGACCCCCCAGCCCTCCTCGCCGCTCGGAAAGAACTCCCAGTAACGCATCGCCTCGCCGAACACGGCGTAGGTGATGTTGTTGGCCGTGAAGGCGAAACGGTCGACGGCCAGCAGCACTTCCCCGTCACCAACCGACGGGAAATCCCGCTGTTCCGTCCGGGTTTCGTCGAGGCGGTCTTTTCTGACTTCGAATACCTTCATGGGAGACTCCGGCGAACGGGGATGTGCCCGGCAGGGGTGCGCCCCGGACAGGATTCGAACCTGTGACCCTCAGATTAGGAATCTGATGCTCTATCCTGCTGAGCTACCGGGGCCCTGCCGCTGGCGCATTCTAGCAGAACCCTTGTCCACGGCTCTCTCTCCCGGCCGCCGGCTGCGCTGCGCGCCGGCACCGCCAGCGGGTATCATGTCCCGCACACCGACACGGAGTGCTCATGACCATCCGCATCCGCGACGCCGCGCCGGCGGACGCCGGGCTCATCGCCGAATTCAACCGTCTGCTGGCGGCGGAATCCGAAGACATCCCGCTCGACCCGGATACCGTGGCCGCCGGCGTCGCGGCCTTGCTCGGAGACCCTTCCCTAGGCTGCTACTGGCTGGCGGAACTCGACGGCGAGACGGTGGGCCAGATCATGACCACCCGGGAATGGAGCGACTGGCGCAATGGCATGCTGTGGTGGATACAGAGCGTCTACGTGCGCCCCGACGCCAGGGGGCGGGGCGTATTCTCCGCCCTCTATCGCCATGTCGAGCGCCTGGCCCGGGAGACCCCCGGCATCTGCGGGCTGCGTCTCTACGTGGATGACCGCAACGAGCGTGCCCGGCGCATCTACGAGGCCATGGGCATGGCCGACGGCGGCTACCGGGTCATGGAAGACATTTTCGACGATCACTGAGGAGTACCGCGCCATGCTGCAGCCCGGAACACGCGCACCGGATTTCACCCTGCCCGACGCAGACGGCAACCCCGTATCACTCGCCGACCTGCTCGCGGCAGGGCCGCTGATTCTGTACTTCTACCCGGCGGATTTCACCCCCGGCTGCACGAAGGAGGCCTGCGACATCCGCGACATCCACGGCGAACTGGCCGAGGCGGGACTGCAGGTGGTGGGCGTGAGCCCCCAGGACGCCGACAGCCACCGGCGCTTCCGCGACAAGCACGGCCTTCCCTTCAGGCTGCTCTGCGATACGGACAAGCAGGCCATCCGGCGCTACGACGCCGACGGACCGCTGGGCATCGGCGTGCGCCGGGTCACCTACCTGATCACGGCCGAGGGCGAGATCAGCGATGCCGTGCAGGCCGACCTCATGATCGGCAAGCACCGCAGCTTCATCGAGAACGCCATCCGGGAGAACGCGGGCACCTGACCGACATCCGGCCGGGCGCCGGCTCACTCCCCGTACACGGTCACCGTCAGCTGGCGCCGGTGGCCGGCGTGGCGGTGTTCCCAGAGATAGATGCCCTGCCAGGTGCCGAGCAGCAGGCGTCCGCCGCCTACGGGCAGGGTCATTTCGGACTGGGTGAGCACCGTGCGCACGTGGGCCGGCATATCGTCCGGCCCCTCCGAGCGGTGGCGGAACAATGGGTCGCCGTCCGGCGCGATCCGCTGCATGAAACGCTCCAGGTCGTCGCGCACCGCGGGGTCGGCGTTCTCGCAGAGCATGAGAGAGGCGCTGGTGTGGCGCAGGAACAGGTGCGCCAGGCCGGTGTCCACGCCGCTCTCGCCGACCGCGTCCTGTACCTCTCCGGTGACGTCCCGGGTCTCCCGCCCTGACGTCCGGAGCTCGATGGTCTTCTGTCGGAACATGGTCGTGATCTCCGCAGGCGCTCGGTTTAGAATCGACACCTTACGGCGGAATGGGAGCGGCCGAAAGGGACGCTCCGGGGGAGTACGGCATGACACCGGCCCGATATCGGAAACTCCGCAGGGTGCTGGACCGGCGTCAGCCCGACCTCACGCTGCTCACCGAGAACGTTCACAAGTCCCACAACATCTCCGCCATCCTGCGCACGGCGGACGCGGTCGGCATCTACGAAGCCCACGCCATCTCCGAGGGCGGCGAAATACCTCGCCACCACATGGCGTCGGCCGGCTCGCGCAAGTGGGTGGAGATCCGCGCGCACCGGGACCTGTCGTCTGCGCTGCGGCACCTGCGCAGCGCCGGGCACCAGATCCTGGCCGCGCACTTCTCGGATGATTCGGTCGACTTCCGCGACATCGACTACACCGTCCCCACGGCCATCCTGCTCGGCTCCGAACTGTGGGGCGTGAGCCGGGAAGCGGCCGAGTCCGCCGACCGGCACATCGTCATACCGATGGAGGGGATGGTGGCCTCGCTGAACGTCTCGGTGGCCACCGCGCTGATCCTCTACGAGGCCCAGCGCCAGCGCCAGGCGGCGGGACTCTACGAGGAGCGCCGGCTCGACCCGGCGCTGCACCGGCACAAACTGTTCGAGTGGTGTTACCCGGAGGTGGCGGAACAGCTGCGCCGGGAGGGACGCCCCTACCCCGAACTCGACGCGGACGGCTACCTGCCGGCGGACACCGGCTCTTCCTGAGGCGGCGGCTCGCCGTACTTGAAGCGCAGCGTCTTGGTCTTGCCGAACCAGGGTATCGAGACGACGTAGAGATTGTCGTACTCGTTCTCGGCGATCGGCGGCACGTTCTTGCTGCCGCCGAGTTCGGCGATGAGCCGGGGTATCGTGTCGCTGTGGGCAACAACCAAGATGATCCTGCCCTTGTGCTCCCGCAGTATCTTCTCGAGCACGCCGACGATGTCACCCGCGTTGTAGAGGATCGGGTCGAGGTCCAGCCGACGGGCCAGCGGCACGGCCGTCGCCTGGTTACGCCGGTACTGGGTGGCGTAGATGTAGTCGACGCCGGCCACCACGTCCGCGTCGCCCAGCACGCGTGCGAGCAGCCGTGCCCGCTCCTCGCCGCGCTCGCTCAGACCGGGGTCGCTGGCAGGCTCTGCCGCCTTCTCGGCATGGCGCACGAACAGGATGGTGGTGGTCGCCTGGGACTCGAAGAACCAGGCCAGCCCGACGGCGACGAGCACGAAGCCCGCGAGCGAGACCAGGCGCTTGCGGAGGCGATGACGTTTCGAGCTGCTGGCTGCCACGCGCGAAAGCTTACGCGCTTTTGCCGCGGCAGGCTACGCCGCCTCAGCGCCGCTTGCGGCGGCTTTCGCTCAGATCCACCACCCGGTATTCGCCCTCGATGACGCCGCTGGCGGCCCCCTCGCCCCGGCGTTTGGCGAGCTTGCGTCTGAGCCACCACAGCCGCAGCCCGACCACGCCGGCCAGCACGAACAGCGAGACGAGGAACACGGCCAGCACGACCAGGCCGAGCAGCATGGCAGCTCCGAGCACCAGGAAACCGAGCACGACGATGAGGCCGTTCAGGAACGGATTCGTCGTCGGAAACGTGAAGCTCCGGTCAGTGGTGCCGTAACCGCGGTGGTTCACCCGCTGCCCTCCCCGGTCTCGCCGGCGCGGTTGTAGAAACCCTCGAACCAGGGCTGCCAGGTCTCGCCCTCGTCCGTAGACTGCTCGAAGTACTGCCTCACCCGGCCGTCGGGCAGCGGCGTCCAGAGGCCGCGGAACGGCACCGTCCGGTCCCGCCCCACGTAATGCAGCGTGCCGCGCAGGTCCATGGACCCCTCTTCGTCCAGTCCGCCGCGGATGGTGATCTGCGTGCCGCCGCTGCCGTTCCAGACCTGTACCCACTCCCCGGCGGCCGGGTCGTAATAATTGACGCTGATGCCGCTGCCGCCGCCTACGCTCGACCACTCCTCCACCAGCACGCAGCCGTCCGCCTGCCGGGTGATGCGGTTGGTCCCGGCCAGCTTGCCCGCTGCGGTGCGCACCTCCCACTCGCCCAGCCAGAAATCGAACTGGGAGAATTCCGGGCGCTCGGTGCAGGGTTGAGGGCGTTCGGGAGTTTGGGCGCTGGCCTTGCCCGGAAGCACGAATGGGGCAAGTACCGCCAGCAAGAGGACCGTCCCTGAAAGCTTCATGACCGCATTCATACACACTGCGACTGGGTGCCTGATGAATAGTTCAAGGGGATCGGCCAATCACTGGAAGCCTCGACGCTGACGGGCGCGTGTAGTGCTCGAGATACAGCCTGCAGAATGTTCCGGACGCAGGGTTTACACGATTTCGTTCGACCCGGGCGAAGTGTTGGCCATGTGTCCGGAACAAGGTGTAAACCATGTGACCGGTTAACACCCCTTGAACAGTGGCGGAGAGGGTGGGATTCGAACCCACGAAGGGCTACAAACCCTTGCCGGTTTTCAAGACCGGTGCATTCAACCGCTCTGCCACCTCTCCGGAGCGTTGCATTGTCGCGTCCCGCGCAACCCGTTTCAACTGCGCGCAAGCCTTTGGTTATACTGCCTGCATCTTGCCGCGCCCGGGGACACCGCTCGAACCATGAAGGCTGAACGCCGCGCCCGAATCCGATGGCCAGCCTTCCCCGGTCTTCTTCTCCTTGCACTGGCTGCTGCAAGCACGGGGGCCCTGGCGCAGACCGGCGAGACGTTCTCCCCGCCCGCCGCCCTCGAGCGGCTGCAGTATCTCGCCGGGCGCCTGGAGGCCGGCGAACGCGATACCGAACTGCTGCGCGAGGCACAGCGGGAGGCCGATGCGCTCGGTGAACGCGGCCGCGCGTGTGTGCGCCGGACCGCACCCGAGGTCGAGCGTCTCACCGAGCAGAACAAGATCCTGGAAGACGTGGACCCCAGCATCGACACCGCGCTGTGGGACCAGCGCGTGCGCATCCGCAACGAGCTCACCAGTGCCCAGGCGCGGCTCTCGACCTGCCGGGAGATCGTCAGCCAGGCTTCCGGTCTCGGCGACCTGGTGGCCGACATCCAGTCCGAGATCTCGGCCGCCTTCCTGTGGGAGCGCCGCAGCCATCTCCCCGCGCTCGTCCGCTCCATACCCGAGACCGTGTCCGGCTGGCCGTCGCGCCTGCGCGCAACCACCGAACTGGATCTGGAGCCCGGCGTCACGGAAGCCGGGCTGCTGTGGCTGCTGCTGGCGGCGGCGGTACTCTCGGCTGCGGCAGGGCTGTTCATCCGTCACCGGTTCATGCGCTGGTTCCACGCGGCCACCGGCATCGACGACACGCCGCGGCTGAAGTACCTGTTCCCGAAACCGCTGGCGAACTACGCGCCGCTGCTGCTCGAGGGGGCCGCACTGACCGCGGTGCTCTTCCTCACCATCCAGGGTGCGGATTTCGAGCTGGCCGCCGTGCGGCTGGCTGCCGCCCTGTTCCTGTTCGGTATCGGCGCGGTCATCATCGACTGGGCCACCGGCCCGCTGTCGCCGTCGGCCAAGGTGCCGGGACTCATACCGGATCACGTGCAGCCGCTGCGTCTGAGGATGCGGCTGTTCCTGTTGACCCTGGTGGCGAGCTTCGTCGTGCTCGGTCCGGGCTGGCTGGGGCCGCGCGCGACGGTGGGCGACAACCTGCCGCAGGTACTGCTGCTGCTGGCGGTGGCGCTGACCCTGCTCGCGATACTGGTATATCTGCGGCGCATTCCGGGGCTGCAGGGCCGCTTCCGCTTCCTGCGTTTCACGGCGGTGACCGCCGTGCTGACTGCCGTCGGCGCCGCCGCTCTCGGCTACCACAATCTCGCCAGTTTCATGATCCACGGGCTGGTGCGCACGGCGCTGGCCCTGTTCGCCCTGTGGATACTGCTCTGGCTGGTGTTCCGCGCCTTCGAAGGGCTGGTGGAGGGCGAGGCGCCGGTGGCCCGGCGGGTGCGCGACCTGCTCGGCGCGGGTGAACGGGCGTCACGCACCAGTTTCGGCTTCATCCAGCTGGTCATCGATCTGCTGCTCTGGATCGCCTTCGTCGTCTACGTCATCTACGTGTGGGACAGCTCGGGCAACACGCTCGACCGCCTCGAGTACCGCATCTTCGAGGGCTGGGAGATCGGCCAGCTCGAACTCGTGCCCTCGGAGATCCTGAAGGGCATCCTGATCCTTGCCGCGCTGATCGTCGTGACCGGCTGGATCAAGCGCTGGATCGACCGGCGCTGGCTCAGGCACATGGCGCTGGACCGGGGTGCCCGCGACGCCCTGGTCACCCTGTTCGGCTATGTCGGTGTGGTCATCGCGATCCTCATCGGCCTCAACGTCGCCGGTATCGACCTCACCGGTCTTGCCTGGTTCGTCACGGCGCTGGGCCTCGGTATCGGCTTCGGCCTGCAGGCGATCGCCAGCAACTTCGTCTCCGGCCTGATCCTGCTGTTCGAGCGCCCGATCAAGGCCGGCGATTTCGTCACCGTGGGCGGTACCGAGGGCTTCGTGCGCCGGGTACGGATTCGCGCGACCGACATCGAGACCCTGGACAACCAGAACGTACTGGTGCCGAACTCCGAGCTGGTATCCGGCCGGGTGACCAACTGGGTGTTCCGCAACCCCCAGGGCCGGCTGCGCATCGAGGTGGGCGTCGCCTACGGTTCGGATATCGAGAAGGTACGCGACATCATGGAGACCATCGCCCAGGAGCACCCCGAGGTCATCACCGACGGCCGGGCGCCGGCGCCGCGGGCGCTGTTCATGGCCTTCGGCGACAGTTCGCTGATCTTCGAACTGCGGGTACGCATCAAGCGCATCGAACGGCGCTTCACCGTCATCAGCGACATCAACTTCGCCATCGACAAGGCGTTCCGCGAGGCCGGCATCACCATCCCGTTCCCGCAGCGGGATCTGCACCTGATCTCGCTGCCCGAGCAGGCCAAGAAGGGGCACGAAGCCGCAGCACGGCCGGAAGCGGAGTCCTCGCCGGTTGCCGCACCGGCGCCGGTGCACGCCGAGGAGATGACCCGCAGCCATACCCATGAGATCCGGCTCGCGAACCGCCTGGAGACGGTGTGGAATACGGTCACGGACGAGAAATGGCTGGAGCGCTGGTACGCGCGGGAGGCACGGGTGGAGCCCCACATCGGCGGCGGCTACCGGGTACAGTTCGAGGACGACACCGTGATCGAGGGCCGCATCGACATCTTCATGCCGCCGCGGCGCATGCGCGTGGTCATCGTGCCGCCGGAGGGCGACGATCACCTGCCTACCGGCCCGATCACCGAGGAGTACATCATCCGCGAGGCCGATGAGGCCGTCGTGCTCACGATCAGAGTGGCCGGTATCCCGGCCACCGAGGACTGGGAGGAGTACTACCGCAGCTCCGAGGAGCGCTGGGAGCAGGCGCTGGCGGAGCTGGAGAAGGTGCTGAAGAACCGCCCACCGGCCCGCTGAGCGGCGGCGCACCCGTCAGGCCCGTCGTCTCAGCGACTTCGCCTCCCCCGCTTCGCCTCAGGCAATGATCTCCCGCCCGCCCATATAGGGCCGCAGCACTTCCGGCACGTCCACCGTGCCGTCCTCCTGCTGGTAGTTCTCCAGCACGGCGATGAGCGCCCGCCCCGCCGCCACGCCGGAGCCGTTCAGCGTGTGCAGCGCCTCCGGCCTGCCCGTGTCCGGGTTGCGCCAGCGGGCCTGCATGCGCCGGGCCTGGAAGTCCGTGCAGTTCGAGCACGACGAAATCTCCCGGTAACGGCCCTGGCCCGGCAGCCAGACCTCGATGTCGTAGGTCTTCGCCGCCGAGAAGCCGGTGTCGCCCGCCGACAGGGTCACCACCCGGTAGGGCAGCTCCAGGCGCTGCAGGATCTTCTCGGCGTTGCCCAGCAGCTCCTCCAGCGCGTCCCACGAATCCGCGGGCCGCACGATGTGCACCAGCTCCACCTTCTCGAACTGGTGCTGGCGGATCATGCCCCGGGTGTCCTTGCCATGGGAGCCTGCCTCGGAGCGGAAGCAGGGGGTGTGCGCCGCCATCTTCAGCGGCAGCTCGTCGGCCTCCAGGATGCGTTCGCGCACGAGGTTGGTGACCGGCACCTCGGCTGTGGGGATGAGGTAGAAGTCCCGCTCGTCCTCGATGTGAAAGAGGTCCTCACCGAACTTCGGCAGCTGCCCGGTGCCGAGCAGTGCGTCGCCGCGCACGATGTAGGGCACGTACACCTCCCGGTAGCCGTGCTCTGCCGTGTGGGTGTCCAGCATGAACTGGATCAGCGCCCGGTGCAGGCGCGCGATGCCGTCCGACATCACCGCAAAGCGGGCGCCGGAGACACGGCTGGCGGCCTCGAAGTCGAGCTGGCCGTCCGCCTCGCCGATGGCGACGTGGTCCCGGGGCTCGAAGGAGAACTCGCGGGGCTCGCCCCAGCGTCGGATCTCCACGTTGTCCTCCTCGCTCTCGCCGTCGGGCACCGAGTCGTCCAGCAGGTTCGGCAGGCCGAGCTGCAGCGCCTCCAGCTCACCCCGCACGCGCTCGAGTTCCCCCTCGGCGGCGTCGAGCCGGTCGCCCAGGTCCTGCACGGCGTCCAGCAGCGGCTGGATGTCCTCGCCCTTCGCCTTCGCCTGGCCGATGGATTTGGCGCTGCGGTTACGCTCCTGGCGCAGCTCGTCCGCCTCCACCTGCAGGCGTTTGCGTTCCTCGTCGGCCTGCAGGAACGCCTCGGCGTCGAAGCGGAATCCGCGCCGCGCCAGGTTGGCCGCAATGGCTTTGGCCTCGTTTCTGAGTCTCTTCGGATCGATCATGGCTGCGGCTCGCTCAGGCTGTCCGGTCGTTGCTTGTCTTGCGCGGCGGCGCTCAGTCCTGACCGGCTTCCCGGTCGCGGCGCCGAAGCTCTTTCAGCTTCTCGCCGATGCGCTGCTCGAGACCGCGGGGCACGGGATGATAATACTTTCGCCGCGGCATTTCCTCGGGGAAGTAGTCCACCCCCGGTGCGTAGCCGTCCGCTTCGTCGTGGGGATAGCGGTAGGCCTTGCCGTAGTCCAGCTCCTTCATCAGCCGGGTGGGCGCGTTACGCAGGGGCAGCGGCACCTCCAGCGAGCCGTAGCGCTCCACATCGGCCTGCGCCGCCTTCATGGCCGTGTAGACCGCATTGCTCTTCGCGGCGCAGGCGAGGAACACCACGGCCTGGGCGATGGCCAGTTCGCCCTCGGGGCTGCCGAGCCGCTCCTGGGCCTCCCACGCGTCCAGCGCGGTGCGCAGCGCCCGGGGGTCGGCGCAGCCAATGTCCTCCGTTGCCATGCGTACCACCCGCCGGGCGAGGTAGAGCGGATCGCAGCCCCCGTCGAGCATGCGCACCAGCCAGTACAGCGCGGCGTCCGGGTCCGAGCCGCGCACGGCCTTGTGCAGTGCGGAGATCTGGTCGTAAAACGCCTCGCCGCCCTTGTCGAAGCGCCGTCGCCCCCCGGCGATCACCTCGGCGATGACGCCGTCCGCAACGCGGCCCTCCTCCCCGCTCAGGTCGGCGCAGAGCTCCAGCAGGTTGAGCGCCCGCCGGGCATCCCCGTCCGCCGCCTCGGCCAGCGTCTCCAGCTGCTCGGCAGTGAGCCGCACCCGGCCGCCGAGACCTCGCTCCTCGTCCGCGAGCGCGCGCGCCAGGATCCGCACCAGCGCCGCCCGGTCCAACGGCCGCAGCACGTACACCCGGGCGCGGGAGAGCAGCGCGTTGTTGAGTTCGAAGGAGGGGTTCTCCGTGGTGGCGCCGATGAAGGTGAGCGTGCCGTCCTCCACGAAGGGCAGGAAGGCATCCTGCTGCGCCTTGTTGAACCGGTGCACCTCGTCCAGGAACAGTACGGTCGCCTCGTCGAAGTCCTCCCTCGCCTTGCGGGCCTCTTCCACCGCCGCGCGGATGTCCTTCACGCCGGCCATCACGGCGGAAAGGGCGAGGAAGCGCGCCTCGCCCCGGCGCGCCACCATCCGCGCCAGCGTCGTCTTGCCGCTGCCCGGGGGCCCCCACAGCACCATCGAATGGATGCGCCCCTCCGCCACCGCCCGGGGCAGCGGGCTGTCGGGACCGAGCAGGTGCTCCTGACCCGCGAATTCGTCGAGCGCGGCCGGCCGCATGCGGTCGGCCAGCGGCCGGTGGTCTGCGCCTTCGCTGCGCTCAGGCACGCTGTCCTCCCGGCAGGCGCGACTCCAGCCAGCGGCACCAGCCGCCCGCGCCGGCGGCCGCCAGCGCGAGCCCGACGGCGATGCCGGCGGCGTTGGCCGCCAGGTCGAGAAGGTCCGCCTGACGGTAGCCGGTGCGCCCCTGGGCGAACTCGATCGCCGCGCCCAGCAGCAGCAGACCGCCGGCCACCAGGCGCCAGTGACGGCGCTCGTGCACGCCGCAGAACCACAGCGTCAGCAGGAGATACGCACCCGCGTGGGCCCACTTGTCGAAGTTGTCCGGCGCCCCGGCCAGTTCCGGCCAGGGGATCAGGGAGTTCACCGTCAGGACGAAGATCAGAGCATACCCCGCCGCCTGCCACCAGCGGCGGTAGCGCAGCGCGGGTACCGGATTCACCCGTTGCCGGCCGGCGGGGCCGCCGCTTCCGACGACTCTCCCACCCCGATGACGTCCACCCCGGGCGGCGGCGTGAACGTGAACAGCGCGTCTTCCAGAGACTCGTTCAGCACCAGTTCGGTGAACTCGATGCGGGTGACCTGCCCGAGGGCGTCGGTCAGTTCCATCAGCTCCAGCTCGCCGCCGGTAAAAGACAGGTCCACGGCTCGGAAATCGGATTCCGGCGCCACCGGCTCCAGCCGCAGCCAGTCGCGCCCGCCCCGGCTGTAGGAGCCGAGATAGCGGAACGCGTCCAGTGCATCGGCATCGCCGCCGAGCAGCATCGCCGGGGACTGGCTCAGCGAATCGGTCTGCTCCCGCACGGTCACCTGCTCGAAATCCACGTCGTAGAGCCAGATGTTCTCGCCGTCGGCGACGATGAGCTGCTCGTAGGGCTCGGTGTAGTGCCAGCGGAAACGGCCCGGCTTGAGGATGGCGAACTCGCCGAACGAGCGCTCGACGGCGCGGCCGCGGGCATCGAACAGTACCTGGCGGAACTCGCCGCGGATGGTATCGATGCCCGCGAAGAACTCGCGCAGCTCGGACGGCACGGCAGCCTCGGCGGGCCCGGCGGGCTCCTCCGCGACCCCGGCCTCCGTCTGCGCCGGGGCTCGCGCCCCCGGCAGGGCGAGCAGGGCTGCGGCCATCAGTACGAGCGGGAATCTCATCGGTTCGTCAGTCCCTCGTTCCATCCTCGGGCGGCGGCGGCGCGAGCACCTCGCGCGAACCGTTCGCCTGCAACGGGCCCACCAGGCCGGCCTCTTCCATGGCTTCCACCATGCGCGCGGCCCGGTTGTAACCGATCTTCAGCCGCCGCTGGACGCCCGAGATCGATGCCTTGCGGGTTTCCGTCACGATACGCACCGCCTCGTCGTAGAGGGGGTCCTGTTCACTGTCCGCGCCGGCCTCGCCGGCGCCGCCGATATCGGGCATGCCCGGTATTGGACTCGTGGGGCCGCTGAGAATTTCCTCGATGTAGTTGGGCCGGCCTGCCTTGCGCAGGTATTTCACCACCTTGTGGACCTCGTGGTCGGCCACGAAGGCCCCGTGCACACGCTCGGGCATGGAGGTGCCCGGCGGCAGGAACAGCATGTCGCCGTGGCCGAGCAGGTTCTCGGCGCCCTGCTGGTCCAGGATGGTCCGGGAATCCACCTTGGCCGAGACCTGGAAGGCGATGCGCGCCGGCACGTTGGCCTT
>Ga0102929_1000014_pt1 | contig 82761 bp, 85 predicted proteins | sample SalPonR1_B_D2_MG_FD_78510 | JGI IMG/M metagenome (GOLD analysis project Ga0102929, IMG submission 78510) | Salt pond soil microbial communities from South San Francisco under conditions of wetland restoration - Salt Pond MetaG R1_B_D2_MG | ecosystem: Environmental > Aquatic > Marine > Intertidal... | reverse complement strand
GCTCGAGCTGCATCTTGAGGTCGTTCATGTTGAACTGACCCTTCTGGAAGCGCTTCATCATGCGCTCGGCCTGTTCGACTTCCAGCGTCTGCTGCGCCTTTTCCACGAGGCTGACGATGTCGCCCATGCCGAGGATGCGGCCCGCGATCCGGTCCGGCTCGAAGGTTTCCAGCGCGTCCATCTTTTCGCCCAGGCCGACAAAGCGGATCGGCTTGCCGGTCACGGCGCGCATCGACAGGGCCGCGCCGCCGCGCCCGTCGCCGTCCATCCGGGTGAGGACGACGCCGCTGATGCCGATGCGGTCGTCGAAGTTTTCCGCCGTGTGCACCGCGTCCTGACCGGTCAGGCCATCGACCACCAGCAGCGTCTCGCGCGGGGTGGTGACGTCGCGCACCGCTTCGACCTGCGCCATCAGCTCTTCGTCGATGGACAACCGGCCGGCGGTGTCGAGCATATAGACGTCATAGCCACCGAGGCTGGCCTGCGTCTTGGTGCGCTTGGCAATCGCGACCGGATCCTCGCCCTTGACGATGGGAAGGGTATCGACGCCGATCTGGGTGCCGAGGATCTGCAATTGTTCCATTGCGGCGGGGCGGTTCACGTCGAGCGACGCCATGAGAACCTTCTTGCCGTCGCGCTCTTTCAAGCGCTTGGCGATCTTGGCGGTGGTGGTTGTCTTGCCGCCGCCCTGCAGGCCGACCATGAGGATCGGTGCCGGCGGGTTGTCGATTTTCAGGGCGCCGGGGTCTTCATCCCCGGTCAGCACGTGCTTCAGCTCGTCATGCACGATCTTGACGACCTGTTGGCCCGGCGTGACCGATTTCGTCACCGCCTGCCCGGTTGCCTTCGATTGCACTGCCTTGATGAAATCGCGTGCCACGGGTAGGGAGACATCCGCTTCGAGCAAGGCCACGCGCACTTCGCGCAGCGCGGTCTTGACGTCATCCTCGGACAGCGCCCCCTGTTTGGTCAGCCGGTCAAAGACGCTGCCGAGGCGGTCGGACAGATTTTCAAACATGGGCTTTCGCCTCCTTTGCCGCTGGGTCTGCCCCCGATGTAAGGGCCAGCAGCGCCTATGCCAAACGTGTCGTCCCGCAAGGGACGCAAACAAACAGTTTTGCCCCCACGGGCGTAACACGCTGGTGGGGGGCGATCCCGGACCGGGTCCAAGGGACCGGAAAGTCGCGCTTCCCGGAGTTGTAAGGCGTTTAGGCCGGATCGGCGCGCAGAGTCAAGCCGCGCGCCGTTTTTCGGTCAGGCCGCGAGCGTTTCGAGCGCCGCGTTTGCCTTTGCGTGAGAGGCCTCGGCGTCGATCATCAGCAGGTCGGCCGCAACAATCTGGACATCGGTGATGCCGATGAAGCCCAGGATGTGGCGCAGATAGCCGCTCGCAAAGTCGATATCGGACCCGACCTGCGTTCCGCCCGAGGCGATGGCGATGATGGCGCGCTTGCCGGTCATGAAGCCCTCGGGCCCGGCTTCGGTGTAGCGGAAGGTGACGCCGGCGCGGGCGATCTGGTCGATCCATGCCTTGAGCGGGGCCGGGATACCGAAATTGTAAATCGGTGTGCCGATGACCAGCGTATCGGCGGCCTTGAGTTCCGCGATCAGGCTGTCGGACAGCGCCAGCTTTTCGCGCTGGGCGTCGCTGCGTTGATCCTCGGGGGTCCAGCTGGCGGCCAGCCAATCGGCGTCGAGGCTCGGGATCGCGGTGGCCAGGTCGCGCTGGATGACGCTCTGGGGCGCAAGCCGGTCGAGGATGCGTTGTGTCAGGGCCCGGCTTTCAGAGCCGTCGTGGCGCGCGGAGGCGTCGATGCGCAGAACAGTATTGGTCATGTGGGAGGTATTCCGATCAGAGAAGCCTTTGACTTGTTTTCTCCTTATAGAGATTGTATTTTTGCACGATATAGAAAGAAATGCGCATTAAGTGTGAGCATTTGCACAAAGGCAGGCTATGGAACATTGGGACGAAGTACGGACGGCCTATCAGGTCGCGCGGCAGGGCACGGTCAGCGGGGCCGCCGACGTTCTGGGGGTGCACCATGCCACCGTGATCCGGCATATCGATGCGCTCGAGGCGCGGCTGGGGGTCAAGCTGTTCCAGCGCCATGCGCGGGGCTATACCCCTACCGAATCCGGCGCTGACCTGGCCCGCGTGGCGCAGACCACCGAGGATCAGTTGCAGCAGCTTGTCGGCCGTATCAAGGGACGTGGATCCGAGGTCAGCGGCGAATTGATGATCACGTCCATCGTCGAGCTGTCCGATTTCCTCGTGCCGGTGCTGGCGGATTTCAAGGCGGAATATCCGGATGTCGTTCTGCGTTACCTGACCGATGCCCGCGTGTTCCGTCTCGAATACGGCGAGGCGCATGTGGCCATCCGCGCGGGCACCGCGCCCGACGAGCCGGACAACGTGGTGCAGCCGTTGACCGAGCTCAAGATCGGGCTTTATGCCTCCAGGAGCTATGTTGCCGAGCGCGGGTTGCCCAAGGACGAGGGCGATCTGGTCAACCACATCTTTGTCGCCCATGACAATCCCGACGGGCGGGCGCCGTACCAGAAATGGTTGCGGTCCAAGGTGCCGTATGACCGGGTCGTGTTCCGCACCACCGACACCAATAGCATGAACCTGGCTGTGCGCAGCGGGGCCGGGATCGGGTTCCTGCCGTTGCGTCAGGGCGAGGCTGATCCGAACCTCGTCACGGTGATGCCGCCGCTGGCGGAGTGGGCGGCACAGCTTTGGCTGGTGACCCATGTCGATCTGCATCGCACAGCCAAGGTGCAGACGCTGCTGGCCTACCTCAAGGCGGCGGTCAAAGAGTTCGATATCGCGGGAACCTGACATGACAGAGGCAAAGCGCGGCCATTTGGCGATGCTCGCCTTTTCGGCCCTTGTGGCGGGGTCGTTTTCGCTTGGCTCGATGGCGGCGCCGCATATCGCGCCGCAAGCCCTGAACGCGGTGCGCTTCGTGCTGGCGGCGGCGCTGCTGGGCGTGCTTGTCATGGCGACCGGCGGCTTTGACCGGGGGGCGTTTCGCGCACCGTGGCGGTACCTTGTGCTGGCGGTGTTCTTTTCCACCTATTTCGTGCTGATGTTCGAGGGGCTGAAGACCGGGGCGCCGGTGTCGATGGCGGCGGTGTTCACGCTGACCCCGCTGATGGCGGCGGGGTTCGGCTGGCTGCTCCTGCGGCAGGTTCTGACCGGGCGGATGGCGCTGGCGCTGTGCCTGGGCGCGCTGGGGGCGCTTTGGGTGATCTTTCGCGCCGATTTCGAACGGATGCTGAACTTTGGCATCGGCCGGGGCGAGGCGATCTTTTTCGTCGGCTGTATCGCGCACGCGGTCTATACCCCGCTGGTGCCGACGCTGAACCGGGGGGAACGGCCGGCGGTCTTTACCTTCGGCACGCTGATGGCCGGGGCGATCCTGCTGGTGATCGTCGGCGCCCCGGCGATGGTGGCGACAGAGTGGGCGACGCTTCCGGCGATCGTCTGGATCGCGATTGGCTACACCGCGATCGCGGCCACCGCATCGACCTTCCTGTTGTTGCAATATGCCAGCCTGCGCCTCCCGTCAGCCAAGGTCATGGCCTATACCTATCTCACGCCAAGCTGGGTCATCCTTTGGGAAATGGCGCTGGGCCGGCCCTTGCCGCCGGCGCTGATCCTTGTCGGGCTGGGCATCACCATGGGGGCGCTGGCGCTCCTGCTCAAGGATGACAGCCAGGTGCGCGGCAGGGTATCCTCAGAAGGCTAACCGTTCGAGCGTGAACCCTTCAGCCTGAAGCAAGGCCAGAACGCCATCGGCTCCGGGCAGGTGGGCGGCGCCGAAGGCGGCGACGACCCTTTCATTGGCCCGTGTCGCGTCCAGCAACACGGGAAGCCAGGCGCGATTCCGGTCAACCAGCATCTCCTGTTCGATGGTGGCAAACACGTCGGCGGCCGCATCGGGATCAATCGGGCTGTAGCGTTGGGCGAGGATTTCGGACACCGCCCAGCCCTCGGCGGTGGCTTCGTCGAAATAGCTGGCCAGCAAGGTCGCGAACAGGTCTTCGCTGACCGCCGGATCGACCAGAGAGGACAGCATCATGTCCAGTTGGGTCTTGCGCGGCTGGCCGGCGAAGGCGGCAAACACCGTGTTCACATCCTCCAGCGCCGCGCGGGGCACATCCGCAGTGCGCGCAATGGCTTCGAGTTTGGCGTCCAGGCCCCCGGATGACATGTCTTGCAAATTGGCGCAGGGCGGCACCGCCAGGAGCAGCGAGACATACCAAGGCTGGAAACGTGCGGCCATGGCGGGTGGCACGCCGCGCGCCCTGAAAGCCTCGGACATCTGGTCCCATTCGTCTTCGCTCAGCAATTCGGGCAGGGTCGCATCGGGCATGATCAAAAGGCTCGGATCGGTGCTCAGGCTTTGTTGCAACGCTTTTTCGTCCTCGGCTGTCATTTCGAGCAGCAACAGATCGGCGGCCTCTACTGTCTCGCGCAGGCGGGACACCGGCGCGGCAAGCCGTGGATCGTCAAGATGCATGGTGCCGATCAGGTGCAGCGTGCTGTCGCCGCGCGTGGCCTTCCAGTGGTTGCCTTCGGCGAACACGGTGTCGTCAAGCACCTTGTCCAGCTGTGCCTGTTCGTCGGCGCTCAGGGTGGTGCGCAGATCCGTCCCGGAACAGACCGCCAGCGCCGGCTGGGCGAGACAGAGGAAACACATAATCGAGACGACGCGCGCAATCATCGGACTGTCCTTTCGAGGCTGGATACATCCAAGCTAGGCGCTGCGCTTGCCAGCGGCAAGGCGGTCGCGCATTGATAGGCCATGAACCGCGAAGCAGACCTCTATCCGCCGATCAAAGCTTACCTGGAGGCGCAGGGCTTTACCGTGAAAGGAGAGGTCGGCAAGGCCGACATGGTGGCCGTGCGGGGCGACGAAGACCCGGTGATCGTGGAGTTGAAACTGCGCCTGAATCTCACGCTGTACCATCAGGCGGTGGCGCGGCTGCGTATGACGGACCTGGTTTATCTCGCGGTGCCCAAACCGACAGGCCGCAACGCGCGCCGCGCCTTGCGCGAGAATCGCGTCTTGTGCCGCAGGCTGGGCCTCGGGTTTCTGACGGTGCGGGACGATGGCATGGTCGAGCCGCAATGTGATCCCGGCCCCTACACTCCGCGCCGCAGCCGGACCAAGCGCAACACGCTCCTGCGTGAATTCGCGAGGTTGCAGGGCGACCCCAATGCCGGTGGGGCGACGCGCCACGGAATCGTCACCGCCTACCGCCAGGACGCGCTGCGCTGCGCAATGTACCTTGCCGAGACGGGGGCCGAAAAAGGCGCGCATGTGGCCAAGGCGACCGGGGTGCGCAATGCCACGACGCTGATGCGCGACAATCACTACGGCTGGTTTCGCAAGGTGGAAAAAGGCGTTTATGCCCTGACCCCGAGCGGGCATCAGGGTTTGGTGGACTGGGCCGGCAGTCTGGATAGGGACGCGGGTTGAGAGCCCCCGTGGAGATGAACCTTGCGTAAATGCCCGGCATTTGATTAATAATTGTGCGCAGAGGGCGTGAAGCGGCGGTGTTGGGCACCTGAACTCCGCGCTGGTATTTCGTTTTGCGCAGGGATCGCACAGCTTGCCCCGACAAAACTTGGAGAGTCTCCTTATGCTGAAACACACACTCGCGGCAGTGGCCGCAACACTGAGCATGGCGGGCGCAGCCTTTGCCCAAGCCGATTTCCCGTTTGCGCTGGACTGGAAATTCGAAGGTCCGGCCGCGCCGTATTTCGCCGCGATCGACAACGGGCATTTCGAGGAGGCGGGCCTCGCCGTCGAGATTTCCGCCGGTCAAGGCTCGCTCGATGCGATCCCGAAAGTCGCGACAGGCGCGTTTCCGGTGGGTTTTGCCGATATCAACTCGCTCATCAAGTTTCTCGACCAGAATCCCGGCGCCCCGGTCACGGCGGCGATGATGATCTACGACAAACCCCCCTTTGCCATCGTGGGCCGGAAATCCCTTGGCGTTGAAATGCCCAAGGACCTCGAAGGCAAGGTTCTGGGCGCGCCACCGCCCGATGGCGCTTGGGCGCAGTTCCCGGCCTTCGCAACGGCCAATGATCTGGATGTCGACGCGATCACGGTCGAGCCGGTCGGCTTTCCCACCCGCGAGCCGATGCTGGCCGAAGGAAACGTGGACGCGGTGACCGGGTTTTCCTTCTCGTCCTATCTGAACCTCGTGCGTCTTGGCGTGCCGGAGGACGATATCTCTACCATCCTGATGGCGGATCACGGAGTGGCGCTTTATGGCAACGCGATCATCGTCAACACCAATTTCGCGGCCGACAATCCGGCGCTGATCACGGGCTTTCTAGAAGCGGTTGCCGCGGGGTGGAAAGACGCGATTGCCGATCCGGCCTCTGCCATCGAAAGCCTTGTTGAACGCAACCCGGCGGCGGATGCCGATCTCGAGCAGCGCCGTCTGGAGTTGTCGATCGAGGCCAATGTCGCCACGGAGTACGCGATGGAAAACGGCATGGGCGGGATCGAAGCGGACCGCATGGAAAAGGCGCTCGAGCAGCTTGCCGAAACCTACGAGTTTCAGAATGAGCCCGATGCAAGCCTGTACTTCACCGATGCCTACCTTCCCGATGCGTCGGCGCGGATGCTGAAATAACCATGCCGGCTGTCCGGACAGGTCCGGGCAGCCCACAAGAAAAAGGCCGCATGCGTGTCTGAAAATCTCATCGAAATCAGGGGTGTCCGACACGCCTATCAAACCAAGGACGGGCCTCTTCCGGTCCTTGACGGGCTGGAGCTCAAGGTGCCCGAGGGCGGATTTGCGGCTGTCGTCGGCCCGTCGGGATGCGGGAAATCCACGCTGACACGGCTGGTGGCCGGTTTGATGAAACCCGACGCCGGCGAGGTCTGGTTGCATGGCGAGCTTGTCAAGGGGCCGAAATCGACCGTTGGCATGGCGTTTCAGAACCCGGTCCTGCTTGAATGGCGCACCATCCTGCAGAACGTCATCCTGCCGCTCGAAATTGTCCCGACGAAGATGTCGAAAAGAAAAAAAGAAGACCGCGCGCGCAAGCTGCTTTCCCTGGTCGGGCTTGAGGGGTTCGAGGACAAACGCCCGAGCGAACTGTCCGGCGGCATGCGCCAGCGCGCGTCGCTGTGTCGGTCGATCGTTCACAAACCCGAGGTGTTGATCCTCGACGAACCGTTCGGCGCGCTGGATGCGTTCACCCGTGAAGACCTCTGGCAAACAATGCACAAGGTGAAATCGGAAGAACCGTTCACCGGCGTTCTCATCACGCATGACCTGCGCGAGTCGATTTTCCTGGCCGATCAGGTCGTGGTGCTGTCCGGCCGTCCTGCGCGCACGCAGTATGTGATGGATGTGCATCTGACCGCAGAGCGCGATATCGAACAGCTCTATACCAGCGAGTCGGCCGAGGCGCTGAACATCCTCCGCCGCCAGATCCAGATCGCACAGGGACGCAGCGGCGTCGAAGAGGCGGCATCATGAAACTGCGCCAAATCCTCGTGCCGATGGCGGCAATTGTCATCTTCGGTTTGGTCTGGGAAATGCTTGTCTGGGCAAACGGCTGGCCCGACTACGTGATGGCCTCTCCGTCCGATCTGCCGCCGGCCTATGCCCAGTACTGGGAGCTTTTCCTCGTGATGGGGTGGCAGACGTTGTGGCGCACGGTGGTCGGGCTGGTCCTTGCGATCGTGTTCGGCGTTCTTCTCGGCATGATAATGGGGTTCTCCAAACTCATGCGCGATGCGCTTTATCCGCTTCTCGTGGGGTTCAACGCGATCCCCAAGGCCACGGTGGTCCCCATCGTGGCGCTGCTTTTTGTCGGTGAGCACAACTTCAACACGATCCTGATCGCCTTCATGATCTCGTTCTTTCCCATCGCCGTGTCCGTCTCCATCGGGCTGAGCACATTGGAACCGGAATATCGCGACATTCTGAGGTCGCTGGGCGCGTCCCAGACCACGATTTTCTGGAAGATCGCGCTTCCCAAGACATTGCCGGAATTCTTCGGGGCGCTGAAAGTGGCCGTGACACTTGCGTTTATCGGGACCAACCTGATGGAAATCGTCTCGCCGCACGGGCGGGGGCTTGGGGCGCTGTTCGATTCCGGCAAGACGAATTCGGATTATCCGCTGATGTTCGCGGTGCTGATCGCGCTCGCTCTGATGGGCATCCTGCTGTACTATGTGGTGGTCGCGCTTGAGAAGATTTTCGCCGGCTGGGCCGAGCGGACACCCAGCCATTGACGCACAGGGCGCGGCTGCGCTGCGCCCGGTCAAATTTTGACGACAACGCTGTTGACACGTCGCGCGAGCCTCCCTAACTACACTTCGTTATCACTCGACTTCGGTGAGTGATAACGGCCCCTCGAACCGCGGGGGGCCTGGTGGAAACCTTTGAGTAAGGAGACTCGAAGATGGCATTTAAACCGCTTCATGACCGCGTGCTGGTCCGTCGCGTTGAGAGCGACGATAAAACTGCTGGTGGCCTGATCATTCCCGATAGCGCCAAGGAAAAGCCCGCAGAAGGCGTGGTTGTTGCGCGTGGCGATGGTGCGCGCAAGGATAGTGGCGAGCTGATCGAGATGGCCGTTGCAGAAGGCGACAAGGTCCTGTTTGGCAAATGGTCTGGCACCGAGGTGACAGTCAATGGCGAAGAACTCCTCATCATGAAGGAGATGGACATCCTCGGCATCATTTCGGACGACGCGGAAGCGAAAGCTGCCTGAACGCCCGTTGTGATCGCGAACACAAACTCTGACTAATTTAGTGGAGACTATGAGATGTCTGCAAAAGACGTAAAATTTGATACAGACGCCCGCACCCGTATGCTGAGAGGCGTCAACATCCTGGCCGATGCGGTCAAGGTGACGCTGGGCCCGAAGGGCCGCAACGTGGTGCTCGACAAGTCCTTTGGCGCGCCGCGTATCACCAAGGATGGTGTGACCGTCGCCAAGGAAATCGAACTGGAAGACAAGTTCGAGAACATGGGCGCCCAGATGGTGAAAGAGGTCGCGTCCCGCACCAATGACGAAGCCGGTGACGGCACGACGAGCGCGACCGTGCTGGCCCAAGGCATTGTCAAGGAAGGCATGAAGGCGGTTGCCGCCGGCATGAACCCGATGGACCTCAAGCGGGGTATCGACCTGGCGACCGAAAAGGTCGTGCAAGCGATCAAGGCTGCCGCGCGCCCGGTCGAAGACAGCGCCGAAGTCGCACAGGTTGGCACGATCTCCGCCAATGGCGAAGCCGAGATCGGCCGCCAGATCGCGGATGCGATGCAGAAGGTCGGCAACGAGGGTGTCATCACCGTCGAAGAGAACAAGGGCCTCGAAACAGAGACCGATGTTGTCGAAGGCATGCAGTTCGACCGTGGTTACCTGAGCCCCTATTTCGTCACCAACTCGGACAAGATGATCGCCGAGCTGGAAGACTGCATGATCCTGCTGCACGAGAAGAAGCTCTCCTCGCTGCAGCCGCTGGTTCCGCTGCTCGAGCAGGTGATCCAGTCGCAGAAGCCACTGCTGATCATCGCGGAAGACGTTGAAGGCGAAGCGCTGGCGACCCTCGTGGTCAACAAGCTGCGCGGCGGCCTCAAGATCGCGGCCGTCAAGGCTCCCGGCTTCGGCGACCGTCGCAAGGCCATGCTGCAGGACATCGCTGTCCTGACAGGCGGTCAGGTCATCTCCGACGATCTCGGCATGAAGCTGGAAAACGTCACGATGGATATGCTCGGCACGGCCAAGACCGTTTCGATCACCAAGGACGAGACCACCATTGTCGACGGTCATGGCGACAAGTCCGAGATCGAGGCACGGGTCACCCAGATCCGCAACCAGATCGAGGAAACCACCTCTGACTACGACCGTGAAAAGCTGCAGGAACGTGTTGCGAAACTCGCAGGCGGTGTTGCTGTCATCCGCGTTGGCGGCATGACCGAGATCGAAGTGAAAGAGCGCAAGGACCGTGTCGATGACGCGCTGAACGCGACACGCGCTGCCGTTCAGGAAGGCATTGTCGTGGGTGGCGGTGTTGCCCTGGTGCAGGGCGCCAAGACGCTCGACGGCCTCGAAGGGGCCAACAGCGACCAGAATGCCGGTATCGCCATCGTGCGCAAGGCACTCGAAGCGCCGCTGCGTCAGATCGCGGAAAACGCGGGTGTCGACGGGTCCGTCGTGGCCGGCAAGATCCGCGAAAGCGATGACCTCAAGTTCGGCTACAACGCGCAGACCGACGAATATGGCGACATGTTCAAGTTCGGCGTGATCGACCCGGCCAAGGTTGTCCGCACCGCACTGGAAGACGCGGCGTCCATTGCCGGCTTGCTCGTGACCACCGAAGCGATGGTTGCCGACCTGCCGCAAAAAGAAGGCGCAGGCGCCGGTGGCGGCGGCATGCCCGACATGGGCGGCATGGGCGGCATGATGTAAGATCAGCCGCTGTCCCTCGGGACACGCGAATGCAAATGCCCTCTGGGCAGGACAAAGGCACCTTCGGGTGCCTTTGTTCGTTTCCGGGTATGGCAAGGTTGCGCGTGCCGGCCCAGGCAGACCTGGCAAAAAGGCGTCTGGTCTTGTCAGACTTGGCGCGCTACGCACACGCATGAAGATCGTTCTGCTTACCTGCCTGACCATGGTGGCCTTCGCGGCAAACTCGATCCTGAACCGGCTGGCGCTGTCAGACGGAGATATCGACGCGCTGAGCTTTGGTGTCATCCGGCTTTGTGCCGGAGCGATCATGCTCGCCACGCTGGTCCTCTTGCGAGACCGCCGGCTCGAGCTTGGAGGCGCGGGGCGTGCGGTTGGAGTGACCGCTCTGTTTGTCTATATCTTCGGCTTTTCATTGGCTTACGAAAGCCTCGATGCCGGTCTGGGCGCTTTGATCCTGTTCGGACTGGTGCAGATCACCATGTTCACCGAGGCGCTGATCAGGGGGGAACGTCCCGCCTTGCGCCGCTGGCTCGGGGCCGGCGTGGCATTTGCCGGCCTCGTCTGGCTGCTCTGGCCGGGCCATGCCGCCACGCCAAGCCTGTGGCATGCGGGGCTGATGGCCCTCGCCGGGATCGCCTGGGGGGTCTATTCCATCGGCGGGCGCGGTGCTTCCGACGCGCTTGGCGCAACGGCTGCAAATTTCTGCGTCGCGGCAGCCGTTGCCGTCGTCGGGGCTCTGGCGACCAGCGCCGTCTCGGACAGGCTGGACCTTGCCGGAGCAACGGCGTTTGGCCTGTCGATGGCGATTCTTGCGGGGGCCGTCACCTCGGGGCTGGGATACGCGTTGTGGTACACGGTGCTGCCGCGGCTGCGCGGAACGACGGCGGCGGTGACCCAGTTGACGGTTCCGGTGATCGCGATCCTGGGAGGATCGGTTTTCTTGTCCGAACAGATCACATCGCGACTGCTGATATCGGCGGCCCTGGTGCTGGGCGGTGTGCTTCTGACCGTGACGTCGCGCCGCTAGGGGCCGGACCCCTTCCTATTGGTGCAGTCAGGGCGTATCTGACACCCATGATCCGTGTCCTCCTGTTCGTCCTTGCCGCTGCGGCCAGCAGCCTTCCCGCCACCCGGGCGCGGGCCGATTGCGTGATCCTGCTGCACGGTCTGGCACGGACCGAAACCTCGTTCGCGCTGATGCAATCGGTGCTCGAGGCAAAGGGATACACGGTCAAGGCGCCTGGATATCCCTCGACCAGCGCGCGCATTCAGACGCTGGTCGAGGAAACCCTGCCGCAGGCCGTGGCCGATTGCGGCGCGGACCGGGTCCATTTCGTCACCCATTCGATGGGTGGCATCCTGCTGCGCGTCTGGCTTCAGGGCAATCGGCCCGACACCCTGGGGCGCGTGGTCATGCTCGCGCCGCCGAATCAGGGCAGCGAACTTGTGGATGAACTCGAAGGGCTGGAGCTGTTTGCATGGCTCAACGGTCCGGCGGGCCTGCAATTGGGCACCGCGGCAAGCGACCTTCCCAGATCGTTGCCGCCGGTGGATTTCGACCTGGGGGTGATCGCGGGAACGCGGTCGCTCAACCTGATTTTCTCGAACATGATCCCGGGTCCGGATGACGGCAAGGTGTCGGTCGCTTCCACCAAGGTCAAGGGCATGCGTTCGCATCTGACGATGCCTGTCACCCACACCTTCATCATGCAGGCCCCGTCGGTGATCGCGCAGGTTGACCTGTTCCTGCGGACCGGTCGGTTCGATCCCGAACTGGACTGGACCGAGACGGTCAATTCTGCCGAGGTCGCCTGTATCCTTGGCCTGTGCCCGGAGTGACGCCATGACGCTGGACTGCACCTTTGTCGGGGCCGCGACGCTCGGATCCGATGGCTGGTCCGAGGCGCCTCTGTCGGTGCAGGGCGGCCTGGTCACCGACGTGGCCGCCCCGCGTGAGGTGGACCTGTCGGGCTATTGGATCCTGCCGGGTATCGTCGATCCGCATGGTGACGGCTTCGAGCGGCACATGGCCCCGCGCCGCGGCGCCCTGCGAGAGGCGGAACATGGTGTGATCGCCACCGCCTCCGAGCTTGCCGCCAACGGCATCACCACCGCCGTCCTGGCGCAGTTCTTTTCCTGGGAAGGCGGCATGCGTGGCCCCGATTTTGCCGAACATGTCTTCGGCCAGGTGAGCGCGATACGGCCAACGCTGCCCATCGACCTGCGCGTTCAATTGCGGCTTGAAACCCATCTGGTCGATGCGTTTGACCGCGCAGAGGCGGCGATCGACCGCTTCGGGATCGACTATGTCGTGTTCAACGATCACCTCCCGCATCAGCGCCTGTCCGAGGGGCGAAAGCCGCCCCGCCTGACGGGACAAGCGCTCAAAAGCGGGCGCAGCCCCGAGGCGCATCTGGCCTTGATGCAGGATCTGCATGCCCGGTCCGCCGAGGTGCCGGCGGCGCTGGACGCGCTGTGCGCCCGTCTGGCTGCACGCGGTGTGGTCATCGGCAGCCATGACGACCGCAGGCAAGAGGACCGCGCGCTCTGGGCCGGACGCGGGGCATGGGTCAGCGAATTTCCCGAAACGCTGGAGGCCGCAACCGCCGCGCGCGCCGATGGTGCACATATCGTTCTGGGCGCGCCCAACGTGGTGCGCGGGGCCAGTCATGCGGGCAATATCGCCGCTGCCGACCTTGTTGCGGCGGGCCTGTGCGATGCGCTGGCATCCGATTATCACTATCCCTCGCCCCTGCGCGCCGCGTTCCGGCTCGAAGAGCTTGGACTGTGCGATGTCGCGACCGCGTGGCGGTTGGTCTCCTCGGGGCCTGCCGCGCTGCTGGACCTGACGGATCGCGGCACCCTGGTGCCCGGCAATCGCGCCGACCTGATCGTGCTTGAGCCCGACAGCCGCCGCGTGGTGGCGACGATCGCCGGTGGCACGGTGGCGCATCTCACCGGGCCGGTGGCCGAGCGGTTCCTGAGGGATTGAGGGGCCAGCCCCTCAAACTCCCCGGGATATTTTGAAACCGGAGAAGATCAGGGCCGCTTGACGAAATTCGCATGGCCCATCTTGCGACCGGGCTTGGTCGTGGCCTTGCCGTAAAGATGCAGCGCGCAATCGGGCGTCCGGGCCAGAACCGGCACCCGGTCCATGTCGTCGCCGATCAGGTTTTCCATCACCACGTCAATGTGGCGTTGACCATCACCAAGCGGCCAGCCTGCGATCGCACGGATATGCTGTTCGAACTGGTCGATTGCACAGGCATTCTGCGTCCAATGCCCGGAATTATGCACACGGGGCGCGATCTCGTTCACGATCAGGCCGGCGGGTGTGACGAAGAGCTCGACGCCCAGAACTCCGACGTAGGTCAGCCCGTTGGCGATCTTCGCGGCCAGCAGAACCGCATCGGTTTGTTGCGCATGGCTCAGCCGGGCAGGGACGGTCGTGCTGCGAAGGATGCCGTCCTCATGCAGGTTCTCGCCCGGATCGAAGGCCGCAACCGCGCCATCGAGGCTGCGCGCTGCGATCACCGACACCTCATGCGAGAAATCGACGACGCCTTCAAGGATCGCGGGAGCGCCCTGCATGTCTTCGAGCGCCTGTGCCGCGGCCGCGGGGTCGGTGATCCGCACCTGTCCCTTGCCGTCGTATCCGAACCGGCGGGTTTTCAGGATCGACGGCGTGCCGATTCGCGCAATCGCGGTCTCCAGAGAGGCGGCGTCGGTGACATCGGCAAAGGGCGCGGTCGCAAGACCGAGTTCCTGAAGGAACATCTTTTCCGTCAGCCGGTCCTGGCTGATCCGCAACGCCTCGCGCCCCGGGTGGATCGGGGCCAGGTCCTGCAACAGGTCCAGCGCGTCGGTCGGGATGTTCTCGAACTCGTAGGTGATGACATCGACGGCGTGCCCGAAGGCGCGCAGCGCATCGGCGTCGTCGTAAGGCGCCGTCGTCACCTGGTCCGCCACCTGGCCTGCCGGGCACTGTGCCCCGGGTTCGAAAACATGGCAGCGAAAGCCGAGCCGACTGGCCGCGACCGACAACATGCGTCCGAGTTGACCGCCGCCGATGATGCCGATGGTTGATCCGATGGGAAGCGGAAGGGTCATGCGTATTATCCGTCGTCAGAGGGGGCGTCGGGTATCGATGCCGACAAATCAGCGCGCCATGTGTCCAGCCGTGTGGCCAGGTCGGGATCGTTCAGCGCGAGCATCCCGGCTGCCATCAGACCGGCATTGGCCGCACCTGCCGCACCGATGGCCATGGTCGCCACCGGAAATCCGCGCGGCATTTGCAGGATCGAATACAGGGAGTCAACGCCCGACAGGGCGCGCGTCTGCACCGGAACGCCGATCACCGGCAGCCGCGTCTTGGACGCCATCATGCCGGGAAGATGCGCCGCACCGCCGGCGCCGGCGATGATCACGTGCAACCCCCGGTCGACAGCTGTCTTTCCGTAGTCCCAGAGCCGATCCGGCGTCCGATGGGCCGACACGATCCTTGTCTCATACGCGACCGCCAGCCTGTCCAGCATGTCTGCGGCCTCTTTCATCGTGGGCCAATCGGATTGCGATCCCATGATGATGCCTACTTTGATCGGTTGCGGCATGGTGCATTGGCCCCTTCAGGAATTGGAGCGCGCACTATAGCCGGATCGCAACGCGGGGCAACTCGCGCAGACCATCGCGGCTCAGGCGATGATATCGGGCAACAGGCGGTCTTCGATCTGCGCGATCCTGTCCTTGAGCACCAGTTTCTTCTTCTTGAGCCGTTGGAGTGTCAATTGGTCAGCGGTGCTGGCGGCCTGCATCGCGCGTATGGCCTCGTCAAGGTCCCGATGTTCGCGGCGGAACACCTCAAGCTCCACGCGCAGCACATCATCGGTCTTCATCGACAGATCGTTATGGGCATTCATGACGTCAGACAGTCCTTGGATATAGCCGGGACACGGATAATAGCGGTATTCCGCCGTTTCGCAAAGCCCTTGCGTCTTGCCGGTCGCTTCCCCATATTCCTCTGTATCGGTCGCCATAACGGGGCCACCCTACACAGTCGCTTTACGAAAAGGACGTGTCGATGACGAAATTGACCTTGGGATCCTATCCCCATCTGCTCGGGTTCGAACAACTCGAGCGTTTGCTGGAACGCACCGCGAAATCCGGCAGCGAAGGCTACCCGCCTTTCAATATTGAACAGACGTCAGACGGGTCATACCGCATCACGCTGGCCGTTGCCGGTTTTCGGGAACAAGATCTCGGCATCACTGTCGAAGACAGACAACTGGTCATCCGGGGGCGGCAAGTGGACGAATCCGCCGACCGTGTCTTCCTGCATCGCGGGATTGCGGCGCGGCAGTTTCAGAGGAGTTTCGTCCTCGCCGATGGCGTCGAAGTTGGAGAAGCCGTCATGGAAAACGGCCTGCTGCATGTCGACCTGACGTTGCAGCGCCCGGAGACCGTGGTTCAGACAATCCAGATCAAGAAGGGATAGACCATGAATACGCCGTTCAACTTCAAGGATGAAGATCAATCCAACCTTGTCTATGTCCGCCCGGTCGCCGTGGCTGACTTGCCCGAAGACGTGCAGGACGAGCTGGGCAACGAGGAAACGATCTACGCGGTGCATCGCGCCGACGGTGAACGCCTCGCCCTCGTCAAGGACAAAAAGCTGGCCTTCATGCTGGCACGCGAGAATGATTTCGCACCTGTAACGGTGCACTGACACTGTCAAAGGCGCGGGTCCCCGCGCCTTTGGTGTCTTGCGGGCATGGGTGACGACACCGCCTGCGCACACGGCTGGCGCGCTGACATCAATCGGTATCGGCTGCCGGCCAGACCCCGAACAGGCGTGTCAGGGCATCGGCACATGCAATATTCGCCCCGGCGCGTGACACGCCCCCCACCTGACTGTCTTGCAGTTGCGGACCCTCCACCGGGACAGGCGCACAGAGCGCCCGGGCTGCCGGTGCCGGCACGACCGAGATATTGCGTGCCGCCATGTAGCCGGACAGCCATATGTCGTCCGTTGCAAAGGCGGCGTCCGGCAGATGAAATAGATCGGGTTGGAACATGTCGCGATTGACCAGAACGCCGGCAAATCCCTGTGCCACCCGGTCCAGGCGGGGCTGTGCGCTGCGCTTGATGCGCGACACCGGGAATGTTGATGCAGCCACCGCCATACCCGGGCCAGACCGGGCCGTGGTCAGGGCTTCGGCCCAGGTTGGCGCGTAGAGCCAGTCGTCGTCGCAGTACAGGATGTCGTTGACCTCGGGATCCTCGACAACACCCAGCAGCTTGCTCGCCGGTCCGTAATCCTCGGGCGTCCGGCGCAGGATCACCCCCGGTGGCAGATCCGGGTCCGGCACCACACCGGGGAACCGGCGATATCGGCGGGGGATCGACACGACCACCCGCACCGGCATGGTTTGCGCCAACAGGCGCTGCGTCACCTTGGCCAGCGTGCCGAACCGAGGCGGGATCGAGGTGAGCGCAATGGTCAGCATGGGCGCACACCCAAAAGGTTACTGTGCCGCGATCAGCCCAAGGCTTTCGAGCTTCAGGATGACCTGATGCGCGCAATTGTCGACATCGACATTCTCGGTCTCGACGCGCAGTTCGGGGGTCTCGGGCATATCATAGGGGTCTGAAATCCCGGTAAACTCCTTGATCTTGCCCTCACGTGCGAGCTTGTAAAGCCCCTTGCGGTCGCGGCGTTCGCATTCCTCGATACTGGTCGCGACATGCACTTCGATGAAGGCGCCGAACTGTTCGACATCTTCACGCACCGCGCGCCGGGTCGTCGCATAGGGTGCGATCGGCGCGCAGATGGCGATGCCGCCATTCTTGGTGATCTCGGACGCGACATAGCCGATCCGGCGGATATTCAGGTCGCGGTGTTCCTTGGAGAACCCCAGTTCGGACGACAGGTTCTTGCGCACGATATCTCCGTCCAGCAGCGTCACGGGCCGCCCACCCATCTCCATCAACTTGACCATCAGGGCATTGGCGATCGTGGATTTTCCGGACCCCGAAAAACCGGTAAAAAACACGGTGAACCCCTGCTGAGACCGGGCCGGGCGTGTTTTGCGCAATTCGGCCACCACTTCGGGGAAGGAAAACCATTCCGGGATATCCAGCCCTTCGGTCAGGCGGCGGCGCAGCTCGGTGCCGGAGATGTTGAGGATCGTCACGTCATCCTTGTCGGCGATCTCGTCCATCGGCTCGTACTGGGCGCGTTCCTGCACGTAGACCATGTGTTTGAAATCGACCATTTCGATGCCGATCTCTTCCTGGTGTGTGCGGAACAGGTCCTGCGCGTCATAGGCGCCGTAGAAATCCTCGCCGGCCGAGTTCTTGCCGGGGCCGGCATGATCGCGGCCGACAATGAAATGGGTGCAGCCGTGGTTACGGCGAATCAATCCGTGCCAGACCGCCTCGCGCGGGCCGGCCATGCGCATGGCAAGGTTCAGAAGGCTCATCGTCGTGGTGGATTGCGGATATTTGTCCAGAACCGCTTCGTAGCAGCGCACACGGGTAAAGTGATCCACGTCGCCCGGTTTGGTCATGCCGACGATCGGATGGATCAGCAGGTTGGCCTGGCTTTCCTTGGCGGCCCGGAAGGTCAGCTCCTGGTGCGCGCGGTGCAGCGGGTTGCGGGTCTGGAACGCCACGACCTTGCGCCAGCCCAGCTTGCGGAAATAGGCGCGCAGCTCGTTCGGCGTGTCGCGGCGGCCGCGAAAATCGTAATGCACGGGCTGCTGGATGCCGGTGACCGGCCCGCCCAGGTAGACCTTTCCGGCGGTGTTGTGCAGATAATTCACCGCCGGGTGCGCATCGTCATCCGCGCCGAACACCTGCTTTGCCTCGCGGGCCTTGTCGGGTGTCCAGCGGTCGGTCAGCGTCATCGTGCCCAGGATCACACCTTCCTGGTCGCGCAGCGCGATGTCCTGACCAATCTCGAGACCGTCGGCAAACGCTTCGGACACATCGAGTGTGATCGGCATCGGCCAGAGTGTCCCGTCGGCCAGGCGCATGTTGTCGACAACCTGGTCGTAATCCTCCTGGCCCAGAAACCCCTTGAGCGGAAAGAAACCGCCATTCATCAGCAGTTCCAGGTCGCAAATCTGCCGCGGCGTCAGGTCGTGGCTGATCAGATCGCCGGCCTCCTGCTTGAGCTTCTGTGCGCTGTCATAGGAGACGAAAAGTTCGGGGATCGGGGCAAGGTTCCGGGGGTACATAAATCTTCTCACTGCCAAGTTTCGCTGCTGGGTACGCCCGGCATGGAGACGAAGTCCAGCGGCAAGCCCCTGTTCACCTGAAATTCGAAAAATTGTGCGGAATTTGCGCCAGTTTTGGTTGTTGCGATGTCTGGCGGGCTCGGATTTGTGGCCAGGCAACGATTTCCACGGTTTTGCTGCAGGAATTTGATGTCAATCAAGGACAGCCTTTCCCGAAGGCGATTATCCATACAGGCGCGCGAACCTCAGGCTCAATCTGGAGACTTTTTGTACCATGCCGACCCTACGTCACTCCGCAGCTTTGGCTGTATCCGTAATCGCGATTGCGAATGGAGCGTCAGCTTCGACCGAGCTTCGGGAGCTTGCGCTTGACATGTTCGCGCCGCTCCCATCGACCGTGCCGTCGCTCAATGAAAACCGGATCACGCCGGAAAAGATCGACCTTGGAAAGGCACTCTTCTTTGATCCCCGCATGTCGGCATCGGGTGTGTTTTCCTGCAACTCGTGCCACAACCTTGCCACGGGCGGCGATGACAACATGCCGGTGTCGATCGGTCACGGTTGGCAGAAAGGCCCGCGCAACTCTCCGACCGTTTTGAACGCCGTTTTCAACCAGGCGCAGTTCTGGGACGGCCGTGCGCCCGACCTTGCCGAACAGGCCAAGGGCCCGGTTCAGGCCGGTGTCGAAATGGCGAATACGCCGGACAACGTGCTTCTCACGCTCAATTCCATGCCGCAATACGTGGAGTGGTTCGAAGCGTCGTTCCCCCAAGAAGACGAGCCCGTCAGCTTTGACAACTTCGCCAAGGCGATCGAAGCCTACGAGGCGACCCTGATCACCCCATCCCCGTTCGATGCGTGGCTCAATGGCGATGACGGCGCGATGACCGAAGAAGAAGTGCGCGGGTTGCAGACTTTCGTCGATGCGGGCTGCGCGTCCTGCCATTCGGGCATCAACCTCGGCGGCAACGGGTATTATCCCTTCGGTCTTGTCGAACGTCCCGGCGCGGAAATCCTGCCCGAAGGGGACAAGGGCCGGTATATCGTGACCGAGACCGTGGACGATGAATACGTCTTCCGTGCGGCACCGTTGCGCAACATCGCGTTGACCGCCCCCTATTTCCACTCTGGCGTGGTCTGGGATCTGCGCACCGCGGTCGAGATCATGGCAAGCTCGCAATTGGGCGCCGACCTGAGCGAAGACGAAGTCTCCGACATCACCGCTTTCCTCGGCGCGCTGACGGGTGAGATGCCCGAAGTGGTCTATCCGATCCTACCGGTGGAAACCGCCGACACGCCGACGCCCAGTGGCGAGGTGCGCTGACCCGAAAAAGGCCAGGCGATCACGCCCGGCCTTTGATGAACGCGACGGGCAGGGGAAACCCTGCCCGTTTCAATCCGCGCCTTCCTTGACCGGCGCGCCGTAGCCGAGTGGCTCGGTCACGTCCTTGCCCGAGTCGTCGCCAGCCTCGGCCAGGAACCGCTCTGCCTCCAGGGCTGCCATACATCCCATCCCTGCCGATGTGACCGCCTGACGGTATTTGTGATCCGTCAGATCGCCGGCCGCGAACACGCCGGGGATCGACGTTTCCGTGCTGTCCGGCTTCGTCACGACATATCCGCCCATATGCGTCTCCAGCACGTCCTTGACCAGCTCATTCGCGGGCGCGTGCCCAATGGCGATAAAGACACCCTTGCACGGGATCTCGGTGATGGCGCCGGTCTCTACATGCTTGACGCGCACGCCTTCGACGCCCTTTGGCATGTCTGTGCCGACCACCTCGTCCAACTGGTGATGCCACAGCGTTTCGATCTTCGGGTTCTTGAAAAGACGGTTCTGCAAGATCTTTTCCGCCCGCAATTCACCGCGCCGGTGGACCAGGGTCACCTTGGACGCGAAATTCGTCAGGAACAGCGCCTCTTCCACCGCGGTGTTGCCGCCGCCGATCACGACGATCTCCTGTCCGCGATAAAAGAACCCGTCGCATGTCGCACAGGCCGACACGCCGAACCCCTTGAACGCCTCTTCCGACGGAAGGCCCAGCCATTTCGCGCGCGCGCCGGTGGCCAGGATCACCGAATCGGCGGTATAGACCGTTCCGCTGTCGGAGTGCGCGGTGTACGGACGCTTCGACAGATCGAGCGAGGTGATGATATCGCCGATGATATCGGTTCCCATTGCCCGGGCATGGGCTTCCATCCGGACCATCAGGTCAGGGCCTTGCACCTCGGTATCGCCGGGCCAGTTTTCGACATCCGTTGTCGTGGTCAACTGGCCACCCGGCTCAATCCCCTGTACAAGGACCGGCTCAAGCATGGCGCGGCTGGCATAGACACCGGCAGAATAGCCCGCCGGGCCGGAGCCGATGATCAAAACTTTGGTGTGGCGTGTGTCGGACATGGGGCAGCCTCGCGTCGCAGCAGGATTAACATTTCGTTAACTCCGATATAGGCACCCCGAGACGCCTTCGCAAACGGATGCACGTTCTATCCGAAGGGTCAGACCCGCCTTAATATTATTGCGCAATGTTGAAACAATATGGCGCATCTTCCACCGGTGATGTAACATTGCCAAAAAAACAGAGGTGCTTGCAATGCCGTCACATCGGTTGGATCCAATTGATCGGAGAATCTTGGCCGAGCTTCAGGCGGACGGTCGCATGACCAATGTCGAATTGGCCCGCAGGGTCGGGATTTCGGCCCCGCCATGCCTGCGCCGCGTGCGCACGCTCGAAGAACAGGGCTTCATCCGCGGCTATCATGCCGAGGTCGATCCCCGCGAACTTGGTTTCGAGGTTCAGGTCTTTGCCATGGTCGGGCTGCAAAGCCAGGCCGAAGCCGATCTGCGTGCGTTCGAGGAGCGTTGCAGGGATTGGCCGCTCGTTCGCGAGTGCCACATGCTCAATGGCGAGGTGGATTTCATCCTGAAATGCGTGGCCCCTGACCTCAGCACGTTCCAGAGCTTCCTGACAAGCGATCTTCTGACCTCGCCCAACGTGGGCAGCGTGAAGACATCGCTGGTCATTCGCGGCGCCAAGGACGAGCCGGGCGTTCCCTTCGACGTTCTCGAAGCGCGGCTGGACGACTCTGCCTGACTCAGGCCACGCGCAGCGTGTCGAGCACGGCGCGTGTCGTGCGCGGCAGGGCCAGATCGCCGAAATCTTCCAGTGACTCGAGATGCCGGAACATCGTCTGCATCATCCTGCGGACCGATGTTCCGATCTCTCCTTCGGACATGCGGCCCGGGTGATAGCTTTCGAGCTCGTGCCCGTTGGCCCGGATGATCGCGTGCTGGCGCACCGCCACATGATAAAGCTCCACCGGACCCGGAGGCGTCACGCGCAGGATGCGGTCGCCATCGGCGTAATCCGATGCCGGCACCAGCACGGCGTCGCAATTCAACAGGTCGGCAAACCTGTCCTGGCGCACCACCAGCCGTGCCGCGGGACCCAGAAGCAGATCACTCTGTTCCAGGCCGTGTCCCGGCAGGCGCAGAAGATGCGTCAAGGATGTTCCGTCGGAGGCGAAATTCGGAAGGTAGGTCGTGCTGCCTTTCCAGACCACGGGCTGTGGCCCGCGATGGGTTTCGACAAGGTCACCGGGCACAAGATCCTCAACCGCGACCGGCCCCATCACCGTGGCAATCAATGTCCCGCGCGCAAACGCGGTCGCGCAGGATTCGAAGGTTGCCGTGGCCGGCACGGTGATGCTGTCATCGAAAATCGTCTGATCCGCCCGCAAGGCGGTGGCGTCGATGGTCCGGGTCGGCGGCATCTTGCGCGGCGGGGCATCATTGCGCGATGCGATTCCGTTCAAGACGGCGCCGGGATTGAAATCCGCCGTCGCGCGATCGGTCGAGGTTTCAGCCATGTGATCCCTTTGGCTTTAGGTCACATCCGCGTTGGCCCCCACCAACAACACCAGAAGGACGGTGCTTTTCGATACCTCAACACTGTCCCAACCCTGACGCTTCGTCAAAAAACACGAAAAATTGGCCGCGTTTCCGCGACCAATGTTTCGACAACTGGGGATTTGTCGACTGTGCCAGGACAACCCCGCCACATTTGCGGGTGTCGAGGGGATGGACCGGACGGGGGATTACCCCGCGGGGTCAGGCCAGCTTGCGAACCGGATCATTGGCGGTGTCCGCCTTCTGCCGATCGAACATGGCTTTGCGCGCCGTGCCGCGCTGGAACGGAAGAACTAGACGCTCTTCTTTCGAGGTTGCGACGACAGAGGCGACGAATTTCGATGTACGCGACATGGGATTGCTCCGATTGGTGATCTTCTGTTTCGTTGGCAGTAATTAAGCGGCGCATTGGGGCACGTTTGTGACCGAACATGGACAATCCCGGTGTATTGTCGTGATTGATTTTGGGCAGTGCCGGGATTGTTTCCGGCCAAAATTGCCGCGTGTGTCCGGACGCGATGTTTCGAAATACCTCGTGAAAACAGACCCTTGATAAACTGTGGGCTTGGGCCTGCACCTGCTCGCATCAAGATCGCCGGCCCATAAGGCGGCAATCTTGGTATTTGTTGCGCGGCAGGCGACAAAGCCGTGCCACCTGGAACCTAGAGCCGGATCACCGAGATCAGCCGGCCGTAATCGGCCTCGCGCGCATGGGTGGACCTGCGGTAGGAGTAGAACCGGTCCGCATTGGAATAGGTGCAATGCCGTGTCCATTCCGCATCCACGCCCGCAGTGCGCAGCTTGTGCAGTCCAAAGCCCGGCAGATCAAACTGGTACCGCCCGTCCGCCCCATTGGCGAAGAACCGCGCGAATTGCGGATCATCGTCCAGAAATGCCTCAAGGAATTCCGGGCCAACCTCGTAGGCTCTCTGGCTGATGCTTGGGCCGATCACGGCGGTGATGTTCTCCCGGTCGGCGCCGAGGTCGATCATCGCCTCGACCGTCGCCTCCAGAACCCCGTCCAATGCGCCGCGCCACCCGGCATGGGCCGCACCGACGACACCCGCCTCCGGGTCGGCGAACAGCACCGGTTGGCAATCGGCAGTCAGAACCCCCAGCGCAAGCCCCGGCGTATCCGTCACCATCGCATCGGCCTTGGGCTTGGGTGCGCCCAGCGGACCGTCCACTGTCGCCACATCGGCTGAATGAACCTGGTGCACTGTCACAAGATTGTCTTCGGCGACCTGCATCGCCTCGGCCACCCGCGCGCGGTTGATGTCGACGATCTCGGACTGGTCGGTCGATCCCGATCCACAATTCAGCCCGGCAAAGACCCCCGAGGACGCGCCGCCGCGGCGCGTGAAGAACCCGTGGCGCAGGGGCGCAAGACTGTCCGAGGTGATGATCTCAAGCGTCATGGGTCAAGTCCCGGTGGCGGCGAAGCGGTGCCGGGGTAAAGCCCCAGCACCTTGAACAGGGAACCCATTTCATCGGGGTGGGTCAACCGCCGATGCGCGGCAACATGCGCCTCCAGGGCTGCCGGGTCCAGACTTTTGGCCAAACCTTGCGCCCGCGGTGTGATTCCCAGCCGTTCAAGAAAAACACCCTGGTTGGTCAGTTGCGTCGCCGCGCATTTCGCCCTGAGCGCCGACCGCGCCAAGGCCTCGAAATCCACATGCGCGGTCAGATCGGCGTGTCCCGGAGCCTCGAAGGGATCAACCGGCCGGTGCGCCCGCACCGCCTGGAAGGTATCGCCATCGGACCGCCACCCGCCGTAATCAATGACGACCGCCATGCCGCCCTGTGCAGCGATCCGGTGCGCCACCGCGTCGATCACCGTCTGCCCCTGTGCGCAGACCTCGACCAAGGCACCGGGTGCCGTATCTCCAAGCCGGTGCTCCAGCATGTCGATCGGTGCCGGATCGCTCAGTCCGCGTTGCAGTCTGCCCGCCTCGGACAGGCCCACCATCACCTCGCGCCATCCGTTGTGGTCGCGCTGGAACTGGCGGATCGGCAGGGCATCGAAAAACTCGTTCGCAATCGCGAAGACCGGCATATCCTCCGGCAGGGTCTCGACCGTATCGTGCCACACCGGCTGATGCGCGGGCAGGGCGGCGGCTTGCAAATCGCGCATCCGCGCCGAGGCCTCGACCAGGTGCAGCGCGGCGGCCGTGTGAAACCCGGGGATCTGCAAAGTCGCGCGCATCACGTCGGCGATGAGCGTCCCGCGCCCCGGTCCAAGCTCGACCAATGCAAACGTCTCCGGTGCGCCTTGATCCATCCAAGCCTGCGCGACGCAGAGGCCGATCACCTCGCCGAACATCTGGCTTATCTCGGGTGCGGTGGTGAAATCACCCGCCGCGCCCAGCGCATCCTGCGTTGTGTAATAGCCGTGTTCGGGATGCAGCAGACAGGCCGACATGTACTGTGCCAGGGACATCGGCCCGGTCGTCCTGATCTGTCGTTTCAGTATCTCGGCAAGGGCGGTCATGTCCGGCGCGCCGACCTCCAGAGGTAGAGCCCGATGGCAATCATCGGCAGCGACAACAGTTGCCCCATTGTCAGCCCGTATCCGCCCACATGCCAGGCCAGGCCAAGCGGATTGCCCTCGGACACGAACTGCGCGTCAGGTTGGCGAAAGAACTCGACCAGGAAGCGCGCCGCGCCGTATCCGCCGATGAACAGCCCGACGATCCGCCCCGGCACCTTGAGCGCCCCGCGCCGGAACGCCAGCCACAGCAAGGCGCCGCCGAGCAGGATGCCTTCCAGGACCGCTTCATAGAGTTGCGAGGGATGCCGCGCACAGATCTCTCCCGCCGCCTGTCCACAGGCCTGTGCCGCCGCACCGGGAAACTGCACGCCCCAGGGCAGCTCCGTCGGCCGGCCCCAAAGCTCTGCATTGATGAAGTTGGCGATCCGCCCCAGCAGCAGGCCCGGCGGTGTGGCCAGGGCCATCATGTCCGCCGCTGAGCGCAACGGGATGGAGGCGCGCATGCAATAGAGCCAGCCAGCGAGAATTACCCCGATCAGCCCGCCGTGAAACGCCATGCCGCCTTGCCATATGAAGGGGATCTGCATCGGGTTGGCGAAATAATAGGCGGGTTGGTAAAACAGCACGAAGCCAAGCCGCCCGCCAAGAATGATCCCGAGGATCACCCAAGTCAGCAATTCCTCGACCTGTTCGGGCCGCATCGGCGGTGTGTTCGCGGGCCAGAGCGCCGCGCGCTTCACGGCTGCAACCGCGATCCGCCAGCCGATCAGGATGCCGGCGATATAGGCCAGCGCATACCAGCGCAGCGCAAGGTCCATCCCGAAGATCGAGATGGAAAAAAGCTCCGGAGAGACATTCGGAAAGGGCAGGCCGGTCGACATGGGTGCAGATGTTCATTGCTCCGGGGCGAAGTCAACCTTGTGCCGACCGGGTCCGCGCCCCATATAGAGGGCAAGATCAGATCGGAGAAAACAATGCAGACCCGCAACAAGGTATTCGAGGACATCTCGCAACTGATGACCAACGCCATGGGCGTGGCTCAGGGCGCGCGTGAAGAAGCTGAAACAGCGATGAAATCCATGATGGACCGCTGGCTTGCGGAACGCGATTTCGTCACCCGCGAAGAGTTCGACGCTGTGCGCGCCATGGCAATGAAGGCCCGTGAAGAGAACGAGGCGCTCAAGGCGCGCCTTGACGCGATGGACGCCGAGCAGAAGTAAACCCCGGCGTCTTGCCAGGCGACGCCATCTGAAGACATGTGATCCGGGACCGATCAACCACGGGATTGGCCCGGTCCCGTTCTGGGCTGCGCCCTGCATCGCAGCCGTCAGGTGCGGGTACGCGGCGTTTCCAATATTGCAGTGAAGTCCCGACCGGCCCCGGCACATGCCGGGGTGCCGCAGCGCGGCACATCGCGCTGTTTCGGGCAAGGCAGCCGCGAATTTCGTGACTGTTTCCACAATATGTGGACCAACCGGCGCGCCCCACATCTGCTGGACTTCTCCACAACTTATTGTGTGTGTCATGGAAATATAGCTTTACGCGGGTGCGTCGGCTATGCAGCATATGTGGTAGGGGTCCAAGCAGAAATGCGCAGCCCCTAGAGCAGGCATCGAAAGGTAGGGTCTGGCCCGCCTTTCCGCACAGGCAACAGGAGGCGGCGCTATGGCCCTGTCCGAACAGTATCTTGAAGACGACGTTCACCCCATCGACATCGTTGAACACATTGCCGTTCATCACGACTGGGATTTCGACCGGATCGCCGAGGACCAGATCGCCATGGCGGTGGAAGGGCAGTGGCGCACCTACTCCATCACGCTGGCGTGGTCGCAATTCGACGAGACGCTCCGCCTGATCTGCACCTTCGACATGGAGCCGCCAAAGGACCGCCTGCCGGCGCTCTACGAAAGCCTGAACACGGTCAACGACCAGTGCTGGGCCGGGGCGTTCACATATTGGCAAGAGGCCAATCTGATGATTTTTCGCTACGGTCTCGTTCTGGCGGGCGGCAATGTCGCCAGCGCCGAACAGATCGATACGATGATCTCCTGCGCCGTCATGGGCGCGGAACGCTACTACCCGGCGTTCCAGCTTGTCGTCTGGGGCAACCGGGATCCGCAAGACGCGCTTCAGGTCGCCATTGCAGAGGCATACGGCCGCGCGTAACACTGCCCCCTGACGCAAATCGTTGGGGGCGCCATGCAACACTCGGATATCGCCAAACGCGGTCTGGTCCTTCTGGGCTGCGGCAAGATGGGATCAGCCATGCTCGAAGGCTGGCTTGCCGGTGGCGTGCCGCCCGGATCCGTCTGGATCAACGATCCGAACCCGTCCGATTGGGTGCAGGGGCAGGGAATAAACCTCAACGCTGACCTGCCGGCTGACCCGGCCATCGTCCTGGTCGCCGTCAAACCCCAGATCATGCGCGATGCACTGCCGTCGCTGGCGCGACTGGGCAATGGCACAACCCTGTTCCTCTCCGTGGCCGCCGGGATCACGATCGCCACATTCGAAAAGATGCTCGGTACCGATACCCCGGTCATTCGGTCGATACCGAACACGCCGGCCGCGGTGAAACAGGGGATCACCGCGATCATCGGCAACGCCCGGGTGACCGAAGCACAGATGCAGGATGCAGAAACGCTGCTGTCGGCCATCGGCCAGACCGTGCGGCTGGAGACCGAGGACCAGATGGATGCCGTCACCGGCCTGTCCGGATCCGGCCCGGCCTATGTGTTCCACATGATCGAATGCATGGCGCATGCCGGAGAAGCGCAGGGCCTCGCCCCCGATCTGGCGATGACGCTCGCCAAGGCGACGGTCGCAGGGGCTGGCGCGCTGGCGATGCAGTCAGACGACACCCCGAGCCAGCTGCGGGTCAATGTGACCAGCCCCAACGGCACAACGCAGGCCGGGCTGGACGTTCTGATGAACGAAGACACCGGCCTGCCACGGCTCATGGCCGATACCATCGACGCCGCTGCCAAACGGTCAAAGGACCTCGCCAATGGCTGAAATCGGGTTCGACACATTTGAACAAGTGGATATCCGCGTTGGGACCGTCACGCGTGCGGAACCCTTTCCCGAGGCGCGAAAACCGGCAATCAAGCTCTGGGTCGATTTCGGGGACGAGGTCGGCATCCGAAAATCCTCGGCCCGGATCACCGACCACTATGCGCCCGAAACGCTTGTCGGCAAGCAGGTCATGGGCGTCGTGAATTTCCCGCCCCGTCAGATCGGCCCCTTCATGTCCGAAGCGCTTGTGCTGGGCTTTGCCGATGCGCAGGGCGCCATCGTTCTCGCCATCCCCGACCACGACACCCCGAACGGAGCGCGCCTGTGCTGAAACTGCTGATCACCCGGCCCCTGCCGGACACCGTCATCGCCCAAGCGCGGGCGCATTTCGACACCACCATGCGCGACCAGACGACCCCGATGGACCGCGCCGAACTGGTCCAGAGCCTGTCCGATTACGACATCGTTCTGCCCACGCTTGGCGATCTCTACAGCGCCGATGTGTTCGACGCCGTTCCAAATCCACGCGCAAGGCTGCTGGCCAATTTCGGTGTCGGATACAACCATATCGACGCCGCCGCCGCGAAATCCATCGGCATCGCGGTCACCAACACGCCGGGTGCCGTAACCGACGCGACCGCCGATATCGCAATGACGCTCATGCTCATGACCTGCCGCCGGGCGGGCGAAGGCGAACGGCTTGTCCGCGCGGGGCAATGGCAGGGCTGGCACCCGACGCAATTGCTGGGCCTGCACCTGACGGGCAAGACGCTTGGTATTGTTGGCATGGGCCGCATCGGACAAGCCATTGCGCAACGCGCGCATCACGGCTTCGGAATGACGCTGAAGTATTACAACCGCTCGTCCAAACCGCTGCCCTTTCCCGCCGAACAGGTCGCGTCGCTTGCCGATCTGGCCGCACAGGTGGATGTGCTGGTCATAGCGGTCCCCGGCGGGGCCGAGACGCACCACATGATCGACGCATCCGTGCTTTCGAACATGAAACCCCACGCACGATTGGTGAACATCGCGCGTGGGGACGTGATAAAAGAGGATGATTTGATCGCGGCGCTGGAAAAAGGCGCCATCGCCGGCGCCGGGCTGGATGTCTACGAACATGAACCCGATGTGCCGCAGGCGCTGATCGGGATGGAGACCGTCACGCTCTTGCCGCATCTGGGCACAGCGGCCCTCGAAGTGCGCGAGGCGATGGGCCTTATGGCCATCGACAACGCGCTTGCGTTTGCCAAGGGCGCGACGCTGCCGAACCCGGTCTAGACCTCCTCGGCATTCCGGCGCGGTATCGCTCCATCGCGCATCGGGTTGTCGCGTGTCGGCCATTCGGTGTCGCGGTTCTTGATCATGCGCGACACGTAATAGGCGCTTGGCCACGCCAACACGAACCCGATGACCGCGGCCGCGCCGATGACCCACCAGGTGTAGTACCCCATCGAAAAGGCCGTTATGACAAGTGTCCCGGTGATCAAGGAACCACTGAGAAGCGAAAGAATGATAGATAGTCGGTCCATTTGGATACCTCCTTTGACCAATCAACGTGACAGGGGCAGGTCCGGTTCCCAGGTCGCACCACGTCAATTCAGATATTGGTGAAGCGGTGTCCTGTGCTCATGCCATTCGACAAGACGTCCGCATGACCCGGTCCGCCCTTGGCGAAAGCGGCGCCGTCACGCCGTCGCATGTCATCCCGAAGGGCGACCTGTCAGGGCCCAGACCCTGATCCCTGGCCATTGGGCTGCACGATCCTTTTGTTCGAACAAGAAAGGGGCCAAACGGCCCCCTTCTGTCCCGAATTTCGAAAGGGGTCACTCCCAGAAGCCCTCGTCAACGCCTTCCATGCTCTCCAGCTGCTCTTCGTTGTGCCTGGTCACGAAGGCATAGCTGCTGTCATCCAGCGCCGCGAGGTTCAGGTCCGCGACCGGAATCATCACGTGCTTGTCGGCGACATCAAGAAAACCTCCGACCTCGGCAACGATACCGATCATCTGGCCGGTCCGGTTCAAGACGATATCCTCGATTTCACCGATATCGTTCCAATCTGCACCGACCGCGTCGTACATGGTGTCAGGCGACCAGCCTTCGTCATCGGCTTCGTTCATCGTGTAGACATTGCCGCCGGTTATGTCCCGCGTGCGGATCAGGCCGTCTGCATCATCCATCGATGTGGACGCACCCATGCCGCTCTCCGACATGCTGCCGTCTGTGTCCGAACCCGTGTGGCTTTCGGCCCAGGCACCTGCGGTCGAAAGCGTCAGAGCGAGGGCGGATACGAGTAACTTGGTCATTGGTCTCTCCAGTCATGCTGTTGCAGTCATGGAAAGAACAAGCTCCACGGCGCTTGCGTTCCTGAAAATCTTTCATGATTTCGGGGGGGGCGACCGGGGCGGCCCCGACATCACCGCGTGCCGGTTTCCTGCCGCCAGTGCTTGCGGCACAGGCTGACGTAGGTCTCGTTCCCGCCGATCTGGACCTGGTCGCCTTCGGTCAGCGCGGTGCCATGCGCATCGCGGCGGACAACCATCGTGGCCTTGCGCCCGCAATGACAGATCGTGCGCACTTCTCGCAGCGAATCCGACAGCGCCAGCAGGGTCGCCGAACCGGGAAACAACGCGCCCCTGAAATCCACCCGCAGCCCGTATGCCATCACCGGGATGCCCAGATCGTCGGCCACCCGCGCCAGTTGCCAGACCTGCACCGGGGTAAGAAACTGTGCCTCGTCGATAAAAACACAGGCGATCGGCTGGCGCTCCTGCAGCATGACTATTCGTGCGAACAGATCGTCGGTGGTCGCAAAGGTCTCTGCCTCGCGGGCAAACCCGATCCGTGAGCCAATCTGCCCCTTGCCGGCCCGGTCATCGAACGCCGCTGTCATCCGGCAGACCGCCATGCCGCGCTCCTCGTAGTTATGCGCGGCCTGCAACAGCAGGGTGGATTTCCCCGCGTTCATCGTCGAATAGTGAAAGTAGAGCTTCGCCATGCCGCGTCATGTGCCGCAACAGGCCCCGGCGCGCAAGGTTCCGGGCGCGCCGCATCGCCACATCGGGCCGGACAAGGTGTGCCTTGAACCCGACACCTTCGGCTCCAGCACCAACATCCCATTGCATTAAGATCAAAGTCAGGGAAAACAGGCACCATGGGTCCCAGAGTGCGCGGGACGATCCAAAGGGGTCTGTATATGCCAACGTTCGGTCCGTATCTGAAGAAACATTCCGAGTTGCTTGTCAAGGACGTCGGCATCGAGGCAGCGTGCCGGATCACCGGCAAATCCAAGGCGACACTTGGCCGCTATTACGCCGACCACGATGAACACGCGGACCGCTTCATGCCGATCGATGCGGTGGCGGCGCTGGAACAGGTGTCCAGCTACCCCCATGTCACCGCCGCCCTTGCCGAACTGCGCGGCATTTCCCTGACCTTCGAGACCCGCCGCGACAATGAAACCAGGAAAGGCGGGGTCAATTCCGATGTCGTCGCGCTCAGCCAGCGCTTTGCCATGCTGATGTCCGAATACCACCAATCGATCCAGGATGGCGTGATCAGCGCCAATGAGGCGCGCCGCCTGCTGCGCGAAACGCTCGCGCTGCAACAGGTCCTGGTCGATATGAAGCTCAATCTCGAAGATGAAACAGTTTGACCGCGTCATCTCCGATCGCGGATCCAGATACGCGGTCAGCGGCGGTCCCGTCGCAACCCGCGATGCAGCATTGGGGTTTCTCAAGGACCTGAAACGCGCCAGGAAATTCGCCAAGGCGACGCATAACACCTGGGCCGTGCTGTTTTCCGAAGGACCGCCACTCAAGAATGACGACGGCGAAGGCGGGGCCGGGCAGATCATCCTGCAGATGCTCGAACGCGACGCCCTGACAGATCACATCATCGTCGTCACCCGCTGGTATGGCGGCAAGCACCTGGGCGGCGACCGCTTCCGCCATGTCCAGAGCTGCGTGCGCCATTACCTCGACAACCGCTAAAGCCGCGCCGGCGTGGGGGCGCGTCACCGCGACTGGCTGACACGCCGCGCCCGACGCCGAAGGTGCCAGCGATAGATCAGCGGCGCCAGCAGGTGATCATAGCCAAAGCCCGCCATGTGACGGACCCCCGGAAAACCGATCACCCTGGCAAGCCAGCGGTATCGCGGCATCTCGCGCCATAGTTCAAGAAAGGCGGGAATGCCCGAGTGGACCTGCCCGTCTCGCATCACGTAAAGCCGGCGCGCCGCCTTGTCCTCGTCGATCCCCCAGGCCGCCCGGTCGGGCCCGTTCAGATCGTCGAACCGGATCGGCAACCCCTCTTTTTGCGCATAGGCGGCATAGTGGTTGATCTCGAACGAACAGACAGGGCAGTCGTCGTTGTAAAGCACGCGCGTTTCGGATCTCTGTGTCATGCCCGAAAGGTAACCCGCGCGCCGGGCGCGGCAAGGCATGGCGGGTTTCCGCTGCGGTCCGGGTCTTCTCTGGTTGGAAAATATCCCGGGGGTTTGGGGGCAGAGCCCCCAAGCGGTCGCATCAGGCGCAGCCTGATCCGATCCTCAAAGACGCCCCCAGAGATCGTATTCCCCGGCCTCGTCCACCTCGACCGACACTATCTCGCCGACGCTCAGGCCTTCGGTCCCCTCATCGATGAACAGGTTGCCATCGATCTCGGGCGCATCGGCCTTGGTGCGGCAGGTGGCGATGCCGTCGGCGTCGATATCGTCGATGATCACATCCATCCGCCGCCCGACCTTCGCGGCCAGCTTGGCCTCGGAAATCGCCTGCGCTTTTTCCATGAACCGGTCCCAACGCTCCTGCTTGACCGCCTCGGGGACATGATCCGGCAAGGCGTTCGACCGGGCGCCGGCGACATTCTCGTACTGGAAACACCCGACCCGGTCCAGCTGCGCCGCGTCCATCCAGTCCAGCAGCGTCTGGAACTCGGCCTCGGTCTCGCCGGGATAGCCGACGATAAAGGTGGACCGCAGGGTGATGTCGGGGCAGATCTCGCGCCAAGCCGCGATCTCGTCCAGCGTCCGCGCGGCGGCGGCGGGCCGTGCCATGCGCTTGAGCGTCTCGGGATGCGCATGCTGGAACGGGATGTCCAGATAGGGCAATACCAGCCCCTCGGCCATCAGCGGCACCAGATCGCGCACATGCGGGTAGGGGTAGACGTAATGCATCCGCACCCAGGCGCCCAGGGACCCCAGGTCACGGGCCAGCGACAGGATCGGAAACTTCTCCTCCCGGTCGGTCCAGTCCGTGCCATAGGCCGAGGTGTCCTGTGAAATCACCAGAAGCTCTCGAACGCCGCTTGCGACCAGTTTTTCCGCCTCGCGCAGCACCGCACGCGGGGGCCGCGACGTGAGCCTGCCGCGCATGTCCGGGATGATGCAGAACTTGCACTTGTGATTGCAGCCCTCGGAAATCTTCAGATAGCTGTAATGACGCGGCGTCAGCGACACGCCCGAAGCGGGCAGCAGGTCGACAAAGGGATCCGGCGCAGGCGGCACCGCGCTGTGGACCGCGTCCAGCACTTGTTCGTATTGATGCGGCCCGGTCACCGCCAGCACGCGGGGATGCGCGCCGGTGATGTAATCCGGCTCCGCGCCCAGGCAGCCGGTGACGATCACGCGGCCGTTTTCCACCAGGGCCTCGCCGATCGCATCGAGGCTTTCCGCCTTGGCCGAATCGAGAAACCCGCAGGTGTTCACGATCACCGCGTCGGCGCCGGAATAATCCGGGCTGATCCCATAGCCTTCGGCGCGCAGTCGGGTGAGGATGCGTTCGCTGTCCACCAGCGCCTTGGGACACCCCAGCGACACCATGCCGATGGTGGGCTGGCCGGCGCGGGGCGCGTCGGACAGCCGCGCGGCTGGCGCAAGATCGGGGCGAAGCGAAGGGGGGTTCTGGGTCATGCGCTGCATATAGGCGGTCGCGCCGCCCGGCGAAAGCCCGAACCGACCGCGGAATTGACGGCGCAGCCTGCCGTCCCGGCGCGCAGAGGCGCGTGGGACCCGGACCAACTGAAGTGCCGGCCATGCCCGGCACCAGCCAGCGCTTTTGCGCAGTCTCGCTCCGTTCGTACTGTTCGCGCCCCGCGATGCAGGCTCTGCGACCGCCCCTGCTCGGGGGCTCTTCAGTCAAATCCAGTCCTCTGCCGGGGGTGTCGCAGAGCCGTGTTTCGGCCCTGTGGGCAGAGCGGCCTTTAGGGGTCCCGCCCGCCCGGTGATATGGTCGGGCGGTCGGTCCGGAATGGTAAAGAAACGGTAAATCCGTCCCTGTAACCCATTGATCTTACGTGTCTGGCAGGGCGTCCCAGCCGTGGGACGCCCGGATCATCGCCGCCGGTCGCGGCGCGATGACATGGGTTGGAAGGCAACTCCGACATGGGCCTCGCAATAGGGTTTGCCTTGCTGGACCGGAAGCCCGCAGAACCAGAAATCCGATGTCGCCGGGTCCCCGACGGGCCATTTGCAGGTCCGCTCGGTCAGCTCCATCAGGGTCAGTTTCTTGGCTTTCTTTTCGATAGCATTCACCTTCGCCAAAGCTTCGGGGCTGATTTCATTCGCCGATGGCTGCGGCGGCAATGGCTGGCCCGCCGGAATGATCTGCTTGCGCGCGTTTGCGGCCGGGCTCGCCGATTTCGTTTCCATCGAAACGGCTGGCTTGGCGGGCTTTTCCGCCGCCAGCTCCTTGGGCTCGGGCTTCGGCTTGGCCTCTTCCGCGGCCTTGGGGGCCGGCTTCGGCTCGGGCTTGGCCGCCGCGGGCGTCGCGCCGGCGCGGTTCGACAGGCCCAGGCGATGCACCTTGCCGATCACGGCATTGCGGGTCACGCTGCCCAGCTCCTTGGCAATCTGGCTCGCTGACTGGCCTTCGTTCCACATCTTCTTGAGCAGCTCAACACGCTCATCGGTCCAGGACATCTCTCGCCCTCCATCAAAAAAAGCGGCCGTTTGCGTTGGCCGCCCGAAATCTCTAAGTCAGCATCTATTCTAATCATGCACGGGAGAGTTACAACCCGCGCAGACCGTCAAGAGGCCATGAATGCAGAACACCGGGCAGATGATCGCGAAGGAGCGCCGTTTCGGGCGCGTAAACTGGCTGGGCCTGCTGACGCTGGGCCAGCGCGAGGTGCTGCGGTTCCTCAATGTCTGGACCCAGACGCTTTTGGCACCGGTGGTCACGGCCGGGCTGTTCATGCTGATTTTCACCATCGCCATCGGACCGCGCCGAGGGGATGTGATGGGGGTTGATTTCACCACCTTCATCGCGCCGGGCATCCTGATGATGACGGTGATCCAGAACGCCTTTGCGAATACCTCGTCCTCGATCGTGGTGGCCAAGGTCCAGGGCAATATCGTCGACACGCTGATGCCGCCGCTCTCTGCGGGCGAGCTGGTTCTCGGCTACCTTGCCGGGGGGGTCGCGCGTGGGTTGATGGTGGCCCTTGCCATCGCAGTGGCGCTCTGGGTCTTTCTGGGTATCGTGCCGCAGCAGCCCTTGGCGGCGCTCTTTTTCGTCGTCGTGGGGGGTGCGCTTTTGTCCGGGATCGGCATGGTCGCCGGTATTTTTGCCGAGAAGTTCGACCAGATGGCGGCGATCACCAATTTCATCGTGACACCGCTCGCCTTCCTGTCGGGCACCTTCTATTCGGTCGAGGCGCTTCCGCCGCTTCTGAACGATATCTCGCATGCCAACCCGATCTTCTATCTGATCGACGGTGTGCGCTGGGGCATGATCGGCGTATCGGACAGCAGCCCGCTGCTGGGCGCGGTGGTGGCGGTTGTCAGCACGGTGGCGATCAATTTCGTGGCGTGGTCATTTTTCCGGCGCGGCTACCGGCTAAAGGCGTGATCCTGCCCTCGATGCCCCGATCCGGGCCAGTGCCAACACGTGTTTCGGGGCCGGTCTGGCCCGGACCCGGAGTGTGGCGCCGGCGCGATCACGACACCGCCCAGTTTGCTGACAAGCGCGCTGTGCAACGGGCCTTTCCGCCCGCCCGGGCGCTAGATGACGTCCCGCCGAAGCCCCGCGACAGCGCGGGACGGTCACGACGGCTTGGCCGGGACCACCTGTTGCACGATTCCGACCAGCACCAGGTAGACGGACGTTGCGATCAACCCCCAAACCGCCCAGCTTTCGGGGTGGAAATCTACCCAGGCCGCCCAGCCGGCAAAGAAGGTCCACGCAAGTGCGATGGGCAGCGACAGGGTGCGCCAGCGTTCGGTGCGCACGGGATGGATGAATTTCAGTGGCAGGAACATCGTTACCGACAGGATCGCGACGATGGCCAGTGAAACCCAGAAATTCGGCTCTATCGCGAAAAGCACGAGGACAAGCATGTTCCAACAGCCCGGAAAGCCCTGAAAAGAATTGTCGGGCATCTTCATCCGGCAATCCGCGAAATACATCACCGATGCGAAGGTGATCGTGATGATCGCGAACCACCCCATCCAGCCAGGCAAAAGGCCGGATTGGAACAGGGCAAAGGCAGGGATGAACACATAGGTCAGATAGTCGATGATCAGATCGAGCAGCACGCCGTCAAAGCGTGGCGCGTTCACTTTTACATCGTATTTGCGGGCCAAGGGCCCATCCACGCCATCGACGGCAAATGCCACCACCAGCCAGAGAAACATGATCGACCATTTTTCCTGCGCTGCCGCGAGCAGCGCAAGCATGGCAAAAACAGCCCCCGTGGCGGTGAGCAGATGGACAAGAAGCGCGCGATATTTATCCGTCATTGCGGCGTTCTGGCGCAAAACAGTGACAGGCGCAACGGATCTTGCGGGACAGCCGCGAGCATGGATGATCTTGCCACATCAAGCTGTGGCGTTCGGGCACGGATATTCACGTGCCGTCACATCGACGCGGCGACGAGGTGCTGGTCTTCCTGCCCGCTGATTGTCGTGCTGACGATCTGGCCCACCGGCTGGGGGCTGGCAAAGCGGACTTCCGTGAATTGCTCAGTCCGGCCCATGTCCGGCGCTTCCATCAAGACGCGATGCGCGCAGCCTTGCTGCTGGTGCAGGTGACGGGTCACCGCGTCCCGCCCTTTCGCGCGCAGGTGTGCGGCGCGGGATTTGATCGTGTTGCCATTGACCTGCGGCATCCGCGCAGCGGGCGTTCCCTTGCGCGGGGAGTAGGGAAAGACATGCAGCCAGGTCAGGTCGCACTCGTCGACCAACCTCAGAGAGTTTTCGAACTGCGCCTCTGTCTCGGTCGGGAAGCCCGCGATGATGTCCGCGCCAAAGGTCATGTCGGGCCGTAGTGCGCGCGCCTCTTCGGCAAAGCGGATCGCATCGTCGCGCAGATGCCGCCGTTTCATGCGTTTGAGGATCAGATCGTCTCCGTGTTGCAGGCTCAGGTGCAGATGCGGCATCAGGCGCGGCTCGGTGGCGATTGCCTGCATCAGGTTCTCGTCCACCTCGATGCTGTCGATCGAACTGATCCTCAGGCGCGGAAGATCGGGCACCAGCTTGAGGATGCGCATGACGAGATCACCCAGCTTTGGCGTCGCTGGCAAGTCCGCGCCCCAAGAGGTCAGGTCCACGCCGGTCAGCACCACCTCGTTGAAGCCGGTGTCCACCAGCCGCTTGATCTGGTCCACGATGACGCCGGCAGGCACGGAGCGTGAATTGCCCCGGCCGTAGGGGATAATGCAGAATGTGCAGCGGTGATCGCAGCCGTTCTGTACCTGCACGTAAGCCCGGCTGCGCGTGCCGAACCCGTCGATCAGATGCTGCGCGGTTTCCGTCACCGACATGATGTCATTGACCTGCACCGCTTCGGTCTGGCCGACAAAATCGGCCGCAAGGCCGGACCATGTGTCCGGCGTCATCTTCTCGGTATTGCCGATGACCGCGTCCACCTCGGACATCTCGGCAAAGGTGCCGGGTTCGGTCTGAGCGGCGCATCCGGTAACAATGAGTTTCGCCTCGGGATTCTCGCGCCGCAGTTTGCGAATTTCCTGCCGCGCCTTGCGCACCGCTTCGGCGGTGACGGCGCAGGTGTTGACGACCACGGCGTTTTCCAGACCGGCCTGTCCGGCCAGGTCTTTCATTGCCTCGGTTTCGTAGGCGTTGAGGCGGCAGCCCATGGTGGTGAACTTTGGCAGGGTCATGACGCCTGCTCCAGCCAGTCTGGTCTGAGTGTCCCTGTAAAGACATGGGCGGTCGGCCCGGTCATCCAGACACCGTCGTCGCGCCAGTCAATCTCGATCGTTCCGCCATCAAGGTCGATCTGCACGCGCGGTCCGGTCAGGCCACGCCGCGCGGCTGCGACAGCAGTGGCACAAGACGATGAGCCGGAGGCAAGCGTCACGCCGACACCGCGCTCCCAGACCCGCATGCGCAGATGGTTATTTCCAATCACGCTGGCGAATTGCACGTTGGTGCGCTCGGGGAAAAGCGGGTGATGCTCAATCTCGAACCCGCGCGATTCAAGGTCCACCTTTTCGGCATCGGCGACGAAGAAGGTGCAATGCGGATTGCCCATGCCGGTCGCTGTCGGCGCGCCGTCGATTGGCAGTTCCAACGTGTCCGTTTCCTTTGCCAGTGGCACCTTGTCCCACGCAAGTTGCGGTGGACCCATATTGACCGAGGTGAGACCGCGCCCCGCATCCCGCGCGCGTAAATGTCCTCGCTCGGTGGTCAGGACCAATTCGGGGAGCTCTGTTTCGGTCATCAGGTGGCGCGCGATGCATCGCGTGGCATTGCCGCAAGCCCCCGCAGTGGATCCGTCCGCGTTGTAGAACGTCAGCCGGGCGGCGGCATCGCCCTCGCTCGGTTCGATGATCGCGAGCTGATCAAACCCGACGCCGCGATGCCGGTCGCCAATCGCCTGTGCCAGATTTGCCGTCATCTTTACCGTCTGCACACGCCCGTCCAGCACGACAAAATCATTGCCGAGCCCGTGCATTTTCATAAATGAGATGGCCTGTGCCGTATCGTGCGTCATGAGCGCGGATATACGCCCCCGGACGTCATCTTTCCAGTGCGTTGACTTCGCCACTCCGCGCAATTCGTGAAGTTTGGCCGGGATTGGGTCCTTTTGGGGGTTGACCGTCCCCCGACGTCTTTCTAGGTAGCGGCACAGTGGGCCGTTAGCTCAGTTGGTAGAGCAACTGACTTTTAATCAGTGGGTCGCAGGTTCGAACCCTGCACGGCTCACCACTGAATTTCCGTAAAGTCCTGAAAGGGATCGGGCCCGCACAGGGCGTCTTCCAAGGTGAATGCGCCGGGTGCCGCGGGGCCGAGGCCAACGGGCGTCGTCGTGCCGCGTTTGAGTTCGCGACCGTTCACGGTTAGGCGCTGTTTTGGCTATGCCGTGTGGGGTTTCTGGCAGGGTCTGCCTGCGATCGGGATTCGCCCGAACGAAGGCTCAGCGCCGCCAGACGGCGGCACATGAGCTGTGCAAGCGGCTTTGGCGTGTCAGCCGTTGCGGCAGGTCTTGACGCCGATGATGCTGTAGGCCGGGCAATTGCCGATGAACGCCGTCACCGCGAAGACAACCGCGACGATCACGGCCAGCCAGAACAGAATGCCGGATCCGAGCACATTCGTCCCAAGCGCGAGGACCAGCAACAGGACCGCAATGCCGAGTCGCAGGCCGCGGTCGATTTTTCCCATATTCGTAGTCATGTTTCCCTCCATCGAGAATCTACACCCGAATTATGGCACGTCAGCGCCCGAATTTTCAGTGACTTGGTCACAGACTTGGAGGAAAGGGCTTGTCTTGCGCGGATCACACCTGCGCGTGTGCGCTTCTCACCAGGCGTTCCAGCCCGTCGTGCCCGATGAGCCGCACCTCACCGCGCGATTGCTCGATCCAGCCGCGGCGTTGGAATTCCGACAAGGTCCGCGAGACCACCTCGCGCGCGGTGCCCAGTTCGGTGCCGAGAACCGCGTGGGTCGCGTGCACCGTGTCCGTGCTGTCCGCCAGTTCGAGCAACCGCGAGGCCAGCCGCACATCCATGCGCTGGAACACGATGTCATCGATCAGGGTGAATAGGTCGGTGATTCGACGAGAATAGGCGGTGAAGACGAATTCCCGGAACACCGTCGACCGGGCCACGAGCGTGTCAAAGGTCTTGCGCGGAATGGCCACCGCTTTCACCTCGGTTTCGGAAATGCCTTCGGCAGAGTAATCTTCGAAGGCCAGCATGCAAGCCGTGGTCAGGACACAGCTTTCACCGGCATGCACGCGATAGAGAAACACCTCGCGTCCGGTGTCGGAGCGTTGCTGCACCTTCACCGTCCCTTCCAGCAGCAGCAAAAGGTTGTCCACGGTTTGCCCCGGCTCGAAGATTTCCTTGCCAGCCGGGACGGTCACGATCTGGCTTCCTGCCTCGAGTTCGGACCGGATGTCCTCCGGCAGGCGGCTCAGCCCCGCAAATTTGTCGATCCAGGATGCATCCATTTTTGAACGTCCAGCGCTTGGCGCCAGGGGGGACGCAGCCATCCCCGTGTCTGACCTCGGTTTCGATATTAGCCGATTGGCTGGTCAAACACCTACACTGCACATGTGCTTGTGACAAATGCGACAGACTGACAGAGAGGACGGTCCCACCGCGCGCAATGACTGGCGCGGTGGGGACGTTTCAGAAGCTTAGAACACGTGTATCTGCCGCCATCAGCGTGGCTGCCATCTCGTCAGGCTTTGCAACGCCGATTCCATCCAGCAGAACGGACTGGTCATCGCCCCGGCCCGGAAGATAGATCGCACAGACCTCGACGGTTGCGTCTGTCTTGTCCCGGATCATCTGCATCAGGCCCTGCGGGCTCATGTCGCGTGGCGGCTGTCCCGCAGTGGCGCTTTCGGGAGCGTCCTGCAGCGCGAGATCCCCGGCTGGACCACAGAGCAGAATATGGGCATCCGCACCCTGCTGCGCAGCCTGGAAGGTCAGGACCATCGACATGAGCTGCGTCTGCGCGTCCGGCGATGTCACGACGGTGACCAGCTTGGACGCATCCTGCGCCGCCGCGGAAACGGCAGTTGTCGCGGCGAGAATGGTGGAGAGGATGAGTTTTTTCATGGAGTGCCTCTTTGGGGTTTGAAATGTCTCCACTGTGGCGGGCCAGCCGTGTGGCGTTTTTCCCCGCAGTGAAGGTCGCGTCATATCAATGCTGCCACGCGGCACGACACGCTGTCGGTGACTTGATCACTGAACCGCGACGGCACAGGAATTTTCCAGCCGTGCCCTTGCAAAGCAGGCTGCAGGGGGTAATAAATGCGAATGACTTGCATTTTCATGGTGGGCTCGACCTGGCGACCACGGAGGCACGTTCGATGAAATCGAAAACTGCGACAATCCTGTCAGCCGCTTTGCTTGCGCTGGGGACGGGCGCTGTGGCGGAAGAGAAATTGAAGGTGGTCACAACCTTCACCGTTCTGGCGGACATGGCAGCCAATGTTGCCGGTGATGCGGCAGAGGTTGTCTCTATCACCAAGCCGGGGGCCGAGATTCACGGCTATCAGCCGACGCCGCAGGATATCGTGCGCGCGGTCGATGCAGACCTGATCCTCTGGAACGGCCTCAATCTCGAGCTTTGGTTCGAACAATTCGTCTCGAACCTTGGCGATATGCCCTCCGTTACAGTGTCCGATGGAATCGATCCGATATCCATCGCGGCGGGAAGCTACGCCGGAAAGCCCAACCCGCACGCGTGGATGGGGTTGGACAACGCGTTGATCTATGTCGATAATATCGCCAAGGCCTTTGCCGAACAGGATCCTGGAAACGCGCCCGTCTATGCCGAGAACGCAACCCGCTACAAGGAGGCGTTGCGCGCGACGCTGGAGCCGTTGCGCGACGCGGTGGACGATGTGCCGCAATCGCAGCGCTGGCTTGTCACCTGCGAGGGCGCCTTTAGCTATCTCGCCCGCGACCTGGGCCTGCAAGAGCTTTACCTCTGGCCGATGAACGCCGATCAGGTGGGCACGCCGCAGCAAGTGCGGTCCGTGATCGACGGTGTGCGCGACAACAATATCCCCGTGGTTTTCTGTGAAAGCACCGTCAATACCTCACCGGCAGAACAGGTCGCGCGGGAAACCGGTGCAGCCTATGGCGGCGTGCTCTATGTTGACTCATTGAGCGACGCCGGCGGCCCGGTGCCGACGTATCTCGATCTGCTGCGCGTGACCACGCAAACCGTGGCGGACGGGCTGACGTCTGCCGCGAATTGATCCTGGCCTGCAGGGCCGTGCAGCCCCGAAACCGTGAGGACACATCATGCTCGACCAAGAGCGCCGGACCAGCCACGCGACCTCGCCCAACACCAGGGACGCAGGGTTGTCGGCACACAATGTGACGGTCAGCTACCGCAACGGCCACACTGCCCTGTGGAATGCCAGCTTCGAGATCCCGAGAGGCACCGTCACCGGGCTGGTGGGGGTGAATGGTGCCGGAAAATCGACGCTGTTCAAGGCGATCATGGGGTTCGTTCCGGCATCGCAGGGCGAAATACGCATCCTCGGTCTGCCGGTAAAGGAGGCGCTGGCCCGCAGCCTCGTGGCCTATGTGCCGCAATCCGAGGAAGTGGACTGGGCGTTTCCGGTGCTGGTCGAAGACGTGGTGATGATGGGCCGCTACGGCAAGATGGGGTTCCTCCGCCGAGCCAGTGCAAAGGACCGCGCCGCCGTGGACGACGCGCTGCGCCGCGTCAACATCCAGGACCTGCGCCACCGCCAGATCGGCGAACTGTCGGGCGGCCAACGCAAACGCGTTTTCCTGGCACGCGCGCTGGCGCAGGACGGGCAGGTGATCCTTCTGGACGAGCCCTTCACCGGGGTCGACGTCAAGACCGAACACCAGATCGTCGCCCTGCTGCGCGACTTGCGAGACGAGGGGCGGGTGATGCTGGTTTCGACTCATAACCTTGGTTCGGTGCCCGAGTTCTGCGACCGAACGGTGCTGATGAAAGGCACGGTGCTCAGCTTTGGACCAACCGAAACAACCTTCACCCGCGAAAATCTCGAAAAGACCTTTGGCGGTGTGTTGCGTCACTTCACGCTGGGCGGCGATACCCTGCACGACGATGAGGACGCGCGCGAGGTGACGATCTTTACCGACGACGAACGTCCCTTCGTGCAATACGGCGACAAGACCCAACGGACGGAGCCGGACGCATGATCGCGTCTTTGATGGAACCGTTCGGATACACGTATATGGTCAACGCGATGTGGGTGTCGGCGCTGGTCGGGTCGGTTTGTGCGTTCCTGTCCTCATACCTGATGCTCAAGGGGTGGTCATTGATTGGCGACGCGCTGTCCCATTCCGTCGTGCCCGGCGTGGCCGGGGCCTATATCCTTGGCTTGCCCTTCGCCTTGGGCGCATTCATTGCGGGGGGATTGGCGGCGTCGATCATGCTGTTCCTGTCAGAAAGATCAGGGCTGAAGCCGGATGTCATCATCGGGATGATCTTCACGTCCTTTTTCGGCCTTGGCCTTTTCATGGTGTCGATCAACCCGATGTCGGTGTCGATCCAGACCATCACGATGGGCAATATCCTTGCCATTACACCCGGGGACACGCTGCAGTTGGCGATCATCGGAATCGTCTCTCTTGCCGTGCTCATGGCAAAGTGGAAAGATCTGATGGTCACGTTCTTCGATGAAAACCATGCCCGCGCCATCGGGCTGAGACCACGGCTGCTCAAGGCGGTGTTCTTTGTCCTTCTGTCGGCCTCCGTCGTGGCCGCGATGCAGACCGTTGGCGCGTTCCTTGTGATCGCGATGGTGGTGACACCGGGAGCGACAGCATATCTTCTGTGCGACCGCTTTGCGCGGCTGATCGTGACATCGGTTGCGATCGGATCGATCACGAGCTTTGCCGGAGCCTATATCAGCTACTTTCTTGATGGGGCGACAGGCGGCATAATCGTGTGCCTGCAAACCCTCATCTTTCTCGCGGCGTTTGTCCTTGCCCCGCGCCACGGTCTTCTGGCCGCCCGACGCAAGGCGAAAGACGTCTTGCAGGATGGACCAGATGACGGGCTATTGCCGGACCATCCGGCAAAGGACGGTGCATGATGGACCTTGAAACCCTGCTTTTGCCATTTCGGTTTGCGTTCATGCAAAACGCTTTCTTCATCTCGGCCATGGTCGCCGTGCCCACCGCGATCCTGTCGTGTTTTCTGGTACTCAAGGGCTGGGCGCTGATGGGGGACGCGGTAAGTCACGCTGTCTTGCCGGGCATCGTGTTGGCATATATCCTCGGCATTCCGCTGATTGTGGGGGCCTTCGTCGCGGGAATGACCTGCGCGGTAGCCACGGGGTACCTGTCGTCAAACAGCCGCGTGAAAGAGGACACCGTGATGGGGGTGGTGTTCTCGGGCATGTTCGGACTTGGCATCGTGCTTTATGTCTCGATCGAGACCAACGCGCACCTGGATCACATACTCTTTGGCAACATGCTCGGGGTGGAGACGAACGAACTTTGGCTGGCGGGCACGATATCGGCCCTCGTGGTCGCCGGCCTTGTCCTGAAATGGAAAGACCTGTTGCTGCAAAGTTTCGATCCGGCACAGGCGCGCGCGTCGGGCCTTTGGGTCCATGCGCTGCATTACGGATTGCTCTCTGCCTTGTCGCTGACGATCGTCGCGACACTCTCTGCGGTGGGTCTGATCCTTGCCATCGGGCTGTTGATCGCGCCGGGGGCGATTGCCTTTCTTCTGGTGCGGCAATTCTCGACGATGCTTTGGCTGTCGGCCCTGATCAACGTGGGTGCCATGCTGACGGGCACATATCTGAGCTTTTTCCTGGACAGTGCGCCGGCACCAACGATCATCCTGATCCTGACCGCGCTTTTCGTGATGGCCTTCATCCGCCGCCAGATACTGACGCGTCGCGCGTCCTTGATCCGCGTTCAAAACGGGTAGACAGCACCGGACTTCAGAAACGGCCTGCCTGTCTCAGGTGATGACGTCCGGCGCGGTCCGACCGGTTCGCACTGCCAGTCCGGTGATCTCTGCCGTTGCCGTGGCAATCTCGTGCAGCGCGATCTGGGGTGTGAGGGTCAAATCGCCCGCCGGCCCTTCGTACCGTTCAAGATACACGCGAAGTGTCGCCCCGTCGGTTCCCGTGCCGGACAGGCGCAATACCGCGCGGCTGCCGCCTTCGAAAAAGATACGCAGCCCCTGATTGTGGCTCTGTGCGCCATCGACCGGATCGAAATAGGAGAAGATGTCTGCCTTGGTGACGGTGCAGGCGCCAAAGCTCTGCCCCGCGAGACTGTCCAGCCGGTCGGTCAGATCCGCGATCAACTCCTGTGCCGTGCCAGTATCCAGCGCCTCATAATCGTGCCGGGAATAGTAATTGCGGCCATAGGTTTGCCAATGGTCCAGTAAAACGTCTTTCACCGACATGCGACGCACCGCGAGGATGTTCAGCCAAAGCAGAACCGCCCAGAGCCCGTCTTTTTCGCGAACGTGGTCACTGCCCGTGCCAGCGCTTTCTTCTCCGCAGAGTGTCACCCGCCCGGCGTCCAGAAGGTTGCCAAAGTATTTCCATCCCGTCGGTGTCTCGAAACATTCGATCCCATAGGCGTCTGCCACGCGGTCACACGCAGCGCTGGTTGGCATGGATCGGGCGATTCCGGCGATCCCGCGTTCATACGCAGGGGCCAGATGCGCGTTTGCCGCCAGTACGGCAAGGCTGTCTGACGGCGTGACATAGATGCCCTTGCCGAGGATCATGTTGCGGTCGCCATCCCCGTCCGACGCGGCGGCGAAATCCGGCCCGTCCGGGGACATGACCAGATCGACCAGCGGTTTGGCCCAGATCGGATTGGGGTCGGGGTGGCCCTTGCCAAAATCCATGGACGGCACAGCGTTCATCACCGTGCCGTCAGGCGCGCCAAGCAGGTCTTCGAATAGTGCCTTCGCATAGGGGCCTGTCACGGCGTGCATTGCATCGAAACGCATGGTGAAACCACTTTCGAACAAGGCGCGCAGCGCGTCGAAATCGAACAGCTCTTCCATCAGCATGGCGTAATCCACCACCGGGTCCTCGATCTCGATCCGCGTGTCGCCAAGCGCGGTTTCGGCAATACCGGTCAGGTCGATGTCCGCTGTATCAAGCGTTTTGTAATGGTCGATGGTCTTGGTCGCCTCGAAGATTGCATCCGTCACCGATTCTGGCGCAGGCCCGCCATTGGCAGTGTTGAACTTGAGACCGAAATCCGCGTCGATGCCACCGGGATTATGGCTTGCCGACAGGATCAGCCCGCCATCCGCGCCGCGCTTGCGGATCAGGTGCGACGCCGCGGGTGTCGACATTAGACCGTCTTGCCCGACAATCATGCACTCTGCGCCATTGGCCGCCGCCATGCGCAGGATCGTTTGGATCGCCTCGGCGTTGAAGAACCGACCATCCCCCCCGACAACCAGCGTTTTGCCCGCAACTCCGCCGATCGCGTTGAAGATCGACTGAACGAAACACTCAAGATAACCGGGTTTCATGAACACCCGCGTTTTCTTGCGCAGGCCCGAGGTGCCCGGCTTCTGCCCGTCGAAGGCTGTGCAGTCGTAGGTCAGGATCGTCATTCGGAAACCTCTTGTACTGTCGCGATGATCTGGCGTTGCACTGCGTGCTTGAAACACAGATGACGCGATCAAACCATGTACGTGCCGAGAATTCATGGAAGTGAACCACCTCCGTCACATCAGGTGCCCGCAATCTTGGCGATATGTCCGAGAACGCGGCGACCTGATGCCCGTGCATATCGAAATTACCCCGATCCAGCCAGCGCGGGACGCGCGGCTTTCACTATGGGCTGTTCGCTGTCGAGGATCGAGACCCGCGCCATGCCGCGGCAGCGCCCCTTGTAACGGGTCGCCTGCCGGAACGTGCCGACATGGGGGCCGCCGGGACGCTCTGCCGCGCGGCGGCGTCGAACGCGCCGCATGTCCACTCATGGCGGCGATATCGGTCGCGGTGTGTTGTCTTAGGTCGGCAGGTCAAGATGGTGGCCCAGCGCGGTTGACGCGCTGGGCCGGGATCAAAGGGTCAGTCACCCAAATTCGCGGCCCAACGCGTCATCCACGGAGGTGATGATCTGATCAATATCGTCCTTGGACGCGATCAGGGCCGGGCTGAAGCACAGCGTGTTGTTATAACCGGGCAGGGACCGGTTCGTGGCCCCGATGATGATGCCTTGTTGCATGCAGTCGGCGACCACCTTCTGCACACGCTTTTCCGCCATTGGAGTGCGGGTCTCGCGGTTCTCGACCAGTTCGGCCCCGAGGAACAGGCCCTTGCCGCGGACATCGCCGATCACGGCGTGCTTGTCCGCCAGGCCATGCAGTTGGTCCAGCATGTATTCCCCAATCGCCGTGGTGTTCTCGAGCAACCCTTCATCCTCGATAATCCGCATGTTCTCCATCGCGGCCGCCGGCCCGGCGGTGCAGCCGCCAAAGGTCGAGATATCGCGGAAGTAATTCATCGGGTCCTCGTGGTCGTCCTTGAACATCGAGAACACGTCCTCGGTCGTGACAAGACACGCAATCGCAGCATAGCCCGAAGCGACACCCTTGGCCATGGTGACCATGTCGGGCTGCACGCCGTAATGCTGGTATCCGAACCATGTGCCAGTGCGGCCCAGCCCGCAGACAACCTCGTCGATATGCAACAGGATGTCGTACTTGCGGCAAATTTCCTGCACACGCTCCCAGTATCCCTGGGGCGGCGGGATCACGCCGCCACCCGCCGTCACCGGTTCGAGACAGAGCGCGCCCACGGTATCCGGCCCTTCGCGAAGGATCACCGCCTCGATCTGGTCGGCGGCCCATTCGCCGTAACTCTCGGTCGGGGCGCCCTGATCAGCAGCGCGGTATTCCAAACAATGCGGCACGCGCACGAAACCGGGCGTGAAGGGACCATACTGCGCGTTGCGTTCGTCCTGGCCGCCGGCCGACAGGCAGCCGATGGTCGTGCCGTGATAGTCGCGGTCACGGAACAGGATCTTGTGCTTCTTGCCGCCATAGCGCTTGTGGGCGATCTGGCGGACCATCTTGAAGGCTTTCTCGTTCGCCTCGGATCCGGAGTTCGTGTAATACACCCGGGCCAATCCCGGCATCTTGGAAATCAGCTTTTCCGAGAAAAGCGCACCGGGGATCGACCCGGCGGACCCCGCGAAATAATTGAGCTTCAGGAGCTGGTCGTAGACCGCCTTGGCGATGCTTTCGCGGCCATAGCCCACGTTCACCGTCCAGACCCCGCCTGACACGGCATCGAGATGCTCTTTACCCTTCTGGTCCCAGACCCGCATGCCTTTGCCTTCGACTATGATCCGGGGATCATTCGCCTCGAAGGGTTTATGCTGGATCAGATGGTGCCACACGTGGGCTTTGTCGGCCTCGACCACATGGCTGAGGTCGTTTTGGGTCAATGTGCCGTCCATGGGATCACCTCCGTCTGGGAATCAGGTATCTGGGTCTGCCCGCTTGGCCCCGCTTTGAGTATCTTGATCGGATCGGGGAAGGCACGTTAGGGCCAGATGGCATTCACCCATAAGTCCAGATGGCTGAATCCGACCGTCCGGACCTGTGTCGGTGACGCCGGACTGGGGATTTTACGAACCGGACCCGTCGGTGTCCGGGGCGGCCTGTGTCGCATCCCCATCCCCCTGCGCCGGTTGCTCGGCTGTGGGCACATCCGCGGCACCGCCGGTGACCATCTCCATCAGTGACGCGACCTGTGCATTGAGCCACGTCCGCACGGTGTCGATCATCGAAATATATGTATCGAGAGGCGCCTGCAATTGCGGCAGGGCGTCTGCCAGCTGCGGAGCAAAGACATAGAGCCCCGCGGCTATGGCGAAAATGACGAGCACAAGGAAGAAGCCACGGCCAAAGCCGCCGGAGGGATCATCATCCTCGTCCAGATCAGCCTGAACCGACCGCACTTCCTGCCGGTCCGAGCTTGAGCGCAGGGTCTGGTTGATTTCCTCTACATCGGGAAGCATGTCCCCGCGGGATCGCGGGCGATCCGCGGTAGCGGGGGCAGCCCGCGCGTCCTCACCGCGCAGCTTGCGCATGCGGTCTTCCGCCTGGCGGGCGCGTTTCGCGGACTCGTCTTCCGGTTCCTGCAAGCCCAGATCGGGCTGATCTTCCAGCGAGCCGGCCTCGGACTGTCGCGTGCGGGCCTCGAACTCGGCCTCTTCGCGCAGGATATCCGCGACCGACGGATCGAGCTCGCGCCGTTTCGGCGGTGTGTCGCCCGGCGCTGCCCCGGTGTTGACCGATGGCATGTCATCGATATCGTTTTCAACTTCCGGGTGCCACACAGCATCCTTGGGCGCGGCCGCGTCGGCTTCGAACGCCTCTGGGCTGTTGCTGGTGTCGGGCTGCTGAAACCACGTGTTGCCGCAATTGGAACACTGCACGTCGCGCCCATCTTCGGGGATCACGTCATCCGGGACTTCGTATTGCGCCCCGCAGCTCGGACATGTCAGCCGCATATTGCCTGTTGCCCCCGTCTCATTGGCCCACAACTGGCGGCCAATGTCTATACCCACCGTTCAAAGCACCATAGGCGCGCGATTGTTCGTGTTAAACACAATTCTGGACCGTCCGCCGGATTGAAACCGCAACGATGCTCAGGCACAACTACGCCGAACAAAAGGCAGGGACAAGACCGCCGTGATCGAGCTGGAAAACGTGGCCTACAGTTATGGCGGCGGTGAATTGTTGACAGACATGACCCTGAGCGTTCCGCCGGGATCGTTCCATTTCCTGACCGGCCCGTCGGGATCGGGGAAGACCACGTTCCTCAAGCTCTGTTACGGCGCGCTTCAGGCGACATCCGGGCACGTGCGCCTGTTCGATCGCGACGTGCGTGGCCTGAGCCGGGATGACGTGGCGCTGATGCGGCGCAAGATCGGCGTCGTGCACCAGGATTGCCAGTTTCTTGACCATCTGCCGGTCACCGAAAACGTTGCCCTGCCGCTGGCCGTCTCGGGTCAGGATGTCGCCGATAACGAGGCCGATCTGAAAGAGCTCATGGCCTGGGTCGGGTTGACCGCGCGCGCCGATGCCGTGCCGCCGGAACTGTCCGGTGGTGAACGCCAGCGCGCGGCATTGGCGCGCGCCGTGATTATGTCGCCCGATGTGATCCTCGCGGATGAACCCACCGGCAATATCGACTGGGACATGTCGCAGCGCTTGCTGATGTTGCTGGTCGAGTTGAACCGCATGGGCAAGACGGTACTTGTCGCCACGCATGATCTCGGCCTGATCCGCGCCGCCAAGGCACAGGTGCAGACCCGTGTTCTGCGCATCTCGAACAGGCGTTTGCAGGTGGCGGGGGCGGATCTGTGACCTTAAACCCGCGCGCCATGGCCAAGATGCTGCAATTCGACGAAAAGGCCGATCGCGTGGTACCGCCCACCGGCTTTACCGCCCGGCTGACCGTGTTCAGCGCCTTTGCAATGGCCTTTCTTGCCGTGTTCGCGCTGGCGCTGTCGTCGGCAGCGGGCCGTGTCGCGGATCGATGGGGGGACGAACTGGCGCAATCGTCGACCCTGCGCATCTCGGCGCCCGCTGGCGAAGCCGCGACCCAGACCGAGGCGGCGCTGCGCGTTCTGCGGACGACGCCCGGCATCGAAGAGGCGCGGGCGCTGTCGCTGGACGAGCAGCGCGCGCTGCTGAGCCCCTGGTTAGGCGCAACCCTGCCGGTCGAGGATCTGCCGCTGCCGCAACTGATCGACATCACCGAAAGTGATGAGGGCTATGACGCCGCGGGCCTGCGCCTGCGCCTTTCGGCAGAGGCCCCCGCAGCCGTCCTCGATGATCACGCCCGCTGGCGCCGCCCGCTGATCGACGCCGCTGCACGGCTGCGGTTGCTTGGCTGGGCATCGACCCTTCTGATCGCGCTGGCAACGGCGGCGATGGTCACGCTTGCGGCTAATGCCGCGCTTGCCGCAAATGCGCAGGTGATCGCGGTTTTGCGGCTGGTCGGGGCGAAGGACACCTACATTGCCAGCGCCTTTGTCCGCCGGTTCGCGCTGCGGGCGCTGACCGGGGCCGCGTTCGGCACGTTTTTTGGCATCGCATCATTGTTCCTGATCCCGGCGCAGGATGATGCAACCGGGTTCCTGACCGACCTGAGACTCCAGGGATGGGGCTGGGTCTGGGTCATGCTGATCCCGCCGCTCTCTGGGCTGGTCGCGTTCATCGCCACGCAATACGCCGCACGCCGGGTCCTGGGGGAATTGGCGTGATGGCTTACGCGGTTCAATGGGTGCGTTCGCTGATCTTCATCAGCGCGGTCTACCTGTCGATCGCCGTTGTCGGTCTGGTCCTGTTTCCCTGGGCGATGCTGTCCCGCAAGGGGGCGCGCGCAGGCAGTATGGCGGTCTGCCTGTTCGTGCGCTGGGCCGCGCCATGGATGATCGGGCTTCGCACCGAAATTCGCGGTGCGGCGCCGGACTACAAGTGTATCATCGCGTCCAAGCACCAGAGCTTTCTGGATGTGTTTCTTGTCTTTTCAGCCCTGCCGGCTGGCAAGTTCATCATGAAGCGCATTCTCATGTACGCGCCCGTCGTCGGGCAATACGCGCTGCGCATAGGGTGTATTCCCGTGGATCGCGGCAAACGTGGCGCGGCCATCAAGCAGATGGTCAAGGCAGTGGAAAGCGGCGCGGCAACACCCGGGCAGTTGATCATCTATCCGCAGGGCACAAGGGTCGCCCCGGGGGTCAAGGCCCCCTACAAGGTCGGCACAGCGGTGCTCTACGATCAGTTGAACCAGCCTTGCGTTCCGGTGGCGACAAATGTGGGGCTGTTCTGGCCCAAGCGCGGGATCTACCGCAGACCCGGCACGGCTGTTGTCGAATTCCTCGATCCGATTCCTCCGGGTTTGCCGCGCAGCATGTTTCTGCCCCTGCTGGAAGACCGGATTGAAACCGCATCCAACCGTTTGAACGCCGAGGCCCGGGGCCATGTGGCGCAAGAGTGAAGCAAAGACCGACCCGGCACGGCGCGTGCCACAGGACCCGCCGTCATCAGCAAGAAGGCTGATGTAGAACACCTCTGCAACCCGACGGGAAGGGAAATAATCGGCTCGACCCGATGCATGCTCCGCAGATCGCCGTCCGGTCGGTGATCCTTGGGGCCAAGACGACGGTGCGCGCCCACGACGGGCGATTGTGACCAAACTGCAGGCGGTCTGTCGTCAAAAGCGCATGGCAGCCCGAAACAGGGCGCCGCCGCTTTCATCAGGGGCAGGAAAGGTCCTTCGAAGGACCTTACACACGCGGTTTGCAAACCGCGTGTGTAAGCGCGTTTGAACGCGCTTCAGGCAAGCCGTTTCGAAACGGCTTGCCGCGTTGTCCTTTCCGTTTACATATGGATCGGGCCGTCCCCGCACGCGAGGGCGGCCTCGCGCACCGCTTCCGAATAGGTCGGATGCGCGTGGCATGTGAGGGCAAGGTCCTCGGCCGACGCTCCGAACTCCATGGCGACACAAATCTCGTGGATCAGATCACCTGCCATCGGACCGATGATATGTGCCCCCAGGATCCGGTCCGTGTCCTTGTCGGCGAGGATCTTCACGAACCCGTCAGCCGCGAAATTCGCCTTGGCGCGGCCATTGCCCATGAAGCTGAACTTGCCGGCCTTGTAATTGCGCCCGGCCTCTTTCAGCTCTTCTTCGGTATGGCCGACATTGGCCACCTCGGGATGGGTGTAGATCACACCCGGAATGACACCGTAGTTCACATGGCCCGCCTTGCCGGCTATGACCTCGGCGCAGGCCATGCCCTCATCCTCGGCCTTGTGGGCCAACATCGGACCGTCGATGCAGTCGCCGATGGCATAGACGCCCTTGACGTTGGTCTGCCAGTGCGCGTCGGTCTTGATCTGTCCGCGCTGCGACATCTCGATGCCCAACGCATCGAGTCCCAGCCCGTCGGTAAAGGGGCGTCGCCCGGTCGAGACGAGCACGACGTCTGCATCAAGCGTTTGTTCGCTGTCATCCTTGCGCAGCTTGTAAGTGACCTTCGCCTTGGTCTTGCTCGCGTCGACTTTCTGCACCGCCGCTCCGAGAGTGAAGCTCAGACCCTGCTTTTGCAGAATCTTCTGGAACGTCTTTTGAACCTCTCCATCCATTCCGGGGGTGATGGTGTCGAGGAATTCGATCACCTCGACCTCGGTGCCCAGACGGCTGTAGACGGAGCCAAGTTCCAGACCGATTACACCCGCACCGATGACAATCATCTTCTTCGGGATCTTCGGCAGTTCGAGCGCGCCCGTGGAGGTGACGACGACCTTCTCGTCGATCTCGACCCCCGGCAGGCTCGACGCTTCGGAGCCGGACGCGATAATGATGTTCTTGGCATCATGCGTGTCATCGCCAACCTTGACCTTGCCGGCCTGCGGCACCGATCCCCACCCCTTGAGCCAATCGATCTTGTTTTTCTTGAACAGGAACTCGATGCCTTTGGTGTTGGCCTCGATGGTCTCGTCCTTGTAGGTCAGCATCTGCTTCCAGTCCACGGAGGGGCTTTTGCCTTTCAGTCCCATCTTGGCGAAGTTGTGTTCGGCCTCGTGCAACTGGTGCGTGGCGTGCAGCATCGCCTTGGACGGGATGCAGCCGACGTTGAGGCACGTGCCGCCCAACGTCTCCCGGCCCTCGACGCAGGCGGTCTTGAGGCCAAGCTGCGCGCAGCGGATCGCGGCCACATAGCCGCCGGGGCCGGAGCCGATGACGATGACGTCGTATTGTGCCATTTTGCGGTGTCCTTTGTGTTGGGTCGGGGCAGGGGGCGCTGCCCCCGTCGCCGTGCCGGCGACTCCCCCGGAGTTTACGGGCAAGATGAAGCTACATAAGGGCAGTCAATAGCAGGTAGAGCGTGGCCAGAAAACCAACGGACCAGATCACCGACCGCCAGGGCACCCACCCGAAGGCATAGGCCGGGATGTAAAGAACGCGGGCGGCGAGATAGATCGCGCAGGCAATTGCCGTCGTGCCATCGTTCTGTCCGGAATAGGTGATGACCATGACGGCGACGCCAAAGAGGATCAGCCCTTCGAAATGGTTGTCCATCGCGCGTTGCAGGCGGCCTGCTGTGCCGGTGAGTTGCACAGGCGTGTCGCGCGGCTTCATTGCTGCCCTGGTGCCGACCTGTTTCTGACCGACGATCGAGTAGAGCACGAGCTGAAGGATCTGCAAAAGGGCGGCGAGGGTAAGGGCGGTGAGTTCGGGGGTCATGTTGTAGGCACCATTAATTGCGTGAGATCACGCACCCTGCACCATGGCAGGGGACGTGCTTGCACGCGCCGTCCTCACAAATCCATCAACAACCGACGCGGATCTTCCAGCGCTTCCTTGACGCGCACGAGGAAGGTCACGGCGCCCTTGCCGTCGACGATGCGGTGGTCGTAGCTGAGGGCGAGGTACATCATCGGGCGGATCTTGATCTCGCCGTTCACCACCATCGGGCGATCCTGAATCTTGTGCATGCCAAGAATGCCCGATTGCGGCGGGTTGAGGATCGGTGAGGACATCAGCGACCCGTAGACACCCCCGTTCGAGATGGTGAAGGTGCCCCCCTGCATTTCCGCCATGGACAGCTTGCCGTCGCGGGCGCGTTTGCCCTTTTCGTTGATGGCCTTCTCGATCGCAGCAAAGCCCATCGCGTCGGCGTCGCGGATGATCGGGACCACCAGGCCTTGCGGCGTGCCGGCGGCGACGCCCATGTGGACGAAGTTCTTGTAGACGATGTCCGTGCCGTCGATCTCGGCATTGACCTCGGGCACCTCTTTCAGAGCATGGCAGCAGGCCTTGGTGAAGAAGGACATGAAGCCTAGCCGTACCCCGTGCTTCTTCTCGAACTGGTCCTTGTATTGGCTGCGCAGCGCCATCACCTCGGTCATGTCCACCTCGTTATAGGTGGTCAGGATCGCGGCGGTGTTCTGAGCATCCTTGAGGCGGCGAGCGATGGTCTGGCGCAGGCGGGTCATCTTTACCCGTTCCTCGCGCGAAGCGTCATCGGCCGAAACAGGTCCGCGCGGCGCGCTTTGGGGTGCCGCGCTTTGTGTCGGAGTTGACGACGCTGCGGCGACCGCCTTGGCCACGTCTTCTTTCATGATCCGGCCATCCCGGCCCGACCCCTGAACCTGATCGCGGCTGACACCGGCTTCGGCCATGGCTTTCTTGGCGGAGGGTGCGTCTTCGACATCGCCGCTGCGTGTATCGCTGGGCTGTGCCGCGGGGGGGGGCGCCACTTCCTGCGCGGAGGCAGAGGCCGCGGCCCCGTCACCGCCGCCAATCACACCCAGCTTGCCGCCGGCTTCGACGGTGCTGCCTTCCTCGGCACTGATCTCGGACAGTGTTCCGGCGCTGGGAGCGGGGACTTCGACGGAGACCTTGTCTGTCTCCAGCTCGCACAGCATCTCGTCCTGTGCCACGGTGTCGCCAACCTTCTTGAACCAGGTCGAAACCGTCGCCTCGGATACCGATTCTCCAAGGGTCGGCACCATCACGTCGATGGAGTCGCCACCCTCTTGCTGGGCCGGGGCCGGCTCTTTCTTGGCGGGCGCCGCCTTTTTCTCGGACGCGCGTACTTCGGGATGAGTTGCGCCAGCCTCTCCTGCCTCGGCGATATTGGCCAGGAGCGCATCGACACCGACAGTGTCGCCTTCCGTGGCGACGATATCCGCAAGCTTTCCAGCGGCGGGGGACGGCACTTCGACGGTGACCTTGTCGGTTTCCAGCTCGCAGAGCATTTCATCGACCGCGACGCTGTCGCCCGGCTTCTTGAACCACGTGGCAACCGTGGCTTCTGTCACGGATTCGCCCAGAGTTGGTACACGCACTTCGGTGGTCATTGATTGGTCCCTTCAATCGTCAGCGCCTCGTTCACGAGCGCCGCTTGCTGTTCTTTGTGTTGGCTGGCCAGACCCGTCGCGGGCGAAGCCGATGTTGCGCGGCCCACATAGCGCGGGCGGGCGTGCCTGGCCTTGATCCGGCCCAGCACCCATTCCAGGTTCGGCTCCATGAAGGTCCAGGCACCCTGGTTCTTGGGCTCTTCCTGGCACCAGATCATTTCCGCCTGCGGGAAGCGTTCGAGTTCCTTGACGGCAGAGATCGCCGGGAACGGATAGAACTGTTCGAACCGCATGATGTAGACATCGTCGATGCCGCGTGCGTCACGTTCCTCCAGCAGATCGAAATAGACCTTTCCGGAGCACATCACGACGCGTTTGATCTTGTCATCGGCCGCCAATTCGATGTCCGAATTGCCGTATTGCGCATCGTCCCACAGAACGCGGTGGAAGCTCGACCCGGTGGTGAACTCATCCGCCTTTGACACGGCGAGCTTGTGGCGCAGAAGCGATTTCGGCGTCATCAGGATCAGCGGCTTGCGGAAGTCACGGTGGATCTGGCGGCGCAGGATGTGAAAGTAGTTGGCTGGTGTCGTACAGTTGGCGACGATCCAGTTGTCCTGTCCGCAGGTCTGAAGGAAGCGTTCCAGACGGGCCGACGAGTGTTCCGGGCCTTGCCCTTCATAGCCATGCGGCAGCAGGCAGACGAGACCCGACATGCGCAGCCACTTGCTTTCGCCGGAGCTGATGAACTGGTCGAACATGATCTGCGCGCCGTTGGCGAAATCGCCGAACTGCGCCTCCCATAGGGTCAGCGCGTTGGGTTCGGCCAGCGAATACCCATACTCGAAGCCCAGGACCGCGTATTCCGACAGGGCCGAGTCGATCACTTCGTAGCGCGCCTGCCCCTCGCGGATGTGGTTGAGAGGATAATAGCGATCCTCGTTGTCCTGGTTGACGAGGGCAGAGTGCCGCTGGCTGAACGTGCCGCGTGTACTGTCCTGACCCGAGAGCCGTACCGGGTAGCCTTCGGTCAGAAGCGAGCCGAAGGCCATCGCTTCGGCGGTGGCCCAATCGAAGCCTTCTCCGGATTTGAACATTTCTTTGCGGGTGTCGAGCAGGCGGTTGATCGTCTTGTGAAGGGTGAATTTCCCGGGCGGGGTGGTCAGCGCCTTGCCGATATCCGCCAATGTTTCCGGCGTGATCGAGGTTTTGCCGCGCTGATACTTGTCCCGTTCGTGCTGGTCGAGATGCGACCAGCGGCCATCCAGCCAGTCCGCCTTGTTCGGTTTGTAATTCCGCCCCGCCTCGAATTCATCGTTGAGGTAGGACTGGAACGCGGCCTTCATGTCCTCGATTTCGCCCTCGGGAATCAAGCCATCCTTGATCAGCCGTTGCGTGTAGAGTGACAGGGTGGTCTTCTGCTGCTTGATCTTCTTGTACATCAACGGGTTGGTGAACATCGGTTCATCGCCTTCGTTGTGGCCGAAGCGGCGATAGCAGAAGATGTCGATGACAACGTCATTGCCGAATTTCTGCCGGTACTCTGTCGCGACCTTGGCGGCGTGAACCACCGCTTCGGGGTCGTCCCCGTTGACGTGAAAGATCGGCGCCTCGACCACAAGCGCGTTGTCGGTGGGGTAGGGCGAGGAGCGCGAGAAGTGCGGCGCCGTGGTAAATCCGATCTGGTTGTTCACGACGATATGGATCGTGCCGCCGGTCCGGTGTCCGCGCAGGCCCGAGAGCGCGAAACATTCGGCCACGACACCCTGTCCGGCAAAGGCCGCATCTCCGTGCAGCAGGACCGACAGGATCTGCTTGCGTTCGGTGTCCTTGAACTGATCCTGTTTCGCGCGCACCTTGCCCAGGACCACCGGGTTCACCGCCTCAAGATGCGAGGGGTTGGCAGTCAGGGACAGGTGTACGGAGTTGCCATTGAATTCGCGGTCCGACGAGGCACCGAGGTGGTATTTCACATCGCCCGATCCATCCACGTCTTCGGGTTTGAAGCTGCCGCCCTGGAATTCGTTGAAGATCGCGCGATAGGGCTTTTGCATCACGTTGGCCAGCACCGACAGGCGGCCACGATGCGGCATGCCGATGACGACCTCTTTCAAACCCAGCGAGCCCCCGCGCTTGATGATCTGCTCCATCGCCGGGATCAGGCTTTCGCCGCCATCAAGGCCAAAACGCTTGGTGCCCATGTACTTGACATGCAGGAACTTTTCAAAGCCTTCGGCCTCGACCATCTTGTTCAGGATCGCCTTGCGGCCTTCACGGGTAAAGGCGACCTCCTTGCCGTAGCCTTCGATCCGCTCTTTCAGCCATGCGGATTGCTCGGGGTCCGAGATATGCATGTATTGCAGCGCAAAGGTGCCGCAATAGGTGCGTTTCACGATATCCAGTATCTGCTGCATCGACGCGATTTGAAGGCCCAGAACGTTGTCGATGAAGATCGGGCGATCCATGTCGGCGTCGGTGAACCCGTAGGATTTGGGGTCCAGCTCGGGATGCGGCGTCTGTTCGCGCATTCCCAGCGGATCCAGGTCGGCAGCAAGGTGCCCCCGGATGCGGTAGGCGCGAATGATCATCAGCGCACGGATACTGTCCAGCACGGCGCGCTGGATCGCGTTGTCGGTGACCTCGACACCGGTTTCCTTGGCCTTGGCCTTGATCTTGTCACCGGCGGCCTTGGCTTCGGCCGGGACCACGGGCCACTGGCCGTCAAGCGCGGCTGTCAGATCATCATTTGGCGTCGGTGGCCAATCGCTGCGCGCCCAGCTTGGGCCGGTCGCGTCATTTCTGACAGCGGTGTCATCGTCGCCCAGCTGTTTGAAGAACGTCCGCCATGCGTCATCGACGGCATTCGGATCGTTTGCATAGCGCGCGTACATCTGTTCCAGATAGGCCGCGTTGTGCCCTTGCAGGAAGCTCGAGGCGCGGAAATGATCGTTTGGGCTCTGGTCTGTCATGACGCAACCTTTTTTTCTTGGGGCAGACGATATCAGGCGTTTTGTGCCGGCGGGGGGCCATAGGCATTGGTTTCAGGCTCGGACGGGCGTGTCAGCCACCACAGGAACAGGAGGCTGACGATTATCTGCACAATGCCAACGACCGACAGCAGCGCCATGTTCCCCATGTTCGGCATTTGCCCGGTGGCCATCGCATCGGGATCGGGCATGGTTGGCGTGAGCAGCGTTGTGATCAGGCTCAGACCGAAAGGGATAAAGATGTACCACCCCTGCCGGCCGGTATCCTGCAATCGCCGATACCCCGCCGCGAGCATCGGGCAGATCACGGCAAGAATATAGACGAGGTAAAGCACCCACCAGATCAGTTGGGTGATCAGACCGCCAATAATGAAGGCGAGAAAGAACCACCAATATTCGGACCGCGATGCCCGCCCCTGAAAGGTGGCATATTTCTGCAACAGGCAGGTGCGAATGGACGTCTGGAAATCCATCGTCATCTTTGTCGACTCCTTTGGCGTGGGTGTGATGGGCATATTGCCCATCCACACGTTATGCCTTGATTGCCTCCAGAACCGCTTCGCCAAGACCTGCAGGGCTCTCGGCCACAACGATGCCGGCAGACTTCATCGCGTCGATCTTGTCATCGGCACCGCCCTTGCCACCGGCGACAATCGCGCCAGCGTGGCCCATGCGGCGGCCCGGAGGCGCGGTGCGGCCTGCGATGAACCCGGCGGTCGGTTTCCAGCGGCCCTTCTTCTTTTCATCGGCGAGGAACTGCGCCGCTTCCTCTTCGGCAGAGCCACCGATTTCCCCGATCATGATGATGCTTTCGGTCTCGTCGTCAGCAAGGAACCATTCCAGCACGTCGATATGCTCGGTGCCCTTGATCGGGTCGCCACCGATGCCGACGCAGGTGGACTGGCCCAGACCCACATCGGTGGTCTGCTTGACCGCCTCATAGGTCAGCGTGCCCGAGCGCGAAACCACGCCGCAGGTGCCCCGCTTGTGAATGTGGCCCGGCATGATGCCGATCTTGCAGGCGTCGGGTGTGATGACACCGGGGCAGTTCGGGCCGATCAGGATGGAGTTCGAGGTCTCCAGCGCGCGCTTGACCTTCATCATGTCCATCACCGGAATACCTTCGGTGATGCAGCAGATCACGTCCATCTCGGCGTCGATCGCCTCGAGGATGGAATCTGCGGCGAAGGGCGGCGGCACGTAGATCACGGAAGCATTCGCGCCCGTGGTGTGTTTGGCCTCGTGGACCGAGTTGAAGACCGGCAGGTCGAGATGGGTCTGCCCGCCTTTGCCGGGCGTCACGCCGCCGACCATCTTGGTGCCATAAGCGATGGCCTGTTCGGTGTGGAACGTGCCCTGGCTTCCGGTGAGGCCCTGGCAGATGACTTTGGTGTTTTCGTCGATGAGGACAGCCATGTGGCGTTCTCCTAATGTGGGATGCGCAATGTTACGCACCTGAAATTCCGTCACAAAGGTGCGTGTCAACACGCACCCTACGCTTAGCCCTTGACCGCTTTCACGATCTTTTGCGCGCCGTCCTTGAGATCGTCGGCGGCGATCACGTCAACATCGGAGGAGTTGATGATCTTCTTGCCCTCTTCGACGTTCGTCCCTTCCAGGCGCACAACCAGTGGAACCTTGAGACCCACCTCTTTCACGGCCGCGACAACGCCTTCCGCGATCACGTCGCAGCGCATGATACCGCCGAAGATGTTGACCAGGATGCCCTGGACCTGCGGATCCGATGTGATGATCTTGAACGCCTCGGTCACCTTTTCCTTGGTTGCACCACCGCCAACGTCAAGGAAGTTGGCAGGCTCGGCGCCGTACAGCTTGATGATGTCCATGGTGGCCATGGCAAGCCCCGCGCCGTTCACCATGCAGCCGATTTCGCCGTCCAGGGCAATGTAGTTGAGGTCGTACTTGGACGCTTCCAGCTCTTTGGGGTCTTCTTCCGTTGTATCGCGCAGCTCGGCGATGTCGGGGTGGCGGTAGACCGCGTTGCCATCGAAGCCCATCTTGGCATCCAGACATTTCAGATCACCCGCATCGGTGACGATCAGCGGGTTGATCTCGAGCATCTCCATGTCTTTTTCGACAAACATCTTGTAAAGCGTGCCCATCAGCGCGACGCATTGTTTGATCTGCTTGCCGGTCAGGCCAAGGTTGAAGGCGATACGGCGGCCGTGGAAAGGCTGGTAGCCGGTGGCGGGATCGACCGAAAAGCTCAGGATCTTGTCGGGTGTGTTTTCCGCGACCTCCTCGATATCCATGCCACCCTCGGTGGAGGCGACAAACGACACGCGTGAGGTCTGGCGATCCACGAGCAGCGCGAGATACATCTCGGTCTCGATGCCCGATCCGTCCTCGATGTAGATGCGGTTGACCTGCTTGCCCGCGTCACCTGTCTGTTTGGTGACAAGCGTGCGACCAAGCATCTTCTTGGCTTCCTCTGCGGCTTCCTCGACCGATTTGGTGAGACGCACACCACCCGCTTCGCCGGCGCTGCCTTCTTTGAACGTGCCCTTGCCGCGGCCGCCAGCGTGAATTTGCGCCTTCACCACCCAGAGCGGGCCGTCCATTTCGCTTGCCTTGGTCTTGGCCTCTTCGGCCTTCAGAACCACGCGGCCATCCGACACCGGGGCTCCGTAGCTGCGTAGCAGGGCTTTTGCCTGGTACTCGTGAATGTTCATCGATCAACTGTCCCGTTTGTTGCTGCGATTTTTGCCGATATAAGAGTGTATACCGCCTCACTTTAACGGTTTTTTTGACGCGGAGCGGCAATAGGGCGAAAAAAGCGACATTTGTGATCACACAGAAAAATCGTGTGATCACAAAATATGCCGGTCCCGCGTGGCGCCTTGTCTTGCAGGGCGGAGGTATACGAATCTGTAAAATTTCCGGAAATTTGGTAGCGATGGGGGCAGCGCACCCCAGAACGGGTCCTCGCGCGTGAAAGTACAGAAAGATATCCACCCACACCACCGGACGTTCATGCACTGCCGGAATAAGACGAAACGTGGCCATCGGGCCATTGACAGAAAAAGCGCCCGACGACGTGTCGCGGGGCGCTTTCCATTGATCTTCCAAAGATGGTTACGCGAGGCTTTCGTCGATGCCTTTGCACGCCTCGACAAGGCCTTTGACCGCGTTCACCGAATTGTCGAACATCGCCTGCTCTTCTTTCATCAGCTTGATATCGACGATCCGCTCGATCCCGGCTGCGCCGATCACGGTGGGCACACCGACATAAAACCCATTAAGGCCAAACGCGCCGTCACAATAAGCGGCACAGGGCAGAAGACGCTTCTGGTCCTTGAGATAGGCTTCGGCCATTTCTATGGCGGATGTCGCGGGCGCGTAGAAGGCAGACCCTGTCTTGAGCAGACCGACGATTTCGGCGCCACCGTCGCGGGTGCGCTGAACAATCGCATCAAGCTTGTCCTGCGTGGTCCATCCCATCTTGACCAGGTCGGGCAGCGGGATACCGGCAACGGTGGAATAGCGGGTCAGCGGCACCATCGTATCGCCGTGACCGCCAAGCACGAAGGCGGTGACATCTTTCATCGACACGTCGAATTCTAGGCTCAGAAAGTGGCGGAAGCGCGCTGAGTCCAGAACCCCGGCCATGCCGCAGACCTTTTCCGCCGGCAGGCCCGAAAATTTCTGCAGTGCCCAGACCATCGCATCGAGCGGGTTGGTGATGCAGATCACAAACGCGTCGGGGGCGTTGGCGGCGATACCTTCGCCCACGGATTTCATCACCTTTAGGTTGATGCCCAGCAGGTCGTCCCGGCTCATGCCCGGCTTGCGCGGCACACCGGCGGTGACGATGCACACATCCGCACCTGCAATGTCGGCATAGTCCTGCGTGCCTTTCAGCTTAGCGTCGAACCCTTCGGAGGGGCCGGATTCGGCAATATCCAGCGCCTTGCCTTCGGGCGTGCCTTCGGCGATGTCGAACATCACGACGTCGCCCAGTTCTTTTAGTGCCACGAGGTGGGCGAGAGTGCCCCCGATCTGTCCCGCGCCGATAAGGGCAATCTTGGGTCTGGCCATGGAATTTGTCTCCGGTCCGTTTTGAGTTTGGATCGTGCTAGTTCGACAATTGCGGTTTCGCAAGAGCGGCGACGACGCATGTCCCGGCTGGCGGAGCAGGGAATGACCGGATATGTCGATGATATTCCCTAGGAAAGCGGGGCTGGAATGGATGTTCTGAGCTGGACAGTTTTTGCGATTGGCGCGCCTGCCGTGCTGTTTGCCGGGGTCTCCAAGGGGGGCTTTGGTTCCGGTGCGGCCTTTGCCAGCGCATCGATTCTGGCACTTGTGGTCGAGCCGTCGATCGCGCTGGGGATCATGCTGCCTCTGCTCATGCTGATCGATGTGGCTAGCCTTCCAGCCTATTGGGGAAAATGGAGTTGGCCGGAGACCCGTCTGCTTCTTCTGGGCGGTGTGCCGGGCACGATCCTGGGCGCGCTGTTCTTTGAATGGGCGGATGACGACGTGATCCGCTTGCTCATCGGCGGGATCTCGATCGGTTTCGTTCTGTGGCAATTGACGCAGGTTGTCGGCTTTTTCCGTTTGGGGCAGCGAGCGCTGTCGCCAACGGCGGGGGTGACTGCGGGTGTGGCGCTGGGCTTTACAAGCTTCGTCAGCCATGCGGGCGGTCCCGTTGCGGCGGTCTATCTGCTTGGTCGGAGGCTGAGCAAGACCGCGTTTCAGGCGACGACCGTGATCGTGTTCTGGGCGATGAATGTCATAAAGGCGGGCATTTATGCCGCGATGGGATTTTTCACCTTTGAAACGCTGACACTCAACCTGGCTCTGGCCCCGGTTGCCATTCTGGGGACGTATCTGGGCGTTCGGGGCCATCACATTGTCCCCGAACGCGTGTTCTTTGGTTTGACCTATGTTCTTTTGACGGTCACCGGGTCGAAATTGATCTGGGACGCCGTGGCCTAGCTGCTGGACCCTGGCTAGGCGTCTTTGGACGGGACCGCCCGTGTCCGGGCCAAACGTTCGAACGCCTGGCCGCTGGCGACAAGGCACGTCATGCCGTTGGCCGTCGTGACCGTTATGGTCCATGTGCCGGTATCGGTGGAGGCAAAAACCTCGACCATCGCGTTGTTCTGGCCCAGCCCGATACTTTGCCGGGTTTCGCCATAGGTGCTGGTGAGCCGTTCGATCACCTGATCGCGCGGCGCGCAGGTCTGCTGCGCTTGAGAGAGCGAGGCCGAGGCCAGAAGCGCCCCGATGCCCAGCATCGTCATTTTCCAAAAATCCTGTTTCATTGCCTTCCCCCGTTTTGGCTGTGATTGGCAAATCGTCCGGCGTAGGATCTTACATTTGGTTAACGCCGCGCCCGCAGTACCGGGATGTCACTGCACTTGCTGCGATGCGGCAAATCTCCTATTGCAATTTTTACACGAAAATGTAGCTCTTCGGCGCAATAATCTTTCGTCCAGATGCCAAGGAGATTGCCATGGACATGCGCAGCCGCCCATATCGTTCGGTTCTCTACATTCCCGGATCAAGGGATCGCGCTCTGGACAAGGCGCGGAGCCTTCCGGTGGATGCCATCATCTTCGATCTGGAGGATGCGGTTACGGTCGAGGAAAAGCCGGCTGCACGGGCCACCTTGCAAGACGCATTGGCCCAGGGCGGTTATGGCGCACGGGTGCGGATCGTGCGGATCAATGGCCTGGACACAGACTGGGGCCGCGATGACGCAAAGGCGGTCGCGGGGATGGCGTGTGATGCGGTGCTGCTGCCCAAGGTGGAATGCGCCGCGCAACTTGATGCGCTGGCCGCGATAACGGGCGACTTGCCGATCTGGGCGATGATGGAAACGCCGCGCGGGATGCTGAACGCGGCCGAGATTGCCGCGCATCCAAAGCTGGCGGGCATGGTGATGGGCACCAATGACCTTGCCAAGGACTTGCAGACAAGGTTCCGCGCCGACCGGCTTCCGATGCTCACATCGCTTTCGATCTGTTTGCTTGCCGCCAAGGCCGAAGGTCTGGTGATCGTCGATGGCGTTTATAATGCGTTCAAGGATGATGACGGACTGGCCAGGGAATGCACACAGGGCCGCGACATGGGTTTTGACGGCAAGACGCTGATCCACCCGGCGCAGGTGGATATCGCCAACACCGCCTTTGCGCCGACGCCGGATGAGATTGATCTGGCCCGCCGCCAGATCGCGGCCTTCGAGGCGGCGGAAGCAGGCGGACAGGGCGTTGCCGTCGTCGATGGCAAGATCGTTGAAAATCTTCACGTTGCCACGGCCCGTGAAATACTGGCAAAAGCAGAGGCAATCGAAACCATCCAAGCGGGGTAAGCCATGATGGGTCTTCTAGTTCTCGGTCTTCTGTTGTGGGTTGGGGCCCATATTTTCAAACGCGTCATGCCAGAGCAGCGCGCTGCGTTGGGCGACCGCGGCAAGACCATGGTCACTGTCGCGCTTTTGATCAGTCTCGGCCTGATGATCTGGGGCTATCGCGGGGCGGAGTTCATCCCCGTCTGGTATCCGCCGGCATTCCTTGTGCACGTGAACAATCTGCTGATGCTGATCGCCATTTTCGTCTTCGGCATGAGCGCCACCACCGGACGCCTGCGCGGCAAGATGCGGCACCCGCAACTGACCGCCGTTAAAATCTGGGCGGTGGCCCACCTGCTGGTCAATGGTGATGTCGCCTCCATCATCCTGTTCGGCGGCTTGTTGGCCTGGGCTGTGATCGAGGTCATTCTGATCAATCGCGCCGAACCTGTCTGGGACCGCCCGGAGCCGGGCGCGGCAAAGAAGGATGTGCTTCTCGTCGTGATCACGCTTGTCGCGTTCGGGGTGATCGCCGCGATTCACGCATGGCTCGGCGTTTGGCCGTTTCCGAGGTAAGTCATGAAAATCTATCGCTTTTTAACCGAAGACGACACATCTGCCTTTTGTCACAAGGTGTCCGAGGCGCTGGGCAACGGGTGGGCGCTTTATGGCGATCCCACCTATGCCTACGACGCTGCCAATGGCGTGATGCGCTGCGGACAGGCGGTGACGAAGGAGGTCGATACCCCCTATAGCCCGGAGATGAAGCTGGGGCAGCAATAGAAAACGCCGGGCAGGTGCCCGGTCCACGAGGTGACGCATGACCAAGACCAACGCAGGCCGCTTTTTCGAGGATTACGCAGTAGGGCAGGTGATCCGCCACGCGGTGCCGCGGACGGTGAAGGCCGGAGAGCGTGCGCTGTATCATTCCCTCTACCCGGCGCGCCATGCGCTCTATTCCTCGGACCAGTTTGCGCAGGCCTGCGGCCTGCCGTTCAGCCCTCTGGACGACATGATCGCGTTTCACGTGGTCTTTGGCAAAACCGTGCCGGACGTGTCGCTGAACGCGGTGGCCAACCTGGGGTATGCCGAGGGGCGCTGGATCACCCCGGTCTGGCCTGGCGATACGTTGCGGTCAGAGTCCGAGGTGATCGGGGTCAAGCAGAACTCGAACGGCAAGACGGGAGTGGTCTGGGTCCGCACTCGCGGGCGCAATCAGCATGACGAATTGGTCATGGAATATGTCCGTTGGGTCATGGTCCGCAAACGCGACCCAGATGCGGCCGCACCGGACACCGTGGTGCCCGATTTGCAAACTGCGGTTCCCGCAGAGGAGCTCGTGATCCCCAAGGGACTCGATTTTACCAACTATGATTTTGACCTCGCAGGAGAGCAGCACCGGTTCGGCGACTACCTGATCGGCGAAAAGATCAACCATGTGGATGGTGTAACCATCGAAGAGGCCGAGCACATGATGGCGACGCGGCTCTGGCAGAACACCGCCAAGGTGCATTTCGATTCCACGTTCCGATCTGATGGGGCTCGTCTTGTCTACGGAGGACATGTGATCAGCATGGCGCGTGCGCTGTCCTTCAATGGGCTTGCCAACGCGCAGATGATCGCCGGCCTGAACGGCGGGGCACATGCCAATCCGTGTTTCAGTGGAACAACAGTGCGCGCTTGGTCAGAGGTGTTGGACAAGGCCGAAACCGGGGCGCCGGGGGTCGGGGCGCTCCGCCTGCGGTTGGTTGCGACGTCGGAGCCCGTGTCCTTCGATCTCAAGGACGAGACGGGAAAATATCTCCCGCATGTGTTGCTCGACCTCGATTACTGGGCGCTGATGCCGGTGTGAGGCAGGCATGCGTCTGCGCGGCCTGTCCCGGCTTTCGAGACGTGATCGCACGGATACAGCTCCAGGAGATATTGAACTGAAATCAGAAAAACCCGAGAGATTTCATCTATTTTTGGAAAGGCCGGGATTTTGTGATCACTGATTTCCGGCGTGTGATCACAAAATCCCCTGAATCTGTCCAATTGCGCCAAAAAACCGCGCCCCGCGGTGGATGGTCGGCGTGACACGTCGTATAAAAATAATAGAACAGTGCTTAGGAACTGGAAAGGACTCGGATCATGGCTGACGTCAATCGGGGCAAGCGGCCCCTGTCACCACACCTGCAAATTTACCGCCCCCAGCTTACCTCCGTGACGTCGATCTTGACGCGGATCACCGGCAACGCCCTGATCGTCGCGTCCGTGTTGATTGTCTGGTGGTTGCTCGCAGCGTCGACAGGGCCGGGGTATTTTGCCGTCGCGGACGGGTTCGTGACAAGCTGGTTCGGGGACATCGTGATGTTCCTGTCACTCTGGGCGCTGTGGTACCATACCCTCGCCGGTGTGCGGCACCTGATCTGGGACAACGCGAAGATGCTGGAAATCGACCGGGCCGAAATGCTTGGCTGGATCGTGGTTATCGGCTCTGGGGTCCTGACGGTTCTTTCTGTAATCATCCTTTGGTGAGGCGCGACACATGGCATTTCTGACAGACCGCAAACGCGCCATCGGCTGGGGCGCAGCAAAATCCGGGACGGAGCATTTCTGGGCGATGAAAAAATCGTCCGTCGCGCTTTTGATCCTGATCCCGTTCTTCGTGTTCACCTTTGGCGGAATTCTGGGGTCGTCCTTCGAAGAGGTGCAGGCCTATTATGCGCGCCCCTTCCCGGCGATCGTCGCCGCCTTGACCCTGATCGTCGGCTTCAAGCACTTCAATGACGGTTTCCAGACGCTGGTCGAAGACTATGTTCATGGCGTGTGGGAGAAACTCCTGATCCTCGGCATGACCTGCATTAGCTACGGCGCGGCCGCCGTTGGCGTTTTTGCAATCGCTAAAATGGCCCTTTGAGACATCGGAGCAAAACAGACTATGACTGCATACGAATACGAGACGCATGAATATGACGTCGTGGTCGTCGGCGCGGGCGGCGCAGGCTTGCGTGCCACGCTCGGGATGGCCGAACAGGGCTTGCGCACGGCGTGCGTGACCAAGGTGTTCCCGACCCGGTCGCACACCGTGGCCGCGCAGGGCGGAATTGCCGCGTCGTTGTCGAACATGGGCCCGGACCATTGGCAGTGGCATATGTACGACACCGTCAAGGGGTCTGACTGGCTCGGTGACACGGATGCGATGGAATACCTCGCCCGCGAAGCCCCCAAGGCGGTTTACGAGCTTGAACATTACGGCGTGCCGTTTTCGCGCACCGAGGAAGGCAAGATCTATCAGCGCCCGTTCGGTGGCCACACCACCGAATTCGGAGACGGACCACCCGTCCAGCGAACCTGTGCCGCCGCAGACCGGACCGGCCACGCGATCCTGCATACGCTCTATGGTCAATCGCTCAAGAACAACGCCGAGTTCTATATCGAATATTTCGCCATCGATCTACTCATGTCGGACGATGGACGCTGCACCGGCGTTGTCTGCTGGAAGCTCGATGATGGCACAATGCATGTCTTCAACGCCAAGATGGTCGTGTTGGCCACGGGTGGCTACGGCCGCGCCTATTTCAGCGCGACCTCGGCGCATACCTGCACCGGTGACGGCGGCGGCATGGTGGCGCGGGCTGGCCTGCCGCTTCAGGACATGGAGTTCGTACAGTTCCACCCGACCGGGATCTACGGATCCGGCTGCCTGATCACCGAAGGAGCGCGCGGCGAAGGCGGGTATCTCACCAACTCCGAAGGCGAACGGTTCATGGAGCGCTATGCGCCCAACTACAAAGACCTCGCGCCACGGGACTACGTGTCCCGCTCCATGACCCTGGAGATCCGCGAGGGTCGCGGCGTGGGCGCGGAAAGCGACCACATCCACCTGAACCTGTCGCACCTGCCGAAAGAGGCTTTGGCCGAACGTTTGCCGGGAATTTCCGAATCCGCCAAGATTTTCGCCGGTGTCGACGTGACCAAGGAACCGATCCCGGTTCTGCCAACGGTCCACTACAACATGGGCGGCATCCCGACCAACTACTGGGGTGAGGTGCTCAACCCGTCGAAGGACGATCAGAATGCTGTCGTTCCGGGCCTCATGGCGGTGGGCGAGGCGGGGTGTGCATCCGTTCACGGGGCGAACCGCCTGGGCTCGAATTCGTTGATCGATCTTGTCGTGTTCGGCCGGGCTGCCGCGATCCGGGCCGGAAAGGTTGTCGATCCTGAAAGCGCCATCCCCGAGACAAACACAGCCTCGGTGGACAAGGCGTTCGACCGGTTCGACAGTTTGCGCAACGCTAAGGGGACTGTGCCGACAGCCGAACTCCGGCTTGAGATGCAGAAGACGATGCAGGCCGATGCCGCCGTGTTCCGGACCGCCAAGACGATGAAGGACGGTCTGGAAAAAATGGGCGCCATTGCAGCCAAGCTCGATGATTTGCATGTCACCGACCGGAGCCTGGTCTGGAACTCGGACCTGATGGAGACGCTGGAGCTGACGAACCTGATGCCGAACGCCCTGGCCACCATCGCCGGCGCCGAGGCCCGCAAGGAAAGCCGCGGCGCGCACGCGCATGAGGACCATGGCGAACGGGACGACACGAACTGGCGTGTCCACACCATCGCGCGGGTTGACGGGGCCGAGACCCAACTCAGCTACCGTCCGGTTCTGACCGATCCTCTGACCACTGAAAAGGAAGGCGGCATCGCGGTCACGAAAATCGCGCCGAAGGAACGGACGTTCTGATGCGCCTTGCGCTTTTCCTCGTCACGGCTTTGGCTGTCACGGGCTGTTCGGTGCAGCAGCAGGACAGGATCGCGCGCGACGCCGCCCGGTCGGCCGTGACGCCGGTTTTGGTCGAGCGGTTTCCCGGCGTGCCGCTGGAACCGGCGCTGGACTGTGTGATCGACACCGCCAGCGCGGTGCAGATCCGGGCGCTGGCGCTCGACAGCGTGGGAGGCCCGACGGAGAGCACGGCGCAAATCGTCACGGATATCGTCTCGACACCCGAGACATTGAGTTGCCTGGCGGCCGAGGGGCTGCCGGCATTGCTTCGCTAAGGAGAGAGACATGGTTCAACTGACGCTCCCCAAGAATTCGACGATCCGCACGGGCAAAACCTGGCCCAAGCCGGACGGGGCCACCAATGTCCGCAAGTTCAGCATCTATCGCTGGAACCCGGATGACGGCGAAAACCCCCGTGTGGACACGTATTACGTGGACCTCGATACATGCGGGCCGATGATCCTCGACGCGCTGGTCAAGATCAAGAACGAGATTGATCCGACGCTCACGTTCCGGCGGTCCTGCCGCGAGGGTATTTGTGGGTCCTGCGCGATGAATATCGACGGGATCAACACGCTGGCCTGCATTTATGGTCTTGATGAGGTCGACGGCGACGTGAAAATCTACCCGCTGCCGCACATGCCGGTGGTGAAGGATTTGATCCCGGACCTGACCCACTTCTATGCCCAGCACGCGTCGATCATGCCGTGGCTGGAAACCAAGACGAACCGGCCGGCCAAGGAATGGAAGCAGTCGATCGGGGATCGCAAGAAGCTGGACGGGCTGTATGAATGCGTGATGTGTGCCTGCTGCTCCACGGCCTGCCCATCGTATTGGTGGAACGGGGATCGGTATCTTGGACCGGCGGCGCTGTTGCATGCGTATCGCTGGATCATCGACAGCCGGGACGAGGCGACCGGAGAGCGGCTCGATGAGCTGGAGGATCCGTTCAAGCTTTATCGGTGCCACACGATCATGAACTGCGCCAAGACCTGTCCCAAGGGGCTGAACCCGGCCAAGGCGATTGCGGAGATCAAGAAAATGATGGTTGAGCGGCACGTGTGAGCCGCCCCGTCCCACGCGTGGGACGCTGTCATGGCACGAGATATCAAGGGGTTACCGGGACGGATTAACCACTTGTTAGCAAATGGGCCGGTGAAGCGTGGCGCTTTGCCGGCCTTTATACGGTCAACAGGCCGGGCGGATCGTCCCGGTCTGCTGGGGGGCGCCGCGCGTCAATTTGACAGGGCGCGGTCCAGATGGTCCATGTTGGACTGGTTGCTGAGAAAAAGTGCAACGGGGCGTAGCGGTTCGATCGAGTGGGACACAACCAGCAGGCAGAGCACCAGAGGCGTGGACAGGAACGCGCCGGCAACGCCCCAGAGCCAGCCCCAGAACATCAGCGCGACCAGGATGATTACCGGAGACAGCATGAACTGCCGGCCCAGAAACCGTGGGTCGATGAAATTGCCCACGATCTGTTCGATGGCGAAAATACCGGCCCCGATCCAGAAGGCCGTGAGCGGGTCAAGCACGAGAAAGGCATAGAGTACCGGCAGCAGACCGGAAATGATGGACCCGATATTGGGAATATAGGTCAGAATGAAAGTCAGGACTGCCCAGACCACCAGCAAATCCAGACCAAAGAGGGCAAGCCAGCCAGTGTAGAGCGCGGCCTGAAGCACGCCGATCAGGGTGCGCACGTATAGAAATTTTCGCAGGCGCCCGGAGATGCTGCGGATCGTGTCGTGGCAGATCTGCGCATTTTCAGCCGAGAGCAGATCGCCTGTCTTGGACCGCCAGCGCGGCATTTCGATCAGCATCAGAAGGACCAGGAAGAACACGATGAGAAAGGCGGTCACGAAGGCGCCTGTCATCGTGACGGCAGAGCTTGCAAAGTTGGTCGCCCGCTGGACAACCCAGTCGCCGAAATTGCTTCCTGCCTTGCCCCAGATTGCGCCGATTTCCCCGGCGAAGGGGAGAGTTTGATCCTGCGTCTGCGCGCTGCTCTGGGGCACGAGCTCGTTCAATTCGTCGGTGATGCTGGGCATCGCTTGCAGGGTTTGCTGGCCGGCGAAATAGAGCGCGCCGAACACCATGATGACGACGGCAACGATCAAAAGCATGACGACAAGATGTGCCATCCAGGCGAAGCCGCGCGGCAGGGACCGGTGGACCCATTCGTCCAGCGGGGCGACAAGCAGCGTGATCAGAACGGCGAAGACCACCGGAATAACCACAACCGCCATGGCCGAGAGCACCCAGAACGACAGGACAAGATAGATCAGGCCGACAAGCCAGGTAAGCGGTTTGGCTTTCACACCTGTCAGGACAGGTTCCGGGCCTTGGCGGGTCATATCAGGTCCTTGGTGCAAACGATGATCTGAAAGGCCAACGTGGCGTTCGTGTTCGGGGTTCCGAAAACAAGACTTTGCGGGAAACCGGAACGGCGAGTGCGCGTTGAGCTTGGTGTTTGCTTCAGGTTCCCTGTCCCTGCTGCTGATCCTTGGCGGGATCGCGGCGGGTGTCGTTCTCTTTGCCGGGTTGAGGATGACAACCCTTGCGGATCGCATCGCGGATCGCACCGGTTTCGGTGAAGCGCTGATCGGCGGGGTCCTTCTGGGGGCGGCCACGTCTTTTTCCGGCACGATCGTTTCCTTGAGCTCGGCGCTGGATGGCCGTGCGTCGCTGGCCTTTGCCAACGGCATCGGTGGCATCGCGGCACAGACGGCATTCCTGGCACTGGCCGACCTGCTGCACCGGAGGGCCAACCTGGAACATGCGGCGGCAGAGCTGGCCAATGTGTTTCAATGCGGGCTTTTGATGCTGATGCTGGCGGTGCCCTTTGCCGCGTTTACAACACCGGACTTCACGGTGATCGGCGTACATCCGGCATCTTTCGCGCTGGTCGGGATATACGCAGTCGGCGTGGTGGCGACATCGCGTCTGCGCGACGCGCCCATGTGGCGGCCGGTGCGGACCGAGGAAACCCGCGATGATGTGCCGGATGAAGAGGACGGCCCCGACCGGCCCGCGCGTGCCTTGGTCGGGCAGTTCCTGGCCTTGATGCTGGTCATGGGCGTTGCGGGCTGGGTGATTTCGCAGGTCGGCGGCCAGTTGACCGAGCGACTGGGTGTTTCGGCAACCCTCGTGGGGGCGCTGATGACGGCTGTTGTGACCTCCTTGCCCGAACTCGTGACCACGCTGGCGGCGGTGCGGCGCGGCGCGCTGCAATTGGCGGTCGGCGGGATCATCGGGGGCAACACGTTCGACATCCTGTTCCTGACCGTGTCGGATTTCGGATATCGCGCGGGGTCGCTCTATCACGCGATCGGATCGCCGGACCTGTTCTGGCTGGCGACGGCACTGCTGATGACGGGTGTGCTGTTGCTGGGGTTGTTGTTCCGCGAAAAGCAGGGACCCGGCGGGATCGGGCGGGAAAGCGTCCTGCTCCTGGCGATGTATATTGGGGCCATTGCGATGCAAGCGGTCGTCGGCTGAGGCGGTTCGCTGCGGGCGTTGACGATGGGCCAATGGCGGTGAATATAGCGGCGTCGCCCGGAGCAAGTGTACCAAGAGAGGCTTGCGCTCATGTCCGATCCCACGTCTGGTCCACCGGTTGTACTGCTTCCCGGTTTGCTGGAAACGCATCACATGTGGGAGACGATGATCGACCGCCTTCGGTGGTCCCCCGACCGTATGGCGGTGTTCGACCTGCCGGGGCACATGCCGGGTGACGATGCCGAAACCATTGCGCAAGACCTGGAAACTGGTGGCTGGGTCGACCGTTTGGCAGAGCAGATCCGCGACCGGTTCGGCGGGGTGCCGGCGCTGGTGATCGGACATTCGACCGGCGGGATGATGGCGCTGTGGCTGGCGCAGCGGTATCCCGAGCTGATCGACAGTCTTGTCCTGATCGGGGCGCTGACGAAGGGCGACCGGGGCCGTACGTTCGATCCGGGGGCGCGGTTCTTTTCGGTGCCGATGCTGGGCGAGATGGCGTTTCGCGCGGGCATGACGATGTGGTTGTCATCGCCCGAGAAGTTCCAGCAGGGCTATGCGCTGGCAGCGGCGGACCGCAAGCTGGAGGTGCCCGCGCCCGAGGCGATGCGCGCGCAGCTGAGCGCCTGCGATCCAAGCGCGCTTTATGCAACGGCGATGTGGGTGCTGAACGCGGATGTCGGGGCCGGTCTGGCGCAGGTCGGGTGTCCGGTGCTTGCCATCATCGGGTCACGCGATCCGATCGTGCCGCCGGCGCACCAGATCGGGATCATCCGGGGCGCGCCCCAAGGGGTTGCGCAGATGATGCCGGCGGGGCATTTGCCCTTTGCGGAATGCCCCGATCTCGTGGTTGCCGCGCTGCGCGGCTGGCAGCTCCGGCAGGCGCGCGGCTAGGTCGCAGGCGGTCCGTTAACGGCCCGCGCCATGCGGATCCTCTGAAATCACGGGACATTTTCCAGACCCCGGTTCCAGACCCTGGGCATACCGCCCGTCATCCGCCGGCGATGGTCCGGGTAACGGTCCTGGTGCACCCTGCGGTTGGGCCGTCGTGTCGCGGATGAACCATTCGCGAGTCGGGAACCGCCCATACGGACTTTTTATCGGTGTAAATCATTGTCTTAGCAAGAATGTCGCAAATGGGGGTTGAACCGTCGCTATTGGTTAGTGATGGTAGGCGCACAGGTTGGATGGCACCGTGGACGCCTCGGAATGGTGGTGAGCCTGCAAAAGGCTTTTCATTGACCGGGACAGGCCGCGGGCCCGACCACACTGCATCCCGCGGTAGGATCACGCGAGCCGCGGCGAACATCGAAATAAGCAATGCGAACGGTGCAGCCCCTGCGGCTTGCGCAGCGATATCGTGCAGCCGGCGGTCATCTGGATCGGCGGTAACGGGACAGTTCGAAACTGGAGACACACATGACCCAACCGATGGCCGAAAACGCCGAACTGACGATGACCGATCAGGTTTACAGCGAGGATCCGCTGGCCGATCGCGAGACCGATCATTATCGCAAGGAATACGTCAGCACCTTCGTCGACAAGTGGGACGAGCTGATCGACTGGGAAGGCCGTGCCGAGAGCGAGGGTCAGTTCTTCATCGACATCCTGCGTGCCCGCGGCAAGGAACGGGTGCTCGACGTCGCCTGCGGCACCGGTTTCCATTCGGTCCGGCTGACCGAGGCGGGCTTTGATGTGACCGCGTCCGACGGGGCGGCCTCGATGGTGGCCAAGGCGTTCGAGAACGGACAGGCACGGGGCCTGATCCTCAAGACCGCGCAGGCCGATTGGCGCTGGCTCAACCGTGACATCAACGGCAAATATGACGCGATTGTCTGCCTGGGCAATTCCTTCACCCATCTGCACAAGGAATCCGAACGCCGCCGCGCGCTGGCGGAGTTCTATGCCGCGCTCAAGCATGACGGGCTGCTGATCCTGGACCAGCGCAATTACGACGCCATGCTCGACCGCGGGTACTCGACCAAGCACAAGTATTACTATTGCGGCAACAAGGTCACGGCGGAGCCCGATCACGTCGACGAGGGGCTGTGCCGGATGCGGTATTCCTTCCCGGACGGGTCGTCCTACACGCTCAACATGTGCCCGATCCGCAAGAACTACACGCGCCGCCTGCTGTCGGAGGCCGGTTTCGAGCGGGTCCGCACCTATGGCGATTTCCAGGAAACCTATGCCGAGGACGATCCGGATTTCTTCATCCACGTGGCCGAGAAATCGGCCCTGCACCTGGTGCGGTGGGGCGCGTCGGAAGACGGCAAGGAGGATATCCGCGACATCACCGAAGATTATTATGACAGCGATGATGCGGATACGTTCTATTCCACGATCTGGGGCGGCGAGGACCTGCATATCGGCCGCTACGCCGAAACGCCGGACATCCGCACCGCGTCGGACCGGACCATCGAGTCGATGATCGACCGGCTGCCAACCCTGGACGGCTCGGCCCGGGTGCTGGACATGGGTGCGGGCTACGGTGGTGCCATGCGCACGCTGGTCCGCAAGACTGGCTGCGAGGCGGTCTGCCTCAACATTTCGGAGACGCAGAACGAGTACAATCTTGGCAAGATCCGCGCGGCCAAGCTGACCGGGAAGATCACGGTGCGCCACGGCGTGTTCGAAGACGTGCCGGAGCCCGATGCCAGCTGTGACGTGGTGTGGAGCCAGGACGCCTTCCTACATTCCGATCAGCGCGCCAATGTGCTGGCCGAGGCGTGGCGCGTGCTCAAGCCCGGCGGGCATCTGATTTTCACCGACCCGATGCAAGCCGATGCCGCTGACCCGGCGGTGCTACAGCCGGTCTATGATCGCCTGCAGCTCAACGACCTGGGGTCACCCCGGTTTTACCGCGAGGCGGCCGAGGCGCTTGGCTTCGAGACCGTGGAGCAGGAGGACGCGGTGAGCGACCTGCGCGCGCATTATTCCCGCGTGCGCGAAGAATTGATCGCCAATTATGCCAAACTGCGCGAGGCCGGAGCCTCGGCAGAGTATCTCGACAAGATGGCCGTGGGGCTGGAGAACTGGGTGAAGGCCGCCGATGACGGTCATCTTGCCTGGGGCGTGCAGCACTTCCGCAAGCCTGCGTGACTTGGCCCGCCGGGGTGGTTTAAAACGCCCCGGCACTTATCTCATCCCTGTGCCCTTGCAATTGGAGAATACCGCATGACCGGGACCAATCCCGATGCCCCCGCCACTGTGTCTTTCGAACTGTTCCCGCCCAAGACCGAAGCCAGTGAAGCGGCGCTTGTGCGCGCCGTCGATCAACTGGCCGGTGCCGAACCCGACTATTTTTCGGTCACCTATGGCGCGGGTGGCAGCACCCGTGACCGCACCGCGCGCGTGGTGGACATGGTGGGCGCGCGCACCGGGCGTCCGGTGGCCCAACACCTGACCTGCGTGGGCGCCAGCCGGGACGAGATCGACCGGCTGGCCGAGGGTCTGCACGACAAGGGCATCAGCCGGATCGTGGCCCTGCGCGGCGACTTGCCCGACGGGCAAAGCCTTGCCCCGGATGGCTATGGTGACGCTGCCGAACTCGTGGCGGGGTTGCGCCGGGTGGCCGATTTCGACATCTCGGTCGCCGCCTACCCGGAGGTTCACCCCGAGGCCGCGAGTGCGCAGGCCGATCTCGATCACCTCAAGCGCAAGCTGGATGCGGGCGCGGCCCGGGCAATCACGCAATATGCGTTCGATACGGATGAGGTCCTGCGTTTCGTGGACCGGGCCCGCGCCGCCGGCATCACGGCGCCCATCGTGCCGGGGATCATGCCGGTGACGAATTTTGCCGGGATCAAGCGGTTTTCGGCCATGTGCGGTGCCTCTGTGCCCGACTGGCTGGCGCGGATGTTCGACGGTCTGGACGATGCACCCGAGACCCGCGCCATGGTCGCCACCAGTGTCGCCACGGAACAATGCCGGCTTTTACTGGACGCGGGCCTGTCCGAGTTCCATTTCTATACGCTCAATCGGCCCGAAGTGAGCCTGGCGGTGTGCCGCGCGCTTGGGCTGACGCCAGAGATCACGGCCGAGAGCGCCGCCTGAGGAGAGACCAAATGACCGAGACCGACATCACGGCCCATGCCGCAGACCGCATCCTCGTGCTGGACGGGGCCATGGGCACCATGATCCAGCAGCACAAACCGGGCGAGGAGGTCTATCGCGGCACGCGCTTTGCCGACTGGAAAAGCGACGTTGGCGGCAACAGCGAATTGCTGAGCCTGACGCAGCCCGAGATGATCCGCGACATTCACACCGCCTTTCTTGAGGCGGGGGCGGATATCCTGTGCACCAACACCTTTGGCGCCAATGCGATCAGCCAGGCGGATTACGGCATGCAGAGCCTTGCCGCAGAGATGAACGTGGAAAGTGTGCGGCTCGCCCGGGAGGCCGCAGAGGCCGTGGCCACGGCCGACCGGCCCCGCTGGGTTGCCGGCGGGATCGGGCCGACCAACCAGACCGCCAGCATCAGCCCCGACGTGAACGATCCGGGCTATCGCGCCGTGACCTTCGACGACCTGGCGCGCGCCTATGGCGACGCTGCACGCGCCCTGATCGAGGCCGGGGTCGACCTGCTGCTGGTCGAGACGATCTTTGACACGCTCAACGCCAAGGCGGCCCTTTTCGCCATCGACAGCCTCGCTGACGAGGGTCTGACGGTGCCGCCGCTGATGATTTCGGGCACCATCACCGACCGGTCCGGCCGGACGCTGACGGGGCAGACGCCCGAGGCGTTCTGGGTCTCCATGAGCCACGCGCAGCCGTTCTCGATCGGCCTGAATTGCGCGTTGGGGGCCGACGAGATGCGTCAGCATGTGCGCACCCTGTCCGAAGTGGCCGATACCCGCGTCAGCGCCTATCCCAACGCGGGCCTGCCCAACGAGATGGGCGGCTATGACGAAACACCGGAAGAGACCGCCGCGCATCTGGGTGACTGGGCCGAGGCGGGGTTGGTCAACATCGTCGGCGGCTGCTGCGGCACCACGCCCGACCACATCCGCGCCATCGCCGAGGCGGTCGCCGGCAAGCCGCCGCGGAAGGTCCCGGCGACGGTGCGGCGGATGCGCCTTTCGGGGCTTGAAATGTTCGAGGCGCCCGGCGCCATTCAGGAGGACGCGGCATGAGCAGTGTTTCCAGTTTCATCAATATAGGTGAGCGCACCAACGTCACCGGGTCAGCCAAGTTCAAGAAGCTGATCATGGAGGACGACTATGCCACCGCGCTCGACGTGGCGCGCGAGCAGGTCGAGAACGGCGCGCAGATCATCGACGTGAACATGGACGAGGGGCTGCTCGATTCCGAGCAGGCCATGGTGACTTTCCTCAACCTGATCGCGTCGGAGCCCGATATCTCTCGTGTGCCGGTGATGATCGACAGTTCCAAGTTCGAGGTGATCGAAGCCGGTCTGAAATGCGTGCAGGGCCGCGCGGTGGTCAATTCGATCTCGCTCAAGGAGGGCGAGGCGGCGTTCCTTGAACAGGCGCGCACGGTGCGCCGTTACGGCGCTGCCGTGGTCGTCATGGCCTTTGACGAGAACGGCCAGGCCGAGACCGCGCAGCACAAGTACGAGATCTGCCGCCGGTCCTATGATCTGCTGGTGGACAAGGCGGGGTTCCAGCCCTGGGACATCATCTTTGATCCCAACATCTTTGCCGTGGCCACGGGTATCGAGGACCACAACGACTATGCCAACGCCTTTTTCGACGCGATCAAGCTGATCAAGGCGGACATGCCGGACACGCATATTTCCGGCGGGCTGTCCAATGTCTCGTTCAGTTTCCGGGGCAACAATGCCGTGCGCGAAGCGATGCACTCGGCGTTTCTCTATCACGCGATCCCGCTGGGCATGGACATGGCCATCGTCAACGCGGGCCAGATCACGGTCTATGACGATATCCCCGACGAATTGCGTGACGCGGTCGAGGACGTGCTGTTCAACCGCCGTGATGATTCCACCGAGCGGCTTCTGGACATCGCTGACAAGTACAAGGGCAGCGGCGAGGCGACGAAAAAGGAAGACCCCAAGTGGCGCGAGGCCCCGGTCGAGAAACGTCTGGAGCACGCGCTTGTCCACGGCATCACCGATTTCGTCGTCGCGGACACCGAGGAATGCCGCCAGCGTGCCGAAAAGCCGCTGCACGTGATCGAAGGGCCGCTGATGGACGGCATGAACGTGGTGGGCGACCTGTTCGGCGCAGGCAAGATGTTCCTGCCGCAGGTGGTGAAATCCGCCCGCGTTATGAAGACCGCCGTCGCCCATCTTCTGCCCTACATGGAAGAGGAAAAGCGCCTGCAGGGCGACACCTCGGCCAAGGGCAAGGTATTGATGGCGACGGTGAAGGGCGACGTACACGACATCGGCAAGAACATCGTCGGCGTCGTGTTGCAGTGCAACAATTACGACGTGGTGGACATGGGCGTGATGGTGCCGACCGAGGACATCCTCGCCAAGGCGAAAGAGGAAAAGGTCGACATCATCGGGTTGTCCGGGCTCATCACGCCGTCGCTCGATCGCATGGTCGATGTCGCGGGCGAGATGAAGCGCCAGGGGTTCGATCTGCCGCTGTTGATCGGGGGGGCGACCACCTCGAAGAAACACACCGCCCTGAAGATCGCGCCGGAGTATGACAACGGTGTGATCCATGTGGACGATGCCTCCAAGGCGGTGGGCGTGGTGTCCAAGCTGTTGTCCAAGACGGCGGCGCCGGAGTACCTGGCCGGGATCGCCGAGGGGCAGGTCAAGATGCGCGCGGGCGACGACCGCACCGGCGACAGGCCCACGGCGCCACTGGTGCAGGCCCGGTCGCGGGCCTTTGACGGCGGTTGGGACAGCTACACGCCCCCTGTGCCGCAGTCCCCCGGCCTGACCGTGATCGACGATATCGAGATAGCAGCACTGCGCGACTATATCGACTGGACGCCGTTTTTCTCGACCTGGGAGATGAAGGGACAATATCCGGCCATCCTCGACGACCCGCACAAGGGCGAAACGGCGCGCGAGCTTTTCGAGAACGCCCAGGCGATGCTGGACCGGATCGAGACCGAGGGCTGGTTCACCCCGCGCGGGGTGGTCGGGCTGTGGCCCGCCAACAGCCAGGGCGATGATATCCTGGTCTGGACGGACGAGTCCCGCGATACCCTGCGCGCGCGGATGCCGCAATTGCGCCAGCAGCGCAACAAGACCGGCGACACCGCGCAGATGTGCCTTGCCGATTTCATCGCCCCCGAGGGCACGCCCGACTGGGTGGGCGGCTTCACCGTCACGACCGGGACAGAGGTGCATGATATCGCCGACCGGCTCAAGGCCGAGGGCAACGACTACGATTCGATCATGGTCCAAGCCCTGGGCGACCGCCTGGCCGAGGCCTTTGCCGAAGCGCTGCACGCCCGCGTGCGCCGCAGTCTTTGGGGATATGCGCCGAACGAGGGATTGGATAACAGCGCCCTGATCAAGGAAGAATATCGCGGCATCCGCCCCGCGCCGGGCTATCCCGCCTGTCCGGACCATACCGAGAAGCGCACGATCTTCGATCTGCTCGATGCGCCGGCGCATACTGGCGTAACGCTTACCGAATCCTGCGCAATGTGGCCCGCATCGGCGGTGTCGGGGCTCTACTTCTCGCACCCCGAGGCCCGCTATTTCGGCATCGGGCGCATCGGACCGGATCAGGTGTCGGATTACGCCACGCGCAAGCAAATGGAGATCGCAGAAGTCGAGACATGGCTGGCCCCGAGCCTGGCCTATCGACCCGATACGTCAGCGGCAGATCGCAAGATCGCCTGACACCCCGCAAGTTCACTTGCCAAGACCAACCAAACCCCACAGCAGTGGAGAAAGGAACGAGATGAGCGACAAGACCTGGCTGTTTACCAGCGAGTCTGTGTCCGAAGGGCACCCGGACAAGGTTTGCGACCGGATTTCGGACGCTATTCTGGATGCTTACCTGGCGGCCGATCCGCAGTCCCGCGTGGCCTGCGAGACGCTTGCAACCACCGATCACGTGACCATAGCCGGCGAGGTGCGTGGTCCCGAAGCCGTGCTCAAGGACGTGGAGCAGATCGCCCGAGACGCGATCCGCGACATCGGCTACGACCAGCCCGGATTTTCCTGGCGCAATGCCGAGATCGTCTGCCGCCTGCACGCCCAGTCCGCCGACATCGCGCAAGGCGTCGATGAGGGCGACAAGGGCGAGGAAGGTGCCGGCGACCAGGGCATCATGTTCGGCTATGCCTGCAAGGAAACCGCCGAGCTGATGCCCGCGCCGATCCAGTTCGCGCACCGTATCCTGCGCCACATGGCCGAGGATCGCAAATCTGGCAAGCAGCCGAATTTCGGACCCGACGCCAAAAGCCAGGTGACCCTGAAGTACGCGAACGGAAAGCCATCGGGTCTGGATACCGTTGTCGTCTCGACGCAGCACGCCGAAGGCCTCAGCCAGGCCGAGGTCCGCGAGATGGTCAAGCCCTATATCACCGATGTCTTCAAGGCCGAGGGTTGGGACCTGCCAGCCGATGACAAGCTGATCGTGAACCCAACCGGCAATTTCGTCATCGGTGGCCCCGACGGCGATGCAGGGCTGACGGGCCGCAAGATCATCGTGGACACCTATGGCGGCGCAGCGCCCCATGGTGGTGGTGCCTTTTCGGGCAAGGACCCGACAAAGGTCGACCGCTCCGCAGCCTATCTCGCGCGCTACCTGGCAAAGAACGTCGTGGCCGCTGGCCTGGCGGACAAGTGCCAGATCCAGCTCGCCTATGCGATCGGCGTGCCTGAGCCCGTGGCGATCTATGTCAACACGCTGGGCACCGGGCAGGTCGGCGAAGAAGACCTGGCCAACCGCCTGCGCGAAATGGTCCGCATGACGCCGCGTGGCATTCGCGATCACCTGCAACTGCTGCGGCCCATCTACACCCGGACAGCCGCCTACGGGCATTTCGGGCGCCAGCCCGAGGATGACGGCGGGTTTTCCTGGGAGAGGACCGATCTGGCCGATGAACTGGCCCGCAGCTTCGGCGCGACCGTGGCCGCGCAATAATCCAACGGATTTCAAGGAACGACAGAATGAACAAACCTGACACTGTAACCGCCGCGGACTACGCCGTCCGCGACATTTCCATGGCCGAGTTTGGCCGCAAGGAGCTGGATATTGCCGAGACCGAGATGCCGGGGCTGATGGCGCTGCGCGAGGAATTCGGTGAGAGCAAGCCCTTGAAGGGGGCGCGGATCGTTGGCTCGTTGC
>Ga0102929_1000011_pt1 | contig 90770 bp, 91 predicted proteins | sample SalPonR1_B_D2_MG_FD_78510 | JGI IMG/M metagenome (GOLD analysis project Ga0102929, IMG submission 78510) | Salt pond soil microbial communities from South San Francisco under conditions of wetland restoration - Salt Pond MetaG R1_B_D2_MG | ecosystem: Environmental > Aquatic > Marine > Intertidal... | reverse complement strand
GACCACGCGGGTTTCGTGGGGGATGCCGAGCGCGTGCAGGGTCTCGCTCGCGTGCGCCATGGTGTCCCAGTCCGAGACCGAACCCATGATGATGCCGACCTTCACGTCCATGCCGGCATTCTACAGGCGCGCGCGCCGGGTGTATCGTGGCGTCGGACCGCCTCGTCACCGGCCCCCTGCCCGTTTAGAATCGCCGGCATCGTCGCGAAGGAGTTCCCATGAGTCATCCCCTGGAGATCAGCAGCGCGGAGGAGACCCGCTTCGCCGACCTGGTGACCGACGCGCTGGAGACCGCGGCCCGGGCCGGCGCCGACCAGTGCGAGGCGGCGGTCAGCCACGACCTCGGCCTGTCGGTGACCGCCCGCCTGCGCGACATCGAGACGCTGGAATACCAGAACGACCGCTCCTTCGGCATCACCGTCTATTTCGACCACTGCAAGGGCAGTGCCAGCACCTCGGACTTCCGCGCTGCGTCGGTCCGCGAGGCCGTGGAACGGGCCTGTTCCATCGCCAGGCGCACCGCCCGGGATCCCTGCGCCGGGCTCGCCGACCCGGCGCGGCTGGCCGACGATCCGCCGGATCTCGCGCTGGATCATGCCTGGGCGATCTCGCCGGAGGAGGCGCGGGAGATGGCCATCCGCTGCGAGGGCGCGGCGCTCGACAGCGACCCGCGCATCACGAACTCGGAGGGCGCCACCGTCGCGACCAGCCGCGGCCTGCGCGCTTACGGCAACAGCCACGGCTTCTTCGGGACCTATCGGCGCAGCAGCCACAGCGTGAGCTGCGCCGTGCTGGCCGGCGACGACGGCGGCATGGAGAGGGACTACCACTACACCGCCTCCCGGAACCCGGCAGAACTCGAGGGTCTGGAGGCGGTGGGCGCGAAGGCGGCCGAGCGTACCCTGCTGCGCCTGGGTGCACGCCAGGTCACGACCGCCAGGGTGCCCGTGCTGTTTCCGCCGGAACTCGCGCGGGGCTTCCTCGGCCACGCCGTGGGCGCCGCGAGTGGCACGGCCCAGTACCGGCGCTCCTCATTCCTGCTCGATGCGGCGGGCGAGGTGGTTTTTCCCGGCTTCCTGAACATACGCGAGCGCCCGCACATCCCCGGCGCCATCGGCAGCGCCCCGTTCGACCGGGAGGGCGTGGCGGCCACCGACCGGGACCTGGTCGCCGCCGGTGTACTGCAGGGCTACGTGCTGTCGAGCTATTCGGCCCGCCGGCTGGGCCTGGAGACCACGGGCAATGCGGGCGGCGTGCACAACCTGCTGGTGGAAGGCAACGCGGAAGGACTCGACGCGCTTGTCCGGCAGATGGAGCAGGGGCTGATCGTATCGGAACTCATGGGTCAGGGCGTCAACCCGGTCACGGGCGACTACAGCCGGGGTGCCGCCGGCTTCTGGGTGGAAGGTGGCGAGATCGTCTATCCGGTGAGCGAGATCACCATCGCCGGTAATCTGCGCGACCTGTATCGCAACATCGTCGCGGTGGGGCGTGATCAGGACCTGCGCGGCGTCATCCGCTGCGGTTCGGTGCTGGTCGCCGAGATGACCGTGGCCGGCAACTGAGGCGGCTCATCCGCCGGCGTCGCTCTCTTCGCCGCTGCGTGCTTCCTCGCGCTGGTCCAGCAGATCGCTGAGCGTGCGGTCGTCGACCACGGATTCGAGGGCCTCGTCCAGCCGCTCGCTCAGCCGGGCGATGGCGGGCGTCCATTCCGGCGGCCGCCAGGAGCCCGTCTCGCCGCCCTCGCGCACCGCATCCAGGATGTCCCGCAGCCGGATCCGTGCGGGTTCCCGGGCGGGGACCAGCCGTTCTTCCTCCGTGCTGGTGATGAGCCCGGCTTCCTCGAGGCTGGTGATCACTTCGGAGACGACGATGCCCGGGATGGCGAGTTCCCTGGACAGCGTGCGCACCGTGCCGGCGCCGGATTGCTCGCGGAAGGCGGCTCCCACCAGGTACATGACGTTCAGCGCCAGGCGCTCGCGCAGCCCGTTCGCGAGGCGGGTCTGGCGCCGGCCGAGGCGCAGGAACCCCGGGTTCTGGTGGTAGAAGGCGATCTGGGCGCCGAGCAGCAGAATGAGCCAGTTCAGATACAGCCACATCAGCGCCAGTATGGCGATGGCGAAGCTGGCGTAGACCACCTGGATGCGTCCGCCGGCACCCACGAAAACGTTGGCGAATACCGCGCTGGTGGTCGCCCACAGGATGCCCGCGGTCAGCCCGCCGACGAACGCGGCGCGGAACTTCACCCGGGTGTTGGGAATCAGCTTGTAGAGCACGGTGAGCGCGAGCACCGCGAGCACGTAGGGCATCAGTTCGCCGGCTGCGACGATGGCCGTGCCGAAGGGTTCGATCTCCATCAGCCGTTCGGTGAGCGCGTTGTTGCGGACGGAGGCGATGATGCCGAGTGCCACCACCAGCACGACCGGTCCCATCAGCAGGACGCTGAAATACTCGGTGAAACGCCGGGCAAAGCTGCGCGGGTTGCTCACGTGCCAGACGAAGTTCACGCTCTCCTCGATCTTCTGCACCATGGAGAACGCGGTGTAGATGAAGAAGGCGAGGCTGACGCCGCCGAGTACGCCGCCGTCGACGTCGTTGACCAGCCTCATCAGGGTGGCGACGATGCGCTCTCCCTGGCTGCCGAGCGGCGCCAGGAACTCCGTCAGCTGGGGCTCCAGCTCCCGGTGTATGCCGAAACCCTTCAGCACCGAGAAGCTGAAGGCGAGCAGCGGCACGATGGAGAGCAGCGTCGTGTAGACCAGGCTCATCGCCCGCATCGTGAGCTGTCCGCTCATCAGGTCGCGGACGATGGCGTAGGTGTAGCGCAGCAGCGCGACGCCGAAAGCCGGCAGCCGCGGCAGGCCCGAGAATTGCGGGCTCCAGAGGAAGCGTTGCAGATAACGGATCAGGGAGTCCAGCATGGGCGCGGCGCTCATCTCCTTTGGCGGGAGCTGTCATCGATTGTACATTAGGCGTTGCCCCGGACGGTTTGCACGAGCCGGAGGACCGACGAGCCGAAGACGACGAACCGATGACGATGAACCGATGACGATGAACCGATGACCGAGTATCCGAGCCGCATCATCTGCATGACCGAGGAAACCACCGAGACACTGTATGCCCTCGGCGAGGAGGATCGCATCGTCGGCATCTCCGGTTTCACCGTGCGGCCGGCACGCGCCCGCCGGGAGAAGCCGAAGGTCTCGGCCTTCACCAGCGCGAAGATCGATCGCATCATGGCGCTCGAGCCGGACCTGGTGCTGGGCTTCTCCGACCTGCAGGCCGACATCGCCGCGGAGCTGATCCGGCGGGGCGTGCCGGTGCACGTGTTCAATCACCGCTCGGTGGAGGAGATACTGCAGATGATCCGGGTGCTCGGGGGCATGATCGGCTGCGAGGACCGGGCGCGGGCGTATGCCGCGGGGCTGGAGGCGGGCCTCGACGAGGTGCGCCGCGACGCCGCTGCACTGGAGCGGCGCCCCCGCGTCTACTTCGAGGAATGGGACGAGCCCCGCATCACGGGCATCCGCTGGGTGGCGGAGCTGGTGCGCATCGCCGGCGGCGAGGACTGCTTCCCCGCCATGGCGGACGAGCCGCTAGCGAAGGACCGCATCTTCGCCGACGATGCTCCCATCATCGAGGCCGCCCCCGACATCGTGATCGGTTCCTGGTGCGGCAAGAAATTCCGTCCCGAGCGAGTGGCGGACCGTCCGGGCTGGGAGGCGGTGCCGGCGGTGCGCAACGGCGATCTCTACGAGGTGAAGTCGGCGCACATCCTGCAGCCCGGCCCGGCGGCGCTCACGGATGGCTTGCGCGAGATCGCCGCCATCATCCGCGGCTGGGCCCGGCGCCGCGCGGCCTGAAGCCGGGCCCGGTAGCCTCGCCGGTGGCCGCGGCCGCCCCGTCGGCGCTCGCGCCGGTGAGCAGTTCCAGTGCGCGAAGGTATTTCCGGCGGGTCTGCGCGATGATCTCCGCGGGCAGCCGGGGGCCGGGAGCACGCTTGTCCCAGGCCAGCGTGTCGAGGTAATCGCGGACGAACTGCTTGTCGAAACTCGGCGGGCTGATACCGGTGCGCCAGGATGCGGCCGGCCAGAACCGCGACGAGTCGGGTGTGAGCACCTCGTCGATGAGGCACAGCGTGCCGGCTTCGTCCACACCGAATTCGAACTTGGTGTCGGCGATGATGATGCCCCGGTCGCGGGCGTAGTCCGCGCACTCGGCGTAGAGGCGCAACGCGAGGCCCCGCACCTGTTCCGCCCGCTCGCGTCCGATGATGTCCGTCAGCGTCTCGAAGCTGATGTTCTCGTCGTGCTCGCCGGCTGCCGCCTTGGTCGCCGGGGTGAACAGCGGCTCGTCCAGCCGGGCGGCCCGGGGCAGGCCGGCGGGCAGCGGGATGCCGCACACGGCGCCGGTGGACTGGTAGTCACGCCAGCCCGAGCCGATGAGATAGCCGCGGACTACCGCCTCCATGGGCAGCGGCTGCAGCCGCTGCACGACCATGGCGCGTTCACGCAGGAGCTCCCGTTCGGCCGCATCGGTGATCACGGCCTCCAGGGGCAGGTCGCTCAGGTGGTTCGGCACGATATCCGCGGTCCGGTCGAACCAGAAACGGGAGATACGGGTCAGGATGGCGCCCTTGCCCGGGATCGGGTCCGGCAGCACCACGTCGTAGGCCGACAGGCGGTCGGTGGCGACGATCAGCAGGTGCTCCTCGTCCACCGCCCACAGGTCGCGGACCTTGCCGCGGCCGATCAGCGTGAGACCCGTCACGCTGGACTCGTAGACGACATCATTCATGGGCTCGGCCATGGTGATCCCCGGCGGTAAAGCGCGGATGATGGACCGGCGGGCCGGCGCGGGCAACCGTGTGGCCCGTCGCGGTGCAACGGAGACGGGAATCGGGGTAGCATCCCCGTCTATGCACGGGAAAGGGCGGCGTCCTTGAACTGGTGGGGCAAGCTCGCAGGCGGCCTCGCGGGTCTTGCCACGGGCCGGCCGCTGTTCGCCCTGCTCGGGGTCATCCTCGGCCACCAGTTCGACCGGGGCTACGCGAAGTGGCGCGAGACGCGCTCCGGCCCGGACCGGCTGCCGGCGGAGTACCTGCGCATCACCTTCGAGACGATGGGTCATCTGGCCAAGGCGGACGGACGCGTCAGCGAGGCCGAGATCGGCGCGGCGCGGCGTATCATGCACGAACTCGGCCTGGCGGCGGACGATACCCGCGCGGCCATCGAGTGGTTCAATCAGGGCAAGCGGGCGGACTATCCGCTGCGCGGACGCCTGCAGCGCCTGGCGGCACTGGCGGGCCGCGACGGCGATCCGGGCCGCGCCTTCCTGCGGCTGCAGCTGCAGGTGGCACTTGCCGATGGCCGCATCCACAGCCGTGAGCGTGCGCTGCTCTGGACCATGGCCGGAGAATTCGGCATCGGCCGGGTGGAGTTCGCCCAGATGGAGGCGCTGCTGCGCGCCCAGCGGGGTTTCGCGCGGTCCGAACGGGGCCGCACCGAGCGGCGGATCGCCGCCCGGGCCTACGAGGTGCTGGGCCTGGCGGAGTCGGCGAGCGACGGTGATATCAAGCAGGCCTACCGCAGGCTCATGAACCGCTATCACCCGGACAAACTGGCATCGAAGGATATGAGCGCCGAGGAACTGGCCGGCGCCCAGGAGCGTACCCGACAGATCCGCAACGCGTACGAAACCCTGAAGACACGGCGCGGCTTTCGCTAGCGCCGGGTCGGTCCGGCCGGCCGCCGCTATACATGGCGTGCGTGCTTGGCTACAGTGCCGTGCCACGTAACACCGGAGACAGCGTCTTGCAGCCCATGATCGCTCCTTCCATCCTGTCGGCGGATTTCGCCCGGCTCGGCGAAGAGGTGGATGCCGTCCTTGCCGCGGGTGCAGACATGGTCCACTTCGACGTGATGGACAACCACTACGTGCCGAATCTCACCGTGGGCCCCCTCGTCTGCGAGGCCCTGCGCAACTACGGCGTGACGGCACCCATCGACGTGCACCTGATGGTGGAGCCCGTCGACCGTCTCGTCCCGGACTTCGCGGCGGCCGGGGCGAGCTATATCAGTTTTCACCCGGAGGCCTCGCGTCACGTGGACCGGACCTTGTCGCTGATCCGCGAGCACGGGGCCCGCAGCGGGCTGGTCTTCAATCCCGCGACGCCGCTATCCTGGCTGGAGCACGTGATGGACAAGCTGGACATGATCCTCGTCATGTCCGTGAACCCGGGCTTCGGCGGGCAGAAGTTCATCCCGGAGGCGCTGAACAAGTTGCGCTCCGTCCGCCGGCTCATCGACGAGTCCGGCGCGCAGATCCGCCTGGAGGTGGACGGCGGCGTGAAGGTGGAGAATATCGGCGAGGCGGCGGCGGCCGGCGCCGACACCTTCGTGGCCGGTTCGGCGATATTCGGCAGCGACGATTACGCGGCGACCATCCGCACCATGCGGGAGAACATTGCGAACGGCGGCAAGGCGACGGACTGACCCGCCGCCGGGCAGGCGCCTAGCGCTTGGGCCGGGCGCCGTAGACGACGATGGTCTTGCCGTTGGCCGAGACCAGTCCCTGCTCCTCGAGCACCTTCAGTACCCGGCCCGCCATTTCCCGGGAGCAGCCGACCAGGCGTGAGAGTTCCTGGCGGCTCACCTTGATCTGCATGCCGTCGGGATGGGTCATCGCGTCCGGTTCGTTGCAAAGGTCCATGATGGCGTGGGCCACCCGGCCGGTCACGTCCACGAAGGCCAGGTCGCCCAGCTTGCGGTTGGTGCGGTCGAGCCGGCTGGCCAGCTGGGTGGCCAGTTCGAATACCAGTCCCGGGCTCTCGCTGGCGATCTGGCGGAAACGGGGATAGGTCATCTCCGCGATCTCGCTCTCGGTACGGGTGCGCACCCAGGCGCTGCGCGTCGGTTGCTCGTAGAACAGGCCCATCTCGCCGAAGAACTGACCCTTGTTGAGGTAGGCCAGCACCATCTCGTTGCCGTCCTCGTCCTCGATCATCACCTCCACCGATCCGTCCACGATGTAGTAGAGAATGTCGGGGAGGTCGCCGGCGTGGATCATCACCGTCTTCGACGGTATCGTGCGGACGCGGCAATAGCTGAGGAACCGGTTGATCGCCGGTACGTCACTCAGGTTCTTCGCTGTCGTTGGCATTCGTGCCCCCCTCCTGGATCCAGTCCCACTTTGTAATACAGACGCTCAACCAGGGCAAGCCGCGCCCCCCGCGGCTCGCTAGACCCAGTAGGAGGTCCGCGTCATGAGCTTTGCCGTCACCCGCATCAGTCCGCGCACGGGTGCCGGCAGGCCGCTGCCGCCCGATTCCGTGGCCGCGGCGCCGTGCACCTCTTCCTCCTCGGCCATCCGCCGGAGAATGGCCCGGCTGCGTTCGTCCTCCACCGGCAGACGGTCGAGATGTGCGTTCAGGTGCTCGACCACCTGGCGTTCGGTCTCCGCGATGAAGCCGAGGCTCCAGCGGTCGCCTGCCAGTCCGCTCAGTGCGCCGATGCTCCAGGCACCGGCGTACCACAGCGGAGCCAGCCGGCTGGGCCCCGCGTCCAGCTCCTGCAGCCGCTGGGCGCACCAGCGCAGGTGGTCCGTCTCCTCCTCGGCCGCATGGTGCATCTCCTCGGCCACCGCCGGATCCCGCGCCACCAATGCGTGTCCCTGGTAGAGGCCCTGGGCGGCGACCTCGCCGGAGTGATTCACGCGCATCAGGCCGGCGACGTGCCGGGTTTCGGGCGGGGACAGCTCTGCCTGCGGGCGGTCGGCGCCCGGATTCGGGCGGCTGCCGCCGGGCGGAGCGAACAGCGTGCGCAGCGCATTGTCCGCGCTCGCGAGCAATCGGTCGGGCAGGTTGCGGTTCCTCGTGGTCACGGCGGGATTATAGCAAGCCGGCCCCGGCGTGTTCCCGGTATCGCGCAGACCTGTCGGACGTGACAGGTGCATTTACCGGTCGTTTCGCATAGGATTGCCGCCCCGCAGCCTCAGGCGACCGCCAGGCCATCCGCCGTCGACGCCCGGGAAGAACAGCCAACAAGAAGTATCGACTAGCGTAGCAGGAGCAAGGAAGATGAGACTGGCAGTCTGGATCATGGCGCCGCTGGCGCTCGCGGCCGCGCAGGTGGCCGGAGCCGCCGAGGGCGAGGGCCCCTGGGAGGGGACGGCGACACTGGGGTATCTCGCCACCAGCGGTAACTCGGACAGCCTCAGCGTCAACGCAGGCGCCGAAGTGAGCTACACCACCGGCCGGTGGCAACACCTGGCGGAGGTGTCCGCCATCGGTGCCCAGCAGGAGGAGGAGACCACGGCCGAGGCCTACAAGGCGGTCTGGAGATCCGAATACAGCTTCAGCGAGACGGACTACCTGTTCGGGCGGCTGCGCTGGCAGAAGGACAAGTTCAGCGGCTACGACCAGCAGATCACCGAGTCTCTCGGCTACGGCCGCCGGCTGCTGGACAGCGATCGGCACACGCTGAACGCCGAGGTGGGCATCGGTGCCCGGCAGTCTGATCTGCGCGACGGTAGCTCCGAGGAGGAGGTGATCCTGCGCGGGGCCCTGGACTACACGTGGCAGTTCAGCGAGACGGCACAATTCGCCCAGTACTTCGGCGTGGAGTCGGGCTCCGAGAACACCTTCATCGAGTCGGTGAGCGAGCTGAAGGCGACGCTGGTCGGCGAACTGGCGCTGGTGGCCTCGTACACCATCCGCCGCAACACCACCGTGCCGGCGGGCAGCGAGAAGACGGACACCTTCACGGCCCTGTCGCTGGAGTACGCTTTCTAGCGGACCCCGGCTCCGACAGGGCGCCCCGGCGTTGCATCGGCCCCCTGCGGGGGCTATAATTTCGCGCTTTTCGTCGTCGGCACGAGCCTTTTCCGTGCCGCGCGGATCGCCCCCGGCCCGCCGGGAGGCGGATTTCAACCAGAACCGGGATACCGGGCAGCATATTTTGAGTAACTGTCGATGAAGACCTTTTCTGCAAAACCGGCGGAAGTCCGGCGCGACTGGTACGTGGTGGACGCCACGGGCAAGACTCTCGGGCGCCTCGCCACCGAGGTCGCGCGGCGGTTGCGCGGCAAGCACAAGCCGGAATACACGCCGCACGTGGATACCGGCGACTATCTGATCGTCGTCAACGCCGAAAAAGTGCGGGTGACCGGTAACAAGCTGAAAGACAAGATGTACCATCACCACACGGGCTACATCGGCAACCTGAAGTCCCGGTCGCTCGAGCAGATGCTGGACAAGGCGCCCGAGCGGGTGATCCAGTCGGCGGTGAAGGGGATGCTGCCGAAAAACCGTCTGGGCCGTCAGATGCTCGGCAAACTGAAGGTCTATGCAGGGCCGGAGCACCAGCACAGCGCACAGCAGCCGATCGACCTGGACATCTGAGCCGGCGGCCGCACGAGGAACAGAATATGAGTGACATGCAGTTTTACGGTACCGGCCGGCGCAAGACTTCCACGGCCCGCGTCTTCCTGAAGCCCGGCGAGGGCAGGATCACGGTCAACAAGCGGCCGCTGGATCAGTTCTTCGGCCGCGAGACGGCACGGATGATCGTCCGCCAGCCGCTCGAGCTGACCAAGCTCGACGATCGCTTCGACGTGGACGTGACCGTGGCCGGCGGCGGCACCACCGGCCAGGCCGGTGCCATCCGCCACGGCCTCACCCGGGCGCTGATGGACTACGACGACTCGTTGCGTTCCAGCCTGCGCCAGGCCGGCTACGTAACCCGCGACGCCCGCGAGGTGGAGCGCAAGAAGGTCGGTCTGCGCAAGGCCCGCCGCGCCACCCAGTTCTCGAAGCGCTGATCCCGGTCGTGCCACGAGGTCATTGGGGGATCGTCTAGCGGTAGGACATCGGACTCTGACTCCGAGAACCCAGGTTCGAATCCTGGTCCCCCAGCCAAACACAAGAGGGCCCCGTCAGGGGCCCTCTTGTGTTTGGCTGGGACTTCGCGGATGAGGAACTCCGTTCGAACCGAGGCCCGCTTGCGGGCCGACAGACGGCGAGCGCAGCGAGCCGCCCGCAGGGCGAGGGCCGGAGGCCCGAGTCAATCCTGGTCCCCCAGCCAAACACAAGAGGCCCGTCAGGGGCCCTCTTGTGTTTAGCGCTGCATGGTCCGCACGCCGTCGCGGCCGGCGACGAGCAGGACGTCGGCGGGGCGATGGGCGAACAGCCCCACCGTCACCACGCCGGGCAGCTGATTGAAGCGAGTCTCCATCTCCACCGGATTGGGTATGGAGAGGTTGTGCACATCGATGATGTGATTGCCGTTGTCGGTGACGAAGCCTTCGCGCCAGATCGGTTGCCCGCGGTACTTGATGACCTGGCGGGCGATGAAAGACTGGGCCATCGGGATCACTTCGATGGGCAGCGGGAAACCGCCGAGCATGCCCACCAGCTTCGAGTCGTCGACGATGCAGACGAATCTGCGCGATGCGGCGGCGATGACCTTTTCGCGCGTGAGCGCGCCGCCACCGCCTTTCGTGAGGTGGAAGTGCTTGGTCGCCTCGTCGGCGCCGTCCACGTAGAGATCCAGGTCGCCGACGCTGTTCAGCTCACTGACCTCGATGCCCCTCGCCTGGAGCCGCCGGGTGGTTTCGCTGGAACTCGATACCACGCTGGTCAGACGGTCCGTGACCTCCGGCAGCAGTTCGATCAGCTCGTTGACAGTGGAGCCCGTGCCCACGCCGAGGGCGGTCCCCATCTGTATGTGGTCGAGCGCCGCGCGTGCGGCCTGGCGTTTTTTCTCTGTCTGGTCCATCGCTGTTCCGGGCTCCGCGTCGTCGTGCATGAGAGGGGCATCGGGCCGGCCGCCGCCCGGGCGGCGCTGGCGCCGTCTGCGGCGCCAGTATCGCTTTCCTGACGCCGGAACGGAATGTGCCCGCCGGAGCGGGCACATTCCTCAAGTCGGGATTCCATCGCTGCCATGTTCTCGCGAGGAGATTGTCAGCGACCGGTAAGGCCAGAGGCTACTTACCGTTTCCCACTGCGCTCAGCGCTTCCGGCTAGCTTTCTTCTTGCTAGCCTTTTTCTTGCCGGCCTTCTTTTTCGTGGCCTTTTTCCGGGTCGCTTTCTTGGTCGTCTTCTTCTTCGACTTCTTCTTCACGGTCCGCTTCTTCTTGGCAGCCTTCTTCTTCGTTGCCTTTTTCTTCGTTGCCTTTTTCTTGGTTGCCTTTTTCTTGGCGGTCTTCTTCTTGGCAGCCTTCTTCTTGGTCTTCTTTTTCACGGTCCGCTTTTTCTTCGCGGCCTTTTTCTTGGTGGCTTTCTTCTTGGTCGCCTTCTTCTTCACGGCCGGCTTCTTCTTCGCAGCCGTTTTACGCGCAGTGGTTTTCTTCTTGGACACCTTCTTCCTTGCCGGTGCCTTGCGCGCTGTCGCACGCTTTGACGCAGTCTTCTTTCGCGTCGTCTTCTTTTTCGATCTAGCTTTAGTAGCCATATGTCATCTCCGTGTCGGGGTACCCGGCGTTGAGTATATACATAAACACTGAAAATTCCAGCAAGTTTCCAGACATGCAGTTCGTTGCGCGGGCAACGCAGCGACGAGAGGAAACTCGTGTATAGGTGACATCGAACGATCGTGTTCGCTGCAGCGTTATCGCGTGCAGCGCCGCAGACCATGCTCGGTTGCGACGGCGAACAGCGGAATGTCCCATGCAGCAGCGGGTATCGAGGACACGCGTTGACAAGAGAATGCGGCACCGACGAGTTTCGGATGCTGCCATTGTGTGCGATGGCGAAGGAAGGAGAAACAGCGGTCGTAGTAGCCGGCGCCCATGCCGATACGGTTGCCGGCATCGTCGAATGCGACGAGCGGTGTGGCCACCAGGTCGAGTTCGCGCGCGGGTATGGCTGCCGGTACGCTCGCGGGTTCCCAGATGCCGTAGCGATTGCGCCGCAGTGTCGCATTGCGTGCGAGACGCACGAAGCGCATGCGGCCCTTCTCGCCGACGACCGGTACGAAGACGGCGCGGCCGGTCGCAAAGGCGGCCGCAAACAGGTGGCGGATATCGACTTCGGCCGTGGCGGCGAAGTACAGGCCGACGCGTCCGGCCGAACGCCACAGCGCGCTGAGTGCAATGTGGCGGCAAATGCGGGCGGAGTCACGCTCGCGGGCCGCGGCGTCGAGTGCGAGACGGGCCCGTTGTCCGGCTTGCCTGTAGCTTGCGCGCGCGGCCTGCATGGGCGTCCCGTCCTGCGGGGGAAGAGGTGGCACCTCCCGCCTGTGCCGTCACCGGCCGTCGCTCTCGAACCAGAGCGTCAAGTGGGGTCGGCCGAGACAACGTAGGCTTTCCGCCGTATCGCGGATCTGCGCAATGTTGCCTTCAGACTTTGACCCCGAGATTAGAAATTAGGGTCGAAAGGCTTCCCAGCCGATGTCGAACACTGCAGGAGGTGCCGTAACCATGTCTGTGACCGCCCGCGGCGGCCGGGGTTCAGAGATCGAGCTGGCGACTGTCGCCCAGCACGGCCTCCACCCTGTCGGAAAGCGCCCTGATCCGTCCGGCCACGTTGCCCTCCAGCGCATCGTCCCGGGCGCGGACCTTGATCAGTTCGTTTGCCATGTTGAGCGCCGCCATGACGGCGATCCGATCCGTGCCGACAACCTTACCGCTGTCACGGATCTCTTTCATCTTCGAGTTGAGCAGTTCGGCGCTGTCCAGGAGGTCCGATTTCTCGTTTGCCGGACACGACACCTGATATTCCTTCTCCAGGATACGCACACTCACATGGGCATACATTTCGTCCATAGCCGTCTACCCGTTGCCGTCCTGTTCGGGCGCGGCGTCAGGCGCCGTGCTCCATGGATTTGAGCCGGCCGATCATGGCTTCGACGCGGCCCCGCACCTGCTCGTTCTTCTGCAACAGGCTCGCCCGTTCCTCGATCAGCGTGTCCTGACGGTGACGCAGCGAGCGGTTCTCCTCCCGGAGCTGGTTGCAGACTGCGACGAGTTCGTCCAGACGCTTCTCCAGCCTTTTCAGCTCGTGCGCGAATGCCTGATGTACCTGATCGCTCATGGGGGCAATATAGTAGTGAGCGCGAATCCGGTCAATTGACGGCTGCGCCCGGCCCGGCTGCAGCGGCCGCGGTGGTGTTAGGATGGTCCCTGCGCCGCGCAGAGGCGCCCGGAGCGAGTTATGTCGGACCCGAACACTCCCCCACACACGAGACTCCAGGAGACGCTGTCGGCGGCCGGAGCCACGGCAGAGGCGACCGAGGCTCACGGGACACTGTGCAGCCTCGTCTGCCTGCACGGCAGCCGCGCCGGCCCGGCCTGGATCGAGACCCTGTTCGGCAGGCAACCGGTTGCGGCGGATACACGCCACGCGCTGCTGGAGTTCGCGGCGGAGACGGCCGCGGAACTCGAGGATCCGTCCTTTCCCTTCGTGCCGCTGCTGCCCGGCGACGGAACGCGGATGACCGAGCGCGCTTGTGCAATGGCGCACTGGGCCCAGGGTTTCCTCCATGGATTCGGCGAGGCGGGCAGCCGTCCCGCCCTGGCCGAACGGCTGCGCCAGGAGCCCCTGGCCGAACTGCTCGCGGACCTCGGCGAGATCACGAAGGCGGCGGCCGGCGATGAGGAAGGCATCGAGGGCGACGAGGAGGCGTGGGCCGAGCTGGTCGAGTACCTGCGCGTGGCCGTCCAGCTGTTCTACCTGGAACTGGCCGCCATCCGCGGCGACCGGCACGAGGCGCCGGCGGGACTCCAGTAGCGGCGTCCGGCGCCCGGCGGGGCGCGCTCCGGTACAATGCGCGCTTACGCGCCCCGCGGGCATCGTGCCGGCTGACCGACAGGACCCTATGAACCCGAAAGAATTCGCCAGACGTCGCAGACAGCTGATGCGGATGATGGGCCGCGACTCCATCGCTATCCTCCCCGCTGCGCCTCTGCGCCATCGCAGCCGCGACGTGGAGTTCGGCTATCGCCAGGACAGCGACTTCTATTATCTCACCGGTTTCGCGGAACCCGCGGCCGTGGCCGTGCTGTTGCCGGAGCGCGAGCAGGGCGAGTTCGTGCTGTTCTGTCGCGAGCGCGACGCCGAGCGTGAGCAGTGGGACGGCCACCGCGCAGGCACCGAGGGCGCGGTGGAGCGCTATGGTGCCGACGACGCCTTCCCCGTGGCCGACATCGACGACATTCTGCCGGGGCTGATGGAGTCGAAGCCGCGGGTGTTCTACACCATGGGCATCTATCCGGAGTTCGACCACCGCGTCACGGAATGGCTGAATACCCTGCGCCGCACGGTGAAGATGGGCGGCCACACGCCCCAGGAGTTCGTGGCGCTGGACCACTTTCTGCACGACATGCGCCTGTACAAGAGCCGCGCCGAGATCGCGGCCATGCGCAAGGCGGCAAAAATCGCCGTGGCGGCCCACAAGCGGGCGATGCAGGTGACGCGCCCGGGCCTGCACGAGTACGAGGTGGAAGCGGAGTTCCTGCACGAGTTCCGGCGGCGCCGCGCCGAGCCCTCGTATCCGCCGATCGTGGGCGGGGGCGCCAATGCCTGCATCCTGCACTACACCGACAACGCAGCGGAGCTGGCGGACGGGGATCTGCTGCTGATCGATGCCGGCTGCGAATACGACTATTACGCCTCGGACGTCACGCGGACCTTCCCGGTGAGCGGACGCTTCACCCCCGAGCAGCGGGCCGTCTACGAGATCGTGCTCGAGGCCCAGCTGGCCGCCATCGACCGTACCCGTCCGGGCAATCACTGGAACGACCCCCACGACGCCGCGGTGCGGGTCATCACGAAAGGACTCAAGAAGCTGAAACTGCTGGACGGCAGCTTGCCCCGGCTGCTGAAGGACGAGGCCTACAAGGCCTTCTTCATGCACCGCACCGGGCACTGGCTCGGTATGGACGTGCACGACGTCGGCGACTACAAAGTGGGCGACGAGTGGCGGGTGCTGGAACCAGGCATGGTGACCACGGTGGAGCCCGGCATCTACATCCCGGCAAGGCGCGGCATACCGAAACGCTATGCGGGCATCGGCGTGCGCATCGAGGACGACGTGGCCGTGACCCGGGGCGATCCGGACGTGCTGTCGAAGGGGCTGGCCAAGGACGCAGAGGAGGTCGAGGCGCTCATGGCGTCGGGATGAGACCGTGACCGAGCGATACGACATCATCATCGCGGGCGGCGGCATGGTCGGCGCGAGCCTCGCACGGGCCCTCGCGCCGCTGGACCTGCGCGTGGCCGTCGTCGAGGCGGTGGAGCCGGGTGCGGCGGCCCAGCCGAGCTTCGACGACCGTTCTACGGCGCTGTCGCGTGCGAGTCAGCGAGCCTTCACGGCCATGGGCCTGTGGCCGGCCATCGCGGCGTCGGCCACGCCCATCCGGGCCATCCACGTGTCTGACCGGGGCAGCTTCGGCTTGTGCCGCATCGAGGCGCAGGAGCAGGGGGTCGAGGCGCTGGGCTACGTGGTCGTGAACCGGGTGCTGGGCGAGACGCTGCTGGACAGCCTGGATGTGCAGGGCGGCCCGGACCTGTACCGCCCGGCGCGCATCACAGCGGTGACCCGGACTGCGGGGGCCGTGACGGCGGACGTGGCCTGGCGGGACGGCGAACGCAAGGAACGGCTGCAGGCGGCGCTGCTCGTGGCGGCGGACGGCGCCCGGTCGGCGGTGCGCGCCGCCGTCGGTATCGGCATGGAGGAGCGCCCTTACCATCAGGTGGCGATCACCGGCAATCTCGCCACGGCACGACCCCACGGCAACATCGCCTACGAGCGCTTCACGCAGGACGGTCCGGTGGCGCTGCTGCCGTTCACGGAAGGACGCAGCGCCTTCGTCTGGACGCTGCCGCCGGCGGAGGCCGAGCGGACGATGGCGCTGGATGACGACGCTTTCCTGGCCGAATTCCAGGCCGTGTTCGGTTGGCGTCTCGGCCGTCTGAGCCGGGTGGGCCGGCGAGTGGCCTATCCCCTGTCGCTCACCCGGGCCGAGCGGCTCTGCGCGGAACGGGTCGTCGCCATCGGCAATGCGGCCCACGGCCTGCATCCGGTGGCGGGGCAGGGCTACAACCTGGGAATGCGCGACGTCGCTGCACTCGCGGACCTGGTGGCCGAGGCGAAAGCCGCCGGCGAGGACCCGGGCGATGCCGCCCTGCTGGCCCGCTACGTCGACTGGCGGCGCGGCGACCAGCGCAAGGTGGTGGGTTTCACCGACGGCCTCGTGCGCCTGTTCGGCAGCGAGCGCGAGAGCGCCCGCGCCGCACGCGGTATCGGCATGCTGGGGCTCGATCTCATCCCGGGTGCCAAGCGCGCGTTCGCCCGCCACACCATGGGCCTGGCGGGACGTCTGCCACGCTTGTCCAGGGGGGTGCCGCTCAGGTGAGGCCGGAGGTCGACGTCGCCATCGTCGGGGCAGGCATGGTGGGTCTCGCGCTGGCCGGTCTGCTGCGACGCGAGGACGATACGCTGCGCCTCGCCGTCGTCGATGCCGGCGGGCCGCCGGTCTTCGACGAGAACGCCGACGTGGGCCTGCGCGTCTCCGCCGTTTCGCCGGGGTCCGCCTCCCTGCTCGAGCACAGCGGCGCATGGCAGGCGGTATCCCGCAGCCGCATGGGTACCTGCACCGCGATGTGCGTCTGGGATGCCCGTGGCGAGGCGCAGGGCAGCGAGGCGCTCCGTTTCGCTGCCGACGAACTCGGCCTGCCGGAGCTGGCCCACATCGTCGAGAACGAGCTGATCCGGCATGCGCTCTACCAGGCGCTCGGCGCCGGCGAGGGTGGCATACGCTGGTATTTCGACACGCGTGTGCAAGGCTTCGAGGCGGGTGCGAGGGCGGCGCGGCTCACGCTGGCGGACGGCGGCGGGCACCTGGATGCCGCCCTGGTGGTGGGCGCGGACGGGGCCCGTTCCGCCGTGCGACGGCTGGCCGGCATGCCGGTGCGCGCCCGACGTTATCCTCAGGATGCACTGGTCACCCACGTCCGGCCCGAACGGCGTCATCGCGAGACCGCCTGGCAGCGGTTCCTGCCGTCCGGCCCGGTGGCCCTGCTGCCGCTGGGCGACGGGCGCTGTTCGGTGGTCTGGTCCACCGATACCGGGGCCTGCGCCGGGCTGATGGCTCTTCCCGACGAGGATCTCGGGGCGCAGCTGACCGAGGCCACCGCCGGCGTGCTGGGGCAGCTCACCGTGACCGGGCCGCGCGGCAGTTTTCCTCTCGCCGCCTCCTACGCGCCCGACTACGTGGACAGCCGGCTCGTGCTGGCAGGCGACGCGGCACATGCGGTGCATCCCCTGGCGGGCCAGGGCGTCAACCTGGGTTTCAGCGACGCCGGCGAACTGGCCCGCTGTATCGGCGCGGCCCGGCGCGCAGGCGAGGACGCCGGCAACCGGCCCGTGTTGCGGCGCTACGAGCGGGCGCGCAAGGGCGAGAACATGCGCACGCTGATCTTCCTGGATGCGCTGCAGCGTTTCTTCGCCCTGGACTCGCCCGCGGTGGCGAGGATCCGGATGGACGGCATGCGGCTGTTCAATCGCATCGGTCCCCTCCGGCGCATGGCGGTGCGCCACGCCACGGGTCTGGCGGAGACGGCCTGACGGCCGCACGGGAGACATGAGCCGGCGCTATCTGCTCATTCTCACCGCGTTGCTCACCGCGGTGGCGCTGGCGACGTTCGCCTACAAGTGGCGGGTGCTCGGGCTGCCGGTCACCCAGGATCAGCAGACGAGCGTGTGGACCGTGGAGGCGGCCATCAGCTTCAACGGCGGGCCAGGCTCCATCAAGGCGACGCTGCAGCTACCCACGCTCACGCCGGGCTACACCCTGCTGACCGAGAACTCGGTATCGCAGGGCTACGGCTTCAGCGTCAATTTCGACAGCGGCGGCCGCGAGGCCCAGTGGGCGATCCGGCGCGCCGACGGCCCGCAGACGCTGTACTACCGCGCCGTGCTCTACGAGGACCCTTCCAGCCGTCAGTCCGACACCACGCCGCCGTTCCCGCCGCCGCCCACGCTGGAGGAGCCGTTCAATACGGCCCTGCAGGTGCTGGTGGAGCAGGTGCGCGAGCAGTCGGCGGATCCCGCCTCGTTCACCGCCGAACTGCTGCACCGGCTGAACGACCCCTCGCCGGGACACAACGTCGAACTGCTGCTCGGCCTGTCCGAAACCCGCGCAGGGTTCGTCTCGACGGTCACCAAGATACTGGCGGCTGCACGCATTCCCGCCCGCATGATGCGGGGCATCATGCTGAGCGGCCAGACCCGGCAGGCCGATATCGTTCCCTGGCTGGAGATCCACGACGGCCTGCGCTGGCTGAGCTTCGACCCGCGCACGGGCGAGGAGGGCCTGCCCGACGATTACCTGGTCTGGTGGCGGGGTGCTCAGCCGCTGGCGACCGTGCAGGGCGGCAGCGGGCTCCAGGTGAACCTGGCGGTGCAGGAAAATCAGCTGGACACGCTCGATGTGGCCGGCCAGCGCGCGGAGAAGCGCCGCTCGCGGCTGGTGGAGTTCTCCCTGTTCAGCCTGCCCATCCGCACCCAGGCGGTCTACGCCGTGCTGCTGATGATTCCCGTCGGCGCGCTGGTGATGGTATTCATGCGCAACTTCGTCGGCGTGGAGACCTTCGGCACGTTCATGCCCGTGCTGATCGCGCTGGCCTTCCGCGAGACGCAGCTGATCGGCGGCATCCTCCTGTTCACGCTGCTGGTCTCCCTCGGGCTCTCCATACGCTTCCTGCTCGAGCGCCTCCGCCTGTTGCTGGTGCCGCGGCTCACGGCCGTGCTCATCGTCGTGGTGCTCCTGATGCTGCTCATCAGCATCGTCTTCCACAAGCTCGGCATCGAGACCGGGCTTTCCGTCGCCCTGTTCCCCATGGTGATCATCGCGATGACCATCGAGCGGATGTCCGTCGTCTGGGAGGAGCGCGGCCCCCGGGACGCCATCGAGGCGGGGCTCGGCAGCCTGGTGGTGGCCGCCCTGGCCTACCTGGCGATGGGCATAGACTGGTTGCAGCACCTCGTCTTCACCTTCCCCGAACTGCTCCTGGTCGTGCTGGCACTCGTGCTGCTGGCCGGCCGCTACACCGGTTACCGGCTGGTGGAGCTGTATCGCTTCCGCGGCATGCTGCGGCGATGAGTGCCGGGTGGCTCTTCAATCCGCGGGAGAGGGCGCGGGCGCTGCGCGCCGCCGGCGTGCTGGGCCTGAACCAGCGCAATGCGCGCTACATCGCGGAGAACAACCAGCGGCGTTTCTATCCACGGGTGGACGACAAGGTGCTGACCAAGAAGCTCGCCATCGAGGCGGGCATGGCGGTGCCCGAACTCTACGGCGTCATCGACAACCAGGGCGATACCGGCCGCATACCGGAGATCGTGGCGGATCACCAGAGCTTCGTGGTGAAGCCGGCCCACGGCAGTGGCGGCGACGGCATCGTCGTCGTGTCGGGCAGAAGGCGGGACCGTTATCGCCTGATCGACGGGCAGATCTGGGACGGCGATACGCTGGAGTTCCACGTCTCGAACATCGTCGGCGGCCAGTACAGCCTGACCGGCGAGCCGGACACGGCGCTGATCGAGTACTGCGTGCAGTTCGACCCGCTGTTCGAGCAGGTGAGTTTCCAGGGCGTACCCGACGTCCGCGTGATCACCTACCGGGGCTACCCGGTGATGGCCATGGTGCGTCTGCCCACGAAGGCGTCGCACGGCAAGGCGAACCTGCACCAGGGCGCCGTCGGCGCGGGCATCGACATGGCCGGCGGCGTGACGCTGGACGGCGTCAGCGGCAACGAACTCGTGGAGGAGCATCCGGATACCTATCATCCGATCGCGGGGCTGCGCATCCCGGAGTGGGATTTCATCCTGACCTCGGCTGCCCGGGCCATCGACGTGACCGGTCTGGGCTACGTGGGCGTGGACATGGTGCTGGACCGGGATCTCGGCCCGCTGATTCTGGAGATGAACGCCCGCCCGGGCCTCAACATCCAGCTCGCCAACCGGGCGGGGCTGCGGCCCCGGCTGGAGGCCGTGGACAGGGAATACGATGCGGCGGCGACGCCGGAACAGCGCGCGGGGTTCGCGCGGGGACGTTTCCCCGCCCACCCGAGCGGGTAGGAGGGCCTTCAGGCGCTCTTCGCTTCCGGCAGCGGCGGGAACTTCGGCGGGCGGTCGCCCCGGCGGCGGGCTTCGCGGACCATGGCGCCGAGGTCGCTCTTTGCCAGGTCGAACAGCTGGTCGAAGCTCTCCAGCACGAAATACAGCGGCTGATAGATGTCGATGCGGTAAGGCGTGCGCAGCGCCTCGATGGGATCGAAAGGCACCCGCTCCGGCTCGTCGCTCTCCACCGCGTAGCGGGTCTCGCCCGGCGAGGAGCAGATGCCAGCGCCGTAGTTGCGCAGACCCTCGTCGGTCTGCACCAGGCCGAACTCCACGGTGAACCAGTACAGCCGGGCCAGCATCTCCCGGTCGTCATCGCTCGCCGCCAGACCGGCCTTGCCGTAGGCCTCGGTGAAGGCGGCGAAACGCCGGTCGGTAAGGTGAGGCGTATGGCCGAAGATCTCGTGGAAGATGTCCGGCTCCTGGAGGTAATTCAGTTCTTCGGGGGCGCGGATGAACGAGGCGGCCGGGAACATGCGGTTGGCCAGCAGGGAGAAGAACTCGTCCAGCGGGATGAGCGCCGGCACCGGCTGCACGCCCCAGCCCGTGCACTCCCGCAGCACTTCGGTGACCTCGGGGCACTGGGGTACCCGGTCCTCCGGCAGTCCCAGCACCTCCAGCGCGTCGAGGAACGCCCGGCACGCCCGGCCGGGCAGCACGCGCTGCTGGCGCGTGATCAGTTCCCGCCAGACGGCATTCTCCGACTCGGTGTAGTGGATCAGGCCCTCGGCGTCCGGTCTCTTGGCGGTATAGGTGATTCCCTTGCCCATTGCTCTCCTGCCGGCCAGCTTTCCGTTGCGTTAACCTGAGAAAAGAATAACTGCCTGGGAGCGCAATTCATTTTCGAATTTGCTTTTCAAGGCTTGGATTTTGCAATTTTCTTCCACTATTAACTATTTTCCGGTAAATTTATTGCTCATGGACGCCTACGACCGCCGCATCCTCGCAGTGCTGCAGCGCGACGCGCGCATCTCCAACCAGCAGCTGGCCAGAGAGGTGGGCCTCTCGCCCTCGCCCTGCTGGCGGCGGGTGCGCCGGCTGGAGCAGGAGGGCGTCATCGAGCAATACGCGGCCCGCCTGTCGCGTCAGGAGCTCGGCTTTCCCGTGCTCGCTTATGTCCAGATCTCGCTGGAGGATCATCATCCGGACACCATCCGGGAGTTCGACGACATGATCCGGCGCTGCGACGAGGTGCAGGAGTGCTGCTCGATGAGCGGCCAGTACGACTATCTCATCAAGGTGGTCGCCCGAGACATGGAGAGCTACGAGGACTTCCTCAGCGGCAAACTGCTGAGGCTCACCGGCGTGCAGACCGCCAACACCAGCTTCGTGCTGAAACAGAAGAAGTCCACCTCCGCCCTGCCCTTGTGACCGCGCCCCTGCTGGTCACCCGGATGGCGGATACGTTATGATCTGAAGCCCGATCGACAGGCTCCGCGGGAGAGAATCCGGCCAGACCGGATCGCCGAAGGCGCAACACGCCCGGAAACGCTCAGGCATAGGGACTGCGGACGCTGATTGGCTCTGGAGAGTGGCCGGTGACGGCCCACCGAAGGGGTGCGGCGGATGGCCCGGCACGAGGCCCGCCCGATCTCTCAGGTAACCGGACAGAGGGGCGATGGACGACGGCGTCTGTCGCATTCCCGTGATCGGAGGAGCCAGCATGGGCCATCGCACATCTCTCTACCCGCTGCACGTCGAGGCCGGCGCCCGCATCGTGGATTTCGGCGGCTGGGACATGCCGCTCGCCTACGGCTCCCAGCTGGCCGAGCACCGCGCCGTGCGCGAATCGGCCGGCCTGTTCGACGTCTCGCACATGACCGTCGTCGATCTCGGCGGCGCGCAGGCGACGGCGTTCCTCGCCCGGCTACTGGCGAACGACATCGGCAAGATCGAGGGCACCAGCCGCGCCCTCTACACCTGCATGCTGAACGAAGAGGGCGGCGTGCTGGACGACCTCATCGCCTATCACCGGGGGCCGGGCGACTACCGTCTGGTGGTCAACGCCGCCACCCGAGCGAAGGACCTGGCCTGGATGCGCCGGCAGGCGGCGGGCCACGAAGTGGAGATCACCGAGCGAGCGGATCTCGCCATGCTGGCCGTGCAGGGTCCGGATGCGCGGACGAAGGCCGCCGCGCTGCTGCCCGCCGACCGGCGTGAGGAGGCGCTGGCCATGAAGCCGTTCACCGCCGGCGAATACGGCGCGTTCTTCGTCGCCCGCACGGGCTACACCGGCGAGGACGGCTGGGAGATCATCACCGGGGGCGACGCCGCGGTCGACGCCTGGCAGGCGCTGGCCGGCGCCGGCGTGCAGCCCTGCGGGCTGGGCGCACGGGACACCCTCAGGCTCGAGGCGGGGCTGAACCTGTATGGCTCGGACATGGACGAGACCACGACGCCGCTGGAGTCGAATCTCGGCTGGACAGTGGCCCTCGACCCGCCGGAGCGCGAGTTCATCGGCCGGGCGGCGCTCGAGCGCCAGAAGGAGCAGGGCGTGCCGCGGCGCCTCGTGGGGCTGGTACTGGAAGGCCGGGGCGTCCTGCGCAACCACCAGCCGGTGCTCGACGGCACCGCCCAGGTGGGCGAGATTACCAGCGGCGGCTTCGGTCCCACCGTCGGCGGTTCCATCGCGCTGGCCCGGATCACGGCCGATGCCGGAGACGCCCTCGAAGTGGACGTCCGCGGTCGGCGCCTGCCGGTGCGCCGGGTCAGTCCTCCCTTCGTGCGGAAAGGCGAAGTGAGGGTCTGACCGGGGGGTCCGACAGGCGGGTCCGACAGGCGGGTTCCAAAGGGTCCGGCGGCGGCACGCAGCATTCGAAACTGACAGCATCCGGCGCGAGGCCGGCCAGGGAGGAGTAAAGAGATGAGCGAAGTACCCGGCGATCTGAAATACACCAAGGACCATGAGTGGATCCGCCTCGAGGACGACGGTTCGGTGACCCTCGGGATCACGGATCACGCCCAGGAATCTCTCGGCGACCTGGTGTTCGTCGAGCTGCCGGAGCAGGGCGACAGCCCCGGGGCCGGCGACGGCATCGCCGTCGTCGAGTCCGTGAAGGCTGCATCGGATGTCTACGCGCCGTTCGAATGCACGGTGGAGGAGATCAACGGTACGCTCGCCGACGAGCCGGAGAAGGTCAACAGCGACCCTTATGGCGGCGGCTGGATCGCGCGGCTCGCTCCGGCATCGCCGGCGGCACTGGACGACCTGCTCGATGCCGAGGCCTACGAGCAGCTGCTGGCCGAGGCCGAGGACTGACAGAGGAACACGACCATGCCTTTCATCCCGCACACCGAAGACGACATCCGCGCGATGCTGGATACCATCGGCGTCGATTCCATCGGACGGCTGTTCGAAGAGATACCGGCAGAGCTGGTCATCGACGACCTGCCCGGTGTGCCCGACGGGCTGGGCGAAATGGAGGTGGCCCGGCTGATGCACGGGCGCGCGGCCCGCGACGGCTCGCCGCTCTGCTTCATCGGCGCGGGCGCCTACGAGCACCACATTCCTGCTGCCGTCTGGGAGATCACCACCCGCGGCGAGTTCTACAGTGCCTATACGCCCTACCAGGCCGAGGCGAGCCAGGGCACGCTGCAGGTCATCTACGAGTACCAGACGATGATCGCCGGGCTCACGGGCATGGACGTGTCCAACGCCTCGCTGTACGACGGCGCGTCGGCGCTGGCCGAGGCGGCGCTGATGGCCGTGCGCGCCAACCGCAAATCGCGCTCGCGCCGGGTGCTGCTCGCGGCGGGCGTGAATCCGGTCTACCGCAAGGTCGCCGAGGCCATCGCCGGCACCCAGGGCCTGGAGTTCGATTACCTGCCGCTCGATCCTGCCACCGGGCTGACCCGGCTGGAGGCACTGGCCGAGGCGGGCGAGGCGCCGGTTGCCGTCGTCATCCAGCAGCCGTCGTTTCTCGGCACGCTGGAAGACATGGACGCGCTCACGGACCGTGCCCGGGAGCTGGGGTCTCTGGTCATCGCCGTGGTGAATCCGACCTCGCTGGCCGTGCTGAAGCCGCCCGGCGAATGGGGCGAGGAGGGCGCGGACATCGTCTGCGGCGAGGGCCAGCCCCTCGGCGTACCGCTCTCCTCGGGTGGTCCCTATTTCGGCTTCATGGCGGCGCGCAAGAAATTCGTGCGCCAGATGCCGGGCCGCATCGTCGGGCGCACCGTGGACCTCGACGGCAAGCCGGGCTTCACCCTGACCCTGCAGGCCCGGGAACAACACATCCGCCGCTCGAAGGCGACCTCCAACATCTGCACCAACCAGGGGCTGATGGTGACGGCGGCCACTCTCTATCTCTCGCTGCTCGGCGAGGAAGGCCTGGCGCGGGTTGCCACCGAGTGCCACGACCGTACGGCGGCGCTGTGCGCGGCGCTCACCGGCGTCGACGGCGTGCGGCCGGCTTTCGATACGCCGTTCTTCCACGAGGCCGTGCTGCGGCTCGACCGCCCGGTGGCCCCCGTACTCGCCGAACTTGCGGCCCGCGGCGTGCTGGGCGGCTACGACGTTAGTGCCGATTACCCGGAGCTCGGCGATGCCCTGCTGGTGTGCGCCACCGAGACCAAGACGGAGGCCGATATCCGGTGCTATGCAGAGGCGATGGCCGAGGTGCTGGCGACCGGCCAGCCCCGGCGTGCCGCGGGCTGAACCATGGCGGGCATCACCTTCCGCGGCAAGCAGTGGAATACGGTCGGCGACCTGCCCTCGGTGGGTTCCCGGGCGCCGGACTTCCGACTGGTGGACGGCGAGCTGCGCAACCTGCACCTCTCCCACTGGCAGGGGCGGCGCAAGATCCTGAACGTCTTCCCGAGCATCGATACGCCGGTGTGCGGCCAGTCCGTCAAGGTCTTCGATCGCCACGCCGGCGAGCACGAGGACATCGTGATGCTGATGATCTCGGTGGACACGCCCTTCGCGCAGCAGCGCTTCGCCCGGGAATGCGAGCTCACAGCCGTGGAGACGCTGTCCGCCATCCGCTCCGAGGGTTTCGGCGAGCACTACGGCGTGCTGATCGAGGACGGTCCGCTGCAGGGTTTTTTCGCCCGCGCCGTGCTGGTGCTGGACGAGAACGACACCGTGGTGCATCGCCAGCTCGTCGAGGATATCGGCGACGAACCCGATTACGAGGCGGCGCTGAGGGCGCTCGGCTTCGACCAGTAACACGAGGACGAACAAGCAGATGACCGACGACACCCTGATATTCGAACGCTCGCGGCCCGGACGCCGCGCCGAGGCTCAGGCGCCGGCCGGAGACAAGCTCCGCCCGGATCTGCCCGAGAAGTTCCTGCGCGCAAGCCCCACCGGGCTGCCGGCGGTCTCGGAACTCGAGACGGTACGCCACTACACCCGCCTGTCGCAGAAGAATTTCTCCATCGACACGCACTTCTATCCCCTCGGCTCGTGCACGATGAAGTACAACCCGAAGGCGTGTAACACCCTGGCCATGCTGCCCGAGTTCGTCGGCCGCCATCCTTACGGCGACGTCTCCCACGGCCAGGGTTTCCTGGAGTGCATGTACGAACTGCAGGAGATGCTGAAGGCGGTCACCGGCATGAAAGCCGTCTCGCTGACGCCGATGGCCGGCGCGCAGGGCGAGTTCACCGGCGTCGCGATGATCCAGGCCTATCACCGGGCCCGCGGCGATCACGAGCGCAACGAGATCCTCGTGCCCGACGCCGCCCACGGCACCAACCCGGCCACCGCCACCATGTGCGGCTGCAAGGTGGTGGAGCTGCCCACCGACGACAGCGGCGACGTGGACCTGGATGCCCTGCGAGAGGCGGTGGGCCCGAAGACGGCGGGCATCATGCTGACCAACCCGTCGACGCTGGGGGTGTTCGAACGCCATATCCTGGAGATCTCGCGCATCGTTCACGACGCCGGCGGGCTCATGTACTACGACGGCGCGAATCTGAACGCCGTGCTGGGCAAGGTGCGGCCCATCGACATGGGCTTCGACGTGATCCACATGAACCTGCACAAGACCTTCTCCACCCCCCACGGCGGCGGTGGGCCCGGCTCTGGGGCGGTGGGCGTCGGCGACAGGCTCGTCCCTTATCTGCCCATACCGATCGTCGGGCGGGAGGAGACGGCGGGCGGCGCAGGCTACCGCTGGCTCGACGAGGACGACGTGCCCGAGACCATCGGCCGCCTGTCCGGTTTCATGGGCAATGCCGGCGTCCTGCTGCGCGCCTACGTCTACATGCGCATGGTCGGCCGCGACGGCATGCGGCGTGTCGCCGAGTTCGCCACGCTGAACGCGAACTACCTGATGGAGCGGCTGCGCGACGAGGGCTTCGACCTGGCGTTCCCCGAGCGCCGGGCCAGCCACGAGTTCATCGTCACCCTGAAGCGCCAGGCGAAGACGCTGCACGTCACGGCCATGGACTTCGCCAAGGCCCTGCTCGACCACGGCTACCACGCGCCCACCACCTATTTCCCGCTGCTGGTGCCCGAGTGCCTGTTGATCGAGCCCACCGAAACCGAGTCGAAGGAAATGCTGGACGGCTTCGTCGGGGCGATGGTCGCCATCGCGGAGCAGGCGGGCAGCGATGCCGAGCGCGTGCACGGCGCCCCCTACGCCACGCCGGTGCGGCGGCTGGACGACGTCAAGGCGGCCAAGGAACTCGACCTGGTCTGGCGGCCGGACGCGGCCTGAGTGCTGCCGTGCGCCGGGCGGTGCCACCGCTCGGGGCGGAACTTTGCGCGCCAGTACCGGACTCAGATGATTGCGATCTGCCACAATGCGGCGCTTTTCGAGCCGCAGCCGGGAGCCTCATGAAGCGTATCTCCGTCGTCCTGATGCTGATCCTGTTCCTCGCCCCGTCCTCGTATGCGGCCGAGCGCGAGGGCTGGACTGAAACGCTGGACCGCATATCCACCGGCGTGGTCTCGATCCGCGTCGACGCCACCCGCGCTTTCGACACGGACTGGAACACGTCCACTCAGGCCACGGGCTTCGTCGTGGACGCCGAACGCGGCCTGATCCTGACCAACCGCCACGTGGTCATGCCGGGGCCCGTCGTCGCCGAGGCGGTGTTCCTGAACAACGAGGAAGTCCCGCTGACGCCGGTCTACCGTGACCCGGTGCACGACTTCGGCTTGTTCAGCTACGACCCGCAGGCACTGCGCTTCATCGAGCCGGCGGAACTGGAGCTCTCGCCGACTGGCGCCCGCACCGGCCGCGAGATACGGGTGGTGGGCAACGACGCCGGCGAGCAACTCTCCATCCTCGCGGGCACCATCGCGCGGCTGGACCGCCAGGCGCCCGAATACGGCCGCGGCAAGTACAACGACTTCAATACCTTCTACCTGCAGGCGGCCTCGGGCACCTCCGGCGGCTCGTCCGGTTCGCCGGTGATCGACATCGACGGCCGGGTGGTCGCGCTCAACGCGGGTGCCAATTCGAGCGCCGCCTCCAGCTTCTTTCTGCCGCTGGACCGGGTGGAGCGGGCGCTGGAACGCATCCGCGCCGGTCAGCCGGTTACCCGGGGTACCCTGCAGACGGTGTTCGTACGCAAGCCCTATGACGAGCTGGTGCGGTTGGGGCTGGACCCGGAGACGGAGGCCGCGGCCCGGACTGCCTACCCGGAGCAGACCGGCATGCTGACCGTGGCCGAGGTGCTGCCAGGCTCGCCTGCCGACGGGCTGCTGGAGGTGGGCGACGTCCTGGTGCGGTTGAATGGCGAGATCGTGGCCGAATTTGTGCCCCTGGCCGCCGCGCTCGACCGGAGCGTCGGCGGCACCGTGCGCCTGGAACTGCGCCGCGGCGGCAACGTCATCGAGCACGAGGTCCGCGTGCAGGATCTGCACGGCATTACCCCGGACGAGTACATCGAGTTCGGCGACGCGGTACTGCACCGCCTGTCCTACCAGCAGGCGCGGCACTACAACCGTCCCGTCGATGGCGTCTACGTGGCCAACCCGGGCTACGTGCTCAGCAATTCCGCCATCCCCCGGGCCGCGCTGATCACGGAACTGGATTCGCAGCCGGTGAGTGACCTGGACGACCTGGAGTCGGTGTTGTCCGGTCTGCCCGACGGCACGCGCACCTCCATCCGCTTCGTCACCCTGGAGGACCCGCGCACGAGCCAGCTGCGCTCGCTGCGCATCGACCGGCGCTGGTTCCCGTCGCGGCGCTGCCAGCGCAACGACGACACCGGCATCTGGCCCTGCCGCGAGCTGGCAGATGCTCCGCCGCCGCAGGCCCCGGCCGCGGCCAGCACCCGTTTCCCGTCCTATGACGACCGTCGGGCGGATACGCTGGCGCCGTCGCTGGTGCTGGTGAACTTCGATCTGCCCTACACCATCTCGGGCGTGGCCGAGCGCCACTATTACGGTACCGGGCTCGTCGTCGACGCGGAGCGCGGGCTGGTCGTCGTCGACCGCAACACCGTGCCCGTTGCGATGGGCGACGTGCATCTCACTTTCGCCGGCTCGCTGGAGGTGCCCGGTCGGGTGGAATACGTCCATCCGCTGCACAACCTGACCATCCTGTCCTACGACCCGGCGCTGATCGGCGATACGCCGGTGGCGGCCGCCCGGTTCAACACCGCACCGGCCGAGACCGGCGATCCGTTGTGGGTGGTGGGCCTGAAACCGGACCACCGGCTCGTCCAGCAGCAGACCCGGGTGGCGTCGGTGGATGCACTGGTTCTGCCGCTGTCGCGCACGCTGCGTTTCAGGGACACCAACATCGAGGCGCTGTCGGTGGTGAACGCGCCCGAACAGGTGGACGGCGTGCTCGCCGACCAGCGCGGCCGGGTGGTCTCGCTCTGGTCGAGCTTCGCCTACCAGGGCGGCGGCGAGACCAGCCAGATCAACAAGGGGGTGCCGGCCGACCTCGTGCAGGAGTTCGTGGAACTGGTCCGCTCCGGCGGCACGCTCTATTCACTGGAAGCGGAGCTGGCCTATCTGCCGCTGGCGGCCGCGCGCAAGCTCGGCCTGCCGGAGGAATGGGCGAGCCGGCTGGAGCGGCATCACCCGGAGCAGCGCCGCGCCCTGCAGGTGAAACGGCTCGTGGCCGGTTCACCGGCTGCCCGGCTGCTCGACAACGGCGACATCCTGCTCAGCATCGACGGCCAGGTGGTGAACACCTTCCGCGACGTCGAGCGCGCCACCCGGAAAGCGTCCTTGGAACTCGCCGTGTGGCGCCGGGGTAGCGTGCGCACACTCGAGGTGGATACGGTCGCGCTGGACGGCACGGGCATCGAGCGGGCCGTGATGTGGGCCGGCGCGCTGCTGCAGAAACCCCATCGGGCCATGGCCGCCCAGCGGGGGATCGAGCCCAGCGGCGTCTACGTGGCCTACTTCAGCTACGGCTCGCCGGCCACCCGCTACGGCCTGTGGGCCGGGCGGCGAATCGTGGAGGTGGACGGCCAGCCCACGCCGGATCTCGACGCCTTCCTCGCGGCCGTCCGCGGCAAGGGCGACCGGGAATCGCTGCGCCTGAAGACGGTGAACTGGAACCGCGCCGTCGAGGTGATCACCCTGAAACTCGACAAGCAGTACTGGCCGGCCTACGAGATCCGGCGCAGCGAAGATGGCTGGGAGCGCCGTCCGCTGGGCTGAGCGTCTCGTCCTCGCCGTCCTCGCGGCAGCCCTGCCGGCCGCGGCGACGGCGGCCGATACCCTGTACAAATACCGTGACGAAGGCGGGGAGTGGGTCTACACGGACCGGCGTCCGTCCGCCGCCGATGACGTGGAGGTCCGGCCTCTCGCTGTCGCGTCGGAAGACGACGTGGTGATCCGCCGCCGGGAGACGGAGACCGGTTTCGAGGTGATCGCCGAGAACCGCCGCCATGTGCCGGTGGAACTCGTGCTCGCGGCGACGGATCTCGAGAACCTGGAGGCGGCGGGGCAGCGCAATGTGCGCACCGTGATTCCCGCCCGCACCGGCTCCGTGGTGCTCGGCCTCGAGCGTGTGGATCCCGCCTTGCCGGGCCGCTTCCGCTTGCGCTACGAGTACCTGCCCGGCGATCCGGCCGCGCGGCACGACCCGGAGGTCCTGTACCGCTTCCCGTTCGCGCCGGCGACGCGCCAGCGGATCACCCAGGCCTGGCCCGACGTGAGTACCCACGACAGCCTGGCCAGCCGCCACGCGGTGGATATGGCGGCCCCCGTCGGCACCGGCGTCTATGCCGCCCGTGCCGGCACGGTCTTCGAGGTGGCCACGCAGCATTTCCGGGGCGGGACCGACCGGGAACGGGACCTGCCCCGTGCCAATCTCGTGCGCATCCTGCACGGCGACGGCACCATGGCCGTCTATGCGCACCTGAACTGGGATTCGATCCGGGTGCGCCCGGGTGAAACCGTCACCCGCGGCCAGTACATCGCCGACTCGGGCAACACCGGCTATACCACCGGTCCCCACCTGCACTTCGTCGTGCAGCGCAACGCCGGCCTGCGGCTGGAATCGCTGCCGGTACGCTTCGCCGGCCCCGCGGGGCCGGTGACGCCGAAGACGGGTATGGAGATCACGGCTTTTTGACACCGTTCCTGTTGCCGGCGGCCGGCGCCGCCGTATGATGTGGCTGTGAACAGGCGGCAGATCAGGATCGTCTCCGGCGGGCAGACGGGTGTAGACAGGGGCGCGCTCATTGCCGCGCTTGACCGGGGCGTGCCCTGCGGCGGCTGGTGTCCCGCTGGCCGCAAGGCCGAGGACGGCGCCGTACCGCCCTTCTTCCCCCTGCGCGAGCTGGCGGACGAGGACTACCCGGCGCGTACGCTGAGGAACGTACAGGACAGCGATGGCACCGCGGTGATCTTCTTCTCGGAACTGGAAGGCGGCTCCGAGCTCACGGTCGCCTACTGCCGCCGGGAGCGGAAGCCCTATCTGCTGCTCGACGCCCACGAGATGGACACGGCCGAGGCCGCCCGGCGCATCGGCGGGTTCGTGGCCGAGCACGGTATAGCCGCGCTGAACGTGGCCGGCCCCCGGGCGAGCCGCCACCCGGCCGCACAGGCCTGGGCCCGCGCCGCGGTCCGCGAGTTCCTGGAGGAGCTCCCCCGCTGACCATGCAGGAGGTCCTCCAGGCCTGATCTCGTTCTATTAACGTAGACCCGCCATCGGGAGGGCAGGGGTGGCCGTCATGCGGGGGTATCCGTCGCCGCGACCTTTTGTCGGGAGCAAGACGGATGCCCCCGCAGGGCGGCCATGAGAGAAGGGGTGAGGCCGAAAGGATCGGGCCTGAAGGCCCTCCTGCATGGTCAGCGCTTGTGACCGAGGAGGGCGGCCAGCGCCGCCCAGGTGGTGACCGGGAGTGAGCAGCGGGTGCCTTCGCAGACGTAGGCCACCGGGCCGTCCTCTGCGGGCTCGCGCAGCGCCAGATGGCCGGGCAGCTCCTCTTCCGACGCCGGTATCGCGAACACCAGGCGCCGCGGCGCGTAGATGCCGGCGGCGTTGCGGGCCCAGCGGCCGATCTCTTCGGGCTCGCCGCGCAGGATCACCAGCTCCGGCGGCTGCAGGTATTCCTCCAGGGCCGTGATCAGGCTCACGTGGCCATGGGGATATTCGTTCATGGCCTGCCAGGCCGCTCGCAGGGTGCGCTGCGCAGCCGCGACGTAGCGTTCCTCCCCCAGCAGGAAGCCGAGCCGGAGCAGGGCGCGGGCGGCGATGCCGTTGCCCGACGGGATGGCCTCGTCGGCCAGGGTCCTGGAGCGGTGCAGCAGCGTCTCGTGGTCGTCCGCGGTGAAGTAGAAACCGCCGTTGTCGGTATCCTCGAAGTGATCCAGGAGCAGGTCGGCGAGAGCGATCGCGAAGCGCAGACGATCGGCGTCCCAGCGCGCCTGGGCGAGTTCCAGCAGCGCGTCGATCAGCAGGGCGTGGTCGTCCAGATAGGCAGGGAAACGGGCGCGTCCGTCCTTGTACGTGGCCAGCAGGCGGCCGTCGCGCCAGAGCTCCCGCTCCAGGAAATCCGCGGCGTCTGCGGCGGCGTCGATCAGATCGTCACGGCCGAGGGCGCGGCCGGCGACGGCGAGGCCGCGGACCGCCAGCGCATTCCAGCTGGTCAGTATCTTCTCGTCCCGGCCGGGAGGCACACGGCACTCGCGCGCCTGCAGCAGGGCCGCTCGGTCCCGGTCGATGCGATGGCGCAGGGCCTCCGGCTCTTCGCCCCGTTCCTCGGCGAGACGCTCGACCGGACGGTGTATATACAGGTGCCAGCGCCCCTCGAAGTTCGGCTCCCCGCTCAGCCCGAAGTGCTCGGCCACGAGCGGGAAGTCCTCCTCGCCCACCACCTCGCGCACGGACTCCGGCGTCCACACGTAGTAGCGGCCTTCCTCTCCCTCGGAGTCCGCGTCCAGCGACGAGCAGAAGCCGCCCCCGGGTGCGCGCATCTCCCGCAGCATCCAGTCCGCCGTCTCGGCCGCCACCCGGCTCATCTCCGCATCCCCGGAGGCCAATCCCAGCTCGGCGTACAGGGCCAGCAGCGGGCCGTTGTCGTAGAGCATTTTCTCGAAGTGGGGGATCAGCCATTGCGCGTCCACCGAGTAGCGGCAGAAGCCGCCGCCGACCTGGTCGAAGATGCCGCCTTCGGCCATGCGGGCGAGGGTTAGCGCCGCCATGTAGAGTGCCTGCACGTCCGGCTCGTCGTCGCCGGCGCTGGCCCGCCAGTGGCGCAGCAGGCGCTCGATGGTGGCGGGATGCGGGAACCTGGGCGCAGCGCCGAAGCCGCCGTAGCGCTCGTCGAAGCGCTCTGCGAGGCTCTCGCGGGCCTTCGCGATGGGGGTCGCGTCCAAAGCGATGTCTTCCCCCGCCGGCTCCGGGTCCAGCTTCGGGAAGATATCGGCGAGCTGACGTCCCTGACGCCGCACGTCCTCCGGGTTCTGGCGGAAGTACTCGGCCACCCGCGCGAGGATGTCGCGGAAGGCCGGCATGCCGTAGCGCGCCTCCTTCGGGAAATAGGTACCGCCGAAGAACGGCAGCTGCTCCTCCGGCGTGAGGAACATGGTCAGCGGCCAGCCGCCCGGCCGCTGCGCGATGAGCTGGTGGGCGATCTGGTAGATGCGGTCGATGTCCGGCCGCTCCTCCCGGTCGACCTTTACATTGACGAACCGCTCGTTCATCAGCGCCGCGGTGTCCTCGTCCTCGAAGGACTCGTGCGCCATCACGTGGCACCAGTGGCAGGCCGAGTAACCCACCGACAGCAGTATCGGCTTGCCCGTGTGCCGGGCCGTCTCCAGCGCCTCGGGCCCCCAGGGATGCCAGTCAACGGGGTTGTGCGCATGCTGGAGCAGGTAGGGACTGGTCTCGTCGGCCAGGCGGTTGGTCTCCCGGCCGCCTTCGGGCGTGGCCATGGCGATTGACTTCCTTTCTTCGCGTGGCCGGTCACTATAACGCAGGTGCCGGCGAGGTGAGGATGCCCCGGGCCGGTGCTAGACTACGCCGCCATGCTCGAATACCCCAGAATAGACCCCGTCATCTTCTCCATCGGACCCCTGGGGGTGCGCTGGTACGGGCTGATGTACCTGGTGGGGTTCGTGGCTGCCTGGCTGCTGGCACGGCACCGCGCGCAGCGCGCCGATACGCCTATCAGCCCGCAGCAGGTCGACGATCTGATCTTCTACGGCGCGCTCGGCGTGATGCTGGGCGGGCGCATCGGCTACGTCTTGTTCTACGGGCTCGGCGAGTGGGCGCGGGACGCGCTGTACCCGTTCAAGATCTGGGAGGGCGGCATGTCCTTCCATGGCGGGCTTCTCGGCGTGCTGGTCGCCATGTGGCTGCTCGGCCGGCAGGTAGGCCGCGGCTTCTGGCAGATGACCGATTTCGTGGCGCCGCTGGTGCCCATCGGTCTCGGCGCCGGGCGCATCGGCAACTTCATCAACGGCGAGCTATGGGGCAAGCCCACGGACCTGCCATGGGGGTTCCGCGTCCCGGACGACGTCTTCCAGGGCTTGCGCCCCGGCCCGGAGGTGCTGCACCCCTCCCAGCTCTACGAGGCGCTGCTGGAGGGCCTGGTGCTGTTCGTCATCCTCTGGGTGTACTCGTCCCGGCCGCGTCCCACCATGGCCGTCTCCGGACTGTTTTTGCTCGGCTACGGCGTCTTCCGCACGGCGGTGGAGTTCGTGCGCCTGCCGGACAACGGCGAGTATCTCGCCTTCGGCTGGCTCACCCGGGGCCAGGTGCTCAGCGTGCCGATGATCGTCGCGGGCGCCGTCCTGATCTTCCTCGCCTATCGCGACCGCGGCGGCAGGCGCCCGGCGGAGGCCTGAGGGATGCGGCAATATCTCGAGATGATGCGCCGCGTGCGCGAGCACGGTGTGCGCAAGGATGACCGCACCGGTACGGGCACGCTGAGCGTGTTCGGCCACCAGATGCGCTTCGACCTCGGTGAAGGCTTCCCGTTGGTGACCACGAAGAAGCTGCATACCCGTTCCATCATCCACGAGCTGCTGTGGTTTCTCCGTGGTGACACGAACACGGCCTACCTGCGCGAGAACGGTGTGACCATCTGGGACGAATGGGCCGACGAGAGCGGCGAGCTGGGGCCGATCTACGGGGCCCAGTGGCGCTCCTGGCCGACGCCGGACGGCGGCCACGTCGATCAGCTCGCCCGGGTGCTGGAGCAGCTCGGGAGCGACCCGGACTCCCGGCGCATCATCGTCAGCGCCTGGAACGTCAGCGAACTCGACCGCATGGCCCTGGCCCCCTGTCACGCGTTCTTCCAGTTCTACGTGGCGCAGGGGCGTCTGTCCTGCCAGCTCTACCAGCGCAGCGCCGACATCTTCCTGGGCGTGCCGTTCAACATCGCCTCCTATGCGCTGCTGACCCACATGGTGGCCCGGCAGACGGACCTCGACGTCGGCGAGTTCATCTGGACCGGCGGCGACTGCCACCTCTACCTCAATCACCTGCAACAGGCCGACGAACAGCTCACCCGGGAACCGCTGCCGCTGCCGACCCTCGAGCTGAAACGCCGGCCGCCGAGCCTGTTCGATTACCGCTACGAGGATTTCGAGATCCGCGGCTACCGCCACCACCCCCACATCAAGGCCCCCGTGGCCGTGTGAGTGGCCGGGCATGTCCGACGGTCCCCTGGTCTCCCTCGTCGTCGCCGCCGCCGCGAACGACGTGATCGGCGTCGACAATCGCCTGCCCTGGCACCTGCCGGAGGATCTGCGCCGTTTCCGGGCGATCACCATGGGCAAGCCGATGGTCATGGGTCGGCGCACCCACGAGTCCATCGGCCGACCTTTGCCGGGTCGGCGCAACATCGTGCTGAGCCGCAGACCCGGCTACGCCGCGCAGGGCTGCGAGATGGCCGCCGGCCTGGACGCCGCCCTGGCGCTGGCCGGCGACGCAAGAGAAGTGATGGTGATCGGCGGTGCCGCACTCTACCGGGAAGCGCTGCCGCGGGCCGGGCGCATCTACCTGACCCGGCTGCACCGCGCCTTCGCGGGCGACACCCGGTTCCCCTCCCTCGACAACGCCGGCTGGCGCGCAGTGGAGCGTGAGGACTTCCCGGCCGGCGAGGAACGGGAACTCGGCTACAGCTACCTCACGCTGGAGCGCAAGGCAGTGGCGCCAGGCGCTCGCTGACCAGCCGTTCGGCGAGCGCCATGTCCACGTCGGCCAGCGAGCCGGCGTCGGCGGTCAGCTCGTCGAGCAGCCGCGCCTGCACCTCGCCCCGGGCCAGCGCCTCGGCGTAGGGAATCTCCGCGTGGAACATGACCATGGAATAGCGGGGCACGAAGCGGCCGGGACAGCGGCGCTCCAGCTCGAACGCCAGCGCCTTCTTCAGGTGGAAGCGGGGGTCGCGCACCGTGTCGCGCATCTCCACGTAGTTCTCCAGCGCCATGTCGGCAATGGCCTCCGCGTCCGGCCTGCGCAGCCGGCTGAACGCGCTGAACAGGCGCTCCCGGTCGCCGGGGCCCTCGTCCAGCAGCCGGCAGAACTCGGCGCAGTCCTCGAAGCCCGCGTTCATGCCCTGGCCGTGGAAAGGCACGATGGCGTGGGCGGCATCGCCGATCAGCAGCACGTCGCCGGCCAGGTTCCAGGGCTCGCAGCGCACGGTGCCGAGGATGCCCACCGGGTTCGCCGCGAACTGCTCGGTGAGGTCGGGGATGAGGGTCAGCGTGTCCGGGAAGTGGCGCTGGAAGAAATCGCGTACCGCGGCGTCGTCCGTGAGAGTGGCAAAACTGTCCGGCCCCTCGTTGGCCAGGAACAGGGTCACGGTGAAATCCCCGTCCGGGTTCGGCAGCGCGATCAGCATGAAGCCGCCCCGCGGCCAGATGTGCAACGCGCCGGGGTCGAGGCGGAAGCCTCCGTCCTCCCCGGGCGGGATGGTGAGTTCCTTGTAGCCGTGGGCCAGCAGGGACTCGCTGGCGCCGAGGCGTCCCGCCGCGGCCAGCTCGCGCCGTATCACCGAGCCGGCGCCGTCGGCGGCGATCAGCGCCGTCATGGCGAGTTCCCGCTCGGCGCCGGTGTCCTCGTGGCGCAGCGTGAACCGGCGCGCAGCGAGGTCGATGCCGGCGCAGGCTTCGCCGAAATGCAGGCGGGCGCCGGCGGATTCGGCGGCGTCCAGCAGCACCCGGTTCAGGTCGGCGCGGGAGACCGAGTAGTTCTGTTCGCCCTCGTGCTGGCCATAGGGCTGGAAGTCGAGCCCGCCGTCTTCCTGGTGCAACAGGCGTCCGGACATCGGTGTCAGCAGCGGTTCGACTGCCCGGGTCAGGCCGGCCAGGGCGAGTCCGCGCAGTCCGCGGGCGGCCAGCGCCAGGTTGATGGAGCGGCCGCCCTGGCTCGAGTGGGTCCGCAGGTCCGGCTGACGCTCGTAGACGTCAACGGTGTAGCCGCGGCGGGCGAGCAGCGTGGCCAGCAGCGAGCCGGTCAGACCGGCGCCGAGGAGTGTGACCGGATGCCCGTCGAGCCCGCTCATGCCAGTGTCTGGGTCATGGCGGACGCCTCGGCCAGGCGTTGCAGGAAGGCCTCGACGTCCGTGTAGGAGTTGTACAGCGGCGCGGGGGCCACGCGGATGACGTCCGGCTCCCGCCAGTCGGCGATGACGTTCAGCCGGGCGAGGTTGTCGAACAGGTCGCGGCCCGTCAGACCCATGCCGCGGACCACCAGCGAGAGCTGGGCACCGTGCGCGGACGGGTCATCCGGCGTCAGGACGCCGAAGCCGCCGGGGAAGCGCTGCGCCAGCCGCCGGCGCAGATACCCGGTCAGCGCCAGCGACTTCTGCCGCAGGGCGCGGGTGCCCGCGGCGGCGAACAGTTCCAGCGACGCGACGACCGGCGCCAGCGCGAGCACCGGCGGGTTGCTGAGCTGCCAGACGTCGGCGCCCGGCGCCGGCGTGAAGTCCTTCGCCATGCGGAAACGGGTGCTCTCCTCGTGGCCCCACCAGCCGAGCAGCCTGGGCAGGCTGTGATTGTCGCAGTGGCGTTCGTGGACCCAGGCGCCCGCAACTGCGCCTGGTCCCCCGTTCAGGTACTTGTAGCTGCACCACACGGCGAAGTCCGCGCCCCAGTCGTGCAGCGAGAGCGGCACGTTGCCGACCGCGTGAGCCAGGTCGAGGCCCACCGTGGCGCCGTGCTGCCGGGCCAGGCGGCAGATCTCCGCCATGTCCAGGCACTGGCCCGTGTAGTACTGCACGCCCGGCAGGAGCAGCAGGGCGATCTCGTGCCCGCGGCGCTCCAGCAGGGCGGCCAGCTCCGCCGTGCGCAGCCGGTGCTCGCCTTCCGCGGGATGCCACTCCAGCAGGTGCCGTGCAGGGTCGTGGCCATGCCAGGCAATCTGGGAGGCGGCGGCGTAGCGGTCGGACGGGAAGGCGTCCGAGTCGATCACGATCGCCCGGCGCTCGCCCTGCGGCCGGTAGAAACTCGCCATCAGCAGGTGGAGATTCACGGTGAGGGTATTCATCGCCACCGTCTCCGCGGGCAGGCCGCCGACGAGTTCCGCGAGCGGCGCGGCGGCGCGGCGGTGCGCCGCCATCCAGGGACGCTCGCCCGCCACGTGAGCGCGCACGGCGAGCCGGCCCCACGCCTCCAGCTCCGCGCGCACCGCATCCGCCGCCCGGCGCGGCATCAGCCCCAGGGAATTGCCGCACAAATAGACCGGCGAACGGCCGTCGATGCGCTCCGGGAAGACGAATTCCTCGCGGAAACCGGCGAGCGGATCGGCCGCGTCCAGCCGGCGCGCTTCCTCGAAAGCCCTGCTCACCGGAAACGGCTCCGTTCGACGTCCAGCCACTCCAGCGCCGTACCGGCGAGCAGGCGGTCCTCTACCTCTGCCGCCAACCCCATGGATTCGATCAGTGCGCCCGGGTGGTGCTCGCCGAGGGGGAAGGGGTAGTCACTGCCGAGGGCAATGGACTCGGCGCCGAACAGCTCGATCATGTATTCCAGCATGCGCGCATCGTGCACCAGCGAGTCGACGTAGAAACGGCCGAGGTATTCGGTGGGGGGCACCGGGTTCTTCACGGCGACGATGTCCGGCCGCACGGCGAACCCGTGCTCCAGCCGTCCGATCAGGCCCGGGAAGGCGCCGCCGCCGTGGGCGAAGGCCACGCGCAGTGCGGGCAGCTTCTCGAACACGCCGCCGAAGATCAGCGAACAGACCGACAGCGCCGTCTCGGCCGGCATGCCCACGAGCCAGGGCAGCCAGTAGAGATTCATGCGCTCGCGCCCCAGCATCTCCCAGGGGTGCACGAAGACGGCGGCGCCCAGCTCGGCGGCCGCTTCGAATACCGGGAACACCCGCGCATCGTCCAGGTTCCAGCCGTTGATGTGGGTGCCGATCTCCACGCCGTGGAGGCCGAGTTCGAGGCAGCGCTCCAGCTCGCGTACGGCGAGTGCCGCGTCCTGCATCGGCAGCGTGCCGAGGCCGAGGAAGCGGTCCGGCTGCTCGTCGACCACCGAGGCGATGTGGTCGTTCAGGAGCCGGGCCAGGTCGGCGGTATCCTGCGGTTTCGCCCAGTAGCTGAACATCACGGGCACGGTGGAGAGCACCTGCACATCCACACCGGTGGCCGCGCAGTCGGCCAGGCGCGCGTCCGGATCCCAGCAGTTGGACTGCACCTCGCGGAAGTGACGCCCGTCCAGCAGCAAGCGGGCGCAGCCGGGGCCATGGCGTTGCAGTTGCACGAAGCCGCCGTAGCCGTAACGCTCCTTCAGGTCCGGCCAGTCCGGCGGCAGCACGTGGGTGTGGATGTCGATCTTCACGGGTTCAGCGCGCCGGCATCACCGCACCGCACTCGACGCAGGTACGGTTTTCCTTGCTGCCGTAGAAACGCTCGAACACCGGCGGCAGCTGGTTGACGATGTCGTCCACGTGCAGGAATTCCGCGTACAGCCTGGCGTCACACTCGTTGCAGAACCACATGAATCCGTCCAGCTCCTCGGGCGCGCGCTTGCGCTCGACTACGAGCCCGACCGTGTCGGCGTAGCGCTGGGGCGAGTGGGGCACCCGGGGCGGAAGCAGCAGGATCTCGCCCTCGCGGATGGGGATGTCCACCCGTTCGCCGTCCTGCATGGTCCGGAGCAGCATGTCGCCTTCGAGCTGGTAGAAGAACTCCTCACCCTCGTCCCAGTGGTAGTCGTCCCTGGAGTTCGGCCCTCCGACCACCATGATGACGAACTCGCCGTCCTCGAAGACCTGCTTGTTGCAGACCGGCGGGCGCAGCGCATCACGGTTGGCGTCGATCCATTCGCGGAAATTGAAGGCGGTCAGGGGTTTCATGAATCTCTCCCGTTGCGGGCGACGCTGCGGCCGGCCGTGCGGTCCCTCGCGCCTCTCAAAGGGTCGCGATGCATTTCAGCTCGATGGCGATGGGCGTCGGCAGGCGGTTCACCTCGACGGTGGTCCGGCAGGGACCCTTGCCGGGGAAATACTCCGCGTAGATGCGGTTGAATGCCTCGAAGTCCCGCTCGATGTCGGTCAGGAACACCGTGACGTCCACGAGCCGGTCCCAGCCGGAGCCCGAGGCCTCGAGCACGCTCCTGACGTTGCGGAACACGGCGTGGCACTGGGCCTCGATGTCGTAGTCCGCCACGTGTCCGTCGGCGTCCCGGCGCACGCCGGGTATGTCGCCGCCTGCCGGGTGCCGCGGACCCAGGCCGGACAGGAACAGGAGACCTCCGACCCGTCGGGCATGGGGATAGGCACCCACCGGTGGCGGCGCTGCATTCGTGCTGATGGCCTCGTCGTCGGGTTTCACGCGCCGATTCTAGCGCGACTGGGCACGGCATTTTACCTTGACTGGTTTCGCCGGCCGGTCCAGGCGCAGTGCGGTGAGAGCCCGGCCCCAGACGCAGCCGGTGTCGAGGCAGACCACGTCGGCTTCGTGCAGCAGGCCCAGCGCCGACCAGTGGCCGAACACGATGCGCGTCCCGGCCATTGCGCGGCCGGGTACCCGGTACCAGGGCGTGAGCCTGTCCGGAGCGTCGTCCGGCGGACCCGTGTAGTCGAAGTCCAGCCGCCCCTTGCGCCCGAGCATCCGCATGCGGGTCAGTACGTTGACGATCAAGCGCATCCGCGCCACCCCGTACAGATCCTCGTCCCAGCGGTCGGGTTCGTTGCCGTACAGGTGGGCCAGCAGCCTGGACGGCCGCGGACCACTCAGCACCGCCTCCACCTCCGCCGCGCGGCCGAGCACGGTAGCGAGGTCCCATTCCGGCAGCACGCCCGCGTGCACCAGCAGCGTGTCCAGCGTCTCGTCGTAATGGGCCAGCGGTCGGTTCTGCAGCCAGTGGACGAGTTCGTCGCAGTCGTCGGCCCGGAGGATCGGTTTCATGGCGAGGGAGGCCGAACGCTTGGCCGCGCTGCGCTCGTGGGCGATCACCAGCAGGTGCAGGTCGTGGTTGCCGAGTACGGTGACGGCCGCATCGCCGAGGGAGCGGACGAAACGCAGGGTCTTCAGCGACTTCGGACCCCGGTTGACCAGATCGCCGGCCAGCCAGAGGGTATCCGCCGCGGGATCGAAATCCAGCTTGTCCAGGAGGCGACGGAACGGGTCGTAACAGCCCTGCAGATCGCCGATGGCATAGACCGCCATGGTACGGTCTCCGCGGTTGCGGCCGTGGGGTACTGCCTGGTACTGACTAGTGCAGCAGACCCGGCACGGCCAGGGTGAATGGCGCGATGGGCGCGTCGAAGCGGATGCCGTCGTCGGCCAGCATCTGGTAGCTGCCTTCCATGCTGCCCACGGGTGTCTCGAGCACGGTGCCGCTGGAGTAACGGAACTGTTCCCCCGGGTTGAGATGAGGCTGCTCGCCCACCACGCCGTCGCCGCGCACCTCCTGCACCTTGCCGTTCGCATCCGTGATGATCCAGTGCCGGCTGAGCAGGGAGGCAGGCACGTCACCCAGGTTGGCGATGGTGATGGTGTAGGAGAAGACGTAGCGGTCCAGCTCCGGTTCCGACTGGTCGTCCAGGAAGTTGGTGCTGACGTCTACCGTGATGTGGTGGCTCGACTTGTCGCTCATGGCCTCTCGCTGTGGAAGTTGGGATCGGCATCCGTTCGGGTCGTCATTCTAGCGCATCGTTGCGTTCGCGCAGTGCCCGGTCGGCGAGGCGGGCGAACTCCTCCGGTGCAACCCGTTCCGGCCGCAGCGCCGGGTCGATGCCTTCCTCGGCGATGGCCTCCGGGGTCAGCCAGTCCGCCAGCGCGTTGCGCAGCGTTTTCCGGCGGCGGGAGAAGGCGCCGGCCACCAGTGCGGCGAACAGGCGCTCGTCGCGGATCTCGAGCCGCTCGGCGCGGGGTACCAGGCGCACGACGCTGGACTGTACCTTCGGCGGCGGGCGGAACGCCTCCGGCGGCACGTCGAACAGGTGCTCGACGTGCATGGCGCAGGCCAGCATCACGGTGAGACGGCCGTACTCCTTGCCGCCCGGCGAGGCCGCCATGCGCCGGACCACCTCCCTCTGCAGCATGAAATGCATGTCGTGGATGGCATCGCGCCGGGCGACGAGCCGGAACAGAAGCGGTGTCGAGATGTTGTAGGGCAGGTTGCCCACCAGGCGGAGCCCGTCGCCCGGGACGCTGAAATCGAACTCGAGGGCATCGGCTTCGTGGATGGTGACGTTCCCGGCTGCGGCGTAGCGGGTGCGCAGCGCCGCCGCGAGGTCACGGTCGATCTCCACGGCGTCGAGGGTCACCGGCAGGGCGGCCAGCGGCGCAGTGAGGATGCCCTCGCCGGGACCGATCTCCACCAGGTGGTCCCCGGCCGCGGGTGCGATCGCGGCGATGATGCGCGAGACCACCGAGGGGTCGCGCAGGAAGTGCTGGCCGAAACGCTTGCGGGGCTGATGGCTCACCGGCCGCTCATCCGCCGCGTCCGGAGAGCTCCACCGCGTAGCGCAGCGCCACGCCCAGGCTGGCCGGGTCGGCGTGGCCGGTGCCGGCCAGCGCCAGTGCCGTGCCGTGGTCCACTGAGGTGCGCACGATGGGCAGCCCGAGCGTGATGTTCACGGCCTTGCCGAAACCGGCGTATTTGATCACCGGCAGGCCCTGGTCGTGGAACATCGCCAGCACCGCATCCGCCTTGCCCGCGGTGTCCAGGAAAGCGGTGTCGGCGGCCACCGGTCCCTCGATGTCGAGGCCGCGGGCGCGCAGTTCGTCCAGTGCCGGCGTGATCACCTCGATCTCCTCCCGGCCCAGGTGTCCGGCCTCACCCGCATGGGGGTTCAGGCCACAGACCCGGATCTTCGGCTGATCGATGCGGAAGCGCCGGCGCAGGTCCCGGTGCAGGACGTCGATCACTCCGGTGAGCCTGTCCTGCGTGATTGCCGTCGGCACCTCGGCCAGCGGCAGGTGGGTGGTGGCGAGCGCTATGTGCAGCTCGTCGGTGGCCAGCATCATCACCGGCAGCGGCGCCCCGGTGGCCTCAGCCAGGAACTCGGTGTGGCCGCTGAAGGGCAGCCCGGCCTCGTTGATGACGCTCTTGTGCAGCGGCGCGGTCACCAGGGCATCGAATTCCCCGTCCAGGCAGGCCCGAGCCGCCCATTCCAGCCCGGCCAGCACCGCACTGGCATTGGCCGGGTCCGGCGTACCGCAGCATTCGATGTTCGTCAGCGGAAAGGACATCACCGGGATCTCGCCGGGCGTATGACCGCCCCGGCGGGGCTCGCCGCGGTGGTACTCGGTCAGCACGACGTCGATACCCAGCGTGGCGGCGCGCTCTGCCAGCTGGCGCCGGTCTCCCGCCAGTACGGCCTCCGCGGGGAGGGAGCCCGCCGCCAGCATGAGGCAGATATCGGGCCCGATGCCGGCGGGCTCACCGGCCGTCAGCACCAGGCGTGGCGGCGACTCGATCACGCCTCAGATGCGTTTGTCGACGAAGGCCTCGTCGCGCATGCGCCTGACCCATAGCTGGGTCTCTTCTTCCAGCTTGCCGGCCCGGATGCTGTTCACGCAGTTACGCTCGCGCACCTCGGCGGTATTGTCGTAGACCCGCCGGTCGGTGACCTCGAGGATGTGCCAGCCGAAGCGGGAGCGGAACGGCTCGCTCAGCTCGCCGATCTCGAGCGAGTTCGCCACCTCGGCGAATTCGGGCACGAAGGTCTCCGGCGACGTCCAGCCGAGGTCTCCGCCCTCCGCGGCGGAGCCGGGGTCGTCAGAGTTCAGCTGGGCCAGGTCGTCGAAGCTCTCGCCGGCCAGGATGCGCTCACGGAGCTCCGCGAGCTGTTGCCGGGCGGTGGCGTCGTCGACTATCTCGTCCGGGCGGACGAGGATGTGACGGATACGCGACTGGTCCACCTCGCTCCGCGCCATGGCGCCGCGCACGTCGTTCAGCTTGATGATGTGGAAGCCGCTCGCGTTGCGGATGGGCTCGGCGATCTCGCCGGCGGAGAGGTCCTCGACGACGCCGGTGAAAAGGGTAGGCAGCTGGGTGCCCTTGCGCCAGCCGAGATTGCCGCCTTCCAGCGCGTTCTGGGCGTCGGAATAGCTCACCGCCGCTTTGGCGAAGTCGGCGCCGCCCTGCAGTTCGTCGTACAGGCGGCGGGCCTCCACCTCGGCCTCGCGGAACTGGTCCGCGGTGGCGTTGGCGGGCACGCTGATCAGGATGTGGGAGATATCGAACTCGGAGTTCGCTCCCACGTTCTCCTCCAGGTTCTCCAGACAGCGGTTGATCTCGCGGTCGGAGACGTTGATGCGGCTCATAACGTCCACCTGGCGCAGCTGCTCCAGGGCCAGCTGGTCGCGCATCTCCTCCCGGTACATCGGGTAGTCGATACCCTGGGCGGCCAGGGCCCGGGGAAGATCGGCGAAGGCGATGTTGTTGCGACGGGCCACATCGGCCAGCGCGTTGTTCAGTATCTCGTCGGAGATGCGGATGCCGATGCGCTCGGCGCGCTGCAGCTGTATGCGGTCGATGATCAGGCGCTCGAGGATCTGGTCGCGCAGAACCTCGGGCGGTGGCAGCTGTACGTTCTGTTCCTGCAGGCGCGCCAGCACCATCTCGGTCTGGGTGTCGAGCTCGCTCTCCAGCACGACCCCCTCGTTGACGACGGCTACGATGCTGTCGAGGCGCTCAGCATCCTGGGCGGGCGCGATGCCGGGAAGGAGCACGGTGATGACGGCGAGAATGAAGCTGAGACTGGCGGTTCTTTGCATGAGATCTATGAGCGGTTGAAGTGACGGGCCGAATTACGGGGACAGACACCTGAATTCCCCCTGGACGATCCGGGGAACCCAAACTGCTCGTCGGGGAATTCAGGTGTCTGTCCCCGTAATTCAGTCGCGGGAATATCCCAGAATACCACGTTCCAGGAGCTCGTCTGCAGGGTCTCCGACACTCGTCAGACCCTTCAGTTCCAGCTGGATGGCGATGGACGAATCGGCCGTGCCGTCGCGACGGCTGATGTAGCGGCGGGTCACCAGCCGGATGCCCCAGCAGCAACTCTCGTACTCCACGCCCAGGAAGCGTTCCAGTGTGGTGTCATCCCGCAGCGAGTAGTTGTAGCGCCCCACCAGATTCCAGCGTTCGCCGATCGGCCAGCTCCATGAGACGTCCGCCTGCTCGATGGAGCCGCGGCGGAAGCGATACGAGAAGTTCAGCACCCGGTCGTCCTCCGGGCGGTACTGCAACCGGATCTCCGAGCGGGTGGTGGTGTCCGTCTCCGAGTTCCACTGGTGGCCCAGGTCCAGGTTCCAGTTGCCGTACACGTCGAAGCCGAGCTCGGCGATGTAGTCCGACGAGTCGGCGGATACCGGCGCCAGGCCGGGCAGGCTGACGCCCTGGTCGCTCAGGTAGCGGGTCTGGCCGATGGTGGCGCGCAGCAGCTGCCGGCCCGTGGACGCGTCGAACAGACGCGTGGTCACGCCGAGGCTGACCTGGTCCGTATCGGCCAGGCGGTCCGGTCCGACGAAGCGGTTCTTGCGGAAGACCTGTACCAGGTTCAGGTCGGGCTCGATGGTGTCGAACACCGGCAGGTCGGTCTGCTCGGCGTAGGGCACGTGCACGTAGAGTATCCGAGGCTCCAGTGTCTGCACCCAGCCGCGGCTCGCGAGACTGCGCTCGAACGTCGCTCCCGCATCCAGACTGAACAGGGGCACCGTCCGGCTCGGCGCGTCCGCCTGGCCGGGGGCGGTCTGGTCCAGGCCGTAGGCGGTGTGGTCCAGCTCGATGCCGGGGCGCAGGTACAGCCCGGGCCGCTCGATCGAGTACTCGAACCGGGGGCGGGCGTTTAGCCGCCAGCCGGTGACGCCCGTGTCCCGGTCGAAATACGTGAGTTCGGAGTCGATGCCCCAGGAAGGCCCCGTGCCCGTCGACGGCCAGCTGCCGGCGGCGGTCAGCCGCGGCAGCTGACGGTAGGGCTCCTCCTCTCTGCCGATGGCCGCATCGATGGTCTGGAACATCCGGAAGTCGGCGGCCAGATACCAGTGCCGGCCCGGGTAGTCGAAGCGCAGGCTCTGGTTCAGATGGGTCGTGCTGGCCTCGCTGAGGCTGCCGCCCAGGTCCTCGAAGTAGTTGTCGTCCGAAACGCTGCGGACATCCAGCAGCGCGCGCCAGCGTTCGGCGACGATGGTGCGGTCCTGCAGGCGCAGATAGATGCGGTCCTCGCCGGTCTCGTCGTCTCCGGGCAGGTACTCCAGTTCGGCCGCGCCCCGGCTGGAGTCGGTAAGCAGGCGCAGCTCGGTGTCGAGTTGCACGCCCCGGCGGGTGAGCAGCCGCGGCGTGATCGTGGCGTCGTAGTTGGGGGCGATGTTCCAGTAGTAGGGAACGCTGACGTCCGTGCCGTTGCGGCCGCTGCTGCCGATGTCCGGGATCAGGAAGCCGGACTTGCGGGCCGGGCTGATGGGAAACGACAGCCAGGGCGCATACAGGATGGGCACGCCCTGGAATTCCAGCTTCACGTCGCGTGCGGTGCCGATCCCCTCTGCGGTGTCCAGGCGGATGTGCTCGCCGAGCAGCTGCCAGTCGTCCGTGCCCGGCGGGCAGGTGGTGTAGCTCACGTCTTCCAGCGTGAGCCGGCCGGTGCGCTCGATCTCGAGCAGGTCCGCCTCACCGCGGGAGCTGCGCGCCGCCAGGCCGAAGCGGGCGTCCTCGAAGCGGATCAGGCCCTCGTCGTAGCTGAAGCGGGCGAGTTCGCTCTCGACGTCGGCATCGGGGCCGCCGTAACGCACCCCGCCCGCGAGGCTGAGTGCCCGCAGGGCCGGGTCGTAGTCGGCGCGCTCGGCCTCGAGCAGGAAGCCGGAGCGCTCCAGCCGCACCCCGCCACTGAGCGACGCGCCACCGCCCAGCGTGAGTTCGGCCGCTCCCGCCTCGAGCTGAATCTCCTCGTCGCCGGCATCGAGACCGCGGAGTTCCTTCTCCGCCGCCTGCCGGGCGCGCTCCTGCCCGGCAGGCGGGGCGGCCACCGGGCCGGCCTGGCAGTCCATCCGGTCCTGTGCCCGCACAGGCAGGGAGCTCGCAACGAGCAGACAGGCCATTGCGGCGAGGCGGAGCGTACTGGGCAGCAAGGTGAGATGAACTCGCTCGTGATATTTTGCTACCTTCGCACAGTTTCCCGACCCCTTCAAACCGGTCCAGCCGGCGTCCGGTGCGGCCTCCGGGCCCCGCCGCGGGCCCGTTACGGAGTACACCGGATTGCGTGACGACAGGCTCCGCCAGCTCGAGACATGGCTCGTCCGCGACTGCGGCATGACCCTCGACGACCTGCGGCCGGCATCGGCCGATGCGAGCTTCCGCCGCTACTTCCGCGCCGTCGGCGACGGGCAGAGTTACATCGTCATGGACGCGCCGCCGGCCCGGGAGGACAGCGAGCCGTTCGTGCGCATCGCGAGCTGGCTGGAGGCCATCGGCCTCAACGCCCCGCGGGTACTCGAGGCCGACCTCGCGGCCGGATTCCTGCTGCTCACGGACCTGGGCGACGAGCTCTACCTGCAGCGCCTCGAGACCGCGCCGCAGGAGGCCGACCGGCTGTACGCCGCGGCCCTCCGTGCGCTGGTCCGCCTGCAGCAGGACGGCGCACGCTACGCCGCGGCGCTGCCGCCCTACGACCGCGATTTCCTGCAGGCCGAGATGGCCCTGTTCCGGGACTGGCTCTGTCGCCGGCACCTCGCACTGGAGTGGTCGGCGGCCGACCAGGCCGGCTGGCGCGAGGTCACCGACGCCCTTGCCGCGAGCGCCGTGTCCCAGCCGCGTGTATTCGTCCACCGGGACTACCACTCCCGCAACCTGATGGTGACGCCGGAGCCGCCGGGCATTCTGGATTTCCAGGATGCGATGCACGGCCCGATCACCTACGACCTGGTCTCGCTGCTGAAGGACTGCTACATCACGTGGCCACGGCAGCAGGTGCTCGGCTGGGTCGCCGACTACCGGGCGCGGGCCCGGTCGGCGGGGCTGCCCTGCGGCGCCGAAGCCGAGGCCGGCTTCCTGCGTGCCTTCGACCTGATGGGCGTACAGCGGCACCTGAAGGCGGCGGGCATCTTCGCGCGGCTCTGGCACCGGGACGGCAAGCCGGGCTACCTGACCGACGTGCCGCGCACGCTCGCCTATGTCGCCGCCCTCGACGGCGACTACCCGGAACTCGACTGGCTGTGCGCCCTGGTCACGGACCGGGTGCTGCCCGCCCTGACGGGCCGCTCGCCATGAATCCGAGCCGGGCGATGATCCTCGCCGCCGGCCGGGGCGAGCGTCTGCGGCCGCTGACCGACTCGACGCCCAAGCCGCTGGTGGAGGCGGGCGGCGAGACGCTGATCGAGCGCCATATCCGTGCCCTGGCCCGGGCCGGCGTCACGGAGATCGTGGTCAACCTGGCCTGGCTCGGCGGGCGCATCGTGGAGCGTCTGCGGCAGGGCAGCCGTTACGGGGTCACGCTGGCCTACAGCCCGGAGGGCGAGACGGCGCTGGACACCGGCGGCGGCATCCGCCGCGCGCTGCCGCTGCTCGGGCCGGAACCGTTCTGGGTGGTGAACGCGGACATCCATACCGACTACGACTTCGCTGCCGCGCCGCCGCTGGACGAGGCACTGGCCGCGCTGGTGCTGGTGGCGAGCCCGGAGCACAACCCCCGGGGCGACTTCACGCTGGAGGACGGTCTGGCGGGCAACGGTACGGGGAAGCGATACACGTTCGCGGGCATCGGGCGTTACCGGCCGGAGTTCTTCGCCGGTTGCCCGGAAGGGGTGTTCCCGCTCGCGCCGTTGATCCGCGAGCATGCGGCGGCAGGGCGGGTGCGGGGCGAGTTCCACGCCGGATCCTGGCATGACCCGGGCACGCCGGCGCGCCTGGCGGCCCTGCGCAGGCGTCTAGGGTGCTAGGGTACCGTCGGCGGGCGGCTCGTAGCCCAGTTCCTCGCAGAGCGGACCGAGCAGCCGGTCCGCCACGGCGTCCGGGTTGCCGGGTCCGTCAAGGCGGACGAGATCGGTCATCTCCAGCCCCTGGTAGCCGCAGGGGTTGATGCGGGAGAAGGGCTCCAGGTCCATGTCCACGTTCAGGGCCATGCCGTGGTAGCTGGCGCCGCGGCGGATGCGCAAGCCGATGCTCGCGAGCTTGCGGCCTTCCACGTACACGCCGGGCGCGTCCGGTCGGCCGCACGCCTCGATACCGAAGTCCGCCACCATCCGGATCACGGCGGTCTCCAGGGCGCACACCAGCCGGCGCACGCCGATGCCCGCCCGGCGGATGTCGATCAGCGGATAGATCATGAGCTGGCCCGGCCCGTGATAGGTGACCTGGCCGCCCCGGTCGATGTGCACGACGGGGATGTCGCCCGGCGCCAGGACGTGCTCTCGGCTGCCGGCCAGGCCCAGCGTGAAGACCGGCGGGTGCTCGGTGAACCAGATCTCGTCGCCGGTATCCTCGTCCCGTTCGTCGGTGTACCGCTGCATGGCCTGCCACAGCGGCTCGTAGTCGCGCCGGCCGAGCCGGCGCACCGTCAGCGTACGCCCTCCGGCGCGGGCCACGACCGGGTCCGCCGTCACAGGACCACCAGCACCCGCTCGCTGGAACTCAGCCGGCGGTACAGGGCGTCGAGTTGCTCCCGGCTCTCCGCCCGAACGGTGACCGTGACCGACAGGAAGCGCCCGTTGCGGCTGGGCTGGGTGGTCACCGCGTCCGCGGGCAGGGGGCCGACCTCGGCCTCCACGATGGCCACGGCCTCGCTGCGGAAGTCGTCGTCCTCGTCCCTGCCCATCACCTTGATGGGGAAGTCGCAGGGGAATTCGAGCAGGCTGTCCTCGTCCCGGGTCATGATGGCGGCGAACCGTGGTGGTCTTGCTGATAGAGACGGAACAGCCGGCGCCAGAGCGGCCCCGGCGCGCCCGTGCCTATGATGGTGTCGTCGATCCGGCCCACCGGCACGAGTTCCCGGCTGCTGGCCAACAGGATCACCTCTTCGGCCTCGAGCATCTCCTCCACGCTGAAGCGCCGACGCGCCCGGGGGATGCTCTCCCTCTCGGCGATCAGCCAGGTGAGCTGCAGCGTCACGCTCGGCAGGACCGAGGGCTCCGGCGGCGGTGCCAGCAGCGTGTCCCCGGTGACGATGGCGATGGTGCTGGCAGCCCCTTCGGTGACCCAGCCGTCACGGTGCAGGATGGCCTCCCCCGAGTGGCGCTCCGCGGCCTCCTGGCGGGCCAGTACGTTGGCCAGCAGGGAAGTCGACTTGATGTCGCAGCGCGCCCAGCGCCGGTCGGGGACCAGCGCCGCGGTCATGCCCTCCGGATAGTCGGATTCCTGCGGCCGCTGCCAGTGCATGGCCATGGCCAGCACCGTCGGCTGCGCTGCCGCCGGGAAACGGTGGTCCCGGCCGGTGTCCGCGCCGCGGCTCACCTGCAGATACAGCAGCATGTCGCCGCCGCCATTGGCCTCGATCAGGCGTGCGAACAGGCGCCTCCAGGCCGCCTCGTCGTTCGGATTGCGGATGTCGATCGCGTCCAGGCTGCGCTCGAGGCGGGCCAGGTGTTCGGCCTCGCCCACGATGCGACCACCGCACACGGGCATGGCTTCGTAGACCGCGTCCCCGAACAGGAAGCCCCGGTCCAGCGGAGAGATACGGGCCTCCCCGAGCGGGACTATCTCCCCGTCGAGCCAGACCTTTGGCAGGAGTTCGACCATCGATGCTACCGGCGCGCCGTGCGACGCAGCCTCATTCGAACCAGAGCATGACCTCGTCGCTGAGACGCTGCCAGAGCGTCCCTTCCGCGACGGGGGCGAGGGCGGCCAGCGGCATGGCGGCCAGCAGCTGGTCGTCGAGTTCGATCCGCAGCTCGCCGAGGGTCTGGCCCTGGTCGACCGGCGCGATCACCGTGGCCGGCATCTCGATCAGCGGCTGCAGACGGTCGTAGGTGCCCCGCGGGATGGTGACGAACAGGTCACGGGAGACGCCCAGCGGCGCGGCCTCCGTCGCGCCCTTCCAGACCTTCGCCGTCTCGACGACGTCGCCGGCCGCAAACAGGCGGTGGGTCTCGAAGAAGCGGAACCCGTAATTGAGCAGCGCCTGGCTCGCGTCGGTGCGCACCCGGGCATTCGGCGAGCCCATTACCACCGAGATCAGCCGCATGTCGTCGCGCACGGCGGAGGCCACGAGGCAGTAGCCGGCGGCATCGGTATGGCCCGTCTTGAAGCCGTCCACCGTCGGGTCCCGCCAGAGCAGCCGGTTGCGGTTGCGCTGGGTGATCTCGTTGTAGGTGAATTCCCGCACGGAGTACCAGCGGTAGTACTCCGGGAAGTCGTTGATCAGGGCGCCGGCCAGCGTGGCCATGTCCTGCGCGGTCGAGTAGTGGTTGTCGCCGGGCAGGCCGGTGGCGTTCTGGAAATGACTGCCAGTCATGCCGAGTTCCCCGGCATAGCGGTTCATCATCTCCGCGAACACTTCCTCGGAGCCGGCGATGTGCTCGGCGAGGGCCACACTCGCGTCGTTGCCGGACTGCACGATCATGCCCATCAGCAGATCCTGGACGCTCACGCGGGAGTTGATCTCGATGAACATGCGCGAGCCGGGCGTCCGATAGGCCTTGCGGCTGACCGTGGCCTCCTCCTCCAGCGTGATCAGGTCGTCGCGCAGCGCGTGGAACACCACGTAGGCGGTCATGAGCTTGGTCAGACTCGCCGGCGCCACCCGTTTGCCGGCTTCCCGGTCCACCAGCACCGTGCCGCTGTCGGCGTCGACGAGGACGTAGCTGTCCGCGTTCAGCTGCGGCGCCGCCGGGATCGGGACGTCCGACAGAGCGGCCGCCGCCGGCAGCCACGAGAGGAGCAGCAGGACGGGAACGAGGAGGGGAGCAAACCGGCGCGCGCGCGCCGCTCGGAACGGGATCAGGGTCATGGCAGGTTCTATTCGATAATCATATGGACGGTGTCGATGCCGAGGGCGCCGAGCCTCGCCACGGTGGCGTCGTAGGCCTCCACCGAGGGAATCGGCCCCACCCGCACCCGGTACAGCCGGCGCTCTTCGGTCACATCCTCGAAGATGAAGGCATCGGAGAAGTCTGCGGCCAGCAGCCTGGTGTGCATTCGCTCGGCATTGGACCGATCGCTGAATGCGCCGACCTGCACATAGAGTACCGGCGCATCGTCGGTTTGTCCTCCGGCAGGTGGCGCGGGGGCGGCGGTATCGGCCGGCGGCAGGCTCTCCGCCGGTGCCCGTACCGGCGCCGCCGCCGTCATGATGTCGCCGGTGTCCGCCTCGCCGAAGGTCAGCGCGCGAACTTCCACGAGCCCCGTGCCGTCGCCGACGATGTCGAGCTCGCGAGCCGCGGCGTAGGACAGATCGATGATGCGGTTGGCCACGAAGGGACCCCGGTCGTTGACCCGCACCAGGATGCTCCTGCGGTTGCGCAGATTGGTCACCTCCACCCAGGTCGGCAGGGGCAGCGTCTTGTGGGCCGCGGTGAAGGCGTGCATGTCGTAGGGCTCGCCGGACGAGGTACGTCGGCCGTGAAACTTCGTGCCGTACCAGGAGGCGACGCCGCGTTCCCGGTAGCCCTCGGCGGTGTCCAGCACGTGGTAGCGCTTGCCGAACACCTCGTAGGAGTCCGGATTGCCGTAGCGGCTCCTCGGCTCCGGCGCCGGTATGGTGGGCGGCACCTGCCGTTCGGCCCGGTGGGCCGGCGGCGGTCCGTCCTGGCGCGGGCCGGGAGCGGTGCACGCGACCAGCATCAGGGCGGCTGCGGCCACCGCCGTCTTGCGCTCAGGCATCCGCATCGGCGGCCTCACCGACGGCCAGCGCGATCTCGCGGCCGAGCTGCCACACCGCCAGCGCGTACATGGCGCTGCGGTTGTAGCGGGTGATCACGTGGAAATTGCCGAAACCCACCCAGAGCTGGTCGCCTTCCTCGCCTTCCATGCGCAGCAGTCGCGCGCCCGCCTCGCCGGGCAGTTCCGTGTCGAAGACGACACCGCTGGCGCCCAGTCCGGCCACCGTGGCGTCGGTATCGAGGCCCTTGTCCCCGGCCGGCTCGCCGGACCACGCGGGAGTCGTCGTGGCACGGGCGAAGACGGGTTCGCCGGCCCGCCAGCCGTGGACCTGGAGGTAGTTGGCGACGCTGCCGAACACGTCGCTCCAGTCCGTCCAGAGATCGCGCAGACCGTCGGCACTGGCGTCCACCGCGTAGGCCCGGTAGCTCGAGGGCATGAACTGGGGCGCGCCCATGGCACCCGCGTAGGAGCCCAGCGCCGCGTCCACGTCCACCCGTTCTTCCCGGGCCAGCAGCAGGAACTGCTCGAGCTCCTTGCGGAAGAAGGGGCTGCGGGGCGGGTAGTCGAAGGCCAGCGTCGCCAGCGCGTCCAGCACCCGGTAACGCCCGGTGATGCGCCCGAAGTAGGTCTCCACGCCGATGATGGCGACGATGATCTCCGGGTCCACGCCGGTCTCGGCGCCGATACGTGCCAGCTCGCGGGCGTGCTCGTGCCAAAACGCCGCACCTGCCTCGATGCGTTCCGGGGTCAGGAATATGGCCCGGTATTCGTGCCAGGGCTTCACTTTTTCCGCCGGCCGGCTGATGGCGTCCAGGATGGGCTGCTGGATCTCCGCCGTGTCCAGCGTGCGCACCAGCTCCGCCCGCTCGAAGCCGTGACGTTCGACCACCTCGTCGATGAATCGGGCGACGTCGGCACGCGAGGTGTCGAGCGCCCGGGCCGGCAGGGCCGCCAGCGCGCAGATCAGGATGAGGAAGCGGATCACGCGGAGCATATCCTGTCCGGCATTTCCTGGCAGTGTGCGTACATCTGTCGTCGACCTACCGAGGCAGGAGTTTGCGGTGAGTGTGGATGGACATGAGGATACCGAAACCGGCCATGAGCGTCACCATGGAGGTGCCACCGAAGCTCACCAGCGGCAGCGGCACGCCCACCACCGGTATGAGACCGCAGACCATGGCCGTGTTCACGAATACGTAGACGAAGAAGGTCAGGCTGATGCTGCCGGCCAGCAGCCGGGAAAAGGTGTCCTGGGCGTTGGCGGCGATGTACAGGCCGCGGCCGACGACGAACAGGTACATCAGCACCAGCGCCAGCACGCCCAGCAGCCCGAATTCCTCGGACAGCACGGCGAAGATGAAATCCGTGTCTTTCTCGGGCAGGAACTCGAGCTGCGCCTGGCTGCCGTTGGTCCAGCCCTTGCCGAACAGTCCGCCCGAACCGATGGCGATCTTGGACTGGATGATGTTGTAGCCGGCACCGAGCGGGTCGCTCTGGGGGTCCAGCAGGGTGAGCACACGCTGGCGCTGGTAGTCGTGCATGAAATGCCACAGTACCGGCATGGTGGCGACGGCGAGGCCGGCCAGCGCCAGGATGTGGGCGAACGACATGCCTGCCAGCAGTACCACCAGTATGCCTGCGGCGGTGATCAGCAATGCGGTGCCGAGATCCGGCTGCACGGCGATCATCAGTGCAGGCAGCAGGATCATGGCGCCGATCACGGCGAGATGGCCCAGCCGGGGCGGCAGCGGGCGGTCGTGCAGGAAGGCCGCGACCATCATCGGCACCGCCAGCTTCATGATCTCGGAAGGCTGGAAGCGAACGCCGAGGTCCAGCCAGCGCTGGGCGCCCTGACCCACCTCGCCCAGGATCAGCACGAGCGCGAGCAGGCTGAGCCCGGCCAGGTAGCCCCAGGGCGTCCAGCGCCTGAGCAGCGCCGGCGGGAGCTGCGCCACGATCACGAGCGCGATCAGCGCGACGCCGAGGCGGATCACCTGGCGCAGCAGCAGGTCCGGGTTCTGGCCGACGGCGCTGTACAGCACGAACAGGCCAAAGGCGCAGATGACGCCAAGCCCGGCCAGCAGCGGGCCGTCCAGGTGCAGGTTCGCGAGCAGCTGGCCGATGCCGCCCAGCGGACGGCGATCGGAGAATTGCGCATCTTCCCGGAACAGCGTGCCCATCGTCGCTACTCCCGTTCACTCCGCCACCGGCGCGCTGCGCGCCAGCGGCGTCCCGGCCTGCGCGGCGGCCCGCCCGCGTACGGTCACCCTCTCGTCCCGGTCCTCGAGCAGCCACTTGTCCATGACCGCGCGGGCGATGGGGGCGGCGGCCCGGCTGCCGCTGGAGCCGTTCTCCACGATCACCGAGACCGCAATGCGGGGGTCTTCCAGGGGAGCGAAGGCGATGAACAGGGCATGATCGCGGAGCCGTTCGTCGATCTCGTCCTCGTTGTATTCCTCGTCCTGACCCACGCTGAACACCTGGGCGGTGCCGCTCTTGCCGGCCATGGGGTAGGCGGCGTCCATGCCGGCCGCCCGGGCCGTACCGTTCTCACCCTGCAGCACGTCGCGCATGGCGTTGATCACCACCTCCCAGTGCAAGGGGTTTTGCGCCTGCACCCGCGGCAGCGCCTCGGGCTCGAACGCGTGGAATCCGCCGTCCAGCGGATGCTCCCAGCCCAGCGCCAGATGAGGCCGGTAGCGCTCGCCGCGGGTCGCCACGGCCGCGGTGGCCGCGGCGAGCTGCAGCGGTGTGGTCAGCATGTAACCCTGGCCGATCGAGGCGATGACCGTCTCGCCGGGAAACCAGACCTGGTTGGCGCGGCTGGAGAACTTCTCCCGTTTCCAGGCCCGGGACGGCACCACCCCGGCCGTTTCGCCGGCGATGTCGATGCCCGTGCGGCTGCCCAGGCCGAAGCGAGCCAGATAGTCGTGCATGGTATCGATGCCGAGTTCCGTCGACATTTGGTAGAAGTACACGTCACACGACTCGGTGATGGCGTCGTGCAGGTTGACGAGGCCGTGGATCTTCCAGTCCCGGTAGCGGTGCGAGCTGCCCGGCAGCGAGAAATGGCCGGGGCACTGCACGGTGTGATCCAGGTCGGAGACGCTCTCCTCGAGGACGGCGAAGCCGAGCATCGGCTTGATGGTGGAGCCCGGCGGGTAGCGCCCGCGCACCGCCCGGTTGAACAGCGGCTGATCCGGATGCGCGGTCAGGGCACGGAACTCGGCGGGCTTCAGGCCGGCCGCGAAGGCATTGGGGTCGTAGCCCGGCGTACTGACGAGCGCCAGTACCTCGCCGTTGCGCGGATCCAGCGCCACCACCGCGCCGCGCCGCCCGGCCATGGCCTCCTCGGCGAGCAGCTGCAGCTCTATGTCGAGGCTGGTGTGCACGTTGGCGCCCGGCCGGGGCTGCTCGCCGGGTACCTGGCCCAGGGCGCGTCCGCGGGCGTTCGCAATCACCTGGCGGTGGCCGACGTTGCCGTGCAGCAGGCTCTCGAAGCGCTGTTCGATGCCGGTCTTGCCCACCTGGGTCGTGCCCGCGTAGACGGCGGGGTCCTCCAGCCGCTGCAGTTCCTCCTTGCTCAGGCCGCTGACGTAACCGACGGCATGCACGGCGGCGCTGTCGAAAGGGTAGTGGCGCATGAGGCGGGCGCGGATGTCGACGCCCGGGAAGCGGGGCCTGGCGATGGCGAACTGAGCCAGCTCCTCTTCTTTCAGCCGGTAGCGCAGGGGGATAGGCGTGAAACGCTGGCTGGTGCCGAGCAGGGTGCGGATACGCGGCAGGTCCTCCTCGGCCAGCAGACCCTCGTCGATCAGCGCCGCCAGGGTCGCAGCCACGTCCTCCACCTGCTCGGGCACCAGCTCGAGCTGATAGGTGGGCACGTTCTCGGCCAGGATGACGCCGTGGCGGTCGTAGATCAGCCCGCGTGTGGGCGGTACGGGTTCGATGCGGATGCGGTTGCCCTGGGACAGGTCGGCGAAATGCTCGTGCTCGATCACCTGCAGCTGTACCAGGCGGCCCACGACGAGCCCCATCAGGCCGAGTGCCACCGCCACCGCGAGAACCACGCGGTTCAGGAACATCCGGTGCTCGGCGCCCGAGTCCTTGATGGGAGCACGTCTGCGCATCGTCTACCTCGTCGCCGCCATCTGCTGGCGCACGCCGTTGAAGAAGAGCATCAGCGGCGGCCAGAACAGCGCGCCGGTGACGACGGAACCCCAGTAATCGATGAGATCGGACGTGACGCCTGCGGTTCCGTTGATCCAGAACAGGATGAACTGGTAGAGCGCGAGCAGCGCCATGACGGTGGCCGACAGCTGCCAGATCGGGAAGACACGGAGGCGCAGATGGAAGCGCAGCGGGAAGTAGGCCATCACGGTCAGCGCCAGTGCGTGCTGGCCGAGCAGCGTGCCCTGGGCCACGTCGAGCAGCAGGCCGCTCATCCACGCGGTCAGCAGGCCGAATACCCGCGGAAAGGCGAGCGCCCAGTAGATCAGCGTCAGCGCCACCCAGTCCGGGCGGAACGGCTCCAGCAGTGCCGGCAGCGGCATGATGGAGAGCAGCAGCGCCACCAGCAGGCAGAGCCAGACCGGCCAGCGTTCCAGTGCCACCGCCTCACTCATCGGCCACCTCCGGGGTATCGGGCTCGCCGGGCCAGATCAGCAGCACCTCGCGCACCTGGTTCAGCGCGGTGGCCGGTCGGGCGCGGATGGTGGCGAACGACTCCGCCGGATTCGGCGTGACCTCGGTGACCTCCGCCACCGGGTAGCCCGCCGGGAAGGCCCCGCCGAGACCGGAGGTCACGAGCAGGTCGCCGGGCCGGATGTCGGCATTGTTCGGCAGGAAGGGCAGGTCGAGGCGGTCGTACTCGCCGGTGCCCACGGCAATGGTCCGCAACCCGTTGCGGTTCACCTCCACCGGCAGCGCGTGGTCCGGGTCGCTGATCAGCATGGCCCCCGAGGTGAACGCCCCCGCGCTGATGATCTGGCCCACCACGCCGTCGGCGTCGATGATCGCCTGGCCTTCGTAGGCGCCGTGGCGGCCGCCCTTGTCGATGACGATGTCGTGGCGGTAGGGATCGGCGTCGACGGCCATGATCTCGGCGACGCGCACCCGGTCACCCACCCTTGTGGTGGTCTGCAGCATCAGGCGCAGCCGGGCGTTCTCCGACTCGAGGGCCGCCATCTGCTGCAGCTTGGCGCGGATGGCCAGACGCTCGGCCTTCAGCCGGTTGTTCTCCCGCTGCAGGTCGCTGCGGCTCACGCCGCTCTCCCGGGCCCAGCCCAGGGCCTCGGCGGGCAGCGCGACGATCACTTGCAGGGGATAGATGGCGGTGGCGATCGCCCGGCGCACCGCGTCCAGGTGGTTCTCCCGGTGGTCGACGACCAGGGCGACCAGGCTCACCAGCACGAGCGCCAGCGTGCGGGCGCCGAGCGAGCGCATCGGGGCCGTCCGTCGCTGGGTGTCAGACTGAGCTGTCGCCATGCCCTACATGATAAGGGTGATCGGGGTGTCAAGCGGACTGCAAGCCGGTCGCCGGTGCCGTGGGACCCCTGTCGGTCGCCGGCCGTGCAGAGCTGTTCACTCGGCCGCGATGGTGAATGAGGCCGCCGCGCTCACCGGCGGCTCAGTCCAGGCCGAAGACGGCCGGACCGTGCTCGTCCATGAGTTCGAGTACGCGGCCGCCGCCGCGGGCCACGCAGGTCAGGGGGTCGTCGGCGATGACCACGGGCAGCCCGGTCTCTTCCATGAGGAGCTTGTCCAGGTCCTTCAGCATCGCGCCGCCGCCGGTCAGGACGATGCCCCGCTCGGCGACATCGGCGCCGAGTTCCGGCGGCGTCTGCTCCAGCGCCTCTTTCACGGCCCCGACGATGCCCTGCAAGGGCTCCTGCAGGGCCTCCAGGATCTCGTTGCTGTTCAGGGTGAAGCTGCGCGGCACACCCTCGGACAGATTGCGGCCCTTGACCGAAATCTCCTTGACCTCCTGGCCGGGATAGGCCGAGCCGATCTCGTGCTTGATGCGTTCCGCGGTCGCCTCGCCGATCAGTATGCCGTAGTTGCGGCGCACGTAGTTGGTGATGGCCTCGTCGAAGCGGTCGCCACCCACCCGCACGGAAGAGGCGTAGACGATGCCGTTCAGGGAGATCACCGCCACCTCGGAGGTGCCGCCGCCGATATCGAGCACCATGGAGCCCCGGGCCTCGTGCACCGGCATGCCGGCGCCGATGGCCGCTGCCATCGGTTCCTCGATCAGGTACACCTTGCGCGCGCCCGCTCCTTCGGCGGATTCGCGGATGGCGCGGCGTTCCACCTGGGTGGAACCGTAGGGCACGCAGACGAGCACCCTGGGGCTGGGCGCGAAGAATCGGTTGCCGTGGGCCTTCTTGATGAAGTGCTGCAGCATCTTCTCCGTCACGGTGAAATCGGCGATGACGCCGTCTTTCAGCGGACGGATTGCGGTGATGTTGCCGGGGGTGCGGCCCAGCATGTTCTTGGCTTCGGTACCGACGGCCTCCACGCTCCGGCCGCCGCGGCCGGACTCTTCCCGAATGGCAACTACCGACGGCTCGTTGAGCACGATGCCATGCCCGCGGAGATAGATCAGTGTGTTCGCTGTCCCGAGATCGATGGAAAGGTCGTTGGAGAAATAACCCAGAAGACTCTTCAGCATTGTCGGGCAAAATCCCGCGGGTCAAGGCAAAAAGCTACTCTAGCAACGGGGACGACAATGGGCAAGACGGCGTGTATCATTTCATGTTTGGCACCGCACTGGCCGGTGCCGACCCTCGTTCAAGCGTCACAGACCGGAGCCTTGCGGTGTCCCTGACCCGACAGCAGGTTGAACATATCGCGAATCTCGCGAGACTGGAGTTCGACGAGGCCGAGATACCCGACTTCGTCGCGAAGCTGGGCAGCATCGTCGATTTCGTGGATCAATTGCAACAGGCCGACACCGATACGGTGGAACCGATGGCCCACCCCCTGGACCAGGTTCAGCGGCTGCGGCCGGACGAGGTCACCGAGGCGATCGACCGGGACGCGTATCAGGAGAACGCACCGGCGGTTGCCGATGGCATGTATCTGGTGCCGAAAGTCATCGAGTAGGGCTGCGGGTGCCGCCGCAGACCGGCCGGGCCGCTCGGCCGCCGGTTCAGCCCGCACGGCAGAACGATTCCAGGACCATTGCTGAGTCACGATCATGCATGAGCTGTCACTCGCCGCGATACGGCGCGCGCTGGAGGCGGGCGATTTCACCGCCGCCGAGCTCGTCGAGTCACTGCTCGGGCGCATCGAAGCCCACGACGGCAATCTGAACAGTTTCGTCACGGTGACCGGGGAGCAGGCCCGGGCCGCGGCCGCGGAGTCCGACCGGCGCCTGGCGGCCGGCACGGCACGGCCCCTGGAGGGTCTGCCCCTCGCTCACAAGGACATCTTCTGCACGGCCGGTGTGCGTACCAGCTGCGGCTCGCGGATGCTGGACAACTTCGTCTCCCCCTACGACGCCGCCGTGGTGGAGCGCCTGAAGGCGGCCGGCGCCGTGATGCTCGGCAAGACGAACATGGACGAGTTCGCCATGGGCTCGTCCAACGAGACCAGTTACTACGGCCCGGTGGCGAATCCCTGGGATACGGCCCGCTCGCCCGGCGGTTCGTCCGGCGGCTCTGCCGCCGCCGTGGCGGCCCGGCTGGTGCCGGCGGCCACCGGCACCGACACCGGCGGCTCCATCCGCCAGCCGGCGGCGCTCACCGGCATCACCGGCCTCAAGCCCACCTACGGACGGGTATCGCGCTGGGGCATGATCGCGTTCGCCTCCAGCCTTGACCAGGCCGGCACGCTGACCCGAAGCGCCGAGGATGCCGCGCTGCTGCTCGGTGCCATGGCCGGGTTCGACGAGCGCGACTCCACCTCGCTGGACGAACCGGTGCCGGATTACGTGGCCGGCCTGGACCGCTCGCTCGAGGGCCTCACCATCGGCCTGGTGCGGCAGTTCTTCGACGAGGGCCTGGAGGCGGACAACGAGGCCGCGCTGCGGGCGGCCGCCGCGGAGCTCGAGGGGCTCGGCGCGAGGGTCCGGCAGGCCGAGCTGCCCAATATCGGGCTGTCCGTGCCCACCTATTACGTAGTGGCGCCGGCCGAGTGCTCCTCCAACCTGTCGCGCTTCGACGGCGTGCGCTTCGGCTACCGCGCCGACGACCCGAAGGACCTCCTCGACCTGTACTGCCGCAGCCGTGCCGAGGGCTTCGGCGCCGAGGTGAAGCGCCGCATCATGACGGGTACCTACGTGCTCTCTGCCGGCTACTACGACGCCTATTACCTGAAGGCCCAGAAGGTACGCCAGCTGATCAGCGACGATTTTCGCCGGGCCTTCGCCGAGGTGGACCTGATTGCCGGCCCGACGACGCCGACGCCGGCCTTCGAGCTCGGCGCCAAGATCGACGACCCCATCACAATGTACCTGAACGACATCTACACCATAGGCGCCAACCTGGCGGGTCTGCCGTGTCTGTCGGTGCCCTGCGGTTTCTCCGCCGGCCTGCCGGTGGGGCTGCAGCTGATCGGGCCGCCGTTCGCCGAGCAGCGGCTGCTTGCCTGCGCCCATCAGTACCAGGGCGCCACCGACTGGCACCGGCGCACGCCGGCGGGCTATGCGTGAGGAGGCCGGGATGAGCTGGGAGACGGTTATCGGCCTGGAGGTCCACGCGCAGCTCGCCACGAAGAGCAAGATCTTCTCCGGTGCGCCCACGCGCTACGGCGCGGCGCCGAACACCCAGGCCTGCCTGGTGGATCTGGGCTATCCGGGCGTGCTGCCGGTGCTGAACCGGGGCGCGGTCGTGATGGCCGTGAAGTTCGGTCTGGCCGTCGGTGCTGCCATCGCGCCGCGGAGCGTCTTCGCGCGCAAGAACTACTTCTATCCGGACCTGCCGAAGGGCTACCAGATCAGCCAGTACGAGCTGCCCATCGTTACCGGCGGCTCGCTGGAGATCGTCACGGACGAAGGTGAGGTGCGCCGCATCGGCCTGACCCGGGCACACCTGGAGGAGGACGCCGGCAAATCCGTGCACGAGGGTTTCGAGCGCCTCACCGGCATCGACCTGAACCGCGCGGGCACGCCGCTGCTCGAGATCGTCTCCGAGCCCGAGCTGCGCTCGGCGCAGGAAGCGGCGGCCTACATGAAGGCCATGCACACGCTGGTGCGCTATCTTGGCATCTGCGACGGCAACATGCAGGAGGGTTCCTTCCGCTGCGACGCCAATGTCTCCGTGCGCCGGGTGGGCGACGGGAAGCTGGGCACCCGCACGGAGCTGAAGAACCTGAACTCCTTCCGCTTCCTCGAGCGGGCCATCAACTTCGAGGTGGAGCGCCAGGTCGACCTGCTGGAAGAGGGCGGCACCGTTGTGCAGGAGACCCGCCTGTACGACGCCGAGCGGGACGAGACCCGGCCGATGCGCACCAAGGAGGAGGCCAACGACTACCGTTACTTCCCGGATCCGGACCTGCTGCCCGTGCAGATCGACGCGGCGCTGGTCGAACAGGTTCGCGCGACCCTGCCGGAGCTGCCGGATGCCAGGCGCCGGCGTCTCGGCGACGAGTACGGTGTGAAGGCGGACGACGCCGTGGTGCTGGCGGCCTCCCCGGCGCTGGCGAATTATTTCGAGGCGAGCGCCGCCGCGGGCACGAGCGACGGCCAGACCGTGGCCAACTGGGTGCTCGGCGAGCTGTCCGCCGCACTGAACCGGGACGGTCTCGACGTTACCGAGAGCCGCATCGAGCCGGCGGGCCTTGCACAGCTGCTGGATCGTATCGCCGACGGCACCCTGTCCGGCAAGCTCGCCAAGCAGGTCTTCGAGGCCATGTGGACGGGCGAGGGTGACGCGGATGCCGTGATCGAGGCGAAGGGCCTGAGGCAGATCACCGACACCGGCGAGATCCGGCGCATCGTGGACGAGGTGCTCGCCGTCAACCCGGAGCAATGGGAGCAGTACCGGAGCGGCAAGACCAAGGTGCTCGGCTTCTTCGTCGGCCAGGTGATGAAGGCCACGAAGGGCAGGGCCAACCCCGCCGAGGTGAACCGTCTCCTGAAAGCCGCGCTGGATGGGGACTGACGGGCCTTGAGCCGGGACGTTCTGCAGCCCTTCCTGTTCGAGCACCTGCCGGTGCGCGGCGCGCTCGTGCAACTCGCCGAGACCTGGCGGGAGCTGTCCTCGACCCAGGACTACCCGGCGCCGGTCGCCCGGGTGCTGGGCGAGGCCAGCGCGGCCACGGCCCTCATCGCCAATTCGCTGAAGTTCGACGGCCAGCTCACCCTGCAGCTCTCCGGCGACGGGCCACTGGAGCTGCTCGTGGTGCAGTCCACCAACGAGTTGCACCTGCGCGGCATGGCCCTGGCACGGAGGGTGGCGCCGCAGGACGGCTTCCCCGAACTCTGCCGGGATGCGCGCTGCGCGATGACGGTGGAGTCCAGTGTGCTGGCCGACCGCTACCAGGGCATCGTGGATGCCGGCGGCGACTCGCTGGCGGACTGCATGGAGGGGTACTTCGAGCGTTCCGTGCAGGTACCCACCCGCCTGTGGCTGCGGGCGGACGGGGACTGCGCCGCCGGGCTGCTGCTGCAGCGTGTGCCGGATGCCGTGACGTCTCTGCCGGACGACGACTGGCGGCGCCTGGGCTTAATGGCCGATACGCTGACCCTGGACGAAATGCGCCACGGTATCGACACCGATCTCCTCGGCAAGCTTTTCGCGGAGGACGACGTCCGGGCCTTCCGGCCCCGCACCACCCGCTTCGAGTGCCGTTGCTCCATGGAGCGGGTGGAGCGCGCCCTGCGGCTGCTGGGCGAAGACGAGGTCCGCGCGACCCTGGCGGAACAGGGCGAGATCCGCGCCACCTGCGAATTCTGCAACCGGGAGCGCCGGCTCGATCCCATCGACGTCGAGCGCCTGTTCTCCACCGGCGGACAGCCGGCCTCGCCCCGCGTCCACTGACCCCGACCCGCGGCCGCCGCGCGGACGCCCTCGGGTCGACGGGGGCAGACAATCCCCGGTCACTGCGCTATAATCCTTCCTCCAATGAATAAAGATATCTTTATGTTTTGATTGTAGTGAGGCGCTGATCGTGGATTCCGGCAAGGCGAACGCATTCGAGGACACCATTCGCGCCCTGAAGGCGGTGGCCGAGCCCACCCGACTGCGGTTGCTCGTGCTCTGTCACCGGGGCGAGAGCACCGTATCCGAGCTGGTGCGGGTGCTCGGCCAGAGCCAGCCCCGTATCTCGCGCCACCTGAAGCTGCTCTGCGATGCGGGCCTGCTGGAGCGCTTCCGCGACGGCCACTTCATCTACTACGGCACGCCGTCGGCGGGGCCGGGGGCTGTCCGGGTGCGCAGACTGCTGGAACTGCTGCCCGGGGAAGCTCCGGAACTCGCGCGGGATGCCGAACTCGCGGATGCCGAGCGTCGCGCCTCGGTGGAACCGGAGGCGGCACCTCTTACCGAGGCCGAGCGCGCCCTGCACCGGGCCGTGCTGGACACGGTGCTGACGGCGCCGGTGGGCCGGCTGCTGGACATCGGCGCAGGCAGTGCGCGCATGCTGAAACTACTCGGCCGCCGTGCCACCCGGGCCGTGGGCGTGGACATAGACGGCGACCAGCGCCGCCAGGCACGCGCGCAACTGGCCGTGGCCGGAATGGGCAACTGCACCATCCGCGCCGGTGATGCCCGGCGGCTGGATTTCGCCGACGGCGCCTTCGATACCGTCATCCTGGACGAGGTGCTGGGGCAGTCGAGCGCGCCGGAGCAGATGCTGGCCGAAGCCGCCCGTCTGCTCGCGCCGGGCGGACGGCTGCTGCTGATAGAGCCGCTGGAAGAGGGCGCCGCCGAGGCCGCCGGCCGGCGCATCGCCCGCCTGGCCGCCGGTTGCCGGCTTGCGGTGGGGCGGCCGCGGCCGGTACCGGCGAAGCGGCCTGCCTGGCTGGTTTCCGTGGCCACGGCGGCCCGCCGCAAGGTCGCCTGAACGACGAGAGGATCATGACCGACACCATGCGCGATACCGTGAACGAACCACAGACGACGACGGCCGCCGCACCGGCGCGAGCTCCGGACATCGCGGTTTCGTTCGAGTTCTTCCCGCCGGGCAGCGAGAAGATGGAGCAGACCCTGTGGCATTCCATCGAGCGCCTGGCGCCGCTGTCCCCGCGCTTCGTCTCCGTGACCTACGGGGCCGACGGCTCCACCCGGGAGCGCACTCACGGCATCGTCAGCCGCATCCTGCGCGAGACCCACCTGACGGCGGCACCCCATCTCACCTGTGTCGGCGCGAGCCGGGGCGAGATCGACGATATCGCCCGGCAGTACTGGGACATCGGTGTCCGCCACATCGTGGCGCTGCGCGGCGACCCGCCGAAGGACAGCGACGGCTACGCGCCCCACCCGGAAGGCTACGCCTACGCGGCGGATCTCGTGGCCGGCCTGAAGCGCGTGGCGGACTTCGACGTCTCGGTGGCGGCCTACCCGGAGGTGCACCCGGAGGCGCCGTCGGCCGCCTTCGACCTGGACAACCTAAAACGAAAATTGGACGCCGGCGCCAGCCGGGCCATCACCCAGTTCTTCTTCGACATCGAGGACTTTCTGCGCTTCCGCGAGCGCTGCGCGGCGGCGGGCATCGCCGCGCCGATCGTGCCCGGGATCCTGCCGATCACCCGCTTCCCCCAGCTGCAGCGCTTCGCCGAAGGCTGCGGGGCGACGGTGCCCGACTGGCTGGTGCACCGCTTCGACGGCCTGGACGACGATGCCGGGACACGGCAGCTCATCGCCGCCAGCGTGGCCATCGAGCAGGCCCGGGAGCTCCAGCGCTACGGCGTGCTCGAGTTCCACTTCTACACGCTCAACCGCTCCGAGCTGACCTACGCCATCTGCCACGCGTTGGGCGTACGTCCGCCCCGGGCGACGGCGGCCTGACCATGAGCACGGACCGCTTCGAACGCCTGCAGGCGCTGCTGGCCGAGCGCATCGTCTTCCTGGACGGCGCCATGGGCACCATGATTCAGGGTCACCCCCTGGCGGAGGAGGACTACCGGGGCGAACGCTTCGCCGGCTGGGAACGCGACCTCAAGGGCAACAACGACCTGCTGACGCTGACCCGTCCCGGGCTGATCCGCGAGATCCACCGCGACTTCCTCGCCGCCGGCGCGGACGTCATCGAGACCAACACGTTCAACTCCAACGCCCCCTCCCAGGCCGACTACGGCATGGAGTCCCTGGTGCGCGAGCTGAACCTGGCCGCGGCACGGCTGGCCCGGGATGCGGCCGACGAGTTCGAGGCCGCCGACGGCAACCCCCGCTTCGTGGCCGGGGTGCTGGGGCCCACCAACCGGACGGCCTCGCTGTCGCCGGACGTGAACGACCCCGGCAAGCGCAACATCCGCTTCGGCGGGCTGGTGGAGACCTACGCGGAGGCGGCCCGCGCCCTCATGGAGGGCGGCGCCGACTTCCTGATGGTGGAGACCATCTTCGACACGCTGAACGCGAAGGCGGCGCTCTACGCCATCCGGGAAATCGAACGCGAACGCGGCAGCCGTGTTCCGGTGATGATCTCCGGCACCATCACCGATGCCTCCGGGCGCACGCTGTCGGGCCAGACCACCGAGGCGTTCTGGAACTCGGTGCGCCACGCCGAGCCGTTCCTGATCGGGTTGAACTGTGCGCTGGGCGCCGCCGACCTGCGGCCTTACGTGGCCGAACTCTCCCGGGTGGCCGACACGCGGGTGAGCGCCCATCCCAATGCAGGCCTGCCGAACGAGTTCGGCGAGTACGACGAGACGCCGGAGCAGATGGCCGCGGTTGTGCGCGAGTTCGCCGAGTCCGGCCTGGTGAACCTGGTGGGCGGGTGCTGCGGCACTACGCCGGAGCATATCCGCCGCCTGCGCGAGTCCCTCGAGCCGCTGGCGCCCCGCGAGGTGCCGGAGGTCCCCCGCGCCTGCCGGCTGTCCGGCCTCGAGCCACTGAACATCGGACCGGACGATCTGTTCGTGAACGCGGGCGAGCGCACCAACGTCACCGGTTCGGCGAAGTTCCGCAAGCTCATCGAGGCGGGCGACTACGCCACTGCCGTCGACGTGGCACGCGAGCAGGTGGACGCCGGTGCCCAGGTCATCGACGTCAACATGGACGAGGGCATGCTCGACTCCGAGGCCGCCATGGTCACCTTTCTCGACCTCATCGCGGCCGAGCCCGACGTGGCCCGGGTGCCGATCATGGTGGACTCGTCGAAGTTCAGTGTCATCGAGGCGGGACTGCGCTGCATCCAGGGCAAGCCCGTCGTGAACTCCATCAGCCTGAAGGAGGGCGAGACGGAGTTCGTGGAGCAGGCCCGGCGGGTGCGTGACTACGGCGCGGCGGTCATCGTCATGGCCTTCGACGAAGACGGCCAGGCGGACACGGTGGAGCGCAAGCTCGAGATCTGCCGTCGCTCCTACCGGATACTGACCGAACAGTTGGGCTTCCCGGCGGAAGACATCATCTTCGACCCCAACATCTTCGCGGTGGCCACCGGCATCGAGGAGCACAACGGCTACGGCATCGCCTTCATCGAGGCCACCCGCCGCATCAAGGAGCAGCTGCCCCACGCCATGGTGAGCGGCGGCGTCTCCAACGTCTCGTTCTCCTTCCGCGGCAACAACCCGGTGCGCGAGGCCATCCACTCCGTGTTCCTGTATCACGCCATCCGCGCCGGCATGGACATGGGTATCGTCAATGCCGGCCAGCTCGCCCTCTACGAGGAGCTGCCGGCGGAACTGCGCGAGGCGGTGGAGGATGTGGTGCTGAACCGCCGGGAGGACGCCACCGACCGACTGCTGGCCATCGCCGACAAATACCGGGGCGACGGCAGCGGCCGGAAGCCGACGACCGATCTCGGCTGGCGTGAGTGGCCGGTAGACAAGCGCCTCGAGCACTCCCTGGTGAAGGGTATCGACGAATACGTCATCGAGGACGCCGAGGCCGCCCGGTTGGCCGCGACCCGGCCGCTCGACGTGATCGAGGGACCGCTCATGGACGGCATGAACGTGGTCGGCGACCTGTTCGGCGCCGGCAAGATGTTCCTGCCCCAGGTGGTGAAATCCGCCCGCGTGATGAAGAAGGCGGTGAGTCACCTGATTCCCTACATCGAGGAGGAGCAGGATGGCGAGTCGCGCTCGAACGGCACGATAGTCATGGCCACGGTGAAGGGCGATGTGCACGACATCGGCAAGAACATCGTGGGCGTGGTGCTCCAGTGCAACAACTTCGAGGTGATCGACCTGGGCGTCATGGTGCCGGCGGAGAAGATACTCGAGACGGCGCGGCGCGAAGGTGCCGACATCATCGGGTTGTCCGGTCTCATCACGCCGTCGCTGGACGAGATGGTGAACGTGGCGTCCGAGATGCAGCGGCTGGGCTTCACCGTACCGCTGCTGATCGGCGGCGCCACCACCTCGCCGGCACACACGTCGGTGAAGATCGACCCCCGTTACGAGGGTCCGGTCATCTACGTGAAGGATGCGTCCCGCTCGGTGGGCGTGGCCCAGTCGCTGGTGGGCGAGGGCCGCGACGCCTACGTGCAGAAGATCAAGGCGGACTGCGCGCGGCGGCGGGAGCTGCACGCGGGCAAGACCCGCCAGGCGCCGGAACTCTCGCTGGCCGATGCCCGGGCGCGGGCCCGCGCCGTCGACTGGCAGGCTTACCAGCCCGCCGCGCCCCGCGAGCCCGGTGTCCGTACTCTCGAGCGCATACCGCTGGCCACGCTGGTCGGCTACATCGACTGGATGCCCTTCTTCAACGCCTGGGAGTTCCGCGGCCGCTTCCCCGACATTCTCGACCACCCGAAGGTTGGCGAAACCGCGCGTTCACTCTACGCCGACGCGCAGGCCATGCTCCAGCGGATCATCGACGAGGAATGGCTGGAATGCCGGGCCGTGCTCGGCTTGTTCCCCGCGCAATCGGTCGGCGACGACATTGTCGTCTACGCCGGACAGGATGCCGATACGCCGGTCGCGACCTTCCATCACCTGCGCCAGCAGAAGAACAAGCGCGACGACCAGCCCCAGGAGTGCCTGGCGGATTTCGTCGCGCCCGCGGGCAGCGGCCGGCGGGACTACCTGGGCGCCTTCGCGGTGAGCGCGGGCTTCGGCATCGACGAGCACGTGCAGCGCTTCGAGGCGGACCACGACGACTACTCCTCCATCCTGCTGAAGGCACTGGCCGACCGGCTGGCCGAGGCGGGCGCGGAGTATCTGCACGAACGGGTGCGCCGGGAGCACTGGGGCTATGCGCCGGACGAGGAGCTGGACAACGACGCACTGATCGCCGAAGAGTACCGGGGCATCCGGCCGGCTCCGGGCTATCCGGCCTGCCCGGATCACACCGAGAAGCTCACCCTGTGGCGGGTGCTCGAAGTGGAGGAGCGCATCGGCATGCGGCTGACGGAGTCCATGGCCATGCTGCCTACCGCGTCCGTCAGCGGACTCTACTTCGCCCACCCGGAGTCCCGTTACTTCACCGTGGGCAAGCTCGGCCGCGACCAGGTCGAGGACTATGCACGGCGCAAGGGTATGAGCCTCGCGGAGGCGGAGAGGTGGCTCGCACCCTCGCTGGGCTACGAGCCCGCGGCCGGGGACGAAGCCGCCTGATCCGGGATACCGCCCGCGCGGTGGGCCATGGCGCGCGTCGCGGCTGGGGTGTCGCCGCGTTCTGTGGCATGGTGGTGGCGCGAGAGCAAGGAGCGCGAGCATGGATTACGCGGGCATGCAGCGGAGACTCGACGCCGGTGACGTGATTCTGCTGGACGGCGGCACCGGCACCGAACTGCAGCGCCGCGGTGCGAGGATGGATCCCGGCGCCTGGTGCGGGCCGGCTTCCCTCGAGAGCGGCGACATCCTGGAGCGGGTGCATCGCGACTATATCGACGCGGGCGCCGACGTGATCACCGCCAACACCTACGCCAGCTCCCGGCTGATGCTCGAGCCGGCGGGCTACGACGAACGCTTCGCGGAGATCAATCGTGCCGCCGTCGACGCCGCGCACCGGGCGCGGGAGACCAGCCGGCGGAGCGACGTGCTCATCGGCGGCTCCCTTTCCCACATGGCGCCCTTCGTGCCGGACAGTGCGCAGCCGGATAGCGGGCGGGCGCCCTCCGCGACGGCCATGGCGCAGGCGTTCGCGGAACTCGCCGGCTTTCTCAGGGACGGCGGCTGCGATCTCATCCTGCTGGAGATGATGTACTACCCCGAACGCATGCGGTTCGCCTTCGAGGCGGCGCTCGCCACGGGCCTGCCGGTATGGGCCGGGTTCTCGGCACGGCGGGGCGACGACGGCCGCCTGCTCAGTTTCGCGCCCGAGCGCGACGTCCCGTTCGAGGAGTTGGTCGGTATCCTGGCCGACTACGACGTGGCCGCCGCCGGCGTCATGCACACCCGGTCCGATCTGGTGGGCGAGGGGCTGGACATCGTGCGGAGGCATTTCGGCGGGCCGACGCTCGCCTACCCGGACTGCGGTCATTTCCGCATGCCGGAGTGGCAGTTCGAGGAGGTAATATCGCCGGGGGACTTCCTGCGCTACGCCTCCGACTGGGTCGCCGACGGCGCACAGATCGTGGGCGGTTGCTGCGGCCTTTCACCGGAGCACATCGACGCCCTGAGGCCGCTGCGTTACGAGCGTTCCTGAGCCGGCGGCTCTGCGCAGGCGTTCACGCCGCAGGGCGTACAACTGCCACAGCGGTATGCCCAGCAGCACGCCGAAGGTCAGGATCAGTTTGCCGAGGATCATGAGTTCCGCGTCATTCATCCGTCTGCGAGTCTCCCGTCAGGAATCGAGCTCAACCGATGACCGACTATAACCCGGAAATCGTCCATACGCGTCTCGGCGGCGGCCGTCAGCGGCTGGAGACCGAAACCCGTTTCCCGGTGCCGGTGGACGAGGTATTCCCGTTTTTCACCGACGTGGATAACCTGGAGCGCATCACGCCCCCGGAACTCGGTTTCCGCGTTCTCACGCCCGTGCCGGTTGAAATCGAGGAAGGTACCCTGTTCGACTATCGCCTGCGTCTCTGGGGCGTGCCGTTCGGCTGGCGCAGCCGCATCTCGGTGTGGGAACCGCCGCACCGGTTCGCCGACGAGCAGTTGAGCGGCCCCTACCACAGCTGGTTCCATGAACACCTCTTCGAGGCGGATGGCGGCGGCACGCGCATGACCGACCGGGTGACCTGGCGGCTGCCGGGCCATCCTCTCGCCGCCCCGTTCCTGCCCCTGGTCCGCCATCAGCTCGAGCGCATATTCCGGTTTCGTGCGCAGGCCATCGCCCGCCTCGTCGTGCCCGTCTCCGGCGACCAGCGCGAATTGTGAAACAGTGCCGGACGCCGTGTGGCGCGTCGGGTTATAACCGGTCCCATGAATTCACCGGGCCCACATCGCTTGCACCGTCTGCGGCATCGCCATGGCGATTGACCGGCCCGTCGATCACCTTCCTTCCCCCGGCGACCCGCCGTCGCGCACACCTCTGATCGTCCTGCTGACCGACCTCTGCCGCACCTGTTTCGGCGTGGGGCTCGGGCTGACCGCCATCCTGCTGCCGGCCATGGTGTGGCGTGACATGGAGGCGCTCTACGCGCAGTTCGGCGCACCCATCATGCTGGTGATGTTCGCTCCGCTGGCCATCCTCGTCGGCACCTACGGGCGCGGCGACGACGACTGAGGCCGGGCCGGCGGCGTGCCGGCGCGGCCGCGATCATTCGTCTGCGGCCGCACGATACTCCCCGTTCCCCGTGAGCAGGTAGAACAGCGGTCCGAATGCACCCAGGAACAGGGTCAACAGGACCCAGGGCCAGGGGTTGCGGCCGATCCTGCGGGCATCCGCGACCAGCCAGACCAGGATCATCAGGAGGGCCACTACCAGGTCCGCCGAGAGTTGCCAGCCGGCCGGGCCGTCCAGTGCATGGGCGAAGATTCCGGTATAGCCGACCTCCCAGACGGCGTAGAGCGTGATGAGAGCGAAGGGGATCAGCAGGGCCAGGGCCAGCGCGCGATCGTGTTTCATGGTGCACTCCTCGTTCGGGTTCCGCGCTATGCTCCCCGGGAGGGGTACATGCCGCAATTACCTCCGGGGTCATTGAACGGGTCTGATGCGCCAGGGATATTCGCCACCGGGGAGGGAATGACCATGCCGCCAGTGCAAGCCCGTAACTTTCCGTCGCTCTGCCGCCAGTGGCGCCATTTCAGGAAACTCTCGCAGCTGGATCTGGCGCTGGCGGCAGACGTGTCCCAGCGCCACGTCAGCTGGCTGGAGACGGGCCGAAGCATGCCCAGCCGCGAGATGGTGCTGCGTCTCGCCGACGCGATGGAGATTCCGCTGCGCGAGCGCAACGTACTGCTGCGCGCCGCCGGCTACGCAGCGGTCTACGGCGAGAGCGGGCTCGACGAACCCGTGATGAAGCCGGTACTGGACGCCCTGAAACGCATGCTCGACCATCACGAGCCGCTGCCGGCAGTGGTGGTGGACCGGCTCTGGAATGTGCGCATGCAGAACCGGGCGGCGGAGCGTCTGCTGGCCGCGGCGGGCGACCCGGGCCCCCCGATCGACGAGGTGGCCGTCGACGATTCGTTGAACCTCGCGCTGCTGACCGTGCATCCGCAGGGACTGAGACGTCTGATCGTCAACTGGGACGAGGTCATGCCGTCGTTCCTGCGCCGGCTGCGCAGCGAGGCGGTGGCAACCGATGACCCGAAAGTGCAGGATCTGTTTCTGCGCCTGCTCGAGCTGGCGGGTCCGGTCAACGAGGCCGGTCCGGTGCTGGAGAGTCTGCTGCCGGTACTCCCTCTCGAGCTGAACATCGACGGCCTGGAGCTGAGCCTGTTTTCCGTCATGTCGACCTTCGGTACGCCCCAGGACGTCACGACCGACGAACTGCGCATCGAAGCGTTCTATCCGACGGACGCGAAGACCGCGGAGTTCTTCACGAGGGCAGCGGCATGACTCGCGCCGTGATTCTTGCGATTGTCTCTCTCGCGGCCCGGGTGCCCATCGCCGAGAGGCAAGGTGCACGACGGTCACGCCTTCATCGTGGCCGATGCCGCCGAAACCCACGGCATGCGGGTATTCGACCTGACGCGGCTGCGCGGCGTCACGGCGCCGCAGGCCTACATTGCCGACAACGTCTACGTGGATATCGACTCGGCGCACAATCTGGCAATCGACGAAGCGAGCGGGTTCGCCTATGTCGTCGGCGCGGACGGCCCCGGTGGATGCGACCATGGCCTGCACATGGTCGACGTGCGCACCCCGGTCAACCCCCTGTTCGCCGGTTGTCATAGCGCCGTCGATACTCACGATACCCACTGTTTGGTCTATCGGGCCCGGATACCGATCACCCCGGCGACCAGCGCTGCTTCCTGCTCGGCGACGAGGCGGATGAGTCGCGCCTCGACGTACCGACGAGGACCCATGTATTCGACGTGACCGATCGGAAGTACGGGCTGTTCGTGCTTGCGGTGGACTAGCCACTCTCGGCTGCCGGCGGCCTGCCGCCGCCACGGCCCCGGTGCCGCCGCCCTGGCCGTGCGGACTCCGTCACAATGGACCAACGCCCTGAAGGGCGCGGTCGGCGTTCAGGTAGACCGCGGTGATGCCCAGCGTGTTCATGAAGCCGTGGGTGAAGACCGGATACCACAGATTGAAGCCGTGACGGACGAAGACGGCGCCGAACGCGAGACCCGCCAGGCCGGTGGAGAGGACTCCCGTCACTCCCTGGTAGGTATGCGCGATTCCGAAGGCCGTGGCAGAGAGGAGCACCGCGAACCCGGTGGCGGCGGGACCCGAACCGAGCAGCCAGCGCAGGCGGCCGACCACGAAACCGCGCAACGTCAGCTCCTCCAGGAAGCCGCCGACTGCCCAGCCGAGGGCCAGCACCAGCAGATAGACCCCGGGGTTTCCGCGTATCGCTTCGAAGGCACTCATGTCGATGGGCGTACCCGTCCAGCGCGTCAGCAACGGCTCGATGACCGCGGCGAAGAGCAGCTGCAGCCCTGTGCCGTAGGCGGCCGTGGTCGCGAGCAATCTTGGCCAGGAGGACGGGGCACGAAGCCCGAGGTCATGCACGCTGCCCTGTTTGCGCCCGAGCAGAGCCGCTACCACGACGAGAAGGAAGGCGGCGAGGATGCCGCTGCCGGGCAGGGCGACCGTCGCGCCGAGCACGAGGACCACCAGCGCAGCCGTCGCCGGCCGGCTGTTCCAGAAGCGGTTCTGCGGTTCTGCCCGGTCGCTCATGGGGTGCTGTGTGTCGGTGTCCGGTCGGTCCGCTGCGCGGCAGTATAACGACTCTCCGCGCAACTAGTCAGTATCCCCTATTGACCCTGAAGGCTGCCGCGGACGTATTGTGGAAGGCAGGGGCGGCAAGCCACCAAAGCCAATCCACCCAAGGAGGGAAAACCCATGAGGATCTACCGGTACCTGACTGAAAGCGTGCTCCTGACAGCCGCGATGGCACTGACTGTCGCCGCCGGCATGACGCCCGCCCAGGCCCAGCAGGGCGATGAGGCGGAGGTCATCGAGGAGATCGTAGTGGTGAGGGCGCCCATCGAGCGCCGCACGGTCGAACCCGCCGGACCCGGCAAGCCCGAAACCGAGATCATCGAGCTGAGCCGCCAGGTGAGCTTCGACGATCTCGATCTGAGCCGCTATCAGGACGTGGAGACCCTGCGCGAGCGTATTACCGGGACCGCCGAACGGGCCTGCAAGCGGCTGAACGAGATGTTCCCGGTGACGCGGGAAGGCGTGCAGGGCACCGCCCGGTGTGTGAAACGGGCCGTCGCTGACGCCGAGAAGCAGTTGCAGGAAGCGATTGCGGCCGCTGAATAGGCCACAGGCCGACCTTCACGCGGCGCCGCACACCGGGCAATCGGCGCGCTTCCTCAGCCGGATGCGCCGCCATTCCTCGGTGATGGCGTCGTAGAGCGATAACTCGCCGGCGTGCACCGGCAGGCCGGCGACCAGTTTCATGACGGCGCCGGCTGCGGCCACGCCGACGAAGCCCGGCACCGGCGAGAACACGCCGTTGCCCCGGCAGTCCTCCAGGGACTCGTCCGCCTCTTCATAGATGCAGCGGTAACAGGGCTCGGTTTCGTAGTCGGTGAACACGGCGAGCTGGCCCTCGTAGCGGATGGCCGCGCCGCTCACCAGCGGCGTGCGCGCGGCCACGCAGGCGGCGTTCACGGCAAAGCGCGTGGCGAAGTTGTCGCTGGCGTCCACCACCACGTCGGCCTGCTGCGCGGCTTCGGCCAGCGCCTCGCCCTCCAGCCGGTGGCCGATCATCTCGTGGCGCACGGCCTCGTTCACGATGTGCAGCCGGGCGGCCGCGATTTCCACCTTGGGCTTGCCGATGTCGTCGACGGAGTAGAGGAACTGGCGGGCGAGATTGGTTTCGTCCACGGTATCGAAGTCGTTCAGTACCAGTTCGCCCACCCCCGCCGAGGTGAGGTAGGTCGCCACCGGACAGCCGATCCCGCCGAGCCCGATGACCAGCACGCGGGTCGTGGCCAGCCGGCGCTGGCCCTCGGCACCGAAACCGGTCAGCGGCAGATGCCGGGCGTAGCGCAGCGGCGTGCTCAACGCTCCGTCGTCGCTCAGTCTTCGATGCGCGCGGAGACGATCTTCACCGGCTCCAACGGCACGTCGCTGTGCCCGGCCCGGTTGCCCGTCTCCACGGCCGCGATTCTGTCCACCACGTCCATGCCGTCGGCCACCTTCGCGAATACGGCATAGCCGAAGTCGCGGCTGCCGTGATCCAGGAAGGGGTTGTCCTTGAGGTTGATGAAGAACTGTGAGGTGGCGCTGTCCTTGTCCTGCGTGCGGGCCATCGACAGCGTGCCGCGCAGGTTCTTCACGCCGTTGTCCGCCTCGTTCGTTATCGGGTCGCGCGTGGGTTTGCGGCTCATGTCCTCGGTGTGGCCGCCGCCCTGGATGACGAAGCCGGGGATGACCCGGTGGAAGATGGTGTCATCGTAGAAGCCTTCTTCCACGTAACGGCGGAAGTTCTCCGTGGTGACGGGGGCTTCCTCCGTCATCAGCGCCAAGCGGATGTCGCCCAGGCTCGTCTCGAAAATGACCACTCGCTCTCTCCTGTTACTGGCTGTCAGGCGTCCGGCAGCCGTGCTTCCGTGACGCGGTCGGCGCCCGCGAGGTCGCGCCGGCAGGCGACGACCTCCAGACCCCCGGCCCGGAGGATACCCGCAACCGCCGTGGCCTGCATCGCGCCGTGCTCTACCAGGGCCCGTCCGGCCGGGGTCAGGTGTGCGGGCAGAGCTGCGGCGATGCGTCGGATCGCATCCAGCCCGTCCGGCCCGGCCGCGAGCGCCGCCCGCGGCTCACTGGCAATCGCCGCATCGGCCAGCGCGGCGTCGTCCTCCGCAACGTACGGGGGATTCGAGACGATGACGTCGAAGCGCTCGCCGCCGACGGCCGCGAGCCAGTCGCCCTCGATGAAACGGATGCGCCCCGGCACGAGCCGCTCGGCGTTCCGGCGGGCCACGGCGAGAGCCTCCGGGCCCGCGTCCGTCGCGGTCAGCCGGGCCGCCGGTCGCTCGCTGGCCAGCGCAATGGCGATGGCGCCGCTGCCGGTGCCGAGGTCGAGGATGCGGCAGGCGTCTTCCGGCGAAATCAGCTCCAGCACCCGCTCGACCAGAATCTCGGTGTCCGGCCGCGGGATCAGCACGGCAGGCGTCACCTCGAGCTGCAGGGACCAGAATTCCCGGCTGCCCGTGATGTAGGCGAGCGGCTCGCCCGCGCATCGGCGGGCCAGCCAGTCGTCGGCCAGCGCCCGCGCCTGCGCATCCGGGGCCTCGTCCCGATGCGCGATCAGCCAGCTCCGGTCCCGCCCGAGAGCGCGGGCGAGCAGCAGCTCGGCGTCCAGGGAGGGGCTTTCGGAGACCTCTGCCAGTGCCGCCCGGGCGCGCCGAAGCCAGTCACCGATGTCGTGCGCCGCATCGTCCATATGTGCTCGCGATCCCTGCGTCCGCCGTGCTTCCGCCCCGGCGGCGCATGCTACCCCCAGCACCGGCGGGCTGCTAGCCGTCGCCGGCGCATGGCGTAGAATGACGCCCATTGCGCAACGGGGAAACCCTGATGGACATCTATTCCAATGTGCTGGAGATGGTCGGGCGCACGCCCATGCTCGAGGTGAGCCGCTTCGACACCGGCCCCTGCCGGCTGTTCCTGAAGCTGGAACTCGCCAATCCCGGCGGCTCCATCAAGGACCGCATCGGCATCAGCATGATCGGCGAGGCCGAGAAACGGGGCGAGCTCGCGCCCGGCGATACCATCGTGGAGGCGACGGCGGGGAACACCGGCATCGCTCTCGCGCTGGTCGCCGCCCAGAAGGGTTATCACCTGGTGCTGGTCATCCCGGACAAGATGAGCCAGGAGAAGATCTTCAACCTGCGGGCCATGGGCGCCGAGGTGGTGCTGACCCGCTCGGACGTGGGCAAGGGGCACCCGGAGTACTACCAGGATCTCGGCAAACGCATCGCCGGCGAGCGCGGCGCCTATTTCATCAACCAGTTCGGCAACCCGGACAACCCGCTGGCCCACGAGCGGACGACGGCACCGGAGATCTGGGAACAGATGGACGGCGACCTCGATGCCGTCATCGTGGGCGTCGGCTCCAGCGGCACCGTCTCGGGCATGTCGAAGTACTTCCGGGACCACGGCACCGGCGTGAAGATGATCCTGGCGGACCCGGAAGGCTCGGTACTGGCCGACTACGTGCAGACCGGCGAAATGGGCGAGAAGGGCAGCTGGCTCGTGGAGGGCATCGGCGAGGATTTCATCCCCTCCATCTGCGACCTCTCGGACGTGGACGCCGCCTATACCGTGCCGGATGCGGAATCCTTCGCCATGGCTCGGCAACTGCTGCTGAAGGAGGGCATTCTCGCCGGCTCGTCTTCCGGCACGCTGCTGGCCGCGGCGCTGCGCTACTGCCGCGAGCAGACGGAGCCGAAGCGGGTGGTCGCCTTCGCCTGCGATACCGGCAACAAGTACCTCTCCAAGCTGTACAACGACTACTGGATGGAGGACAACGGCTTCATCAGCCGGGAGCACTACGGCGACCTGCGCGACCTCATCGGCCGCCTGCACGGCGAGCAGGCCACCATCACCGTGGGGCCCTCGGACGTGGTCACCACCGCACACAATCGCCTGCGCAACGCCGGCATCTCCCAGCTGCCGGTGATAGAGGAGGGCAGGCTCGTCGGCGTGCTCACCGAGGACGACATCATCCGCTTCGTCTTCGGCCATCCCGAGCTGATGCACGCGGCGGTGGCCGACGCCATGCAGACGGCCTTCATCCGCCTCGACAAGGGCACCAGCGTGGACAATCTGGTGGCGATGCTGCAGGTGCAGCCCTACGCCGCCATCACCGACGGCGACGACTTCCTGGGGCTGATCACACGCTCCGACGTGCTGAACTATCTCCGCAAACAGAGCGGACAGGTGGCGACGACATGAGCAGTGAGACCAAACACGGCTTCGCAACACGCACCATCCACGCAGGCCAGTCGCCGGACCCCTCCACCGGCGCCATCATGCCGCCGATCTACGCCACCTCCACCTACGTGCAGTCGAGTCCCGGTGAGCACCAGGGCTACGAGTATTCGCGCACGCAGAATCCCACACGCGCGGCCTGGGAGCGCTGCATCGCGGATCTGGAAGGCGGCGCCGGCGCGTTCGCGTTTGCGTCCGGGATGGCGGCCATTGCCACCGTGCTGGAACTGCTCGATGCCGGCTCCCACGTGGTCGCCATGGACGATCTCTACGGCGGCACGTTCCGCCTGTTCGACGGCGTGCGCCGGCGTTCGGCGGATCTCGGCTTCGACTTCGTCGACTTCACCGACTGCGAGGCCATCCGCGGCGCCATCCGGCCGGAGACCCGCATGCTGTGGCTGGAGAGCCCCAGCAACCCGCTGCTGAAACTGGTGGACATCGAGGCCGTGGCGGCCATCGCCCGGGAACACGGCTGCCTGCTGGTGGCCGACAACACCTTCGCCACGCCCTGGGGGCAGCAGCCGCTGGCGCTCGGCTGCGACATCATCGTGCACTCCGTCACCAAGTACCTGAGCGGCCATTCGGACATGGTGGGCGGAGTCGCCGTCGCGGCGACGGGCGCGCTGGCCGACCGCCTGGCCTACCTGCAGAACTCCGTGGGAGCCATTGCCGGGCCTTTCGACAGCTTCCTGGCGCTGCGGGGTGTGAAGACGCTGGCGCTCAGGATGGAGCGCCACAACGACAATGCCGGTGCCATCGCCGAATGGCTGGTCGGCCGTCAGGAAGTGGAAGAAGTGGTCTATCCCGGGCTCGCGAGCCACCCTCAGCACGAGCTGGCGTCACGACAGATGCGCGGGGGCGGCGGCATCGTCACCTTCTTCATGAAAGGCGGCCTGGAGGAATCCCGCCGCTTCCTGGAGCGCTGCCAGGTGTTTGCACTGGCGGAGAGCCTGGGCGGTGTGGAGAGCCTCATCGAGCACCCGGCCATCATGACCCACGCCTCGATACCGAAAGAAAAACGCGAGGCGCTCGGCATCAGCGATACCCTCATCCGCCTGTCGGTCGGCGTCGAGGACGTCGACGACCTCATCGCCGACCTGGAGCAGGCGCTGACGACGCAGGAGGGGCCGTAGGAGGGGCTTCAGCCCCGATCCCTTCCCCCATGCAGGCCCTCCTACATCCGTCAGTCCTCGAACGGCGTCGGCTTCGGCGTCTCGTCCGTCGACGGCGGCAGGATGGGCAGCTGGAACGACGGCTGATCGCCGGTGAGCGTCAGCAGGAATGCGACGATCCGCGCGTTCTCGTCCTCGGTGTACTTCCGTCCCAGCTGCAGCCGTCCCATGATATCGACGGCCTCGGTGAGGGTCTCGGCCTCACCATCGTGGAAGTACGGGTAGGTCAGTTCCACGTTGCGCAGCGTCGGGACCTTGAACTTGAAGCGGTCCGCATCCTTGCCCGTGACTGCCGCGCGTCCCACGGCCGGGTTTTCCGTCATGTACGGCTCCACGATGCCCATCTTCTGGAACGAGGTGCCGCCCAGGGCCTGACCGTAGTGGCAGCCGGCGCAGCCGCTCTGCTTGAACAGCTCGTAGCCGGAGCGCTCGTATTCGGTGATGGCGCCCTCGTCGCCCAGCAGCCAGAGGTCGAACGGTGAGTTCGGCGTGACCAGCGTCTTCTCGAATTCAGCGATGGCCGCCGTCACCTCATCGATGGTGATCTCGTCGTTGCCGAACACCTGCTTGAATTCGACGACGTAGCCGGGGATGGAACTCAGCACGTCGACGGTAAGCGTGTGACTGAACGCCATCTCCTTCGGGTTCTCGATGGGCCCGCCAGCCTGCTCCTGCAGATCTGCCGCACGGCCGTCCCAGAACTGGGCGACGCTCAGGCTGGAGTTCAGCACCGTGGGCGAATTGATCGGCCCCTGCTGCCAGCCGTGGCCGATGGACGTCTTGAGATTGTCGGTGCCGCCCATGCTGAGGTTGTGGCAGGAATTGCAGGAGATGAAACCGGACTTCGACAGGCGCGGGTCGAAATACAGTTTCTTGCCGAGTTCGGCCTGGGCGAGATTAATCTCCTGCGGCGGGCGAATGGGTTCGGCGGGCTCGTCGGCCGGTTGGGCTGCGGCGGCACCGGCGAATCCGAAGAAAGCGAAGGCGAGGGGCAGACATCTTGTTGCCATTTCGACGTGACTCCATGTCGCGGCAGTGAATTTCACGGCAGAGTCTAGGAGGCCGATTCCGCCAGAAAACTCCGGAGTACTACTTACGCGGATTCCGGTAGTCGTTTCGCGACCATGAGGTGGTAGCCGCGGCGGATCTCGACTTTCTCGAAGCCGCAGCGTGCATAGAGCGGGATGGCAGGATTCTGCGGATGCACGGTAAGGGATACCCGTCTATGACCGGCACGCCAGGCGCGCCCGAGGGCTTCACGTAGCAGCGGCTCGCCGAGGCCCCGGTGCTGATAAGGCGGATTGAGCGCAATACCCAGCTGAGGCGTTGTGCCGTCGAGGGAAGCAAGGCCGACGCCGTCGGGCAGCACGCGCATCCAGCAGGCGCCGGCATCCGTATCGTCCACTACCGCGACGGCACCGATATCGCTCCGCCGGCCCCACTCTTCGGCGTAGATGCGCACGCCTGGCTCGTCGAGCACTTCGCGGGGGCGCAGACCGGCCTGTGGCGGGTCCCACAGCGCGATGTGCAGCCAGTCCCAGAGGGCGGACTGGTCCGAGGCCTGCAGGCTCCTGAATTCGACCTTTCGACCTTCCGTCCGAGACGGATCTCCATCGGCCGGCGGCCGGGGGAGGGTCCGCCGGACATTGTTGGTATACATCCGCTTCGCGCCTTCGAAGCGCTCGTAGAAATCCCGATGCGCGCGGTAGGAGAACACGTCTTCCCTCTCGGTATAGTCCCGGATCCAGTTGATCAGCATGTCGAGATTGGCATCCTGGGCCACCTTGCTCTCGTACTTGTGGGGCTCCCACGGGCGCTTCCGCGCATTCGCAACGCACTGCTCGACGTCGAGGTTCAGAAACACCGCCTCGTTGGCGAACGGTGCGGCCACCCGGAGTAGATCCGTGTAGCAGCCCTCGATGACCCAGGACGCATGGCGGTCGATGAACACCTCAATGCGCTGGGTCGAAGCTCCGAGCGGGGCTCGCCGCGGTGGGTGCTCCGGCAGCCAGGCGAGCGTGTCGAGGTCCAGATGCGCCAGCCCTCCCTCGTCGGCCAGTTGCCGGGCCAGCGTCGACTTGCCGGAGCCGGAGTTGCCGAAGATCAGTACCCTCATGACGCCGTCCTGACCGAAGAAATACGTTCCAGGAAGGCGACAGCGTTAGTGACGCCGTCTTCACTCCGGATCTTCGCACCCAGTTGCGCAGCGTGCCGATGTATCTCCGGGCTCTTTGTCGCTTCGCACAGCGCGCAGGCCAGCCGCTCGGCCGTCAGCCTCTTCTGCGGCACGGGTGCGGGTCCTGCCCCGTACTCCTGCACGCGCTGCGCCCAGAACGGCTGGTCACCGAAGAACGGACAGACCACGGTCGGGCGGCCGGCCCGGAGGCCGGCCGCCGTGGTGCCGGCACCGCCGTGGTGGACCACGGCGGCGATGCGGGGGAACAGCCAGTCGTGCGGCGCTTCGTCGAGGAGATGGACCGATGTCGGCAGCTCGTCTGCCGCAAGCCCGCCCCAGCCGTTTGCGAGCACTCCGCGCAGCCCCGCCCGCTGCAGGGCATCGAGAACGATGCGCGTGGTCCGCTCGGGACGGCGCCCGGCCATGCTGCCGAAACCGACGTAGACCGGTGGCGGCCCGGTATTCAGGAATTGCTCCAGCGCGGCAGGCGGGCGCCATTCGTCTCGGCGCCGCAGGAACCAGTAGCCCGTCGTTGTCACGGGCGCTTCCGGCTGCTCCGGCGGTTCGGGCGCCAGGTGCCGGCTCCAGCCGTTCAGCAGGGGCACGGGTGAGCCGTCGTCCCGGTGCATGAGGTCCCCGGCGGCCGGCCGGAGCGGCAGCCCTTCCGACTTGCGCCATGACGCGAACAGACGCCGGGACGCGGCGCTGACGGCGCCGACCACGAGCCGGTGTGTCGCCCGGTTGTAGGCCGTGCCGAACCGGTGGCCGAGCGGGAGCTGCGGCAAACCGGGATGCGGGTAGGCGCCGGTCGGACGGAACGTCGGAAACAACGGCGCCATGACGGCGGGGATGCCAAGGCGCTCGGCGTAATGCAGCGCGATGGCCATCTTGGGGTGATATACGATGAGATCCGGCTCTGCCGCCTGCGCGGCCACCCACCCGTCCCGGAACAGATCGCGCTGGATCTGCAGGGATTCCCGGATCAGGGCGAACAGCGAGCGCAGCCCGGAGATCGCTCCGCCGGCGGCCGCGATGGCCTCCCGCCCGCGGGGAGTCTCCACCAGCGCGACCAGGTCGTCGCTGAGGTATCCGTAGCCGATACCGCGGCCGGTGATCATCGGTTCGTAGCGCGGGCTCGTGCAGACCGTAGCGGCATGGCCTGCCTCGCTCAGGCCTTCCGCCAGAGCGATGTAGGGTTGTACGTCACCTCGCGTACCGATCGTGGCAACGAATACCTTCATCCGGTCTGTCGTGATGTCGGGGTCATCGACCGCCGTCGGAGTACGATCATGCAGGCGGTTTCAGTGCGCTACCGATCCTGGTCGCCGCGAAGGCCATCGGGAAATAGGCCAGCACGAGATCGGCGACAACGAACCAGGTCGGTGCCGGTATCATCTGCGCCGCCGCGATGCCGCCCACGAAAAACACCGCGCCGACGGCCCACGCGGCCGCGTTGCGGTAGCTGCTGGCGAAGAGATGCGCCCCGGTGGCTCCGACCAGCGTGCCGACGGCGTGCGCGAGGAATGGAAAGAGGAAGTGCCGTGGCTCAAACAGGTGCGCGGATGCCGCAACCGACTCGGCATCCGTGATATTTACGCCTGCGGGGGCTGAAACAATCGCCGATCCCAACATGATCAGCGCCAGGTTGACGATTCCGCCGATGAACACACCGGCGACGAGGGCAAGAATCACGCGCAGGATCGTCATGACGTTTCTCCTGGGGTGGCCCGCCGGCGGGCCGGACCGCCCTAGCTTACCTCGCGGCGGGCCCGGTGCGCGCCGGTTCAGTGCCGGAACGGCGAAGTGCGCGGTGCAGGTCAGCACTGCCGCGAGCGCCCACGCACAGTCATGCTTTCGCCATGATATAGCCCCCGGCTCCGAGCATGACGCCTCCCGCCGTCTTCCTGGCTGTGCTCTCGAAGTTCAGCTTTCTCGCCATCGTCGCGACTTTCCGCGCCGATACTGCGTACACCACCTTCACGCCACCGACGCTCACGACCGTTACGCACACGATCGTCGTTACGTCCGCGGCTTGCAGCGCAGACAGATCGACGAACACGGGGAAAAGGCTGAGGTAGAAGAACACCGCCTTGACGTCTCCCAGGGTCAGCCCAAAGCCCGCGAGAAAACCGGCCGCGAGGCTGATACGTCCGCTGCCGGCGTTCGCCGGGATGGTGGGCCCGGCGTCTGTTCTCAGCAGCGAGAGACCAAGCCAGAGAAGGTAGGCCGCCCCCAGGTACTTGATGATCATGAAAAGGCTGCCGAGGGTTTCCGCCAGGACCGACAGGCCGAACACGGCCAGACCGATGAAGACCAGGTCACCCAGGACGATTCCCGCCGAAACGGCTACCCCGTTACCCACACCCAACGTCGCCGACCGGGTCACCACAAGTGCGACACTCGCGCTCGGTATGGCGGCAAGCGACGCCATGATGCCGAACAGGGCCAGTATTTCGATGAGGCTCATTGGCGGGATAGTGCCAGTCTTCGGCACCGCCGGTCATCAGTCTGTTCCCCCACGGGCGTGCCGCTAACCGTCGCGGTCGTCGGCGGGCACCTCCATCGAGCGATTACGCACCCACTCGATGCCCTGTTCGGGCGTTACCCTCGGCGAGAACACGACGGTCTTGCCCCGCAGCGTCGGGTGAGCTTCGCCGCCGAAGGTCACGAGAACGTGTCCATCCGTGACGTCGAGGGCAGCCAACGGGCCGGCCCGGGTATCGGCGGGCGTCGGGCTCATGCCCGTCTCACCGCGGTTGGCGGGAAAGGACCGGGTGTTACGCCAGATCTCCTCGATCGCCGCCCGGGCGGCTGCCGAGACGATCCACGCCATTTCTATATCCTTCGCGACGGCGGCTTTCTCTTCGCAGGACTGCGCAGTCGCGAAGTGGGAGAAACAGACAGCGGCAATCAACGGTGCTGGCAGTTGCAGCAAGCGAAGTCCGGTGTTCACGAGGCACCTCCTTGTTCATTTCCCCCGGCGGTGGCGGAGAAGATGTCCACACCGCCGGGCATCGCCAGCCCGCGGCGTCACAGATTGGCCAGCAGCTCCTCGGCTTCCTGCCGATGCACGTAGTCCGTATCGGCAGCGGACCAGACCTCCAGCGCCGATTCCAGCAGAGACCGTGCGCCGGCCGTATCGCCTTCGTCGATTGAGACCCTGGCGAGCGCGAGCTTGGCGTAGCCGTAGCTGGGGAAGACTCTCAGCACTCGCTCCAGTACGTCGCGCGCTTTCTCCGGCGCACCGGCCTTGCGGTAAAGCTCGGCGATGGCGACGTAGACCGAGGAGGAACTGAGATTACCAAGCAGCATTTGCAGGATGGATCTGTCCAGCAGATCCAGTGCGCGGTCGGTTTCGCGGATGGCCGTTTCGGGATCTCCGTCCCAGAGCGCGATCTTCGCGCTTTCTGCGGCGATGAACGACTTGAAGACCTCCGGGTACTGCCCCATGGACTGCCGGCTCATCGCCGCACGCTCCCGGAACGCCTCGCGGTTGCCGGTGCGCGCATAAATCTCCGTGTAGGTGAAGTTCATGAACGAGTCGAAGGGCGGCTGCAGCTGCGCGGTGATCGCATCCGCGCTCGCGAGCGCTTCGTCGGACCGTCCGAGCAGCACGAGCAGGCCGGAGCGCTGGTTCTCCAGGTTGATCAGGCGCACCATTGGCGGTACGAAGGCCTTGCTGAGTTCCACGATGTCGGCGTGCAGAGCGAGCGCACGCTCGACCTGCCCGCGCACTAGCGCAATCTCCGTCTGGGCACTCAGCACCTCGACGCGTTGTTCCGGGTTCAGCGAGTCGTTCAGCTGTGCGGCCAGACGCTGCTCCGCCGCCCCGTAGTCGCCCTTGGCCGCCTCGATTCTGGCCAGGGCCAGTTCCGAGGGGCGGGGGTCGTCCGCCAGCGCCGCGGCATCCTCGAGAGATGCCCGGGCCTTCTCGAGGTCGCCGGCGGCGTGGTGGACCGCGGCCAGTTGCCGGTGCGCGCCGGCGCTGTCGGGACGGCTCTCGAGATACAGCCTGAGGTAGTTGGCCGCCGCTTCGTACTCTCCCCGCTGCTGCTCCAGCCCCGCCATCTGGCGATAGACGCCGACCGCCAGCGGATCGAGTTCCAGCAGGCGCTCGTAAGCGGCATGGGCTTTCGCCAGCCCCTCGTCGCCACCCTGGAGCCTTGCCAGCCGCGCCTGCTGCTCGTAGGCAAGGGTGCTGTTTGGCTGCACCTCGGTCCACATGTCGAGTACCCGTAATGCGCGTTCATAGTCGCCGTCGAAGACGTAGCGGTTGGCCCTCAGCACGAGACGGCTCGCCTCGGACAGGCGGTAGCTGTTCTTCAGACCCGCCGCGGCGGCGGCCCTTGCGGACTCGATGTCGCCCGACAGATAGTGGGAGACAGAGAGTTCGCTGCTCGCCTCCGCGAAATTCGGGTCTTCCTCCAGGGCCCGGCTCAGATCGGCGATGCCCTGTTCGAAGTCGTTGTTCAGGCCGATCGCGACCAGGCCCGTGGTGTAGTGGCGCAGCGCCTCGAGCGAGTCGCTGAGATGCTGGGCCACCGGGTCGTTGCTGCGGTTGTCGCCCGGCACGACGTCGAGGTAGTCCAGCAGCGCCTCGCTGACGTCGTCGACGCCTGCCAGCCAGTCGTCGGCGGATACGGTGTGCGTGCCGATCTCATCGCCGGTCTCGGCGTCAGTGAGTGTGGTGGTGATGATCAGCGTATCGCCTTCGGTCCTGAAACTGCCGGTAATGAACGCGGCGCCGCGGCGGTCTCTGACGATCTGCACGCGCAATGCAGGCGGCGCGTCGCGCAGAGAGTCGTAGCCGCGGTCCCGCAGCTCGTTCTTCACCGAGGTCGAATCCAGCGGCGTCTCCACGGTGATCACCGGTGATACCCGGTTCATGTCGTGGGACAGCATGAAGGGGAGGCCGTAGGCCAGCCAGTCCAGGTCGCTGTTGCCGGACCGGTTCTCCCAGAAGAAGGCGACCAGCTCCCGGTGATAGCCCTGCCGGGCCACCTCGAACTCCCGGACGGTGCCCGTCTCGTCGGTGACCTGCACGGTCTCCGTCGCCGCCTCCACCAGCAGCGACGGCCCCGTGAAGTAGAGTATTCCGACGGCGATAGCGGCATTCAGCGGGATCACCACCCGCTCGGTACGCGTCCAACGGTCCTTGCCCGGCGCGCCGTGGTTGTAGGCGAAGAGGATGACCGCCGGCAGCATCACCAGCATGGCAACGAACACGTAGGAGGTCAGGTTCGGCGGCAGTGCGGAACGCTCGGTGATCCAGTCGCCGAGTTCGATGACCAGCCACGACGCCGCGATGTACATGCCGACGATCTGCGGCACGCGCCTGTGCATCAGGTTGTGCAGCACTGAGCCTTCGGCAGACATAGGCCGGAACTTCTCTCCCTGCGAGCGACGAGTATAGCTTATCGGGACCAGGCGACTGCACCGCGCTCCCGCCACCGCTGCTCGAGGACTCGGATCGCGATCTCGTACACGAGCGCCGACATGTCCACGGAGCAGGGTGTGTGGCGCCGGTGGCCCCGGCTACTCCTGGTGCGGCGGCGGCTGAGCGGCAGGAAGGAGACGCCCGTAGAGCATCAGTATGAACAGGACCGCAAAAGCGAGATAGGCCGCTGTCACGAGAACATGCCCTGCCTCCGGCGTGTCGGTCGCGAGACCTCTGGCCAGCACGATGGCGCCGACCAGGAAGTGGACGAAGTTCGCAATCGACAGAGGCCGCGCATAGACACCTCCGACCATGCCGCCGCGCGCTGTCCAGTTGGCCGCGGCGAACGCCAGATAGAGCGCGCCCAGCAGCTGGCCCGTCAGTTCGTTCGTCTGTTCGAATCCAAGCGTCGATAACGCTTCGAGCGGCGCAAAAAGCAATCCCGCGCCGGCGATCCCTAGCACGAGACTGGAGACGACCATGGTGATACGCGTGATTTTCACTGTCGGAGGAGGCTACTGGTGTTAGAGTCGCGTGTCCAACCCATCGATTGCCCGGAGATCGGATCGATTATTGTGGCCCGCCTCGGCCTGGTGCGAGGGGAACCTCGGTCGTCTGCCGGACAGGGTCGACCGTGACGTGGACCGGGGCCGCGTCTGCTTCGAGGCTGCAGACGCTCTCACTTGCGTGGTTGCCGATCGGGCCTTAAGGCCCTCCTACATGCCCTCCAGCCAGGGTGGGAGCGAGAGGCCTTTGGACTCCAGATATGCGCGGTTGAACAGCCGCTCCCGGTAGCGCATGGCGCCGTCGCAGAGCACCGTGACGATGGTGTGGCCGGGGCCGAGTTCCCGTGCCATGGCCATGGCACCGCCCACGTTGATGCCGCTGGAGCCGCCGAGCACCAGGCCTTCCTCGCGGATCATGTCGTAGACCAGCGGGATGGCCACCTCATCCGTGATACGGAACGCCATGTCGATGGTGGCGCCTTCCAGATTCGCGGTGATGCGCGAGTTACCGATGCCCTCGGTGATGGAGCTGCCCTCGATGCGGATCACGCCTTCGGCGTAGTAGTGGTAGAGCCCGGAACCGCCGGGATCGGCGAGGCCGATCTTCACGTCCGGCTCGCAGGCCTTCAGGTATTGCGAGACGCCGGCCAGCGTGCCGCCGGTGCCGACGGCGCAGATGAAGGCGTCCACTTCGCCGTCGGTCTGGTCCCAGATCTCCGGCCCGGTGGTCTCGGCGTGGAAGTCCCGGTTGGCGGTGTTGTCGAACTGGTTCGGCCAGCAGGCGCTGCCGGGTTCCCTGGCATTCATCTCGTCCGCCATGCGGCCGGAGACGTGCACGAAGTGGTTGGGGTCGCGGAAGGGCACGGCCGGGATCAGCCGGACCTCGGCGCCGTAGGCCCGCAGCGTGTCGATTTTCTCCCTGCTCTGGGTGTCCGGCATCACGACGACGGTAGGGTGGCCGAGCGCGTTACCGACCATGGCCAGGCCGATGCCGGTGTTGCCCGCGGTGCCCTCGATAATGGTGCCGCCGGGGTTGAGTTCCCCCGTGGCCTGGGCACGGCGCACCATGCCGAGCGCCGCCCGGTCCTTCACCGAACCGCCGGGGTTCATGAACTCGGCCTTGCCCAGGATCTCGCAGCCGGTGGCCTCGGACGCGCGGTTCAGCCGAATCAGCGGCGTCGTGCCGATGGCGTCGATGAGCTGCCGTGCGTCCACGTTGCCGTACCCCTTCAGTGCCCGGTGAGTGCCGCGAGTTGGTCGGCCTGGTATTCCCGGGTGAGTGGGTCGATGACCGGGTCCAGGCTGCCTTGCAGCACTTCGTCCAGTTTATAGAGAGTCAGGTTGATGCGGTGATCGGTCACCCTGCCCTGGGGATAGTTGTAAGTGCGGATGCGCTCTGAGCGGTCGCCGGATCCCACCAGCAGCTTGCGGGTCTCGGCCCGCTCGGTGGCCACCGCCTCCTCCTCGGCCGCCACCAGCTTCGCCTGCAGCAGCGACAGCGCCCGCGCCCGGTTCTTGTGCTGGGAGCGTTCGTCCTGGCACTCCACCACGATGCCGGTGGGCAGGTGGGTGATGCGTACGGCGGAGTCGGTCTTGTTCACGTGCTGGCCGCCGGCGCCGGAAGCCCGGTAGGTATCCACCCGCAGCTCCGAGGGATTGATGTCGATCTCGCCCACTTCCTCCGCCTCGGGCAGCACGGCCACCGTGCAGGCGGAGGTATGGATGCGGCCCTGGGACTCGGTCTCCGGCACCCGCTGCACCCGGTGGGCGCCAGATTCGAACTTCATGCGCGCATAGACGTCCCGGCCGCTGACCTTGCAGATGATCTCCCTGTAGCCGCCGTGCTCGCCCTCGCTGGCAGAGAGCACCTCGATGCGCCAGCCCCTGGCCTCGGCGTAGCGGGAGTACATGCGGAAGAGATCGCCGGCGAAGATGGCCGCCTCGTCGCCGCCGGTGCCGGCGCGGATCTCCAGATAGACGTCGCTCTCGTCCTTCGGGTCCTTCGGCACCAGGGCGAGCTCGAGTTCGCGCTCGAGCGCTTCGCGTTCGGCCTCCAGCCGCTCGATTTCCTCGCGGCCCATCGCCTGCATGTCGGCGTCGGCATCCTTCGCCATCTCCTCGGCGGCAGCCAGGTCATCCACGAGTTCGCGGTAGCGGCGGAACAGCGACATCACCGGCTCGAGCTGCGCGTACTCTTTGGAATAATCCCGGAAGCGGTCCTGCGCCGAGATGACGTCCGGGTCGGCGAGCAGGCCGGCGAGTTCCTCGAACCGGTCGGCGAGACCCTGGAGCTTTTGTTCGATGCTGGCTTTCACGGGGGAGGGCCGTCGCTGCGGCCGGCCTCAGGAACGGTTCTTCTTGTCGTCGTTCAGGCCGAACAGTTCCCGGGCCGAGAGCATGATGGACTCGTCGGATTCCTCACCGGCCTGGCGCAGCCGCTCGCTGGGTTTGTGCAGCATCTTGTTCATGAGCGTGGAGGCCAGGTACTGGAGTGCGGCTTCCGGGTCGCCGCTGTTGGCCAGTCGGCGGATCGCCTGCTCGAGTACCTCCTGCTTCAGCGCCTCGCCGTGTCCGCGGATGGATTTGATGATGGGTACGGCGTCCAGCACGCGCTCGGCGTTGTGGAAGCGCTCCAGCTCGAACTCGATGATGCGCTCGGCTTCGTCGGCGGCGGCCTTCCTGCTCTGCAGGCCGTCGTTGATCACGCCCTGCAGGTCGTCGACGGTATACAGGTAGACGTCCTCGAACTTCGCGACCTCGCGCTCGATGTCTCGCGGCACGGCAATGTCGCAGGCGAAGATGGGCTTGCGCTTCCTGAGTTCCAGCGCCCGTTTCATGTCGGCAGCCGTGATGAGCGGGTCCGGGCTCGCCGTGGAACTGATGATGATGTCCGCTTCGGGCAGCGTGCCGGGCAGCTCGGACAGCGGCAGCGCGAAGCCGCCGAACTCCGCGGCGAGCGCGCGCGCCCGGGGCAGGCTGCGGTTGGCGATGAACAGGCGGCCGATGCCATGGCTGTGCAGGTGGCGGGCGACCAGTTCGATGGTCTCGCCGGCGCCCACCAACAGCGCCGTGTGCTTGTCGAAGCGGGAGAAGATCTGCCGGGCGAGCGACACGGCGGCATAGGCCACCGACACGGGGCTCGAGCCGATCGTGGTGTCGGTGCGCACCTTCTTCGCCACCGAGAAGGCGTGCTGGAACAGGCGGGTCAGCCGG